>Ga0315273_10000452_pt1 | contig 42727 bp, 52 predicted proteins | sample YL17G02_0_MG_FD_205753 | JGI IMG/M metagenome (GOLD analysis project Ga0315273, IMG submission 205753) | Sediment microbial communities from Yellowstone Lake, YNP, Wyoming, USA - YL17G02_0 | ecosystem: Environmental > Aquatic > Freshwater > Lake > Sediment | place: USA: Wyoming | collected...
CAAACGAGTTATTGGAGATAGCCCTTGCATCAAAGATTACCACAGGCGAAGGTACTAACCTCAAAGTAACCTCAGACGGTATTACAGACCTCGCAGGAAACGCAGCGGTTGTTATTGATGCGGGCCCATTTAAAGTAGATCAAACAGCTCCTGTCATTACAGCAGGGGTACCGACAGGCACAAAAGGCGATAACGGGACATGGTTAAGCGATGTAACGGTTCCTTTCAGCGCAACAGACAACCTCTCGGGATTCGCTCCGGAAGGCAGCAAGTATACGGATATGGATCCAAAGACTACAAGCGGAGTCGGAACGAATCTTTTTGTAACATCAGACGGTATATACGATTTAGCAGGCAACTTTGCAGCGGGGATCCCGGCAGGGCCATTCAGCATATTGCCCATAGTGCCCGATGCCGGTATTCTGGCTTCTGAAACAAAGAAGCTCAGAGTTTATTATGAGATCCTGAACCCTCACAGGTTTGTTTCAATAGAACCCGCGACTCCTACGACTTACTACGCATATCATCCTTTGACTCCCACTGACTCAAGCGCATTTGATAAGATAAAACTCGACGCAGGCGCCTATCAGTTCATACAGCAGAACATCAATTTGAACAAACCGCTGTTCCCTTATTTCGGAGAAAGCGACTTAAGCAAGAAAAAGGGTTTCTAAAAACAACGATAGGCAATAGTTTTTAAGCGATAAAAAAGACAGGAAGGCTGATAACCTTCCTGTTTTTTTTTGTTTTGCAAAGGCTGGCTCTGATAGTATAATAAAAGGAATATTAACTTAAGCCAAAAGGAGGAGCCATGAAAAAAGCGTTTTTTATCATTTTAGTAGTTTTTTTATTTATCTGCACGGGGTGCGCGAAAAAAGAAAAGACCGCTTTAAAAATAGACGGGATCGAGATCACCGCCTCAGAATTTAACAAGGCTTATGAGTCTTCTGCTTTGATGGGTCTAAAAAAAGCAGGTAAAAAAGAGTTCCTTGACTTGTATATATCCAGAAAGCTGATCCTGGAGGAAGCTGAGAAGGCGGGGCTGGACAAATCACCTGAATTCCTTCAGCAGATACAGCTTTTCTGGGAACAGTCGCTTCTTCGGATAATGCTCGCCAAAAAGATCAACGAACTGTCGCTTGAACTGAAAGTCTCTGATCAGGAAATAAAGGACTATTACGGAAAACAGAAGCAGGCCCTTTACCAGGACAGGCCGCTTTCAGAAGTAGCCGAACAGATAAGAGTGTCTTTATTAAGGCTGAAGCAGACCAGGTCCCTGGAGAAATGGGCGGCGTCTCTGAAGGATAAGTCAAAGATAACTATAGATTATAAACTTCTTGGCATCGATAAATAAATCACGGGGAGGAAAAGATGATAAACCGAAATAAGAGAAGAAAATATATAGTCGATCCTAAGTTTCAGAGGGCATTTATCCTGAAATTCACCGGAGTCGTTATCATCGCTTCCCTGCTAATAGGTTTTGCCATTGTTTTCTTTTTGCGGGATTCCACGACCGTTGCGATCGAGAACACAAAAGTAGTGGTCAAGGGCACCTCTGATTTCATCCTGCCCGTAGTGATCATTACGTTGTTGACCGTGACATTAATCTCGGCTTTTGCGGTTTTCGGCATAACCTTATTGGCGTCCAACAGGATAGCCGGGCCATTGTTCAGGCTGAAGAAGGATATAGATTCACTTAAAAACGGAGACCTGACAGGCGCATTTAACGTAAGAGAAAAAGACGAATTAAAGGACCTTGCCAAGTCTCTGGGTTCGATGTGCTTGACATTAAGGCAGAAACATTCCGAGCTTAAGACCAGATCCGACAGCTTAAAGAATTATCTGAAGGACAAAAATTTCAATCTATCCGGCGAGGACTGGCCTGCTTTTTCAAAAAAACTCGAAGAGATAGGAGAGATCTTAAACTATTTTAAGGTCTGATGAAAAAACCCCTTAGCGCTTTTCTAATAGCAGTTTTTATTTTTTGGATAAGGCCTTTATTTGCCTTTGAAGAAAAACTCGAGCAGGTATTGGAAAGCAAGTATTTTACCGTCTACGCATACAGCGGCTTTAACGTCAATTCTCTTATCCCCAAATTAAACTTTCAGTATCTTCTGCACCTGGACCGCGTTGACGGCGATGCAGCAGCCACTCCTTCAGACATTCTGTCCAAGACTCTTGACGCTTTGTACCTTGAAATATCAGACATCTTGGACATCCATATTTACAGCTTCCACGGAAGCATCAGGATATTCGTTCAACAGGCCTCTTTACATGAGGCCTTAACAGAACTCTTAGTAGTGGGCTTCGAAGGCCCTTCGCTTTACCTTCCCGAACAGAATACTATTTTTATTTCTGACCCGGACCTGACTCTCGGAGTACTCGGCCATGAGATCGCCCATGCGATAATCTCCGGGTTCTTCGTTGTGCCGCCGCCGGTAAAGATCCAGGAGGTACTTGCCGGTTATGTAGAATATAACCTTAGGAAGTCGACGGACACGCTTCCCTGACGAGAGGTGTTTAATATGAGCAAAAACAAAAAATCCTTTATACTTCTTTTCCAGTGTAAAGACCAGAAAGGTATCGTCGCAAAGATATCCGATTTTATTTCGAGCCGCAACGGAAACATCATAAGCGCTGACCAGTACACTACTGACCCGGAAAACGGGATCTTTTTCATGCGGCTTGAGTTCATCGCAGACCGCGCCAGATGGAATAAAGCCGTTCTTTCTGAAGAAATCGCTCCGATCGCCAGGTTATTGAATGCGCAATGCTGGGTCTTCGACATGCAGGATAAACTCAGGATGGGGGTATTCGCCTCAAAGCCCGGCCATTGCCTTTTTGAGCTTTTATATCTGTGGAGATCAGGCGAACTGGACGTTGAGATACCGTTCGTTGCTTCGAATTTTGAAGCGCACCGCTCTCTGGTGGAATCGTTCAAAATCCCTTTTCATTTTATCCCGGCTGATAAAGAAAACAGAAGGGAATACGAATTCCTTGCCATTGCAAAGGAAAACACGGATTTTCTGGCTCTTGCGCGTTACATGCTCATACTCTCCCCGGAGTTTTTGAAATCATACAATAAGGACATAATAAATATCCATCACGGATTCCTGCCTTCGTTTAAGGGGCCAGATCCCTATTGCCAGGCATTTCAGGAAGGGGTCAAGGTCATCGGCGCCACAGCCCACTTTGTCACCTTTAAGCTTGACGAAGGGCCTATTATCTGCCAGATGGTCGAGGATGTCTCGCACAAAGACGACGTAGCTTCTCTTGTCAGAAAGGGAAGGAACCTTGAAAAACGCGCCCTTGCAAAAGCGATCAGGGCTTACATAGATTACCGAATAATAAAATTTCAGAACAAGACGATAGTTTTTTAAAACAAAAGGAGAAAGATCATGGTACTTCTTTTAACCATTTTTATTGTTTTGGCGGCATCGGCTGTTTTGATATATAACCGTCTGGTAAGGCGCAGGTTCTTTGTAGCCGAGGCACAGAGCGGCATGGACGTTCAGCTCAAGCGCAGGCACGATCTGCTTCCGAAATTAGTGGAAGTGGTCAAGGGCTATTCGGCGTATGAGAGCGCTCTCATGAAAAACGTTACAGAGATCCGTTCAAGGCTTGAAGGCGCGCAGGCAATAAAAGACAAAGGAAAGATCGAAAACGAGGTAAGCGCTGTTTTTAAAAATATCTTTGCGCTTGCGGAAAACTATCCTGACCTGAAAGCTAATCAGAATTTCCTGGACCTGCAGAAAACTATTTCCGATATAGAAGACCAGATACAGCTGTCCCGCAGGTATTACAACGGCACTGTGCGCGATTACAACATAATGAGAGAGACTTTTCCTTCGAGTCTCGTTTCAGCCGCGTTTAATTTTAAACCCGAGGAATTTTTCGAGTTCGAATACGCCACAGAGCGCCAGTATCCGGAGCTTGATTTTAACTCAGAAAAACCCGCACCATGAGGGCCACAAAAATTGTTTCAATGATCTTTGCGCTTTTGACAGCTGTTGTTTCTATCGCAGCAGCTCAAAGCGAGACCCCTGAAAGAATATTATCCTTTCAAAGCGATATCCAGGTCCATAAAGACGCTTCTGTGACCATTGCCGAGACCGTCAAAGTGATCTCAGCCGGAAAGAATATCAAACGCGGGATCTTCCGCGATTTTCCTACCAGTTACAAAGACAGACTTGGAAACAATTACGTGGTAGATTTTGAGGTATTGAGCGTTGAGAGAGATTTCAATGCCGAGGCTTATCATATCGAAGATCTATTTTATGGCAAACGTTTATACATAGGAAGAAATGACTTTTTTTTACCTGACGGAGAACATGTTTATAAGATCACCTATAAGACAAACAGGCAGATCGGGTTCTTTAGGGAGTTTGACGAGTTTTACTGGAATGTAAACGGCCAATGGATGTTCCCGACAGATAAGGTTTCTGCGACTATCCGTTTGCCGGGAGATGCGCTTAACCGCATCGTTTCAAAAGACGCCTATACGGGCCTTTCGGGAGGTAAGGGAAAAGATTTTACTACTACGATCGATTACGTCGGCAATCTGGTATTTGAGACCACAAGGGCTTTAGAGCCCAATGAGCAGTTTACAGTCGCTGTTTCCTGGCCCAAAGGCTATGTTACAGCACCCACAATACAGACAAAGGTATATTATTTTTTGAGGGACAATAAACAGGCGCTCATCCCAATCATGGGTTTTTTCCTTGTTCTTGTTTATTATCTTATAGTCTGGTATAGATTCGGAAGAGACCCGGAAAAAGGGGCTATCTTTGCGCTGTTCGAGCCGCCGAATAAACTTTCTCCACAAGAGGTCCGCTACATCATGAATATGGGATTTGACAACAAGGTCTTTACAGCCTGCGTGATAAACATGGCTGTAAAAGGCTATCTTAAGATAACCGAAGAAAAAGGGGAGTACACCCTTGAAAAAACAGGTTCGGAAGACAAACTTTCAAAAGAGGAAACCGAGGTCTCAAGCAGGCTTTTTGGCTCTTTGAAGGACATAACCCTGAAGAACATTTACCACCAGAGAATAAAAAGCGCTATCGACGGATTAAAATTCGGCCTCGCAAAAGATTACGAGAAGACATACTTTTTTGCAAATTTTCAATATTTTATTCCGGGGCTGGTATTATCAGCACTTACGATTTTTAGCGCGGTCGTCTTTGCCCGGGGTGAAAAGATGTTCATCGGCTTGTTCATGTCATTCTGGCTTACTATATGGAGCTTAGGCGTGTCCTCTCTTATGTATAACGTTCTCACGCTATGGAAAGGCCTGATAAGCAAGGGTTCAAACAGGGCATTTTTATTCGGCAACGCATTATTCGCCAGTTTGTTTACTCTCCCTTTTTTAGCGGGAGAGCTTTTTGGGATCGGAGCGCTTGCCTTTGCAACGACCATAGCCATAATCCCTGTCATTCTCGGACTGGTTTTAGTGAATCTGCTTTTTTACAGGTTGCTTAAGGCTCCTACTTACGCCGGAAGGAAAATAATGGATAGGATAGAGGGATTTAAGATGTTCCTCGAGGCTTCCGAAAAAAACAGGCTTAATGTGATGAATCCTTCAGATAAAACGCCTGAGCTTTTTGAGAAATATCTTCCGTATGCACTTGCGCTTGACGTTGAGCAGCAGTGGTCAGAGCAGTTTTCCGAAGTGTTAAAGAATGCCGGTGCTGAGACAGGCGGCAGATATCGCCCGATATGGTATTCGGGTTCGGGCTGGGACCGTTTAGGCGTTTCGTCTTTTTCTTCAGGAATCGGAAGTTCTTTTTCAAACGCGATTGCTTCTTCTTCGACAGCGCCTGGTTCAAGTTCCGGCAGCGGCGGCGGCGGTTCTTCCGGCGGCGGCGGCGGAGGCGGTGGCGGCGGCTGGTAACCATTGTACCGTCCCGAACGGTACAATGGTTTACCGTCCCGAACGGTAAGTTAAAAAAGGAGTTTAATATGGAAGCATTGAGCAGTCTTGCTTTACTTGCGGGAGGAGCCTGGACTTCAGGGGTCCGTCTCTATTTGACCGTCGCAGCCTTGGGGTTTATGGGAAAGATGGGTTGGATCGCATTGCCCGGCGATTTAAAAATAATTTCTAACCCATTGATCTTTATTACAGCCGGCCTTGTTTACGGAGTCGAGTTTTTCGCCGATAAGATCAAATACGTCGATTCCATATGGGACAGCGTGCAGACTTTTATCAGGCCTGTCGGCGGCGCTGCATTGGGATATCTTGCGAGTTCCGGCCTTGGCCCTGTGGCACAGATCCCGGTCGCCATGCTTACCGGCGCAGTCGCTACGACTTCAGCCTTGACCAAAGCAGGCGCGCGGATCGCAATAAATGCATCTCCTGAACCTGTCAGCAATGTCGTGACAAGCACAGCCGAAGACGGTTTATCGGCATTCGTCCTTTATATGATCGTTAAACACCCTGTCATCGCAAGCATAATCATAATCGTCCTGATCGCGCTTACGGTGTGGTTGCTTATAATATTATTCAAATTTGTAAAGAAGATCTTTGGCTGGCTTTTCCGTCCCAAAAATCCCACCTAAAAATTACATTCCGGGATTGTCCATGCGTGACAATCCTGGAATGTAAATGAATCCTTAAAGAATGGCTTAGGTGACGGCAAATTCGGCGGGTCTTGCGAAAAGATATCCCTGTCCGTATTCTATCCCCAGAGACATCAGTGTCTGATTTTCTTCTTCCGTTTCTATGCCTTCCGCTATAGCGCAGCTTTTTATCTTTTTTGAAAGGTCATAGATCATTTTCACGAGGTTCTGTTTGGTGGGGTCCACATTCACTCCGCGTATCAGACTTATATCTATCTTTATAAATTCGGGATTCAGCTCAGCGATAGCCTTAAGGCTTGAGTAACCCTCGCCCAGATCGTCTATGACTATCATGACTCCCATGGGTTTTAACAGCCTCAGGTTTGAAGCCAATTCCTTGAAATTCGTCACGAAAGTCCTTTCCGAAATTTCTATGCAGATCTGCGAAGGGGAGATTTGCACGCCTTCAAGGAACTTAAGCCCCCTCAAATAATCAGAAAGGATCAGCGACGGGTCGGCGTTAAGGAACAGCAACGCTTCTTTCAGGAAAGGTTCGGCCCTTTTTACGGCAAGATTCATGCAGATAGTATCCAGCTCAAAAGACATATGCGAGTCGGAAGCTACATTGAAAAGGTTGATAGGATTTTCGAAAAACGTCCCCTTGGGTCCGCGCGCCAGCGCCTCGTATCCGAAAGGCTGCCTGTTCGCCATGACCACAATGGGCTGGTACAAAGTCCTGATGGATTTTTGATCGATTATTTTTCTGAGTTCTATTATTCTGTCGTCTCTTTCCTTCAGGGACTGAAAAGTAATGTTTGGGGAAGTCCTTTTAAGGACTGCTTTAATTCTGACGAGGATCTCTTCATAAGCTGTGTCTTTGGTGATGAAATCTATTACGCCCAGGTTAAACGCCTCGATTTTATCAAGCGTTTTATTCTGGCTGGTCAACATGATGATGGGAACGGCCATCGTGACTTCATCTTCTTTCAGGCGCCTGCAGACTTCGTAGCCGTCCATATCCGGCATATTTACATCAAGGAGTATGATGTCAGGTTTGTTCTTTGCTTTCTCAAGGCCATCGGCAGGGGTATTTGCTATGACAGCGCTGAAATTCGCGTTTTCAAGAATGAAGCGCGTCATCTCTGTAAAATCGACTTCGTCATCTATAAGCAGTACCGTCTTTTTAGTTTCCATTTTTCCCCCGGGCAAATCGACATTAAAATAAAACACTTATAGTATACCTAAAAAATCCAAAAATCAAAGAAAAATTTTAAAAAAATTAGGGGACGTCCCTCTTGCTCCGGAGTAGCTGAAAATAAACGACTTATGACACCGTCAAAATCAAACCGCTGCAAAGTGCTGGCCGGGAGGTTTAGATGAATTATATTATTTGAAAATTACATTTTAAGCTGTAAAATATATATGTTGCCAAGAACGCTTGAATCTTGAGGAGCAAAAAATGCCGGAAGAAGGTTGGTTTTTTGTAGTCGAAGAAAATAAGTTCAAAGAGCAGAGCACGAAGCTCGTTTTTCCTAAAGGCCTTCCTGTTTTACTTATAAGAAAATCAGGAAACGAGATCTACGCGGTCTCTAATAAATGCAGCCACATGGCCTGTCCTTTAAGAGGAGGTACTCTTGAAGGCTATATTTTACAGTGCCCCTGCCATGACTGGAAATTTGATATCCGCACAGGAGAATTTCTTGATGCGCCGGAGATAAAGATCCCCGTTTACAAATGTAAAATCGAAGAAGGCGGTTTGTTCATCAACCTCAAAGGGAGCAGTAAATGAAAAAAGTGATCGTTTACGCATTAAGCACATGCCCGTGGTGCCGCAAGACAAAGGAGTTTTTAAAAGACAATAAAATAGCGTTTGAATTTGTGGATTACGACCTGGCAAAGGAAAAGGAACAGGAAAAAATCCTTTCGGAAATGAAACGTTTAGGCGGCGGCAGCTCTTTTCCTTTCGTAATAATCGGAAAGGAAGTAGTAGAAGGATATAACCCGGAAAGGCTCTCTGAACTTTTGGGGATATTAGATGAATAAAGAGGCAAGGAAGAAGGCTTTGAGATTTTTCTTCCAGCGGGTAATAGAGCCGCTGGGTTATAAATTCAGCCCTGATAGTGAGCTCGTTGAATTTCTCCTCGAGCAGGAAGTTTTGCTTGAGCAAAAGCACGGGATACCTTTCTGTCCGTGCCAGGGGCTTACCAAAGACCGCAAAGAAAACATGAGGATCGTATGCCCGTGCATCCCTTTTCACCGCGAACATTTTGACGCGATGAAGCGCTGCTGGTGCGGGCTCTACGTGCATAAGGACGTTACAGACCCGGATAAGTTAAAACAGATACCTTTAAGCCAGATAAAGAAGGGTTGATATGTTTGTTGAAGCCGCAAAAATTTCCGATATAGCTATCAACGGGATGAAAGCAGTTGAAACAGGAGACAAAGAGATCGTCCTGTGCAATTATGAAGGCAAGATCTATGCTATTGAGCGCCACTGCGGGCATATGAAGGCGCCTTTAGAGATGGGGACTCTTGATGGGTATATTCTTACTTGCCCCATGCATTACGCTCAGTTCGATATTACAACAGGAGAAGCTTTAAGCGGGCCAGTGCCCAGAGCGCAGTCAGATGAACAGAAATCAGAAAACACTAAAAATTTCTCCAGATACATGGGCTCGCTAATGACCAAGATCGACACGCACGACATAAAGACATTCCCGGTCAAAGTCGAAGGCGACACCATCAAAGTCGACCTCTAGGATCTAGGGGACGTCCCTATTGCTTTGAACCTATTGAAAGTTAATGGGTTCTAACACCGTTAAAATTTTTATATACGGCATAACTGAAAGGAGCAGGAAATGAAAAGCGCATTAATGATACTCGCCTTTTTACTTATGGCTGTACCTTCCTTTGCCCAGTCCGGCAACGAAACCATCACCATCACCACGTATTATCCTTCGCCGTATGGAGTGTACCGGAACCTGGAGTTGTATCCCAGTGACGAACCCACGGTTGGGGTTAAAGAAGGGGTCATGTATTATAATAGGACTGAGAAGGTGATCAAGGTCTACAATGACACTGCTTGGGTCAATATTACAGGAGGAGGCGGCGGAGGAACTGTTGAGGGGGTTCAAAATGTTACTTTAGTATCTCCTATACCTGTATTTATCGCAGATCTTGGGACACTTTCAACTCCGCACGGTGGTATAACTTCCGATTGCACTAATCCTTGCATCGAAGATAAGCTTTTACTTGAGAAGACATTTACAGTAGATACTGAAGAAACCTATTCTCTCATTGAAGGTGGTGTTAGATCACCTAGTGGTGGTTGTGGGGATTGCGGGGTCGGAGGGCATTGCAACGCATGGTTGAATCTTGATGGCAAGATGATTAGCGAACAGAGGAGTATCTGTACTAACCAAATTTACGGTTTAGGTTCTTTTGACCATTCCCTTATTCTCTCTAAAGGCACTCACACAATTTCCATCTGGGCGAAAATGGGACATAAAGGAGATAATGAGGGTCTTGCTGGAATCGCTTATGCAACGTTGTCGGTGAAACTTGGAAGGGACATTACAGAAATCGTGATTCCTGCTGATAATTGATATTTTCCTTAATTAGTTAGTATTAACAACGGTCCCCGAGGTACCACCTTTGGATTCTCATGCCAATTAAAAATGCAACATTTGAAATGTTTTTTGTGCCCAAACACCCATCCGAAAATTACCTGTCATTTTGAGATAGGAGTAGTATAATAAATTCGAAGTTTCCCGTTTGAAAACAACAGTTTTTTGGTATGCGCTTTACTTTAGAAAGGATAAGAAGATGAAGATTTTTATAGTAGTAATTATTTTGTTATCCCTGGCAATCCCTTCCTTTGCCCAGTTCGGCAATGAAACCATCACAATCACCACCTATTATCCCTCACCTTATGGGGTCTATCGAAATCTGGAATTGTTTCCAAGCCCGGAGCCCACTGGCCCGACAGTAAAAAGGGGGGTTATGTTTTTTAATGAAACGTCTAATGAGGTCATGGTCCACAATGGCTCTCAGTTTGTTCGGATGGGAGGAAGGGGCGGAGGAACTGTTGAGGGGGTTCAAAATGTTACTTTAGCAAATCCAATACCTGTAAGTATAGCAGATCTTGGGACACTTCACACCCCGCACGGTGGTATAACTAGCGATTGCACTTATCCTTGCAGCGAAAGTAAACTTTTACTTGAGAAGACATTTACAGTAGATACTGTAGAAACTTATTCTCTCATTGAAGGTGGTGTTAGATTAAGTGGTGGTTGTGGGAATTGCGCGACTTTTGCGTATTGCCACGCATGGCTGCAACTTGATGGCAGGAAGGTTGCGGAAGATGAACAAATCTGTCCTTTCCAATGGCACACATTAAGATTTTATGACCACCTCAATATTCTCTCTAAAGGCACTCACACAATTTCCATCTGGGCGCGAATGGGGCATAAAGAAGATAATGAGGGACTTGCTGGTACCGCTTTGGCAACGTTGTCGGTGAAACTTGGAAGGGACATTACAGAAATCGTGATTCCTGCTGATAATTGATAGTTTCCTTAATTAGTTAGTATTAACATGCCTTCCCAAGATGGTTGATATAATTCAGGCGGATATCACTGAGGTCAAAGCTGACGCGATCGTGAACGCAGCTAACAGGACATTGCTCGGCGGAGGAGGGGTCGACGGAGCGATCCACCGTGCAGCAGGTCCTGATTTGGTAAAGGAATGCGCTGCTCTCGGCGGCTGCGAAACAGGCAAAGCAAAGATCACAAAAGGCTATAACCTCCCCGCAAAATTCGTCATCCACGCAGTCGGGCCAGTCTGGTACGGCGGCAAAAATAACGAAGAGAAACTTTTAGCAGATTGTTACACTAACTGCCTGCTGCTCGCAAAAGAGAAGAGATTAAAAAGCATAGCTTTTCCTTCCATATCCACAGGCGCATATCGTTTCCCGATAGAATTAGCATGTCCGATCGCCTTAATAACAGTTAAATCCTTCCTCGACAAAAACCCAGGCGTACTCGAAAAAGTAATATTCGTCTTATTTTCAGAAGAAGACATCCGGCTTTATCAGCAAAACTACAAACTCATTTGGCGGGAGCTCGATAAGACCATCCAGCCCTATTCCGATTAGAATTTACATTCCGGGATTGGATAAGCTTGACAATCCCGGAATGTAATAAGTTTCTTCTTGCAAAACCCCCGGATTTTAGTAAAATAATATCTGTCAGACAGGGTGATTATGGGGCCAAAACTCACGGTCGCCTTGAAACAACTCTCAAAAAAAGGGTTGTTTTTTCTTCTCTGGCTGTTTTATCAGAAAAGAAAGTCCTTTAATATCAAAAGGTAAAGAAAAATAGAAAGGAGAGCTTCCATGGCAGCTGGCAACGAGACTCTGACAGTAGCAAGCGGAGTAACTTCCGTGGTTTCGACCGCGCAAAACGTTTGGGACAAGATATCGGGTTATCTTATCCAGAACGGCATGAATCTGCTCGCCGCGATATTGATCTTTATCATAGGTAAATGGGTCGCAAAGCTTTTGGCCGGGTTAATGGAAAAACTCATGGTCAAGGCAAAAATCAACCAGACCCTTGCCACTTTCGCTAAAAATCTCGCTTACTTTGTCCTGCTTATATTTGTGATCCTTGCAGCGCTTGAAAAAATTGGCATCCAGACCACATCGTTTATCGCGATCATCGCCGCCGCAGGCCTTGCAGTAGGCCTTGCCCTTCAGGGCACTCTGGCAAATTTTGCCGGGGGAGTTATGTTGATCATGTTCCAGCCGTTTAAGATCGGAGATTTTGTCGAAGCCGGCGGAGCAGCAGGCACGGTTCATGAGATCCAGATATTCAGCACTATAATCTATACGGATGATAAAAAGAAAGTGATCGTCCCCAATGCAAAAATAACCTCAGACAAGATCACTATTCATCCTCCCAAGTCCAAGTAATAAGCACCGAAAATAAAAACAGGGCCGTTGTGAATTTTCATATTCCAGCGGCTCTTTTTTTATGGTAAAATTTAATCTATGGAGAAAGACGGCTTGGCTAAATTTACAAAGTATGGTAGTATTATCGAAAGCGCGCCGGTTATCATTATGAAATAAATACCGAAGCAGAAAGATTGCCGCTGAAAAGTCTGTTAATAAAATTATGACTCTTTTAAAATGCCATGTATGAAGAAATCTTTAAACAACACATTGTTTCTTTAGTACTCGAGTTAAAGGATAAAGACCCGGAATTTATCGAAAAAACCCTGAAGAAAATGGTCCTGGTATTTTCTTTCAATGATTACAAACGCCTCCTTACTATTTTGAAAAACGAAAGAGTGATAACGTCGGAAGAACATCAGATCATTTGGAAAGATTACGCAGCTTCAAATCAGAATCTCATAGTCTACGGCATAGGCTCAAAGATATTCGGCGAGATCTGGGCTGTTCAGAATTTAATGAAACTGGACAAAAGGTTTCAAAAGCCTGACAGGAGTCTGGATGCCGAATATGCCGGCCAGTATGATCTGTTGTTAAACGGTGTAAAACTGGGAGCCAAGGCTTGCAGGGCCATGGACCTCCAGCAGGAAGGAGACCGTTTCGCAAAGGCTCTTCGAAGCGACTCAACTACGCCGTTTGAGCTGAATTTCAGGCAGATAAGAGTCGAATCATACGAGTGTTCCGTACTTATAGGAGTATGGCTTGACAAACTGATCTACTGGGTAATGTCTTACCTTGAAATCAGGGAGAATAAGTTTTTGTTCATGGGAGAGGGAGAGGGCAGCCTGCTAAAAATCACATCCAAGAACATCTCTGATTTCGATAAATATATGACCTCCGAAGCAAGCCTCGTATCCACCATCCTGAACAAAAAAACCTAGGGGACGTCCCTCTTGATCCGGGGCCATTGAAAATAAAAGAGTTACAACACCGTCAAAATTTTTTTAAAGCAGAAGGAGGCAAAATGAAGATCGGAAACCTTGAAGTCAGGATGTTCAAGATCAAAAATCGCAAAGGTTTTGCCGCCATATGCAGCGGCCATCTTACCGAAGGAAAGACAGAAGAGCAGGCTTATGACAGGATGGTCAAGGCAGTCCGCCGCACCTCGAAAAGAAAAAAATAAAAATGTTCGAAAAATGTCCTGGCCGGGATAAAAGGAATCTCAAGGCCGATACAGTCAAATGTCCGAAATGCGGCTACAAAGTCGAGATTTTCTCGGATGAGATAAGGTTAATGTGCCCCAAATGCAGCCACATCGTTTTCTGCAAACAAAAGCCTTCCTGCGTAAACTGGTGTAAATCAAGCCGCGAGTGCATGGGTTTTAAGGAGTTATAAAAATGAAAAAATTATCCCGAAGGCAATTTGTGAAGATTTTAAGCGTTGGTTTTTTATCCGGGATTTTTCTCGAGCTTTTTTCGCGCGCAGGCCTTTCGCATGTTTTTGCAGCCAAATCAAACGCAAGGCCCAAGAAAAATATAAAAGGCCTTCATGACCTGGTCGTCGTAAAAGGAGCCGACCCGGCTTTGATCACCCGTAAGGCTGTCGAGGGGCTCGGCGGCATGGAAAAATTCGTCAAAAAGGGAGCCACTGTCGTCATAAAGCCTAACATCGCCTGGGATAGAGCGCCTGAGTATGCCGCAAATACAAATCCTGAAGTGGTCGCAGCGCTTGTGCAGATGTGTTATGAAGCAGGCGCAAAGCGCGTTAATGTATTCGATATCCCCTGCAACAGTCCCGAACGCTGTTACGAAAACAGCGGAATAAAAAAAGCCGCGCTTGAAAAAGGCGCAAAAGTCTATTTCTGCGACAGCTGGAATTTCGTAAAAGCCGCCTTTACCTATAAAAGCCCGATGGAAGGATGGCCTATTTTCCGCGACGCAATAGAATGCGACACTTTTATAAACTGCCCTGTCTTAAAACACCACGGCCTGACTGAGCTGACTCTGTCCATGAAAAACCTGATGGGCGTATGCGGCGGAAGCCGCGGCCTTATCCACATTGATATCGCAAGAAAGCTAGTCGATATCACTGATTTCATATCTCCTGATCTTACCGTAATAGACGCTTACAGGATCCTGACCCGCCACGGCCCAAGCGGAGGCGATTTAAAAGACGTCAATCTCGCCCGGACAGTCATTGCCGGCACAGATCCCACCCTGGCTGATGCTTATGCTGCTAAATTCGCAGGCAAAGAGCCGATGACAATCTCTTATATAAAAGAAGCTGTTCAGAGGAAATTCGGAAGCGCGGATATCTCGGCAGCAGACATCCTTGAAGTAAACGTTTAACTAAAAACAGCCATGAAAAAAGCAGTCATCGCCAAAAGGATTTCCCAATTTGTTTTTCTGTCAATATTCATATATATACTCTGGTCGACGACATACCCTCTTAAAGGCCTTCTCCCCGCAGAGACTTTTTTTAAGCTCAACCCCCTGATAATGATCGTTACTTCGATAAGCGAGCGTTTGATACTCGCCGGCATCATATTTTCGTTTGTCATGCTTTTGCTGACTTTGATATTCGGAAGGTTTTTCTGCGGTTGGGTCTGCCCTTTAGGCACGATGATAGATATTGCCGGATACTTCAATAAAGGCCGCAGGCAATTGACTGACGCTCAGAACAGGAAATTACGCAGCCCCAAATTTTTCATATTATCCGTTGTCTTTATCGCAAGTTTCTTTGGTTTACAGATCGCCTGGATTTTAGATCCTATGGTAATTTCAGCCAGGCTTGTCTCTTTGAACCTTATCCCGACAACGACGCTTTTAATAAATAGATCCCTTGAGGGATTGATAAAGACTTTCGGCCTTTACGGCTGGCTTTATGACTTTTACCGCAGCTTGCAGACTTCGTTTCTCGGAGTGAAAATCCGGTTTTTCGCGCATTCCATCGTAATATTTTTATTCTTCTATGCCATCATTGTCTGGGCAGTATATTTAAAACGCTCCTGGTGCCGGGGGCTCTGCCCTTTAGGTGCCTTTTACGCTCTTTTCGCAAAGCCCGCTCTTTTAAAAAGGAAAGTGGAAAAGTGCAACCGATGCATGAAATGTAAAACCGACTGCCGCATGGGCGCTATTAAAGACGGGCTTGATTATGTGCAGAGCGAATGCGTCCTGTGCATGGATTGCGTTTACGACTGCCCTCAGAAATCCACGAGTTTTGTGTTCGCGGATAAAAAAAAGGAAGATTATAAGGGAGAAATAGAAAAGGGACCAATAGAAAAAGCGCCGGCTTCCGGGATTTCCCGCAGAAATTTCCTCGCGCTTGCTTTTTTCTCCCTGTTTCCATTTAACAGCCAAATGCCTGCCAGGCAGAAAGTCATAAGGCCGCCGGCAGCATTAAAAGAAGAGGAGTTCCTGAACCGCTGTATCCGCTGCGGAAACTGCATGAAGGTTTGTATCACAAACGGCCTTCAGCCTGCGCTTTTGCAGGCGGGATTATCTGGCATCTGGACTCCGCATCTTGTCCCTGAAATAGGATACTGCGAATACCGCTGCACTCTTTGCGGAAACGTATGCCCCACGCAGGCAATTCCTAAACTTACTGTTGAAGAAAAAGTCAGGACGCGGCTCGGCCTTGCAAAGATCGACAGAAAGACCTGCATCCCGTGGAAAAAGAAAAAAAATTGCATTGTTTGCGAGGAACACTGTCCTATCCCCAATAAAGCGATAAAACTCAAAAAATTCAAAATAGGTGATAAAATAGTATTAAGGCCTTACATAAACCAGGACCTTTGCACAGGCTGCGCTATTTGCCAGACAAAATGTCCTGTCAGGCCTGACAGGGCTATAAAAGTCTATCCTGTGAAAGTCACCCACGGAAAAAATCAGGGCCCGGTCTCAATAAAAATATGAAAATGAAAAGTAAAGTATTTTTTGCACCCGTAGAGAAATTCGATAACGCTCAGTCGCTCGCTGAAAAGCTCGAAAAACTGATAGAATCAAGCAGGCTGTTCGGTTTCATCAAAAAAGACGACCGAGTTGCAGTTAAACTTCATTTCGGCGAAGAAGGCAACAAAGGTTATGTCAGCCCCGATTATCTTGCTGTCATAAACTGGATGATAAGCCTTAAAGAGGCAAAGCCGTTTTTATCCGACACAAACACGCTTTACCGCGGCAGGCGCATGAAGTCTTCGGATCATCTTCAGCTCGCCTACGAGCACGGGTTTACTCCTGAAAAAGTCAAAGCAGAAGTAATAATCCCTGATGAGACTCAAAAAGAGAACATTCAGGAAATTGCATTAAATGCCAAGTATATAAAAACGGCTAAAATAGCAAAAATCTTTTACGATGCTGATGCTATTGTCGGCGTTGCCCATTTTAAAGGCCATCTCATGACAGGTTTTGGAGGCGCCCTGAAAAACATCGGCATGGGATGCGCGGTCCGCGAAGGAAAACTTACCCAGCATTCTGATATAGCTCCGTTTGTCATCATAAAAAGATGCACTGGCTGCGAGGCCTGCATTGCAGTATGCCCTGCAAAGGCCATAGAATTAAAAGACGGAAAAGCTGTCATAGATAATTCAAAATGTATCGGCTGCGCAAGCTGTATTGCCGCGTGCAAATACAATGCCGTTGAACTGAAATGGGAATCAGGAGGCGACCTCATACAGGAAAAGATGGTCGAGTACGCCAAGGCGGTTTTAGAAAACAAAAAAGGCAAGGCCGCATTTTTAAATTTCTGCATTAAAGTCACCAAGGAATGCGACTGCATGGCAAAAGACGACCCCAGGATCGTGCCTGATATAGGAATACTCGCATCGCGCGACCCTGTTGCGCTCGATAAGGCGTGCCTTGACCAGGTAAACATGGCAGCCGGCAAGGATATAATAAAAGAGCTGCATCCTACCAGAAACTGCTTAAAGCAGCTTCGCTACGCAGAAAAGCTAAAACTAGGCACCCTCAACTACGAACTGATCTAGCCTTACCGTCTTACCGTCCCGAACGGGGCTTTTGACCGTTCGGGACGGTAAGATTCATTTGCTTTTAAATCCGGATTCTGGTATAAATGATTAGCCCGGCAGATGCCGGTTGAGAGGATGATAAATGAAAGCAGTCGGAAGAAAAGGGGTAAGTTTTTTACTGGCGTTCTATATTTTTATGGTCTTCCAGAACCTTTTCAGCTGGCAGACTTTTGGAGGGAGCAGGTTTTTATCCGCTGTAGTACTCGGGACCCTGATATATATAATATTCGGCTTCATACGGAGAAGGCCCGCTGCGAGAAAAATTGCGATAATCTTTCATTTTGTCTATCAGGTTATCATGTCTTTTTCTTTTGTCCTTATGATGAACCCGGCATTTCTCCAGAAGTTCAGCAAAGATTTGCCTGCTGAATTGCTTTCGCTGGCAAAAAATGTCCTGATAGTATCGTTTGCAGTGTTGACTCTGATAAATATCCTTGCAGTACGTTATCTTATGAAGCACGCTGATTATTTTTTCGAGAAGGAAGAAGTCAAACAAGAATAATAGCGATTTTTTTCGCTTTGTGATAGAATAGAAAACACCAGGAGAGGTGGCAGAGTAGTTGAATGTAAATATATTAAATTCGTTAATGAATTATGCCTAGAGTAAAGTTTTGTGGAGATGAACAGGGAGGATTTTTAAGCGATTTGAAGGATAAATTTATGGTTGAATGGTCAGAAATCGCTAGAACTTGTGGAGTCCATAAGCGAACTTTATTTGACTGGCGTAGGAATAAATATCAAATAAGCTATTCATCACTTGAAAAGTTAAAGAGGAAATATAGAATCTCTGTCCTTAAGAATACAGAAATTTTGCCCGACAACTGGCATGTTAGCGATGCCGCGAGATTAGGAGCGGTTAGACGTAATTATTTGTACGGTAATCCCGGAACTCCGGAGGGCAGGAGAAAGGGTGGCATAGTTACATGCGAAAGTTATAAATGCCATCCCGAGAAGTTTAAAAATACAAATTTTATAGGTCCCAAAGAAATAAAAATTCCCGCTAAATCGTCTTTTTTGTCTGAGCTCATAGGAATTATTCTTGGCGATGGTTCGATAACTAAATATCAGGTAACAGTTTCCTTGAATAATAAGACTGATAAGCAATATTCCTTTTTTGTCTCGAGATTAATCAAACAGCTTTTTAACATTAAAGTAACATGCAGCGTTAGAGAAAATAATACTTGTAATTTGACTGCTTCTAGTGTTAAATTAACAGGATATCTAAATAAGATAGGATTAAAGTCGGGGAATAAGATCCGTCAGCAAGTAGGAATTCCTCAATGGATTCTGAAAAATAAAAAATATATGATTGGATGTTTGAGGGGTTTGATTGATACTGACGGTGGAGTCTATTACCATAACCATACAACAAAAGGCATACGGTATCGTCATTTAGGGTTATGTTTTACTAGTTATTCCCCGCCATTACTAAGTGATGTTTACGCTATCTTTTTGGATTTAGGTTTTCCCGCAAAGATAAGTCAAGCAGGCCATGTGTTTCTTTATGACAGAAAAGCAGTAAAAAGATATTTTGCAGAAATAGGAACGCATAATCCGCATCATTCTTATAGATTTAAGGATTATTTTAGATCTGGAGAGGTCGCGTAGTGGTCGAGCGCGCGGGTCTGGAGTACCCGTAACCCGCAAGGGTTCGAGGGTTCGAATCCCTCCCTCTCCGCCAGTCGAGACAGCCCTGCGATTTCGCGATGAAGTCGTAGGGCTTTTTATATGCAACGCATAGATTTGCGTCTTTTAGGGTGAGGTTCGAGCCACGAATTTTCAAAAAAATCTTTTTTGCGGCTTAAAATTTCCTGCCAAGCGACAGAACGCGAAACAATAATCCGCTTTACTCAAAAGTTTAAAAAAATCCTGTTAGATTTTCCTTCCTCTTACGTCTATTATAAGTGAGGGCCTAAAAAAGGATCCAACCATTCTCACTATAGAAAGGAGGGGAACATGAATGAACAGGGTTTTTATGACTTATACAAAGTGCTTGCAGAGACTAAAACCGCAAAGTCGGGTGATTATCCTCAGCTCTCTTTGGATATGATCGATGAGATAGAAGAGATGCTGCTGGATATGGATATTACCGCGGCGGCAAAGGAAAAAGCGATTCTGCTTTTGGCGCACCAGCAGTCCAAGACAGCAATCAGGGCTCTGAAGCGGTATATCCTCAAGACTGAGGATCCGGATTTGAAGATTTTTGCGCAGATCGGCCTCGATGAATGCCGGATGTGGAATGAACCGTAAACAGGATATTGGTAAACAAAATATATAATTTTCTAATATCTGTTTGGTAATTTTTTTCTTGACTTCTTTACCAAACAAAGTATAATTTAATTAATGTAATGTTTGGTAAGGAGGTTTAGAGATGGGGGTAATTAAGGGGGTTCTGAAGGAAGAATTGGAGAATTCGCGTGAAATGCTTAAAAGCTATCAGCGCGAGATCGCTAATGTTAAAGGTTGCCTCATAAGGAAAAAAATCGGCAAGAGATATTATTATTATCTGGCAAAAAGGCAGGGCGCTAAGGTGCGTTTTATTTACAAAGGCCCAATTTCCGCCGAAGTGAGAGATACCTACGCTAAACAACGTAAGCTTCTGCGTAAATATAAGAAGCTGCTTGCTCAGGTCAAAAGCCAGATCAGATTCATCAGGAGGGCTCTCCGTGGAAAAGAAGCAGTCTGAGTTGTGTCTCGAGGTCTTTCGTAGGTTCCATAAGGCCGGGCTATTGATCGATTGTATCCTGATCGGCAGCTGGTGTGCCTATTTTTACAACGATTATTTTGGTGGAACAGCCTATCTTGATCGCAGGACGCTCAAAACCCGGGATGTCGATTTTCTTATCGAAACGCCTTCAAAGATACGCTATAATATTGATGTGCCCGAGCTTCTGCAAGATCTGGGTTTTGTGCTTGTTTATAAAGGTGCAAAAGGCTACATTAAACTCGATCATCCTGATCTTCTGCTTGAATTTTTGACTCCCGAAAAAGGCAGAGGTACGGATAAGCCGGTGAACCTGCCGAAGCTGGGGGTGAACGCGGTCGCGCTGCGGTTTTTGAGTTTCCTCTCGAAAAATACCATCAAGGTCAAAGTAGAAGATTTTTATGTGACGCTGCCGCATCCGGCAAACTTTGCTTTGCACAAATTGATTATCTTTCAGCGTAGAATAAAAGAAGATAAGGCGCTTAAAGACAGGAATACAGCCATTGAGATTTTGAAGGCATTGATAAATAAAGGCGAAGCATCCGTAATAAGGCAAGTTTTTCGTTCAGTTCCTAAAAAGTGGCAAAACAAGATAATAAAAGGTTTAAGCGAAACCGGGGACAAAGATATCTTAGTTGTTCTACAAGTTAAAAAATAAAAGGAGAAAAAGGATATTATTGGTCTTGAAATAACAGCAGTATTTCATACAGATTATAATATCCTTGTATCTTTTTCTTTTGCAATTCTGTTCATTTTTGTGGATTTGGGTGAACACAAAGGCAAATTTTGCACGCACCAAAATTTGCCTTTGTGCTGTCGGTTTTGCAACGACTGATCGGTAGAGGCTCGGCATAGCGCCGTCCAGCTAAATCTTGTGTAACAGGCTCTAAGTGGACGAGCTTTTCCTAAAAATTTTTGTTTTTAATAAGTTAAACTTGGCTGAAGCGAGGACGCAGCGGCTGGCACCGAGGTTTCTAACTTGTCTTTGCCAGACGCAGCCGAGCCGCACACACACTGCATTAGCACGAAGCGAGCGGCCTAGCGAGCACCCAAGGAGGCCTGCGACTACGCAGGCCGACTGAAGCACGGGGTACCAGGGAGCGCCCCAAGGCGCGGGGCATTATAAGCAGTTTCATTATAAACCCGCTTTCCCGGATATTATGAACAGTTTCTCAAAAGCGGGCGGGGCCAGAAGATCAGAAAATCGTTCGAACGGACCCGATAAACCACCGAATTTATTTTTATCCTTCCGTAACTTCAAATTTCGCAGTAAGTTATACCAACCAATAAAAAATCAAATCTACTTGTGCCCACTTTGTGCCTTCAGAAAACTTCTTACCATTTTGAAATGAGAGTGGTATAATGGAAAAAAAGGAAGCCATATGGAAGAAACATATCTTACAAGAAAAGGTCATCAGAAATTGATCGAGGAACTGGAGTATTTAAAAACTGTAAAACGCAGAGAGCTATCTAAGGCAATTGGTGAAGCAAGGGCTCACGGTGATATCTCCGAAAATGCGGAATATGATACTGCGAAAGAGGCACAGGGGTTAAATGAGAAAAAAATCGCAGAATTGGAAATAAAGCTTACCTCATGTCGTATCCTCGATTATGAAAATATGTCTCATGATGAGGTTTTGATAGGAGCGACTGTGCGGATTAAAGATTTAGACAATGAAGAGGAGCTGGTATATACCCTGGTTTCAGAGATTGAAGCTGATTATTCGCAGAATAAGATTTCCGTCTCTTCTCCTGTAGGTAACGGGCTTCTCAACCATAAAGTTAATGAAATAATTGAAATTAAAATACCCGTTGGCGTTCTCAGATACAAAATATTAGAAATCTCAAGAGAGTAACCACAGTAATTTGGTTTTGCGGTGCCGGACGGGAGCAGTTTATGTAACAACATTACTCTCGCAGGGGCTGGACTTAACCGTTCAGCTCTTTTTGTTTACCATTTTGAAAAGTGAGTGGTATAATTGAGAAGAAGGAGAGTTAATGGACAAGAAAAGTTCGTTGGGGGTAACAGTATTTAGAATCCTAGTTATTGGGATTACTCTTTTTCGTGGATGGTGGAGTTGGAATAACCAGGCATATGCAGAGCCGCAAGAAGTAACCATTACAAACAACAAGACCGAGTATGAGCAAGGGGAAACCATAAAGATAACTATAGGAAACACCTTAGATAAGCCAATTTGGTATTTGGATTATCCTCGAGGCTTACAGGTTTGGGGAATTGAGAAATTTGAAAGTAATAAATGGATAGATCTGGCATATACAAAAGAAGCTTTTTTTCTGCCTATAGAAGAGGGCGGGAAAGAGCTATGTTACTTGGTCATGTTGGAACGACCTATAGGAAAAGTAGCTGAATTAAAACCAAATTCTGAATTTTCTTTCGATTGGAATCAGAAGATCTGTAGGGATAGGACCGCACCGGAAAAGCCTTTTGAACCGTTACTTATTGAAAAGGGGCTCTACAGATTTAGTTTCAGGTATGGATTAAGTACTAAGAAAGCTATAAAGCCCGAACCTTGGGAAAGAGTAGTAGATTTAGCGGAGGTAAATGAAATTCGCTCTAATGAGTTTACTGTTAAATAAATTAAAAACAGCAGGTTTCACCCTCTCCATAGTAAAAGGGCAATTTAAGTAATCCGTGTGCCAAAAATGTGCCCATTTTAGTGAAAAACATCGGGTAGCAAAGAAAAGAATCGGGTAACACCCAGACTCCAAATCCCGATTGACATTTAGAGGTTAATCCTGTAACATATTATCAATGTGAGAGTTAGAGAAATTAGTAGGGCAGACTCCCTGCCTCTCCGCCAGTATATTTTAGATGTAAAGTGTAATATTTTTGAGAAACGGTTTTAACAGTAATGAAAGGAGCGGGAGAAATGAGCGTGCCAATAATAGTGGGTATTATTGTTGTGGGTTTAGTAGTGGGCTATTTTTTGAGACATATTTTAGGCGGGGCGTTGGGGTTGTATAGGGTTGTTCCTGTTAATGAAGCGCACGTCAGAATATTACAAAATTCAAAGATGATATTTTCTACAAGACAAGGGAAGAGCGCGTACTGGGTGGTTCCTTTTATCACTAAATTGCATAAGTTGCCGCTTTGCAATTTGGCGATACCTGTTAATGACATAAAGCTTAATGACAAAAATATGGCTAAGTTTGTTTCCGATATAATGTGTTTTATAAACATAAACAATATAGATTTGGCTGTTGAGCGTTTAATTCTTACAGATACAGAGAAAGAATTAGGTTTCGATTTTGTTAAACTTTCTGAGGATTTGCGAGCAATTATGGAAAGTGTTGGGAGAACAGTGACGACGAAGCAGACCATTTTGGATATTTACATGAATAGGCAATTGCTCGATCAGGCAATTACTAAAGAAGTTGAGGTTGTTTTCCCAAAGTGGGGTATCGAGCTTGTTGATTTGGAATTGAAGGACATTAAGGATGCCCCCGGAAGCACAATCATCTCTGATATAGAAAGAAAAGTCGCATCAGAAATCAGGCGAGACGCGGACATAAGAGTTGCCACTACCAATAAAGAAGCAGAACTTATTAAAGCCGAAGCAGAAGAGACCTATCGCAAAAGACAAATCGAGAAAGATAAACAGGTAGGCATGGCAGAGCAGTTTAAGAACCAAGAAATCGCTACTAAAGAAGCAGAGGCAAATGCTCAGAAGATAGAAGCAATGAGAAAGCTAGAAGTAGGGCAAGCTGAAATTGAAAAACAAAAAATGGAACAACTCGCCATGGGGCAGAAGTTAAAATATACCATTGAAGCCGAAGGCCAGGCTAACGAGATACAAAATGTAGGTAAGGCCGAGGCAAACATCATACAGATCAAGAAAGAAGCAGATGCCGCAGGTACATTGAAGTTGGCCGAAGCTTTGAAACAGTATAATGATGTGGCTATAAATGTTAAAATCTTGGATATCCAGAAAGAGATTATGATCGCCAAATTTAACGCGCTTGCTCAGGCGATTCAAAAGGCGGATGTGAAATGGATAATGAGCGGAACAAACGCTCAAAAATTCTTTGGTCTTAATCTTGATGCTGAAGGCGGAGCGAATCTTCAGCAGTTTATTCAAGAGAGTGGTCTGGATATAGAGAAATTTAAGGAATTTCTGAATTTGAATAAGAATGTTAAATAACGCAGGGTCATTAGAGATTGGGTTTTTGGCGGTGTATTGAGAAAAAGAGAAGTTTGATGATTGGCGAGAATTGTACGATTTCTGTATAGCAAGTGAGTTGCGTAGTCGTAACCAATTGATTGTAATAGTGTTGGAAATGGTAGGGTGTATTTCCCTGCCTCTCCGAATTGATTTTCATCCTTCCGTAATTCGATATCCCGCAGTAAGTTAAATCATTCCCACAAAAAAGTCATTTTCTTTGTGACCCAATTGTGTCCATTTGAAAATCTCTTACAATTTTGAAATAGGAGTGGTATAATTAAGAAAAGGCATAAGAGGGTGAAAACGGATTACTCTTAACACAGACTATAACATTCTATTAAACTAGACTAAAATGCAACCATTAGAGAAAAGAAAACACAAGAGGATGAAGCGCAATTGTACAGTAAGGATTAGACCATTTCAAGAAGGTATGGATGCGAGTATATCAGCCAAATGGGATGTGGTTACAATGCAAAATTTGAGCGAATCCGGTATATTATTTACCTCTACGGAAAAACTTCCTCTGGGAGCAATGTTTGAGTTTAATATCTCCTCGCCATTTAACCCAGATCCGGTCCATTGTATCGGCCAAGTGGTCCGAGTCGAGGAAAAACAAAGCAGCAAAATAAGCGTAGCACAGATATCGGTTTACTCAATAGCGGTCTTATTCAAAAATATTGATGCGGATAAACAAGAAGCCATTAAGAAGATTTGCGGTGGTAATTAACAGAAGAACTGATGTTATTTTGTTACCTGTCTGTCCAAAAGTAAAGGAGCAGTTTAAGTAAGAAAAAAGGAGGTGTTCATGGCAAAATTTTTTATGTACGGAAAGTATACGCAGGATGCGTTAAAAGGCATCTCAGCCGAAAGGACGAAAAAGGCGACTGATGTGATAGAAAAAGCCGGCGGTAAAGTCAATTCTGCATATGCGCTTCTTGGTAAATACGACATCGTGGTGATAGCGGATTTTCCGTCTGTTGCAGACGTGATGAAGGCATCCATTGGTTTAAACAAACTGACTGGCATAGCCTTTACCAGCTTTCCTGCAATCAGTATGGAAGAATTTGACAAAATCGCTGTATAAGAAAAGGGATTACTGGCAGAATCGTTCCCGAATACAACTGGTAAATTTTAGAAGCCGAAACAAAAAGGGCTGGACTTAACCGTTCAGCCCTTTTTGTTTACCATTTTGAAATGGAAGTGGTATAATTGGAGGAAAAGGGGAAGTATGAATATAAAAAAAATCTTGAGAATTTGTGGTTGTATTATAATTATTCAGGGAATTATTTTAGTATTGACTGGTTTAATGGCTGGCGGTTGGGAGCATAGCCGCATTGAAGAAATGATACACCGAGGGAATTGGGGTGCATTCATTGGCACAGCGATGTTTAAACATATAATTTATGGAATCTTAAGTATAATTACGGGTGTTGGAACGCTGGTATTAAGCAAAATAGCTATTTATAGTCTAATTCCTATTTGCCTTTGGGGTTTTTGGTTCCAAACATATATTCATGGAGGCGAAATAGGCATTATGCTTTCGGTGTTATATACAGGCATTATTATATCTACCGTAATATATTTGTTTAGGAGTCAAAATAGCTGACATAAGAAAGTTAGAATCATCTTGCAAGGCTGGACTTCATGTTCAGCCTTTTTCTTTTAAGGATCTTGAGAGGTTGCTACATGCTTTCAAAGTAGTATAATTTACATACAGCCACAATGAGGTGGTTATGAGGTTTAAATAGGGTAAATTTGAAAGGCAACTCTTAAATATGGGGTTGCATTTTTTGTTAGGGGAGGGATTATGAGAAAGATTTGGGTAACGACGTCTTTCGCACTTTTTCTTTTTTTGTTTTTCTCTAGTTATGCAAAGGCCGAGGGGACCGCCGAGTTGATAGAGAAATACCTTCACGACGATAAAAGTTGCGGCGGTATAGTTGATTGCGTAAGTCCTTTTTATTTCAAGATAGCACAGAATGGGGCGGAGGCCGTTCAGCCTCTGCTGGAAGCGTTAAATAGCCAGGACTCTTTGTATGTTGAATACCGTTCGGCCTTTATTTGTTTGTTAGGGATGATTGGCGATGCGAGGGCTTATTCAGGTTTGCGGGCCATCTTCCTTGAAAATAAAAAATATGAAAATAAATGGTATGAAGAGGGTGAGAAGCGGAGTTTGGCGATTAGTCTCGGGGCGTGTTTGGGTGAGGAGAGTATTGATGATTTTGTTGCTCTTGTGGTTCAGGATGCGACAGGTGGGGCCTTACGGGCTATCAGGGGAATGTCTGGACAGGACTTTGGTGAAAATGAAGAGCAATGGGTTGAATATTTAAAGACGGAGGGGCATTTGGAGGTGTTCCGTGCTGAATGCCGCCAGGGTTCTGCGCCAATCCTTGGTTGAGAAGAAGATATGAAAGTCAAAATGATTACAATTGAAGAAGGGGTATTTAATGCTCGAGAATTTAAATCTTTTTGGATACGAAAGACAGGTGGTCTATCTTAACTAATTGTCCACTGAATGAGGGAAGGTCAACTCGGGGAGTATATGTTACAAGAAGGACAAGGTTTATTGTGGGTCCATCATGGCGGTCCTTATTATGACCATATAAATATCAAGAAAGTCGAAAAGGATTCTGTATTATTTGAAAGAGCGTATACTGTTGAAAGGGACGTTCCCTTTGGAGTCGAGCCTATAGCGTGGAGCTTTGCTCCAGAGATATCCTTGACCTATTCTCCGGAGTGGGTACGTGTTATATATATGGCTGATGAACAACAGGTCCGGAAGTTACTACAGAATAACTTTAATATCAATTCTTCTGATTCTTTAGGCAGAACGCCTCTTATGATTGCTTCAAGGTATCAACAACTTCCCATCGTAAAATTGCTTTTAATCCATAAAGCCGATTGTAACCTCAGGGATCGAATGGGCCGGACAGCGCTTATATATGCGAAGGAATTTCCCGAGGTTACTGCTATGCTTAAAGATGCAGGCGCACAAGAATAATTCACTAATTATGTTTGTGCCCAAAATATGCCCATCTAAAGGGGAAGTAATCTAAAATAACTGTACGATTTCTGTATACCAAAGGAGTTGCGTAGTTATAACTTCATGAGTATAATAGTGTTAGAAGTAGCAGGGTGTATTTTCCTGCCTCTCCGCCATATATTTTAACGCTGAAATCGCAACAAATACGAAGTGAGGTAGTTAAGACGCAACTTACTGATAAAATAGTAGGTTGCGTTTTGTTTTTGCGTGTTTTAAGTTGCGTGAATTTTCTTCCAAAAGTGTCCGAAAACTATATACCTAATGTATGCTCGAAAAAAAATTAATTATTGCTAGAACTGATGATATAATACGGCTAGATTGCATAGTTCACCTAATTATCAGCCGTCTGCTTTAGGGGCTATTAAGCCGGAACGGCTAGAGGAAATGTGGTTGACGGTATGAAAAGTTATTTTGAGAAAGTACGAAATTCCTTCCACCTAGAAACTTTGCTGCGGATTCTTTTTGTTTGTGGTATTGTTTTGTATTTAAGGCAATACTTGGCTAACCGTCCTCTCTGGCTTGATGAAGCCATGGTTTCTTTGAATATCATTAGATATTCCATATTTGATTTTTTAAGTCAACCTTTACCGTATCATAAGCAAGCGGCCCCATTTGGTTTTTTAGTTATTGAGAAACTGGCGACGTATCTTTTCGGAATAAGTGAATACGCCCTAAGATTATTCCCATTGATCTGCGGGTTCATATCTCTTTGGCTTTTTTCTCTGATGGCCAAGGTCTATCTTCAACGCAGATTTGTCCTTTTTGCCCTCTTTGGTTTCGTGATCACCCCCGCGCTGGTTTATTATTCATCAGAAGTTAAGCCGTATTACAGCGACGTCTTCTTTGTACTGCTTTCGTATGTCGTTATAGCGCAAAGCTGTTTAGGAGAACTGAATTGGCATAAAGCCGGAATGATGGGTCTTCTGGGCGCGATCATGATCTGGTTTTCATTCCCGGTCGTATTTGTTCTAGCAGGCATTGCGGCAACGCTTCTGTTAACCGCACTGATCCAAAGAGACTGGCCCAGGTTTTCAAAGGTCGGCTTTATTTCTTTTTTCTGGTTTATCAGTTTTATTTTTTACTATGCCGTTTCATTGCATAATATCATTCGTGTTCAGGGGCCGATATCTTATTGGGCAAGCGGATATATTTCTTTTGTGGACGCGAACAGCTGGTTAGTTGTTTTTAATAATATTTTGGGTTCTCCTCTGGGCTTTTCGAACTGTTTATGGCTTGCGGGATCGCTTTTTTTCATAGGAGGGTATTCTTTCTTTAAGGAGGACAAAAAGAAATTCTTTTTTCTTTTAACTCCGCTGATATTTGTTTTTCTGGTTTCAGGGCTTCATAAATATTCGTGTAAGACCAGGCTGGCTTTATTTCTTGTGCCAATTTTCTTTGTGTTGATCATCAATGGCGTGAGAACGGTTTCTTTAAGGATGAAAAAATACGGGCTAATTATTGACCTTTTATTGATCGGGATCCTGTTTTATGGTTCCTTATTCGCTGTTGGAAAAGGATTTTTAAACCCTAAAAATAAGGAAGACGTGAGGTCGGTTATTTCCTATGTTCATGGGTATAAACAAGCGGGAGATGCTTTTTGTATTTATACATCTGCGGAACCGGCGATTTTGTATTACAACCATCTCTTTGGTTATTCCTTTCCCAAAAAAAATTATAAATTATCTACCTATGGAGATCTAGAATCCATAAAGAAAGATTTGGATCAATTGCGATCTATCCCGCGCGTGTGGTTGGTTTTTTCTCATATTAAAAGTCATGACCAGCAGAGAGATGATGATTTAAGTATTAAATATTTGTTGCAGTCAGGAGGGAAACTGCTTGATAAGTTCTCCAGCGTAGGCGCGGGGGCTTATTTGTTTGACTTAAGCTATTTCCTGGATACTAACGCAGGAAGTTCTGCGTTTTAAATAAGCAAGGTGGGCAAACCAGCCGCCACTCTTTCATAAGTGCTGTATAATTAATCCGGAAGCAGTATATTACAATGAGAGTTCTGAGTTGAGCAAGAAAGGCATTCGTTTTGCCAAAGAAATGGTTACTTTGCAAAAAGAAAACAGGCTAACGAAGTAAGCTGAAGGAAATTCTCAAACTAAAACAACTTTTATACTTGGGCCGGACTTCATGTTCGGCTCTTTTTTCCTCGTGCCCAAAATGTACCCATCCAAGTTAAAATAATCTGATAAAACTGTACGATTTCTGTATACCAAAGAGGTTGCGTAGCTATAAGTTCATGAGTATAATAGTGTTGAGAATGGTAGGGTGCATATCCTTGCCTCTTTGCCAACTAGGATAGGGCGCTGCTTCGAATAGCAGATAACTTAGACTGAATTTTTTATTTTATGCTATAATGTATCAAAATGCTATTAATCATCCGTGCCAAAATAGATTCGGAAACCCGAAAGAAGATAGCTGAAGATTTAAAAGGCTACATAAAAATTGTAGTTGATATCCGGCGTAAAGTCTTGGCTGCTGGCGGAGAGAAACATGCAGACGGCGAAAGGCTTCTTTTGGAAGATGGGAGCCGCCAGGAAGATTTATGGGGAGCTGGTTTAGATTTGGAAACAGCCGAAATGGATTTTGATTCTCTGATTAATTTAAGGCCTACGCAGAATAAAAGCCGTGAAATTTTAGATGAAAAAATACGTAAAAAAGTTGAAGCGCTAATCCAATCTTTATTGAAAGATTAATAGAATGAATACCCGGGAAATAATTTTAAATATTGCCATAAATTTAGGACGCTTATGCCGTTGGGCCATGGAGGGCCGCAAGGCGCGAGTTGATCAGTTTTTGGCCCAGACCGCAGAATATCTCAAAACCCTGGAATCCGCGCCGAAATCAGATCGTTTTCTACCCACCTATGAATGGTTCAAAAATGACTTTGAGCGCCTCTCCCATGATGTCCGCATGGACGCTGATTGGGCTGAGTCTATGCTTACTTGGGCGAATATCTTATCCCACAGAGCTTCCTTAGCATAATAAAAAAACGGGGTCAGAATTGTTTTTACATGGTTAATAATGATTTCTCAGGCTGGACTTTCTGTTCAGCCCTTTTTTTGTGCCCAAAATGCGCCCATCCGAAAATTGCCTGTCATTTTGAGATAGGAGTGGTATAATAAATTCGAATTTTCCCGTTTGAAAACAACAGTTTTTTTGGTATGCGCTTTACTTTAGAAAGGATAAGAAGATGAAGAGTTTTATAGTAGTAATCATTTTATTATCCCTGACAATCCCTGCTTTTGCCCAATCCGGCAACGAAACCATCACCATCACAACTTATTACCCTTCGCCGTACGGAGTGTATGGAGTATTGACATTGTATCCGCGGGCAACTGAGCCAGAAAATCCAAGGCAAGGGGATATGTATTTTAATATGACAAGCTAAAGCGTGATGTATTACAAAAATGCAACTGCAGGCTGGGTAAATCTTACCGGCGGCGGCTCATCTTCAGGAGCTACCGTCACTGTAGAAGTATCCGGACAACACTGCGTGTATCATACCATAAACTCTTGCATATGCCCCACAAGTTTTTACGATTCTCCCGGCCCGATCCCTGCAGAAGCAAAAGTAATATCCTGCTCAACAGCCGATTTTTTTTATTGCTTTGACTCAACCGGGATGGGGGCCAATTGGATTGAAGCTGGAAAATGCAGCGCATCTATATCCGGAAATATGATAAATGTCGTTATCTCTCCTCCTTCTGGCAGCTGCGATTTTCGTGCGGTCGACACCACAACGACGGGGAGCTGCGGCGGCACAAGCTGCTGCACAGGAAAATACTCTTCTGCAACCGTAACATACAGTTACTAACAAAGTTATTACTTTATAACTAATTCCTGATAATAGCGAAGGGGAGGCTCAGGTTAAAAGCCTCCCCCCATTTTTTGCGGACAGCGCATCAGATGCCGGTCTTTTTACTGGAAAAATTTATGCGGCATCCGCATTTGCATTCTTTTTGCACTGCTAAAAAACTCAGGTGCTATAACTGGCGTCTTCCTGTTTTCTGTTCGGGTAACTGTCATTAAGAAAAGAAACAACAGCTGAGACGAGCGCGACAATTTGCCCCATCATCGCCCAACTCATGATTCCTCCCACACCTAGCCAGATTTACACGATTTTATTTTATTGCAAAAAAAAAATTATGTAAATTGGCAAATGCCACTTTTTTCTGACCTTTTTCCACTATCTTCCCGGTCATTCAGACGAGAGCTAAAAAAACTTTCGATAAGTTCCCCCAAGGAATTTTTTGTCTCGCCTCTTGTCAGCGTGTCCATGTAGTGATATAATCAGTTCCTAAGCAGGAGTTTTGACGAACGTTGAAATCAGGAAGTTATGACCCGGGGTCATTGTTTGCCAGCCGGGTTTAATTTTTCAGGAGACCAATATGCAGATCTTTGTCGGCAATTTATCGTTCGCCTCTACCGGGGCGGATATAAAGAAACTCTTTGAGCGATTCGGCAGCGTAGCTTCGGTTACGCTCCTGATGAATAAGAATGGCAGGAAATCCCGGGGTTTTTGTTTTGTGGAGATGTCCGATGAGCACAGCGCCCGCGCTGCCATCACCGGACTGGACAGCAGGGAATTCATGGGCCGTCCACTTAAAGTCATGGCTGCCCGCCCCAAACCAGTAAAAGAACCTGTAGTTGAGGAAAAAAGAGAAACCCGTTTCCGGGCCGTGGCAGAAACCCGTTATGCTCCTCGCCGGGAAATTTTTAAGGAAGAAGCCCGGTTTAAGCCCAAGCCTGTTGTTGAAAAATCCAGCAGGTTCAAGGGAGGCAGGCGTTCGAGCAGTTATCTTCGCAGGGCCACCGGCCGGGCTGATGAACAATTTCAGGTTACACAGGCATCGACGGGTAAGCCGTGGCAGAAAAGTAGCGGTCATGCTAAACCCTGGAGAAAAACCGAAGGACGATCTAAGCCTAAACCATGGGAAAAAAGCGAAAGGCCGGCCAAGCCCTGGAAGAAGGCCGAAGGCCATGCCAAATCATGGGAAAAGCCCGGAGAGCGCGCTAAGCCCTGGCAAAAAAAGGAAGACCGGTCCAAGCCCTGGAAGAAGGCCGAAGGCCAAGCAAAACCCTGGAAGAAATCAGAAGGCCCATCCAAGCCCTGGAAGAAGACTGAAGGCCAAGCAAAACCCTGGAAAAAATCAGAAGGTCAACCCAAACCCTGGAAAAAATCAGAAGGTCAACCCAAACCCTGGAAAAAATCAGAAGGTCAACCCAAACCCTGGAAAAAATCCGGTGATAAACCCTGGCGCAAAAGTAGCAGTCCTGCGCGAAAATCCCGTTCATCCACCCGCCAAAGGCAATAGACGCTTCTCCTCGCCAAAATCTTTTGGTGCCCTAAAAAGATCCTGGCTTTCAATGAGCCCATCCCGGATTTCTCGACGCGGTACGCCAATATCCTTGAAAGCTGCCTCGCGGCGCCATTTCAGTCATTTTCCGGCAGATCCCTGTACTGCGATTGGTGGATAAGACACAGTCACTCAAACTCTCTATTCAAGTTTCAAGGAAAAAGGATTATTTTAGCCGCTTGTGCAAAAACCTGTTAATACATAAGAAAGCCAATATTTATTATAATAAAACAAATGTAGTTAGTAAAATATATTGACAATATCAACTTCTTAATGTATACTTTAACCGATGAAGAAGATAATTGAGAGAAGAGATGAGGTACTCAAGGTGCTCGCAGGAAAACTGGAAGGGTTTTACCTGGCGGGTGGGACTGCTTTATCCTTGTTTTATTTTCAGCACAGAGAATCCAACGACTTGGATTTTTTTACGAAGGATTTCTCAAAACCGAAGATCGAAAAAATTATTTCCGTTCTTTCGGATCCCGGATTCACTATGCAACTTATCGGAGAGCAAACCCGGGATACAGCAGCAAAGATGAGCAGGTATTCGATGCAGATAGATAAAAACACTGCTCTGAAAATAGATTTTGTCGAGGATTTCTATGAGTTTATCGACCCCCTCAAGTCAGTCAATGGCATAGACGTGCTTTCCATTCCCGACATTTATTTCCGTAAAATCCTCGCAGCCTGCGGAAGTATCCCGAAAAGTGATTCAACCGGGAGAACGACATTTGCCGGCGGCAGGCAGGAAGTTAAGGATTTCTTTGACCTGTATTTTCTGTCTCAGACTTTCAAGCGTTTGTCCGATTATGCCCTGGCATATTGCAGCCAGCCCCAGATCGAAAGCATTATTGTCTGGTACAGGACGTACGACCGCACGCAGATGAAACTGGGTCTGCAGGATATTATCACCGACAAGAAAGTCCCATTTCAGGAAATGGAACGACATTTCAAAACCGAAATTGAAGAGATCATCAAGAGAGAGATCGAATAATGGAGAGTACAGAGATTTTCTGGGATAAAAAGTTCGGACGGGAAGAGGCCAAACGGGTGCTCAAAGACGAATCTCGCCCCCGTTTCATTGAATTTGCCGCACTGCTCCTTTCCCGGACCAACCAACCCAAAGCAGTATTCAAGGACTATCTGAGTAAAGCGGCATTCTGTAATAATTGGCGCAGGATAAAGCTGCGGATGCGCAAGGATAAATGGAGCGACAGCCGGATACTTTTCTGGGATGAGGTTTACCGGGTTGTCCGCCAGACTATAGATAAGAAAGAATTGAGGACTGCTTTTGAGAGAAATGTGGCCATAGATCCGGATATCAGAAAGCTCTGCGAGCAGATACGCCAGACCAGGAAACAGCAGGGCATGACGCAGATCGACCTGGCCCGGAAATCCGGACTGTCCCAGCAATCCATTTCTTTTGTGGAACAAGGCTACGTCAATATCTCTATAAGGACCCTTAAGAAGATTGTGGATGCCTTAGGATTGAAAATATCCTTAGCCCCCGCCTAAGAAAAGACCATCCCTAAGTTTTTAAAAAATCCTGTTAGATTTTGCCTCCTGTTACGTCTATTGTAGGTGAAGGAGGTGCACAATGACCAGACAGAATCTGACAATCCACGATCTACCACGTATTGAGCGTCCCCGGGAAAAACTTCTCAAATACGGCCCTGAACGTCTCTCCGACGTAGAACTCATCGCGATAATCCTGCGCACCGGCAGAAAAGGAGAGAGCGTCTTAAGCGTTGCTAAGAAACTGCTTAAAATAGCTGCGCTGGACAAACTTTCCGGCCTTGGCTGTAATGACTTGCGTAAGGTCTCGGGCATCGGTCCGGCCAAAGCCTGCGAACTGCTGGCTAGCATCGAGCTCGGCAAACGCCTTTTCCAGAACAAAAAAATTATCATAGCCCAGCTTCTCAAGCCCCAGGACGTCTTTGAGAACCTTAAAGACATCCGCGAAAGCAAAAAAGAACACTTTGTCGTTTTCTTCCTGGACTCCCGCAACCAGCAGATCCACCGCGAGATCATCTCCATCGGCACCATCAACGCGAGCTTAGTCCACCCCCGCGAAGTCTTCGAGCCGGCGGTCAAGCATCTGGCTGTCCAGGTTATTCTGTGCCACAACCATCCTTCCGGCGACCTCAATCCTTCAGAAGAAGACCTGACCGTGAACAAAAGGCTGTCCGAAGCCGGCAAGCTCCTGGGCATCGAAGTCCTGGACCACATTATCGTAACCAAAGACAGTTTCAGCAGCTTCAAAGAAAATGGTTTGCTCTAAAGAATAGAGGAGATAGATCATGGATAATAAAGATGTTGACAAACCCAATAAAAGTAATACAATTGTATATACAATTAGTTGGAATCCAGTCAAAAGCGCCCGGCTAAAGCGCATCCGAGGCGTTTCCTTTGAAGAGCTTGTTATCGATGGTAAAATAATAGACATCATTGATAATCCGGGAAGAAGAGGGCAAAAAATGTACGTATTTGAGTATAAGAAGTATATTTGGATCGCCCCCTGTGTTATTGAAGATGAAACTGTTTTTTTGAAAACTCTGTATCCTAGCCGTAAGTACCGTAAGTCTTATAAGAAAGGAGTTCGTGATGCGAAAGTTTAAGCTGACCAAAGAAGAACAGTGGTATGAAGACCACATGGAAGAATTTGTTCCTGTAAGTAGAGAAGAGTTTTCACTGCTCAAGCAGGCTATTGAACGCAAGAGAAAGGACGCTGTCCTGAACATCCGCGTCAACAGCTGGGATCTAGCTCAGCTTAAAGAGAAAGCCCGGAAATTAGGCATTAAATATCAGACTTTAATCTCCGAAATCCTGCATAAAGTCGCCCAAAATTAGAAAGATTCCGTAACCCCATGCCTTTAACCACGCCCAAAACCAGTTATATTTCCAATGAAATGTCCGCCTGCCTCAAGCGCGGTTCCAGAGCTTTTTCTAGAATGGAATAACTCTTGACTTATTCCATTATTTGGCGTAATATTAGAATAACAATATTAGTGTTCCAGAGTACTGGAATAAGAAAGGAGCGCCATGGCAAAAACCCCTTTTATTCCTCCGAAGTTACCGTCCAAGATCGATTATTCTTCTTTGATCAAAGAAATCGGCCGGGCCCATGATGCCTTGGGTCAACTCAATGGTTTGTTAGTGAATATTCCTAATCCCGGCTTGCTCACGGTCCCGCTTCTGACTAAAGAAGCGGTTTTAAGTTCCCGCATCGAAGGCACACAAGCGACCATTAAAGACGTCTTCGAATATGAAGCGCAAGCGAAAACAAGTGAGGATGACGCGAAAGAAAGAGATGTGCGGGAAATTATCAACTATCGCCTTGCTATGGACTTTGCCATAGAAGAATTAGCCAAAAGGCCGATCGCGGAAAATCTTTTGAAAAGAACGCACCATATACTTTTAGAGTCTGTTCGCGGCGCTCATAAGGAAAGGGGCAATTTCCGAAAGTCGCAGGTATATATCGGACTTCCCAACTCAAAGATCGAAGAGGCGGCCTATGTCCCGCCGCCGCCGTCGGCGATATTGCCTCTTTTAAGCAATTGGGAAACATATATAAATTCCGAAGAAGAAAAGGATGTTTTGGTACAAATAGGGACGGCGCATTATCAGTTTGAGGCAATTCATCCCTTTATGGACGGAAACGGCAGGATCGGCCGGCTGATCATCCCATTGTTCCTTTATCAGAGAAAACTTCTATCTCATCCGTTGTTATATATCAGCGAATACTTTGAAAGCCGTCGAAGCGATTACTATAGTTTGCTTAACGGAGTAAGCGAAGAAGGGGCCTGGGAGCCCTGGCTGAAATTCTTTCTGCAGGCGGTAGAATTGCAATCTTTAAAGACGCAGACAGTGGTTTTGAAGATCCTTGTTTTGTATCGTAAACTAAAAGAAGAAGTGTCCCAGGTCAACGCAGTGCATGCTGTTAGTTTGCTGGATATAATATTCGCCTCGCCCATTGTTTCTTTTGTAAGCATTAAAAAACGCATCCGGGCCCGCAGTTACCAGACAATATACAACCTGTTGGATAAATTCGTAAAATTAGGCATTTTAAAAGAAGTTCCGGGAAGGAAACGCAACCGGATCTTTGTTTTTCAACGTCTTTTAGATATTCTAAAATAATCGAAATCACAACCATGCCTTTAACCACGCCCAAAACCAGTTATATTTCCAACGAAATGACAGCCTGCCTCAAACGCTACTGGGGCTACACCCAGTTCCGCCCCTGGCAAGCCGAAACCATCCTCGCCATCCTCGACGAGCGCGAAACCCTGACCATCCTGCCCACCGGCGGCGGCAAATCACTCTGCTTCCAGCTCCCCGCCCTGCTCAAAGACGGCATGGCCGTAGTCATCTCGCCCCTGATCTCCCTGATGAAAGACCAGGTCGACGGCCTAAAAGACATGGGCATCCTCGCCGATTGCCTCAACTCCAGCCAAACCGCCCGCCAGCAGAACGAAGTCATCGACCGCATCAACGACAAACAGGTCAAATTGCTCTACATCTCCCCCGAACGCCTGCAAACCGAAGCCACCCAAGAGTTATTAAACTCTGTACCCATATCCTTCTTCGTCATCGACGAAGCCCATTGCATCAGCCACTGGGGCCACGACTTCCGCGACGAATACCGCCACCTCGGCGAGATCAAAGACAACTTCCCCGGCATCAACATCCACGCCTTCACCGCCACCGCCACCAAAGAAGTGCAGGAGGACATAATCGTCCAGCTCCGTTTCGTCCATCCCAAAGTCAACATCGCCTCAGTCGACCGCCCCAACCTGTCCTACCGGGTCATGCCCCGGGACAGCATCATCCCCCAGCTCATTGAAGTCCTGGAAAAACACAACAAAGAAGCCGGCATCATCTACTGCCTCCGCCGCAAAGACGTCGACGACATCTCCAAAAAACTGAATAAATCAGGCTACAAAAACCTCCCCTACCACGCCGGCCTCACCGACGAAGAGCGCCACCAGAACCAGGAACGCTTCATCCGCGAAGAAGTCAACATCATCGTCGCCACCGTAGCTTTCGGCATGGGCATCGACCGCTCCGACATCCGTTTCGTCGCCCACGCCGCCATGCCCAAAAGCATCGAACATTACCACCAGGAAACCGGCCGCGCCGGCCGCGACGGCTTGCCCTCATACTGCTACATGTTCTACGGAGGGGGCGACTTCCGCATCTGGGAATTCTTCTCCAAACAATCCGCCAACCGCCAGGTCATGCTGGAAAAACTAAGGATCATCTATAACTTCTGCTCCCAGCCCCAATGCCGCCACAAAGTCTTCGTCAACTATTTCGGCCAGGAATACGACCAAACCTCCTGCCAGGCCTGCGATTACTGCCTGGGCGAAGTGGATATGGTTGACGATCCACTGGCCCTCGGCCGCAAGATCCTCGACTGCGTCTCCACCGTCAGATACAACGACGACCAGGGCTTTGGCGCCGCCTACCTGGCCAACGTCCTAAAAGGAAATTCCACCGAACAGATCACCCGCTGGGGCCATGATCAAAACCCCAACTTCGCAACCTTTTCCGCTCAACCCCTGAATTCTATCCGCTACCTCATCGAACAACTCATCGGCCAGGGCTTCCTCGAGCGCCAGGGCGAATACGACACCCTCGAGATCACCGACCTCGGCCAAAAACTCCTGGCCGGCCAGATCATCCCCATCTTAGCCAAGCCCCTGGTTGCCGAGAAAAAGAAAGCCATCACCGCCAAGCAAAAAGCCAAAAAAGCCCAGGACTTCGCCGGCGTAGACGAAGACCTCTTCGAACTCCTCCGCGCCAAACGCGCCGAACTCGCCCGCAAAAAAGGCGTGCCCGCGTATCTCATCTTCGGCGACAAATCCCTCAAAGACATGGCCACCAACAAACCCACCACCAAGCAAGCCTTCTCCGAGATCTTCGGAGTCGGCGAGCACAAACTAAAAACCTACGCCGACCAGTTCATCAGCGTGATCAAGCAGCACGGAAAATAAACACCCCGGGCCTGAATAGCGAGCGGGCCAGAGCCGGAGAAGCCTCCGATCGGCTTCCGGAAAGCTGAACCGGGATAAAATATGCCCATTTTCCCACTTGACTACTTTCCCACTATATGCTACACTTATTCTGGAGGTGACAGATGAAGACAACCATAAAAAAACCAGCGGCACAAGAAAAATACCACGTAAACAGCCAATTTACCCCGGTGGGGATCAAATCCCTCGATATCAAAAACCGGATCAGCCTGGGAAGCAGGGCTGTAAAGAATATGGTCAGGGAAGGTAAAGTTGATGCTTATCAGGTTTTTAAGAATGATGAAGGAGATATTTTACTGCGGCCTACGGTGAATATTCCCGCGCAAGAAGCTTGGATCTATCAGAACCCTTCGGTATTAACGAAGATCCGCAAAGGCCTGACTGAAGCCCGGGAGGGAAAGCTGGAGAAAACAAAAAATGTGGATAAATTTATAGAAAAGTTATGAACTTTTTCTTAAGTTTTACTCCCACCGCCAAACAATCCTTAAAAGAACTCAAGGATGATCGGAGTCTCGAGAAGCAGTTTAAGGCTGTTGCGAAAGCGTTACGGTATTTGCGGGATAATCCCCGCCACCCCGGGTTACAGACTCATGAATATTACTCTTTTTCCGGGCCTAGCCAAGAGAAAGTATTCGAGGCTTACGCGCAGCAGAATTCACCCGCCGCGTATAGGATATTTTTTTATTACGGCGCACAAAAGGGAGAGATCGTGATTTTCGCGATCGCGCCTCACCCATGAAGCAAAACCAGGGACGCTTCCGGGCAAGCGTTTGCTGAGGAGGAGGATAAACTTTATGCTACGAATACTACTTTTAATATTTATTCCTTTTATTTTGCAGGGGCAAGTCTGCGCTCAGGGAATCGATAAGAAGGATTTATACGGAAAGTTTGCTCAGAACCAGGCAGCCCAGACAAGGTTTAAAGTAGCAATAAGCCAGACCGTAGAAATAGAGACTGATATAAAGCCATATCCGCCCTTGACTCAAAATTCCTATATTCTCGATGTTGATTACAATAATCAAAGATTGCATGTTAAAGGCGAAACACGAAATGATTTTATTGAGAAGATGATGGAGATAGCCAGCCGCGATAAAAAAGGGCCTTATGTCTATGTTAGGGATTTTTATTTTGATAAGGAAGATCTTTACGTTAAGGATGAATTTTCCCCAAAATTATTCGAAAAAATAGAAAAAAATGATTCATTGTACGTATATACAGCCAACCCCTGTAGGCCGTACTTATGGAAGCTCATGGAACTGGTCAGAACAGCAGGTTTTGGCAACAAAAGCGTCAAAGATGCTTTGGGTATGCCGTTGGGAGAGTTTCTGAACGGTTTTATGAAGTACCAGAATGATATGGGGCCATGTTTCGGAGCAGCGGTGGGTAATTTACTGGCAAAGCTTGATGAAAACTGTATAGTAAAGGTGACAGAGATCGTAGAAAAGAACGAGCCATGTTATGAACTGCAAGTCCGGATCCCTGAAGACAGTGTTAAGGAATTCCTTAAAGAAGGGCATGATCTATCCGTGGATACTGTTCCGGAATTTATGCAGCGTTTCGTTATAGGGAAAAAAGACTTTTTATTGAAGCACATTGAGTACGATTATTCGCTGAAAGCGAAAACGCATGACTGGGAAGGAAAACTCACGGAAGGAAATGTCCGGATCAGGGGTCAGATAGATTACGAATATCCGGCTTCAGAGTTATCGCCTCTGGAAAAGTATGCTCCAGTAGATAACTATATCAGGTATAAGGAGCAGAAAAAAAAGCCGTAGGCGCTTTATATAACAGCCGCTATCAGATTGACTTACAAGAGTAATATTTATTCATAATAAAAAGAGAGGACATATGAGAAGAATGTTTTCGCTGGTTATTTTGGTTTTGATTTTATTCTCGGTAATTGTTAGCGAATTATTTTTTTCTGCCGGGTTTGTTTTTGCCTATCCGAACGAGCCGGAAGGTTTTCGGGAAATTAAGTGGCAGACAGATAAGCAATCTCTGAGCGGGTTACAGAAAGATGAAAGTTACGGATCTTTTGCGATATACTGGAGAGAAAAAGATAATCTTAACTTTGAAGGTTTTCCGGCGACGAAAATATTCTATGGATTCACTGCGGATCATTTAGAAAACGTGCTTGTTAAATTTGAGCCTTGTGAAGCAGGATGTGCTTCCTCCTTGAAGCAAAAATTGATCGAAAAATACGGTCCCGGTCAAGCGGAGGGTGAGAATGTCATTGTTTGGCAGGGTGAAAAAACAAGTATCAGTTTGAAAACTGGCGGAAATGGGGTAGAGATCACTTTTCTGGACGCCGCTGCATTTATCAAAAGATTCAGCAATATGGCTGCCTTTAATTTAAAATTTAAAGCCAAGTGGGATGAATTATTAAGCCTTTATGACGCGGAAACCGCCGCCGGAAAAATCAAAGAATGGTTTGGGCAGGAAGGAAAGGATATTCTTGATTCTTTTGATGTCAGCCCGCAGGGGAAACAGATTTCGCTCCATTTTAAAGGCGCCGGTAATATGTTATTTACTCCTTCTCCCCAAAATGCCACCCGGCCAACAGCATCTCAAAATGTTTATAGTGTCGCGGAAGCGCTGACAATACTTCATAATGATCCCCAACAATTTCGCGGTAAAGATATCCTATTGCGGGCTGTTGTTGTTGACGGGGTTATGGGTTTTGGATGTGAGGATTTTTATCTTTTAACCGACGCTAAAAATGTTGATCTCTATTCCAGGCGAATTAAGGGTAATCTGACTCCGGAAGAACAGAAACAGTTTGATGAAATCCCGCTTATTTCCTCCGGCCCCACCTTAACTATGCCTAAGACAACATTCGGGGAAAGTGGCCAGAAAAAAGTTTTTCGCGGTCATTTCTTTGACAATAGCATGAAACCCTGCGGTGATGGTTGGAAGCGGTTTATCATTACTGGCAACGGATGAAATAAAACAAGTGGGCGTTTTTCGGGTTTTTAGAAAACAGATCTATTGCGCTTAATCGACAAAAGGAGAAGACATGGCAGGGGTAAGGCCATTAGGGCTAAAAATCTTCGGTGGATTGATTATTGTCGGGAGCTTGATTTCGGTGATCACTATTTTTTTGTTTATTATCGGAGTAACCGGTAAAATTCCTAAGATCGATGTGGAAAAAATGCGTGAGCAGTATTTCAGGGATCATGCCCGGACCGAGAAAAATATTGCGGAATTTGAGAAAATGGCGCCGCAACTGGAAAAAATGCATCTGTCGGAGAAAGCAATAATCGCTCATCCTGTTATCCGGGGGCTGCAATGGTGGAACCTTCTTGTAAGTATTATATTGCTGGTTCTCGGTATTGGTTTATTGATGTTAAAAGAAAAAGCCCGCAGTGCAATGATAATTTTTCAGCCGTTTTTTGTGGTGTCGGCAGGTATCGAAACATACCTGTCGTGGAATATAATCTACGATCTTTCCAAGAAATATGAGCCTGATTTTCCCGGTACCATACCTAAATCACTGCTCGTATTAGGGCCGGCAATATTCAAAGTGCTTATCGTGGGCGCCATCGCCGCCCTGATAATCTGGTATCTGAACCGCCTTAAAGTTAAAGAGCAGTTTGCATAGTTAAGTAAAACGTCTACATTACCGATGGGGGTTAAGATTGGCTGATCGAAGATCCGGGAATATTTACGCGAAAATTCCCGTTGCGAAGAAGAAAGAAATGTTCCGGACGCTCGCGCAGAACAAAAATATGCGTATAGAGCGGATCGTTTCTTTTGGTCAGACTACGCCGGAAAATACCTGGCTTAAAGAACCGCGCGATGAGTGGGTGATCGTTTTAAAAGGAGCGGCTGAATTGCGTTTTCAAAAGACGCCCAAGCGGG
>Ga0315273_10000453_pt1 | contig 42655 bp, 46 predicted proteins | sample YL17G02_0_MG_FD_205753 | JGI IMG/M metagenome (GOLD analysis project Ga0315273, IMG submission 205753) | Sediment microbial communities from Yellowstone Lake, YNP, Wyoming, USA - YL17G02_0 | ecosystem: Environmental > Aquatic > Freshwater > Lake > Sediment | place: USA: Wyoming | collected...
GCGGCGGTTCGCCTCGACCCGGCCGTAGAGAGCGCGCTAGAGGAGGCAAGTAGCGGCTACCCGGCCGACGTGTTTTGAGCCTGACTCGAAGGTCAACGGCCCCACGGCGCGGGAAACCATTGCGTTGTCGGCACTGTTGATATCGTCTAAGGAAGCGCGGCCCGAGCCGGGCCCCGTTTCCGCTACACGCATGACTACGACCCCCCATAGCCGAGATTTACATGTGCGCTTCGAAACCGTGCGCATGGCGTTCGGTGAGCGAATCGTGTTCGAATCGCTCTCCTGCGGCTTCGCACGTGGCAAGATCTCGGTGATTCTGGGGGGAAGCGGCTCGGGCAAAAGCACGATCCTCAAGCTGATCGGCGGCCTCGTCCGGCCCCAGGCCGGGGCGATCTTCGTCGACGGGGACGACGTGGTCCCTCTCTCCGAGCGGCGGATGTACGAGGTCCGCCGCAAGCTCGGCATGATGTTCCAGGCGGGAGCGTTGCTCGACTCGCTCAGCGTGTTCGACAATCTGGCGTTTCCGTTGCGCGAGCACACCAAACTCTCCGAGGCAGAGATCGCCGCCGAGGTGCACGAGTGTTTGACCGCGGTCGGCATGTCGAACGTCGGGGACCTCCTGCCCGGTCAGCTGTCGGGAGGAATGCTCAAGCGCGCGGCCCTCGCTCGCGCGATCATCCGCAAGCCCGCCGTCCTGCTCTGCGACGAGCCGTTCTCGGGATTGGATCCGGCGTCCACCAAACGGATCGAGCAGCTGCTCGTGCGTATGAACCGGGATTTCGGTGTCACCATGCTGGTCGTCTCGCACCACATCCCCTCGACGATGCGCATGGCGAATCGCATCCTTCTCCTGCTTCCGCACGCCCCGATCGAGGGATCGCCGAACGAGCTTCGCGCCAGCGCCGATCCACGGGTCACGAGCTTCCTCACGGAGGAGGCCGGGCCCGCCGACGCGGCCGAGGAGCCGGACGAGCCCCCGGCGGGACGGGCACTGCACGCCAAGGGTGGTCGATGGTAACCCGCGTCCAGCCCGTCGGAGACTTGGGCTTTCTGGCGATTCGCTTCGTCGACGACCTCGGCAAGCTCGCCGTCTTCACGCTGCAGATCCTCTTCGCGCTCGTCACACCTCCGCTCCGCGTGGGCGCTTTCGTGACGGAGATCTTCAAGCTCGGCGTGCTCTCGCTGGTCATCATCTGCGTGAGCGGATTGGCGGTCGGCATGGTTCTCGGCCTCCAGGGCTACAACACGCTCGTTCGCTTCGGCGCCGAGAACTCGCTCGGCGCGGTCGTCGGCCTGAGCCTGATCCGCGAGCTCGGGCCGGTCCTGACGGCGCTCCTCGCTACCGGACGAGCCGGCTCCGCGACCGCGGCCGAGATCGGCACGATGGTTGCGACCGAGCAGCTCGACGGCCTGCGCATGATGTCGATCGATCCCGTCCATCTCATCGTGACCCCGAAGGCGACGGCGATGCTCGCTGTCATGCCGCTTCTCTCCGCGCTGTTCATCGTCTGCGGGCTGTGCGGCGGCTACGTCGTCGGCGTCGGGTTGATGGGGCTCGACGGCGGAACCTACGTGTCGAGTCTCCAGTCCGCCGTCGATTTTCACGACGACGTACTCGGGAGCCTCTTGAAGGCGCTCTGTTTCGGAGTCCTCGTCGGGCTCATCGCCACCTATCGCGGGTATACCAGTGCGCCGACCTCTGAGGGCGTGAGTGCCGCGACGACCTCCACGGTCGTCGTGGCCTCGGTCAGCGTGCTGATCTTCGACTACTTCATCACGGCTCTCTGGGGGGTATGAACGAATGACCCGGTCGCCCATGCGTGATCTCCTCGTCGGACTCTTCGTGCTCGCCGGTCTCGGCGCGCTCGCCTATCTGTCGTTCAGCGTCGGCGGGCTCTCGTACGGCGGGCCAGGAGGCCTCACGCTTTACGCGGCCTTCGATCAGACCGGTGGCCTCAAGTCGCGGGCTCCGGTAGTCATCTCCGGTGTGAAGGTCGGCCAGGTCAAGTCGATCACTCTCGACAAGAGCTTTCGCGCCCGCGTCGAGTTGGACCTCGACTCGCGATTGAAGATTTCCACGGACACGACCGCGTCGATCGTCACCGCGGGAATCCTCGGCGATCGCTACGTCTCGCTGCAGCTCGGAGGCGAGGAGCAGATCCTCAAGCCCGGAGAATCGCTCACCTTCACCGAATCGGCGATGATCCTCGAGAGTCTGATCGGCAAGTTCATGTATGGGCGCACCGGCGGTGGCGCTGGCAGTGGCACCGACAACGGCGGGGGCAGTGCGGAAAAGAAGGGATCGTGAACGGATGAAGGGGTTGGCAAAGTGGGTTGGAAACGGGTCGTATCTGTCGGTCTTCCTTGCATTGACTCTCGCATCCCCAGTTCTGGCAGAGACGCCGGAGCCCCACCCCGGAACGCGCCCCATGCCGCTCCCACCGGTGACAGCGCCGGAGGCGCCAGCCACCGCTGAGAGCGATCCCCTGGAATCGCTCAACCGGAAAATCTTCTGGTTCAACGACAAGCTCGACGTCTACGTCCTGGAACCCGCGGCGAAGGGCTGGGACTTTGTCATGCCGAATCGGGTTCAGACATGTGTGTCGAACTTCTTCTACAATCTGCGCTTTCCCATAGAGACGCTGAACGATCTCCTCCAAGGGAAGGTCCAGTATGCGGTCTCAGACGTGGGTCGCTTCTTTGTGAACACCACCGTCGGCATCGCCGGCTTCTTCGACCCCGCCACCTCGCTCGGGATGGAGCTCCACTGGGAGGATTTCGGACAAACGCTCGGCTGGTGGGGGGTCGGTACCGGGCCCTATCTCATGCTCCCTATTCTCGGGCCCTCGAACATTCGTGACGCTGGCGGACTGATCGTCGATACCGCCTCGAGCATCACCCCGTTCTTCGTGAGCGGCTACTATCCCCTGGCCGCCCGGACGGTGGACATTGTCAACACTCGGGCCGTCTATGCCGACACCATCCACCGGGCGAAGGGATCTTCGTTCGACTACTACGCCTTCGTGCGCAACGCCTACCTGCAGCGCCGGGCTGGCCTGGTCAACGATGAGGCGCCAGCAACGGAGAAGAGCCAGGAGGAACTGTACCACCCCGAAGGCGACTAAGTGTTCAAAGGACTGCGGAGGAAGATGGCCGTGAAATCACGTCGATTCTGGTCGATGTCGGGACTCTTGGTCACGTTGCTCGTGATGCTCGCGCGAACGTCGCCCGCCGCGGACGCGCCGCGCGACGTGGTGCGCCGGATGAGCGATGCGGTGGTCGCGGTGCTGCAGGAGAAGAATCTCTCAGCCGACGCGAAGCGCGACAAGATACGCGGCATCGTTGAGGGCTACGTCGACTTCCCGACGATGGCGCGCCTGGTGCTGGCGCGCAACTGGAGCGGCCTCGACGACTCCAAGAAGGGGGAGTTCACCGAGGAGTTCAAGCAGCATTTGTCGCTGACGTACGGAAAGAACGTCGAGACGTACAACAACGAGAAGGTGCAGATCACGGGCGACCGTGACGAGGGCCGCGGCGATTGGAGCGTGCAGACGAAGATCCTTCATCCGCAGGGCGGCGGCGACATCCTGGTCGATTACCGCCTGCGTCAGTTGAGCGGCGAGTGGAAGGTGATCGATCTCGCCATCGAGCGAGTGAGCTTGGTGTCGAGCTTCCGCTCGCAGTTCCAGGAAGTGATGGCGAACGGCGGCATCGACCGGCTGCTCAAGTTGCTGCGCGAGAAGAACGCTGCCGGGCAGCCGTTGAAATCGTAGGACGACTTCGGCTTTCGGCTTCCGGCTTCCGGCTACCGGACAGAATCCGCGAAGTCCTTGCCCGTAGCCCGTAGCCCGTAGCCCGTATCCCTACTTCTTTTCAGCGTTCCACGGGCCGACGCCCGAGAACCGTTCGGGAACGATGCGGGTGATGTAACCGGCGCGGCTGCGAATCGGCTCGGGCGGGAAGACCGCATCGGGGCTCATGTAGATTCTCGCCAGCCGCTGCAGAAGATCGGCCGCGCCCCCCTCGGTGATGCGCGCGTTGCCGTAAACCACGAGGTACTCGCGAAGGCCCATGGGATTTCGGCCGTGGCCGAGGAGCGAGAGCGCCACTCGCGCATCGCGGCGGACGTTCTTCACCTTCTGCCACACGCCCATGTGACCGATGACGAGTTCCTCGCCATCGATCCCTAGCCACACGACCGTGACCTGCGGGCTGCCATCGGGGTTGAGCGTCGTCAGATGTGCGAGCGGGCCGGTCGCGACCAGATCGCGGACCGAAGCGGGGATCTTCATGGTATCGGTTTCTCCTTCTCCGCTTCGGCGGTCACCACGCGCACGCGGTACGGGAGCAGCATCGCATAGAGGTCGTATCCCTCTCGCGCGCGAAGGTTGAGCTCGCGCTCGAAAGACGGCTCGAGCGCCTTCGCGAGGGCCCCGCCGAGCATCGATCCGAGCGCGTTACCGAGCGCCTCGAACAGGTGATCCGAGTTGGCCTTTTCCGGCGAAGCCCGTAGCGGCACCGTGACCACGTCGGTGACCGGGTTCACCGTGATCGCATCGCCGGGATTGCCGACCAAGCGCTTACTCCGCAGGTCCTCGGCTTGCCGGCGTGCATCGGCGACACCGTACAGGTGCCAACCGAAGACGAGGCAGGCGACGGTGCCGAGAACGACGAGCGTCCGTGACATGGAGAAAAGTCTATTGGCGAAAATGCGCCTTGCATAGCCCGCCGGTGCTTGACCCCGCGTCCGCGTCTACGAGAAAGCCCCCTTGAGATCGCGGTCGATGCCCTCTCCGACTGGCTCGACGGGCGCTTCCCCTGCTGAACCGGCGCGACTATTCTCGGCCCGAGGCCTTTAAGGACCCGGGGGAGATCCATGGAGCCACTGCAACAGCTCGGTCTGGCGATGGGCGCGGCGTGGACGTCAGGAATCAACCTATACGCCACGGTTGCCGCCCTCGGTATCGCTCAAGCGTCCGGTCTCGTTCAGCTTCCGCCCGGCCTGGAGGTTCTCGCCAACCCGGCGGTCATCGCCGTCGCCGTCATCATGTATTTCGTCGAGTTTTTCGCCGACAAGGTGCCGTTCGTCGACAGCGGCTGGGATGCCGTGCACACGTTCATCCGTGTTCCCGCGGGCGCGCTGCTCGCGGCGCGGGCGCTCGGGCCGACCAATCCCGCGCTCGAGATCGTCGCGGCGCTCGCCGGCGGAAGCGTCGCGCTCGCGGCGCACGGGACCAAGGCCACGGCACGGCTGGCGATCAATGCCAGCCCCGAGCCCTTCACGAACTGGGCGGCGAGCATCGCCGAGGACATCGTCGCATTCGTGGGTATCTGGGCCGCCCTCCAGCATCCCTACGTGATGCTCGCGCTGGTGATCGCGTTCCTCGCGCTGGCGATCTACTTGCTGCCGAAGACCTTCCGCGGATTGCGTACGCTCTTCCGAAAGATCACCGGGCGGGACAAGACGACTAGGGACTAGGGGCTACCGGCTGCCGGCTACAGGAGAGGATTCGAGACGTCTTTTCCCGTAGCCTGTAGCCTCTCCTTTCACGGGCGCATGCCGCGCGATTTCGGGCCGAGCGGTCCCGCCTGCGCATCGTAGGCATCCTCGACCCAGCGGCAGAGGAGCGGCTGCGTGTCGCGAGGATCGATGATCTCCTCCAGGTCGAACGGATCAGCGTGCAGGGTGCTGTCAAGGACGCCCGTCCGCGGACGGGGGTTTGAAGGGTGCCGGAGCGACCTGCTGGCGCGGCGATCCGCCGAGACTGTGACGCCGGACAACGCCGTCTTGCAGCATGCGCTCCGTACTCGCAGAATCGTCGCATGCTCGTCGAGCCGGTTCCCGCCGCGACCGTCGTCCTGCTGCACGATTCGTCTCGCGGGCCGGAGGTCTTGATGGTGCGGCGGCACGCTCGCGCCGGCGACTTCGCCGGCGCGAGCGTCTTTCCCGGAGGGCTCGTCGATCCCGGCGACGCCGATCCCGAGCTGGCGCCTGCCGAGAGCGGCTTTTCGGTCGAGAAGGCACTCGACTGCCTCGGAGAAGCGCTGCCCGCAGCCGAGGCACGCGCGCTCTACGTCGCAGCCTGCCGCGAGCTCTTCGAGGAAGCGGGGCTTCTGCTCTCGAGCCAGGTCACGGACGCCGCCTTCGTCCGGCTCTGCGCGTTGCGATCGGGGCTGCAGGCGGGGACCGAGAGCCTGCGGGCGGCGCTCGTGGGTGAAGGATTGGTGCTCGCGCTCGATCGGCTCCTGCCGTTCGCGCGCTGGATCACGCCGGAGCTCCAGCCGCGCCGCTGGGACACGCGCTTCTTCGTAGCCGAGGCTCCGCAGGGTCAGGTCGCCCAGTGCGACGGCACCGAGACTAGCGAGGCCGCGTGGCTCCGTCCCGCCGACGCCCTCGACGCATATCGCGCCGGAAAGCACTTGCTCGCCCCGCCGACGTTTCGAGTGCTCGAGGAGCTCTGCGAGTTCCGCACCCTCGCCGACGCCCTCGAGTCGTTGCGTGCGGCGGGACCACCGCGGCCGATCCTCCCGGTGACGCTGCATGGAGCTCCCACGCTCACCATGGTCTACCCGGGAGACCGCGACTACCCTCCCGCTAGCGGCGGCAGCGGTTTGAATCGGCTCATCCTCGACGGCGGGCGTTGGAGGAGCGAGCGGAGCTGAAGAGCTCGAGCTGCACGGCGTGGGTTGGCGCCGCGGGAGCTTTCCGCGGGACCTTGGACGGCTCACGACGGATCGAGCGGCCGCCGGGAATGTCGGCGCCACTGCGCTCGAGGGAATGGAGCAGTGACGATTCGCGGGCGTGGAAGCCGAGGGTGTGCAGCGAATGCGGCAGGTCGAGAAGCGTCATGTCGACGTGGTGGCAAACCTCGTGAAGCAGCGTGCGCAGGAACGTCCGCGGCTTGACCACGCGTCCGTGCGCGGCCGTGAACATCCACACCTTGATCTCCGATTCGCCGCCGTCGAAGCGAGTATACAGTCCGTGGAATTCGCTTTTCGCCATGCGCGGCCGCGTACGGAGCACCTTGACTCGCGGAGCGCGCGGCACCCGGCGCGGGCTTCGCGCCGAAAGCCGCGCGCAGATCTCGTCGACCAGACGCTGCGCTGCCCTGCGGGTCCTCGCCGGCGACTCGCTGGCGATTGCCACAACAAGCTCTTCGGCCGCCACGCCGAGCACCGGCGCCGGCAGGAGCGGCAGGCCCCGGCGCTCATCCGAGCGATCGTACTCGCGCTTTTGCTCCGCGCTCAGTCGGCGGTAGAAGTACAAACGGCGCAGCGGCTCTTGCGGCTTCACGACTCGTCCGCCGCGGAGGGTTCCGCGTAGGTCACGCGCATCAGGCAAAGCCCTTGGGGGGGCGCGGTCGGTCCCGCCCGGGTGCGGTCTCGTTCCACGAGCAAGGCCTGAAAATCCTCGACCGAGCGCTCGTGACGACCCACTTCGGCGAGCGTGCCGACGATCGTCCGCACCATGTGGCGAAGAAACGCGGTCGCGGTCACGCGGTAGACGATCTCACCGTCGTCGTCTCCGAGGTCGCTCTCGAGCACCCGCCGGATGGGGTTCTCCGCGTCACAGTCGGATGCCTGAAACGAGGAGAAATCGTGCTCGCCGACGAGCATCTTGGCCGCGTGGCACATCGCCGCGACGTCGAGCGCCGTGTGTACGTGCCACGCGTAACGGGCGCTGAACGGAGACGGCCACGGAGCGTTGTGAATGCGATACTCGTAGCTCCGGCTCCGCGCGTTACGCCGCGGATCGAAATCGTCGGCGGCGCGGCGAAGATCGCGCACCACGATTCCACGCCCGCAGAGCGCGTTGACACCGCGGTGAAGCGAGGATGGCTCGATCGAGCGCTCCGTCGAAAAAGCGGCGACCTGCCCCCGGGCATGCACGCCCGCATCCGTACGTCCTGCGGCTTCGAGCCGTACGGCTTCGCCGAGAATCGTCGACAGCGCCTTCTCGAGCGCCCCTTGAACCGTCGGCCGGTCGGGCTGGATTTGCCAGCCGAAGTAGTCCGTGCCGTCGTACTCCACGACCATCGCCAGGCGCATGTCGATCGGCGGGGTCAGCCACCGGGCGCTTTTGCCGGTGCCGGACCCCTGCTCCTCAGCAAGAGACCCTCGACGAGTGCCACTGCTGCGAGCGCCGCTCCTTGCCGGACGTTGTCGCCCAGGAGCCAGAGATGGAGCCACTTCGGATCGCAGGCTTCCTGCCGCAGGCCGACGACGAGAATTCCGTCCGTGTCCAGCGCATCCAAGGTGGTGAGTCGCTCGCTGCCACCGTCCGCAACCACCAAGGATGGCGTCTCGCGAAGGATCGCGCGCACCTGATCGCCGAGCGCCGGCGACTGAAACTCGACCGACAGCGAAGCGGCCTGTCCGAAGAACATCGGCACCTCGACGACGTTGGCCACCACCGGCGCGACGGCGCCGATCAATTGCGAGATCTCGGCACCGACCCGGCGAGACGTGCTTGCCGGATCGGAAGAGACGTCTGGCGCGCAGCGAAACGCCAGCTCCGGGAGAGATGCGTCGCTCTCCGGCTCGCGCAGATTCAGCAGGGCGAGCGTCTCCTCGCTCAGACGCTCGACGCGCTTTCGTCCGAAGGCCGACGCGGAAACCAGAAACGTAGCGATCGCACGCTCGATCTTTCCGAGCGGCGCGAGCGCACGCAGGGGCACGGCCACGAGCCGCGACAGGGGATCCGGCACGCGCACGCGAAGACCGCCGCTCGCTTGCCAAGCCGTCGGCGCGAGGTCCCCCACGCCGAGCACGACCGGCACCTCGGCGTCACCTGTCGATTCCGGCGCCAGATCGATCGCCACCGCACCCTCGGCTGCCAGCCGAGGGCCGACCTTCCGGCTGATCTCGGGCGTCGCGCAGAGAAACGCGACGTCCACCTTCGGCGGCGCCTCGGGGAGCCGCTCGACTCGCCTGGCTTCGCCGCAAAAGTCGACCTCCTCGCCCTCGGAATCCTCCGCGGCGTACAGCAGAAGATCCGCTACCGGGAAGCCGCGTTCGTCGAGCAGCGATACGATCTCGCCGCCGACGAGCCCCGTGGCGCCGACCACCGCGACCCGGAATGCTCGCCCGTCGCTCACGAAGCCAGCGCGGCGACCACCCGTCGACCCATCAGCGCCGTTCCGATGGTCTTGCCCGTCGGCTCGGCGATGTCCGGGGTGCGCCAACCGTCGGCGAGCACCCGCCCGACCGCCGTCTCGATTCGCTCCGCTTCGCGATCGAGACCCAAGGAGTAGCGAAGCATCATCGCCGCAGAGAGAATCATCGCCAGCGGGTTCGCCTTGTCCTGGCCGGCGATATCGGGGGCGCTGCCGTGAATCGGCTCGTAGAGGCCGCGTGGCTTGCCGAGACGATTGGTCTCGGCGCCGAGCGAGGCCGACGGCAAGAGGCCCAACGAGCCCGACAGCATCGCGGCCTCGTCGGTGAGAATGTCCCCGAACAGGTTCTCCGTGGCGATGACGTCGAAGTCACGCGGCCGGCGGATGAGATGCATCGCCATCGCGTCCACGAGCACGTGCTCGAAGGCGACGTCTGCATACTCACGAGCGACCTCGCCGGCAACCTCGCGCCACAGACGCGACGTCGACAGCACGTTCGCCTTGTCCACGGATGCCACCTTCCTGCGGCGCAACCTCGCGAGCTCGAATGCCACCCGCATCAAGCGGCGAACTTCGCCCTCGTGATACGGCATGGTATCGACCGCTTCGCGGCCGTTCGCGCCGCTTCGCCGCTCGCTCGGTTGCCCAAAGTAGATCCCTCCGGTCAACTCGCGTACGATGACGAGGTCGACGCCCTCGACGACCGAGCGCTTCAACGTAGACGCATCGGCGAGCTCCGCAAGCACGCGCACCGGCCGCAGGTTGGCGAACAGACCGAGACCTTTTCGCAGCGCGAACAGCGCCTGTTCGGGTCGTACCGTGGCGCGCGGGTCGTCCCACTTGGGGCCGCCGACGGCGCCGAGCAGAATCGCATCGGCAGCTTTCGCCTTGTCGAGAACACCCGAGCGGATTGCCACGCCGTGGGCGTCGATCGATGCCCCGCCGATTGCCTCCTCGGCGAGCTCCGGCTCGAAGCCGTTGCCGGCGAGCGCCAGGAGCGCGTCCACCGCCTGGCGGGTCACCTCGGGCCCAATGCCGTCTCCCGGAAGGACGAGGATGCTTGGTTTGATCACAGGTGTCTGGGCTACGGGCTACAGGCAAGGCTCATGGCGTCCTTTCCCGTAGCCTGTAGCCGCTTCCTCACGGTCCCACATTCCTCAACTGCTGCTGATACCGCTTGCGGTGCTCGAGCTTGTTCAGCGCGTTCACGAAAGCGAGCGCGCTCGCCATGATGATGTCCGTGTGCGCCCCCTGTCCGGTCACCGCCACACCGTTCTCGCGTACTAGACAGGAGACTCCTCCCTGCGCGTCGGTACCGCCGGTGATCGCATTGACACCGTAGCGCTCGAGCTGGAGCTCGGCGCCGGCAATCTTCTTGATCGCCTTGTAGCAGGCGTCGACCATGCCATCGCCGGTCGCATGATCGAGCCGTTCCTCGCCGTCCACGCGGATCTTCACGGTCGCATGCGGCACCGCCATGCTCGAGGAGGTGACGTTCAGGTAGAGAAGCTCGTAGCGTTCCGGAATGCGCGTCGCCCCCTCGGCGGCGAGCGACATCAGGTCCTCGTCGTAGATGTTCTTCTTGCGATCGGCGAGCGCCTTGAAGCGCTCGAAGGCCTTGTTCATGTCGATCTGGCCGGGCTCGACCCCGATCTCCTTCAGCCGGTCGACGAACGCGTGCCGCCCTGAATGTTTGCCGAGAACGATGCGGTTCGACTGGAGGCCCACCGTTTCCGGCTTCATGATCTCGTAGGTCTCCTTGTACTTGAGAACCCCATCCTGATGGATCCCCGCCTCGTGCGCAAAGGCGTTGTCGCCGACGATCGGCTTGTTGATCGGGATCGGGATGCCGGTGATCTGCGAAAGCAACCGACTCGTCGGATAGATCTGTTCGGTGACGATACCCGTGTCGACGTTGGCGAACACGTCCCGACGGGTGCGGATCGCCATCACCACCTCTTCCATGGAGGTATTCCCGGCGCGCTCGCCGATGCCGTTCACGGTGCACTCGATCTGACGGACGCCCGCCGCGACGGCGGCCAGCGAGTTGGCGACGGCCAGCCCGAGATCGTTGTGACAGTGGGTGCTCCAGATCACGCGGTCGCCGCCCTCGGTATTGGCGATCAAGTGACGGAAGAGATCGGCATAGGCGTTGGGGATCGCGTAGCCGGTCGTGTCGGGGACGTTGATCGTCCGTGCGCCGGCGGCGATCACCGCCGAGAAGATCTTCACGAGATAGTCGGGCTCGCTCCGCGATGCGTCCTCTGCCGAAAACTCGACGTAGTCGAGGTGTTTCTTGGCGAGCGACACCGCCCAAACCGCGGCGTCGAGGACCTCCTCGCGGCTCATCATGAGCTTGTGCTTCAGATGGATGTCGGAGGTGGCGATGAAGATGTGAATGCCGGGGCGCTCCGCCTTCTCGACCGCCTTGATGGCGCGCATCACGTCCGCTTCGCGCGTGCGGGCGAGCGACAGGACGATCGGGCGTTTGACGGTGGCCGCCACCTTGGACACCGCCTCGAAGTCGCCCTCCGAGGAAGCGGCGAACCCCGCCTCGATGACGTCGACGCCGAGCTTTTCGAGCTGTCGCGCCATCATCAGCTTTTCCTCGGCGTTCATCGTCGCCCCCGGCGATTGCTCGCCGTCCCGGAGCGTCGTGTCGAAGATCTGCACGCGGTCGATTGCGGGGGTGGTCTCTGCGCTCATGGTCTCTCTCCTCTTCTCGTCGTTGACGGCGTCTGTTCCTCGAAACAAAAAAGCTACGGGGGAGAGCCGCCCGTAGCTTTCGCCTCACCGGTCACGGGCGGGGTTCTCCGCCCATGACGTCTTTCCGGCCTATCTGCTGACAGCGCGGTCGGACGCGACGGGCGGGAGGCTAAGCAGCCCTCCGAGCCCGAGAAGCAGCAATCCGATCGCCTTTCCGGTCTGCATTTCACAGCCAGCATTACTGGCGTAGGAGCGGCTTGTCAAGGAGAGGCGGCCCCGCCGCGGTTTGCCAAGCTCGTGGGCCCTTGATTCACGCGGCGCAGGCGCCGCGCGCGCCGCACGACCCACCAAGCGGGCCCGGAGACGAGGTACAACGAGATCGAGGAGAAGAGCGCGAGCTGGGGCTGGGCGATTACCAGCTTGAACGCGACGATGATGGCGATCAGCAGCCAGAACGGCTGGCGGTTTTGCCAGTGGATGTCCTTGAAGCTGTAGTACGGAACCTCGCTCACCATCAGGCCTGCGAGCGAATAGATCAGCAGTAGCAGGATGATGTGCTTGTGCGTCGCGCCCTCGCCGCCGAAGAAATAGTAGAGCAGCACGGTCGCCACGATCATGTCCGCCGCGGCGGGGATCGGCAGGCCGACGAAGGCCCGCTTCTCGACCGACTCGACCTGAACGTTGAACCGCGCCAGACGCAGCGCTCCGCAGGTCACGTAGAGCGAGGCGGCGAGCCAACCCCACGTCGCCCATGGCTCGAGCGCCCACTTGTAGACCAGGATTCCGGGAGCGACACCGAACGCGACGAGATCTGAAAGGGAATCGTATTCGACCCCGAAGCGGCTGGCGGTCCGCGTCAGCCTCGCGATCCGGCCGTCGAGACCATCGAACGCGTGCGCGACGAGGATCATCACCGCGGCGAGCTCGTAGCGGCCGGCGAACGTCGAGATCACCGAGTAGAATCCCGCGAAGAGCCCGCCGGTGGTGACCAGATTCGGCAGCAGGTACACGCCGCGGCGAAGCGGGCTGTCGTACCCGCCGCTTCCCCCGAGCACGTGCAGCGGTTCATTCGTCATACGGGATATTCCGCGAGGATCCCCGAGCCCGCTCGCACCCGCTCTCCGACGCGAACGCAGATCCGCGCCGAACGCGAAACGTAGACGTCGACCCTCGAACCGAACATGATCAAGCCGAAGCGAGCACCCTGGTCCACCCGTTGCCCCGGACGCAGGCGGCAGACGATGCGCCGCGCGAGCAAGCCAGCCACCTGAACGAGTACGAGCACTCGTCCGCGTTCATCGCGCAGCACCACCTCGGTGCGCTCGTTCTCGATCGAGGAACGCTCGTTGTAGGCCGCGAGGAACCGCCCGGGGGTATGCCTCACCGACACCACCTCGCCGGCAACGGGCGCACGGTTCACGTGCACGTTGGCCGGCGACATGAAGATCGCCACGCGCTGAAACGCCTCGCCGGGAAGCGTCTCGGCATGAGCCTCAGCGTCGACGGCGACGACGCGGCCATCGGCCGGCGATACGACGCGATCTTCGCCGATCGGAATGTCGCGCTCGGGATCGCGAAAGAACGCGGCAACGGCGAGCGTGAGAATCAGCATGCAGAACCCGACCCACCAGAAGTCGAGCAGGTTGGCGGCGAATGTCGCCAACCCGAGCGGAATCACGAAGGGCAGGCCTTCCCGGGCGAGTTTCATGGGAAAGAGTCTACGGGCTACGGGCTTCGAGAAAGGAACCGCGAAGGCTTTGCCTGTAGCCCGTAGCCCATCAGTTCTTCGCCTTGTCGACCAGCCGCTCCGAGGCGAGCCATGGCATCATGCCGCGCAGTCGCGCGCCGATCTTCTCGATGGGATGATTCTCCGCCTCTTTGCGCAGCTCCTTGAAGTGCGGCATGCCGCAGCGATACTCGGTCACCCACTCGTCGGCGAACTTGCCGGACTGGATGTCGGCGAGCACCTCCTTCATGGCCTTGCGTACCTCCGGACCGATCACCTTCTTGCCGCGGGTCATGTCACCGTACTCCGCGGTATTGGAGATCGAGTAGCGCATGTTCTGCAGACCGCCCTCGTAGATCAGATCGACGATCAACTTCACCTCGTGGACGGTCTCAAAGTACGCCATCTCCGGGGCATACCCCGCCTCGATCAAGGTCTCGTATCCCGCGCGGATCAGCTCGGTGAGACCGCCGCAGAGCACCGACTGCTCACCGAAGAGATCCGTCTCGGTCTCTTCGCGGAAGTTCGTCTCGAGGACACCGGCGCGGCCGCCGCCGATCGCCCTGGCATACGCGAGCCCAACCGCCTTGGTCTGACCGCTCGGATCCTGATGCACCGCCAGCAAGCAGGGCACACCGCGTCCCTTCACGAACTCGCTGCGGACGAGGTGGCCGGGTCCTTTTGGCGCCACCATGAAGACGTTGACGTTTGCGGGCGGCACGATCTTCTTGAAGTGGATGTTGAACCCGTGACCGAACGCGAGAAACTTTCCCGGCCTCAGGCCCGGTTCGATTTCCCCCGGGTACATGACGCTCGCGACTTCGTCGGGAACGAGCATCATGACGATGTCGCCCCACGTGGCGGCGTCGAGCGTCTCCTTCACCGTGAGCCCTGCGCTCACCGCCTTCTGCCAGGAGCTGCTGTCGCGACGGAGCCCCACGCACACCTCCACTCCACTGTCCTTGAGATTCTGCGCGTGCGCGTGCCCCTGGCTTCCGTAGCCGATCACCGCCACCTTCTTCCCCTGTAGGGCGTTCGGGTCGGCGTCCTTCTCGTAGTAGATGTTCATGCCACCTTCTCTTTCGCCTGACGGGCCCCGTGCTCCGCCGGTCTCTGGTTCCCGCGCGCCATCGTCACACGACCCGTACGCGCGACCTCGAGGATGCCGATCGGCCGTAGCAGGTCGATCATCGCCGAGAGCTTCTCCTCATTGCCGGTGACCTCGATGATGTACGACTTCGACCCCACGTCGACGATCTTCGCGCGGAAGATGTCGACGACGTTCATCACCTCGGCGCGCGCCCGTTCGTCCGCACTCACCTTGATGAGCGCGAGCTCGCGGTCGACCGTCGCCACGTCCTTGAAGTCGGTCACCTTGACGACGTGGACGATCTTGTTGAGCTGCTTGGTGATCTGCTCGAGGACCAGATCATCGCCCGTGGTGACGAGCGTGATCCGCGACATCGTCGGATCGAGCGGATTGGACGCGACGCACAAGCTCTCGATGTTGAAGCCGCGCCCGCTGAACAGCCCTGCGACACGGGCCAGCACTCCGAACTCGTTCTCGACGAGAACGGAAAGCGTATGCTGCTGTTTTGTCAATCCTGGTCCGGAAGTCCTCTAACGCGAAGCCGCCTGCACGGTCTTGACGACCTCACCTCGACGGGCGGCGAGGATCGCCATCATACGGTCCTTGCCAACGAGCTTGACCTTCTGAATGCGCTTCTTTTCCAATTCTTCTTCCGGCGTCAGGTGGTGTTTATGGTTGAGCTTGTCGAGCTTCTTCTTGAGATCCTGGTGCTCCGCGTAGAGGCTTCTCAGCTCGGGCAGCTGGTCGACCAGAGAAACAATTTCTTCTTCTTCTCTCTTTTCCATGTCCCTCTTCCCTCTTTCCGCGTTGTTTTGGATTTATGACACCGCATTTTCCATTGTCAACGAGGCGTGTTGGAGGTTCCGCTCGGCCGCGGGGGCATGCACGTAGACGGGCACCAGCGCCTCGGCGCGATCGGCCTCGCCGCGCGCGAGCCGTCGCTGTCCGAGGAGCGCAACCACCCCTCCCCGCGGGTAGATCTCGCCGAACGAGGCGACTTCGACGCCCTCGGCGCGAAGCTCGGCGAAGACTTCCGGATAGCGCTCGGGTGCGTCCCCGACGACGAGCGAACGACGCTCGCCGCGAAGCGCTCCGACGACGCGCTGCGCGGCCGCCTCCGGCGACAGCGCCAGGTCCTCGCAGACCCGCACCAGCTCGCGGCCCGACCGCCGAAAGATCGCGACGTAGGTTTCGCCGCGCCGAGCATCGGTGACCGTCGCGATCGTGGCGAAGTCGGTCGGCGCCGCCGTGGCCAGCGCCTCGAGCGTGCTGACTCCGGCGACGCGAGCGCCGCCCGCAAACGCGATTCCCTTGACGAAGCCCAGGCCCACTCGCAGGCCCGTGAAGGAGCCCGGCCCGGTCGAGATGGCGATTCCGTTGACTTCTCCGAACCTCACCCCGCTTTGCTCGAGCACGCGTGCGACCAGGTCCGGCAGCCGCGCGGCGTGTCCGCTGCTCGAACGCTCGGCGATTTCGCCGAGGATGCGTTCGTCAAGGACGACGCCAACCGTGCTCACCGCAGTCGCCGTCTCGATGCCGAGGACGATCATAAGAACGGCTTCAGGCTACGGGCTTCAGGCAAAGACGCAGGGGGAGTTCTTGCCCGTAGCCTGTAGCCCGTAGCCTCTTCTCTCACCCCTGAATCCACCTGTAAATGTCGTTGTACACCGCGAACAGCATCAAGCTGACCAGCAGGAAGAGGCCGACCTGCTGCGCGACCTCGCGCACGCGCGCCTGCACGGGGCGCCGAATGACCGCTTCGGTGGCGAAGAAGAACAGGTGTCCGCCGTCGAGCACGGGGATCGGCAATAGATTCAGGACGCCGAGGTTCACGCCGAGGAACGCCATGAACTCGAGCAGGCTCTTGAGCCCGCTCTGCGCGCGCTCGCCCGCGATGCGGGCGATAGTGATCGGTCCGCCGAGCTCGTGCGCCGAGATCTTGCCTTGCGCCATCTTGACGAGCGAGAGCACGATCAGCTCGGAATAGAAGTAGACTTGCCTCGCCGCGAGCCAGGGAGCCTGGATCGCCGGCACGGACTCGGTGTCGGCGGCTCGCTCGATGCCGATGCGGTACGCCTCCCCGACGGTTTCACCGAAGATGTTGCGGGTAGCTTGCTTCTCGGGGACGACCGTCACGTCGACGACCGCATCGCCGCGCTTCACCTTCAGCGCCATCGCATTGCCCTTGCTGCCGACGGTGCGCTCGACGAACTGGTCCCAGGTCGAGATCTCCTCGTCGTTCACGGAAAGGATCCGGTCATTGGCGAGGAGGCCGGCCTTCTCTGCGGGCAAACCATGGATGAGGGCTCCGACGGCCGGAAGATTCGATGGGACGGGGATCCCGTAAAACAGGGCGACGACCACCAAGCACGCCCAAGACGAGGCGATATTCGCGAACGGCCCGGCGAAGACGATCGCAAACCGCTTGTAGAGCGGCTGTTGGGCGAAGGATCGCGCCTGATCGGCGACGGCTTCGCCCTCTTCGCCATCGTCCTCGCCGAGCATCTTCACGTAACCACCGAGCGGGACGAGGCTGACGACGTATTCGGTCTCGCCGACGCGGGTGCCGACGATCTTCGGACCGAAGCCGAGCGAGAAGCGAAGCACCCGCACGCCCGAGGCCTTCGCGACCAGGAAATGGCCGAGCTCGTGGACGAAGATGAGAACGCCGAGCACGAGCACGGCGGCCAGGATGTAAACTACGAAAGTGCCCATCCGTTCCGAATCCCCCCGGCGCCAGCGCTTTGCAGCCCAAAAGCTGTCAGCCGCCGGCGTGTACGAAGTTCACATAATAGTAGACCAAGACCACGGGAAACACGAGGCTGTCGGTGCGGTCGAGCACGCCGCCGTGTCCGGGCAGAAGCCAACCGGAATCCTGGGCCCCGAAGGCGCGCTTCAAGAGCGATTCGCAGAGGTCGCCGAGCTGGGCCAAGAGCCCGGTCACGAGAGAAAGCAGGACGACCTCTCCCCACGTCAACATCGGCAGCAGGAGCACCTTGACGATTCCGCCGGCCAGGACGTTCCCGCCAACCGCGCCGGCAGAGCCCTCGCGAGTTTTCTTGGGGCTGACCGACGGTATGAGCGGATGCTTGCCGAAAAACCGCCCGACGAAGTACCCGCCCGAGTCGCCCCCCATCGCCACGGCGAGCACGAAAAGCACCCATTTGGGGCCAGTGTCGGCTGGATTGGCGCGCAGCCAGATGAAATGCGGAATGAATGCACCGGCATAGAGCACGCCGATCAGCATGTGGCCGAGGCTCGTCACGGCTCCTGCCGGGTCATCGGCGACGATCAAGCAGCTGATCAAGCCGATCGTCACCACGGCCATCAGGCCGGCCGCCAGCACCATCGCGCTTTCCGGCGGATTGCCGGCCATGCCGACCGCGAGCAGCGCTCCCGAGACGATGCCCAGTCGCCTCAGCGGCGGCCGCGTCGGGAACGCCATCTGGAAGTACTCGACCAGCGCGACCAACGTGAAGAGTAAGACGACGCCGCGGAAGACGACGAAGGGTGCCCAAAACACCAGCCAGAGAAGTAAAGGAATCGCGACCGCCGCGGTCGCGAGTCTCGCTGGCAGCATCGCGGATTCCCCGTTTTACGTCACGCGGCCGGTCGCGTCCCTAACGAGCCGCACCGATCCGCTCACGGTCGATCTGCTCGTCGGTCAGACCGAACCGCCGCTCTCGGCCTTGGTAATGCGACAGCGCCGCGACGAACTCGGCCTCGCCGAAATCGGGCCAAAGGGTTGGCGTCACGAGGAGCTCCGAGTAGGCGATCTGCCAGAGCAAGAAGTTCGACACCCGCATTTCACCGCTGGTGCGAATCAGCAGGTCGGGGTCGGGGATCCCTGCCGTCGAGAGATGCTCCGAGACGGTGGCCTCACAGATTTCGTCGGGCTGAAGATTGCCCCGACGCACCTCGTGCGCCATCGCTCGCATGGCATTGGCGATCTCCTCCCGACCGCCGTAGCTGACCGCGAGGACCACGGTCATGCCGGTGTTGTTGCGGGTCGCCTCGATGTTGCGGCGCAGCGCCTCCTGAACCGCCCGTGGTAGGCGCTTCAGGTTACCGATCGCCAGCAGGCGGATCTGGTTCCGCATCATCTTGCGGAGCTCCGTCGCGAGGTATCGCCGGAGCAAGCTCATCAGGCCGTCGACCTCTTCGCGCGGCCGGCTCCAGTTCTCCGTCGAGAACGCGTAGAGCGATAGATAGGGGATGCCGAGTCGGTGGGCCGTTTCGACGACGGCGCGCACCGCTTCCTTCCCGCGACGGTGCCCCTCGATGCGTGGCAGTCCGCGGCCCCGGGCCCAACGCCCATTGCCGTCCATGATGATCGCGACGTGTCGGGGGAGTCGGCTGGGGTCGAGATCGACGAGAGACATGGTGAGATTGCCTCCAGGCCGCCGGCTACCGCAAAGCCTTCGTGACGTCTTTTCCGGAAGTCGGTAGCCGGATCAAACTGACAAAACCTCCTCCTCCTTGCTCTTGAGGACCTTGTCGACGCGCTCGAGATAGTCCTTGGTGGCCGCCTCGATCTTGTCGCGTGCGCGCCGGTTGTCGTCTTCGGTCAGCTCCTTCTCTTTGAGCATCTCCTTCAGCAATTCGAGCGCGTCATGGCGATGCGCGCGCACCGACACGCGGAAATCCTCTGCCACCTTGTGCAGATGCCGGACGATCTCCTTGCGACGCTCGGCGGTCAATTCGGGAATCGGAATCCTCAGGATCTTGCCGTCGCTCATCGGATTCAGCCCGAGGTCCGATTGCTGGATCGCCTTCTCGATCGCGGTCAGGGCCGTCTTGTCAAAGGGTTGTACGACGAGAAGCCGCGGCTCGGGAGCGGAGAGTGTGGCGAGCTGGATGAGCGGCGTCTTGGCGCCGTAGTAGTCCGCGTGAATGCCTTCGAGCAGCGCCGTGGAGGCGCGGCCGGTCCGCGTGCGAGCCAGGTCGCGCCGGAACGCCGCGACCGTCTTCTCCATCTCTTTCTTGAGATCGTCGAGAACTTCCTGATCCGTCATGATCGGCTCACCATTCGCGCCCATTTCCTCGGGCCGCGTCTGGCCCCCTCCCCGGCTTCGCCTGCCTCCTCGCGATCAACCCGGATGCACCAGCGTACCGATGCGCTCTCCGCACACCGCCTTTTTGATGTTGCCCCGCTCCAGCAGATTGAAGACGAGAATCGGCAGACGATTGTCCATGCACAGCGAGATCGCCGTCGAGTCCATCACCTTGAGGCCGCGGTTCAGCACCTCGATGTAGGTAAGCTCTCCGTACTTCTTCGCCCCGGCGTTCTTCAAGGGATCGGCGTCATAAATTCCGTCGACCCGCGTCGCCTTGAAGATGACCTCGGCGCCGATCTCCATGGCGCGAAGACCCGCGGCCGTGTCGGTCGTGAAATAGGGGTTGCCGGTTCCGGCAGCGAACACGACGATCCGACCCTTTTCGAGATGGCGAGTCGCACGCCGCCGGATATAGGGCTCGGCGATCTGGTGCATCTCGATGGCCGTCATCACCCGCGTCATCACGCCCAGCTTCTCGAGCGCGTCCTGGAGGGCGAGGCTGTTGATCAGGGTCGCCAGCATGCCCATGTAGTCGCCGGTCGCGCGGTCGATCCCGTGCTCGCTCGCCGACAGGCCGCGCACGATGTTGCCGCCACCGATGACGATGGCGAGCTCGCACCCGAGCGCGTGTACTTCCTTGATTTCCTGGGCGAACTCACCGACCGCCTTGGAGTCGATCGGTATGCCGTCCTTGCCGGCGAGAGCCTCCCCAGAGAGCTTCAGCAGGACGCGGCGATAACGGAGGGCGGAGCGGTTGGAGAGGGCAGCGGCCTGTGAAGCTTCGGGCACCGACTCACTCTAACCTGTTCAAGCGCTCTCGCCCAACTGGAAACGTGCGAAGCGGCGAACATTGATGTTTTCGCCGAGCTTGGCAATCGCCTCGCTGACCACGTCCTTGACGGTCTTCTCGGGATCGCGAATGAAGGGTTGCTCGAGGAGGCAAACGTCGGAGAGAAACTTGTCGACCTTGCCATCGGCGATCTTCTCGATCACCTTCTCGGGCTTCCCCGAGCTCTTCGCCTGCGCGCGATAGATCTCGCGCTCCTGCTCGACGACATCGGCCGGGACCTCCTCGCGACGGATGTAGCGGGGCAACGCCGGCGATGCCGCGGCGACCTGCATGGCCAGTTCCTTCACCAGGTTTTGGAAGTCGGGAGTCTTGGCGACGAAATCCGTCTCGCAGTTGACCTCGACGAGCACACCGATTCGGCCGCCGGCGTGGAGGTACGTCCCAACCATCCCCTCGCTCGTCGCACGGCCTGCCTTCTTGGCCGCGGCCGCCAACCCCTTCTCACGGAGCCAGCGCACGGCCTGCTCCAGGTCTCCGCTGGCCTCGGCGAGGGCTTTCTTGCAATCCATGAAGCCCGCGCCGGTTTTCTCGCGGAGCTCCTTGACCGCTTCGGCTCGGATCTCCATCAGTGCGCTTCCCCCTCCACCGTGCTCGGGGCTGCCGATGGCTCCACGGCCTCCTCACCCTCTTCTTCGTCCTTGCCGCGGCTGCGCTCCTCTGCGAGCGCCTTGCCTTCCAGCGCCGCGTCGGCGATCGCCGCCGTGAACAGGCGGATGGCGCGGATCGCATCGTCGTTGCCTGGAATCTTCCAGTCGATGAGATCGGGATCGCAGTTGGTGTCGACCACCGCGACCACGGGGATGGACAGCCGGTTCGCCTCGCGCACGGCGATCTCTTCCTTCTTCGGATCGATCACGAACATCGCATCGGGGAGCCGCTTCATGTTCTTGATGCCGCCCATCACCGTGAGCAGCTTGTCGCGTTCCCGACGGATGCCGAGCATCTCCTTCTTGGTGAGCGCCTCGGCCATCTTCGGATCCTCGAGGATCTCTTCGAGCTTCTTCAGCCGATCGATCGACGCTTTGATGGTCTGGAAGTTGGTGAGCATCCCGCCGAGCCAGCGGTTGTTCACGTAGAGCATGCCGCAACGCTCGGCCTCTTCGCGGATGGCGTCTTGAGCCTGTTTCTTCGTGCCGACGAACATGAGGATCCCGCCGTCGGCCACGACGTCCCGGATGTAGGTGTAGGCGTCGCGAAAGAGCTTTACCGTCTGTTGCAGGTCGATGATGTAGATCCCGTTTCGAGCCCCGAAGATGTACGGCTTCATCTTCGGGTTCCACCGGCTCGTGTGGTGGCCGAAATGGACTCCGGCTTCGAGAAGCTGCTTCATGCTCACTTCGGCCATGCGGTCTCCTCGCGGGTTTTCGGCGGAATCACTTTAATTGGAGTGAAGTATCAGAACGATCGCGGGGTTGCAACGCGAGGATCGGCCACCGGCCTCCGGCTACCGGCTTCAGACAAGGACTTCGCGGCTGCCTTTGCGGCAGCCGGTAGTCGGCTCGTCACTGGCTCATCGAGGTCAAGAACTCCTGATTGTCCTTCGTGCCTTGCATTTTGTCGAGGACGAACTCCATGGCCTCGACCGCGTTCAGCTGCGAGAGCAGCTTGCGCAGGATCCAGATGCGGTGGAGGGATTCCCGCGGGATCAACAGCTCCTCCTTCCGCGTGCCGGAACGGTTGATGTCCATGGCCGGGAAGACGCGCTTGTCCATCAGCCGGCGATCGAGGTGTATTTCCATGTTGCCCGTACCCTTGAACTCCTCGAAAATGACCTCGTCCATGCGGCTGCCGGTATCGATCAGCGCCGTGCCGATGATCGTCAACGACCCTCCGTCCTCGATGTTCCGCGCCGCGCCGAAGAACTTCTTCGGCTTGTGGAGCGCATTGGAATCCACGCCGCCAGAGAGAATCTTGCCGGAAGGCGGCACGACGGTGTTGTAGGCCCGGGCGAGGCGCGTGATCGAGTCGAGGAGGATCACCACGTCTTTGCCGTGCTCGACCAGACGCTTGGCCTTCTCGATCACCATCTCGGCGACTTGCACGTGGCGCGTCGGCGGCTCGTCGAAGGTGGAGCTCACCACCTCGCCGTCGACCGAGCGCTGCATGTCCGTCACCTCTTCGGGACGCTCGTCGATCAACAGCACGATGAGGATCGCGTCCTTTTGATTGGCCGCGATGCCGTGGGCAATCGATTGCAGCATCATCGTCTTGCCGGTCCGCGGCGCCGCCACGATCAGGCCGCGCTGACCCTTGCCAATCGGCGCGAATAGATCGATCACGCGCGTGGTGTATTCCTCGAGATTGTGCTCGAGATGAAACTGCTCCTGCGGGTAGAGGGGCGTCAGATTGTCGAAGAGGATCTTGTCGCGCGCCTTGTCCGGCTCCTCGTAATTGATCGCCTCGACCTTGAGCAGCGCGAAATAACGCTCGCCCTCCTTGGGCGGGCGGATCTGTCCCGACACGATGTCGCCGGTGCTCAAGTTGAAGCGGCGGATCTGGCTCGGCGAGACGTAGATGTCGTCGGGACCCGGCAGATAGTTGTAGTCGGGCGCGCGTAAGAAACCGAAGCCGTCGGGCAGGATCTCGAGCACGCCTTCGCCGTAGATGAAGCCCTTCTGCTCCGCTTGCGCCTGGAGAATGGAGAAGATCAGGTCTTGTTTCCGCAAGCTCGAAGCCGATTCGATGTCGAACTCCTTGGCAATCGCGGCGAGCTCGTGGATCTTCTTTTCCTTGAGCAGCTTCAGGTTGAGGCCTGCACCGCCTCCCGCCGCCGGCTCTTCGATCACGTCGGGCATGGGAGTGTTCTCCTCTTGAACGTTGTTGCGACGCTGTCGGGACATCAAGTCTCCTGAAATCCGGCCGGGGATTGGCCAACTCGGACGACTGAGGGTCAGAGGAGCAGGAAATCTGCGGTGACCAGCGGAGTCAGGTCGTTACGTAATGAATCCCCGGAAAGCTGTCAACTCCGCTTTTCGGCCGGTCGTGGGTCACTTGGGTGATCGACGTCATGGAGGAGAGGGACGTTGCGGCACTGTCGGAATTGTTTTTCACAGTTGGCTTACGAGCGATGGAAGCAATTCCGGCAATGCCGCAACGTCCCCCTCACCATCTGTTCAGATCCCAAAATGACCCGCTAGCGTTTGCCGCTGCGCAGCTCTTCGAGGAGAGAGCGCATGTCGTGCGGCAGAGGAGCCTGCAGTCGAACGAGCGTGCTCGTCACCGGGTGCGGGAAGCAGATCTCCGCGGCGTGCAGCGCTTGCCGCTGGAAGCTGAGGCCCGGCCCGGTCGCGGGGAGCGCTCTCCCCTTTCGAGCGCCGTAGAGGGGATCGGCGAGCACGGGATGACCCATCGCAGCCAGATGCACGCGAATCTGATGGGTCCGGCCCGTCTCGGGCTCGAGGCGAAGGAGCGACAGCGTCCCGAACGATTCGAGCACGGTGTAGCGCGTCCGCGCAGCGCGCGGCGAGCGACTGCGGATCGACATTCGCTTACGCTCGTGTGGATGGCGGCCGATCGCCCACTCGAGGGATCCTGCTGGAGCACGCGGCACGCCAAGGGCGATCGCCAGGTAGAGCTTCTGCACGCGCCGGTCGTGAAACGCCCGCGCCAATGCTTCCTGCGCATGCTTTGTGCGCGCGACGAGCAGAATGCCGGAGGTCTCCTTGTCGAGCCGGTGAACGATTCCAGGCCGCTCCTCGGAGAGCGCGCGGGAGACGAGCTGGCGATGCAAGAGCGCGTTCACCACCGTGCCGCGCCACGCGCCAGGCGCGGGATGCACGACCATCCCGGCCGCCTTATCCACGGCGAGCACGTCGTCGTCCTCGTAGAGGATCTCGAGCGGTAGGTCTTCCGGCTCGGCGCGCGCGGGCGCCTCGGCCGGCGGGCGCACTTCGAGCGCCTCGCCGCCGCCGAGCGCGAAGCCCGCCTTGCGCGCCTTCCCGTCCACGCGAACGTGCCCGGCGTCGATCCAGCTCTTGGCCTGCGAACGCGTTCGCGCCGCGCCGCTCGTCACGAGAAAGACGTCGAGGCGGGTCGGCGCGGAGAGCGTGGGAACCCGCAGCGTGACCAGCTCGCTCAGATCTTCAAGGCCTCGCGGGCGCGCTCCGCGTCCTTGTGAATCTGTTCGACGAGCGCCTGCGGGGACGGGAAGCGCATCTCGCCCCGCAGCCGCCCCACGAGCGAGACACGCAGCCGTTCGCCGTAGAGGTCGCCGTCGAAATCGAACAGATGCGCCTCGAGCGTGCGGCGGTGGCCTTGGCCGAAGGTTGGTTTCCGACCCACGTTCGCCACCCCGCTCCTCTGCTGCGCGCCCCATTCCGCGCGCACCGCGTATACGCCGTCCGGCACGAGGAGCGGCGAGCGCGAGCGGAGATTGGCGGTCGGAAAGCCGAGGCCGCGCCCCCTGCGATCGCCGACGACGACGCGGCCCTCGACCGCGTAGGCCCGTCCGAGGAGTCGCGCCCCGAGCACCACGTCGCCCGCCGACAGACACTTTCGCACCTCGGTGCTGCTCACCGCGATTCCATCGACGGTGACCGGCCCGACGACTTCGACCTCGAAGCCGAATCGGCGTCCCGCGTCCTCTAGGGTTGCTGCGCTGCCGCCGCGCCCTCGCCCGAAGTTCACGCTGTGGCCGATGATCACCTTGACGACACCGAGGCGCCGCACGAGAACCCGTTCGACGAACTCGCCGGCTTCGAGCGCGGCGAACGCGCGCGTGAAGTGCTGCAGGACTACCTTGGTGACACCCGCATCACGCATCCGCGCGAGCCGTTCGCGCAACGGCGTCAGCAACGCCGGCGCTCGCTCCGGGGCCAGCACTGCCGTGGGGTGCGGGAAGAACGTGATGACCACGCCGTCCCCATGGCGCTCGGCCGCCTGGCGCACGACGCGTCCGAGAATTTCTTGGTGGCCGACGTGGACGCCATCGAAGTTGCCGAGCGTGGCGACCGGGGATTCGAGTCGGACGCGAGACGCCTCGAGGTATCGAATGACTTGCATGAGGCGCGCGGGCGCGCCTGGCCCGCCTCAGGAGCTGAGCTCGGCGAGCTTCTGACGTCCCTTCTCGGCTTCCGGCGAATCCCCGTGCTCGCTCACGAGCTTTTGCAGCACCAGGCGCGCGTCGACCTTGTCGCCCAGCTCGGCGAAGGCCATCGCTTGGCGCAGCAGCGCCGCGGGCACTTTGTCGCCCTTCGAATAGCGCAGCAAGACTTCGTTGAACTCCAAGATCGCACGGTTGTAGTCGCGGTTCGCGTAATAGGCCTCGCCGATCCAGTACTGCGCGTCGTCCGCGAGATCGGACTTCGGTGACTTGCGGAGAAACTCGCGCAGCTTTTGGATCGCGCCGCCGTTGTCGCCACGACGCAGGAGATCGATGCCGTCGCGATATTCCGCCGGCGCCGATGGCGGAACCTGCACGTTTGCCAGTTCGCCCTCCGGCCCGCTCGGAGTGGGAGCGACCGCGGCGGCGGTCTCAGTCCCCGCCGTCGTCGGAACCGTCGCGGCACCACGAGACTGCTCGACGGCCGCGATCCGCGCATCGAGGGCATCCAGCCGATGCATCAGATCGTCGAGCTTGCCTACCCCGGTGTTCTGATACTTGAGCGCCTCGAACTCGCCGCGCAACGAGTCGACGTCAACCTTCAGGCCGTCGACCATCGCCTTGGCGTCGGCCGCCTGTTTGCGCGCCTCGTTGACGTCGCCACGAACGAATTGCACGTCGGCCTGAGTGGCGCATCCGAACGCCGCTGCGCCGAGCACCGCGAGCGCAAACCACTGCCGCTGAGCCGAGCGCACGGTTACTGCAACACGACGGAGTGCGCGCGCCGATTCCGCGACCAGCACGCCTCGTTGTCCTCGCGGCAGAGCGGCAACTCCTCGCCGTAGCTGATCGTCGAGAGTCGATCGGACGCGGTGCCGAGCGAAACCAGATAATCCTTCACGGCCTTGGCCCGCTTGGCTCCGAGCGCGAGGTTGTATTCCACGGTGCCGCGATCGTCGCAGTGGCCCTCGATCTCTACCTTCGCCTTCGGATTGTCCTTCAGCCACTGGGCGTTCGCTTGAAGAGTGGAACGGTCCTCCTGCCTCAGGTCGTAGCGATCGTAGTCGAAATGAACGTCCTGCAGCGGGCCGCCTTCGGAGGGCCCCATGCCCTTCTTGAAGTTCTCGAGGCTACCGCCTCCGAGTCCGCCCTGGCCCATGCCTTCGGCTTCGGCTCCGACGCTGGGCTTCTTCTTCGCCGGACAACCGGTCAGCAGCAACGCCACCATCGCCACTGCACACAGCGCGATCGATCGCTCCCGCACTCTCTTCATTCTCACACCCCCAGAGACCTGACCAATTCGCGCTCGCAGTGCGGCTCACGGCAGCCGCATGGACCACGACGGGCTGGTATCATCTCCACCGGACCTGGTCAATTGAACCTGGTGCTCACCCGCGGTGTCAGCGAGAAACAGCGCGGGCCGACCGACGCGCGTGGAGCTGAACACCACGTAGCGGCCGTCGGGCGAGAACGAAGGGTCCTCGTTGTTACCCTGCCCGCCGGTGAGCTGCCGCACCTGATTCGTCTTCAAGCTCAGCGTGAAGACGTTGAAGCCCTGATCGCGGCTCACGTAGGCGATCAGATCGCCCTTCGGCGACCAGTTCGGCGACGTGTTGTAGCTACCCTGGGAGGTGATCCGTCGTGGCGCCGACCCGTCGGCGGCCATCACGTAGATCTGCGGCGAGCCGGTGCGCGCGGACACGAAGGCGATCTGCCTTCCATCGGGCGACCATGTCGGCGAAACGTCGATCTCGGGACCGTTCGTGAGCTGCTTCAACACGTGCCCCTCGCCGTCCAGAAGAAAGATGTCCGAGTTCCCGCCTCGCTCCAAGCTGATCGCGATCATCCGCCCGTCCGGTGACCAGCGGCCGCCGAGATTCAGCCCGCGCGCGCTCGAGATCCTTTGCAGCGAACGCCCCGTCACGTCGGCCCGGTAGAGGCTCGGGTTGCCGTCCATGAAGGAGGTGAAGAGCACCGTCGCCACGTCCGGGCTCCACGACGGTGCGATGTTGATCGTCCGATTGTTCGTCACCATCGACACGTCGAAGCCATCGACCGACATGACGAGGATCTCCTTGGCGCGCCCACCGCGGCGCGATGCGAAGGCGATCCTCGAGTCGAAGGGCCCGCGCTCTCCGGTGAGGTACTCCATCACCTTGTCCGCAAAGCGGCGCCCCATCTGCGGCAGCAGATCGGCGTCGCCGCTGTAACGCTCACCCCCGACTTGAGAGCGTTGCGCGACGTCGAACAGGCGAGCCTCGACCGAGAGCGTGTTGCCCGATTGCGTCGCCGTCCCCTTGATGACCGCCTTGGCGCCGAGCACCGACCAGTTCGCGAAATTGATCTGCGATGGGTCGGCCGGTGTCGGCCCTTCGATGTAGGCCTTGGAATCGAGCACTCGGAAATACCCGGACAGCGACAAGTTACGCGCGACGACTTCGGCAAAGCGAGCACCCGCCTCCTTGCCTCCGCCGGTATCCGCCAGCGGCGACACGGCGATCTCGAGCCGCGTCGCGCCCGGGCCGACGATGCGGCCCGTCACCTGGCCGAGCGCCACCCCAACGCCGACCATCCCCACCAACGCCGAGGCGACCAGACCGATCCACGAGTATCGCCGCAAGATTCCACCTCCCATACTGTGAATCGTTGCTCTAGAACACCGTCGAAACAAGAAAGTCTCAGCCACCCGCCGCAAGCTGACCGGATACGAACTCGAGCGTGTAGTTGCCGAAGATCTGACGATATTTGTCCGGCGGCGCGGGGAGCGGGCTCGAGATGTGAATCGCGCGCATTACCGAACCGTCGAAGCTGGAATCGCCGGATTGATCCAGCACCCGCACGTCGGTGATGTCACCGCCGTCTCCAATGCGAAAGCCGACCCGGATCGTCAGGTTCGGGTTCGCGCCCACCCACGTCCAGTTCTTCTTGATGATCGCTTCGACCTGATTCTTGTAGATGATGAAGTCGAGGCCCATGAGGACGCCCCCGCCGCCCCCGTCGCCGCCAGTCCCAAGCGCCGCTCCCTTGCCCTGCTCGACGCCGCCGAGGCCCGAGGCGTGCTTGCCGCTACCTTTCTCGCCGAGCTGGCGCACGGCGTCCTGGATCTCCTTATCGCGCGCGAGCTTGGCGAGCTCTGCTTTCGAAGGCTTGGGCTTCACCTCCGCGGGTGCGGGGTTCGGCTTCGGTGGCGGTGGCTTCTTTTCTTCGGGCTTTGGCTCGGGCTTCTTCGGCACGTCGGGCAGCTTGACGACCTTCTCCTCCGGTTTCGGCGGCTCGGGCTTTGGCTCCGGCCGTTTCTCTTCCGCCGTTTCCGGAGGGGGCACCGGCTTTGGCTCCTCCTTCGCAGCCCGAGCGGCCACGCCGCTCGGCGGCGCCTCGGGACGGATTTCTCCTTTTGGCAATCGCCCGCCGAGCGCGCTCGGATCGACGAGCTTCACGGTATAGGCGACGACCGGCGGGGGCACGCGCATTAGGATCCCGCGTGGCCGGAGCGCCACCACCAAACCCGCCGCGACGTGGAGGATCGCGGACAGCACGACCATCCAGGGGAGCGCGGGTTCCGCCGCGCGATTCGCGATCCAGGCGTTCCGCCGCGGAGCTTCCGTCACGGATCGCTCCCGTTGGTCGCGATCCCGGCTCCGACCGAGCAGCGTGCGGAGCGAGGAGTTTGCGTTGTCGATCGCTCCCGTTGGTCGCGATTCGGCTTCGACCGGCGCATGCTACCGAGCTAGCTCATTTCTTTTCGGTCGGCAGCTCCGTGATCATCCCGAGGCTCTGTACGCCCGCGCCCTTGACCGCCGCCATGACGCGCACCACTTCACCGTAGGGAACCGAACGATCGGCCCGCAAAAAGACCTGCTTGTCCGGTTTCAGCCGGATGACCGCCTCGAGCTTGGGGCCGAGCTGGTCGATCGGGATCGCGTTGTCGTTCAGGTAGGCCACGCCCTTCTTGTCGATCGTAACGACGAGCTGCTCCTCTTCTCCGGACAGCGCGCCCGCCTTCGCCTGCGGGAGCTCGACGGAGACCCCTTGCTGGAGAATCGGCGCGGTCACCATGAAGATGACGAGCAGGACGAGCATCACGTCGACGAGCGGCACGACGTTGATCTGCGAGATGGAGGAGCTCTGCGATTGCGTCTCGAAGGCCATGGAAAATTCGCCTACCGACTACCGGCTACCGCGAAAGAAGCCAAGGAGTCTTCGCCGCAAGCCGACCGCCTCTTCATCAAATGAAGTGCCTCTCCGCGATGTTCAAGAACTCCGCGGAAAAGTTTTCCATGTCAGCGGTGAGAACGCGGATCTCGCGCGCGAAGTGATTGAACGCGACGACCGCTGGAATCGCCGCCGCCAAGCCGACGGCGGTCGCGATCAATGCCTCGGCGATCCCCGGCGCCACGGCCTGGATGCTCGAGGTCTGCGCGGTGGTGAGGCCGCGGAACGCTGTCATCACGCCCCATACGGTTCCGAACAGTCCGACGAACGGAGCCGTGGACGCCGTGGTGGCGAGGAAGGTGAGCGCCTTCTCGAGGCGGGTGACTTCCTGCGTGGTGGCGCGGCGCATCGCACGCTCGACGTTTTCGATCCCGCCAAGCTCCGTGCTCTCCGGGTTTTCGCTCCACGTTCCCGACTTCTTCGAGCTCGTGCGCGTCAGACGTTGCAGCTCCTGATAACCGGAGCGAAACACGTGCGCCACGGGGCTCTGCTTGAGCTCGATGCTCGCGTTGTTGATGCCGGCGAGGTTCTTCGCTTCCCAGAAGATCTCCAGAAAGCGCTCGCTCTGTCGCCGCGCCACTCGCAGCTGGCGAAACTTGAAGAGGATGACACCCAGACTGCCGATCGAGAAGCCGAGCAGGAGCAGCAGAGCGAGCTGAACGACCGGGCTCGCGCCGAAAACGATGCTCGCCAGACCCTGCTGTTGCCCGATCGTCGGATTCATGCGCCTCGGTAGTACAATGATCCTAGCCAGTCAACGCGAGCTCGCGAAACACGCCAAATTTCGCCGTCGACGCGCCTTGACGGTCCGATCGGGACGTGGAATATCGCAACCGGGCTTGCCGGCGGGGATTCATCCGTTACTTCAACGAAGTCGAGAGGAATGATGGGCGTTCGCGTAGGAATCAACGGCTTTGGACGCATCGGTCGAAACATCCTTCGCGTGTGCCTCGCAGCGAAATCGGAGCTCCAGTTTGTCGCCGTCAACGACATCACCGATGCCGGGACCCTCGCTCATCTGCTGAAATACGACTCGGTGCACGGAACGTTGCGTGAAGCCGTGCGCGCCGACGGCGACACGCTGCGCGTGGGCGAAACGCAGCTTCGGGTGCTCGCGGAGCACGATCCGGCGAAGCTTCCCTGGAAAGAGCTCGGCGTGGATCTCGTGCTCGAGTGCAGCGGGCGTTTCACCAGCCGCGACGAAGCGGCCGTTCATCTGAAGGCGGGCGCGCGTAAGGTTCTGATCTCGGCGCCGGCGAAAAAGGCCGACGTGACGATTTGTTACGGCGTGAACCACGAGGCCTACGACGCCGCCAAGCACCAAGTGATCTCCAACGCGTCGTGCACCACGAACTGTCTTGCCCCCGTCGCCAAAATCCTGCATGCGAGCTGCGGCATCCGTCACGGCCTGATGACCACGGTGCACGCCTACACCAACGATCAGCGGATTCTCGACCTGCCGCACGACGATCTCCGCCGCGCCCGCGCAGCTGCCCTCTCCATGATTCCCACCTCGACCGGCGCGGCGAAGGCCATCGGGCTCGTGCTGCCCGAGCTCGATGGAAAGCTCGACGGCATGGCCGTGCGCGTGCCGCTGCCGAACGTGTCGATTGTCGACCTCACCGCAGCCGTCGAAAAATCGACGACTGCGGACGACGTCAACGCGGCGATGAAGCGCGCGGCCGAGGGTTCCTTGAAGGGCATCCTCGAATACTGCGACGCGCCGCTCGTGTCGCGCGACTTCAACGGCAACCCGTGCTCCGCGATTTTCGACGCGACCCTGACTAAGGTGTCGGGGGGGACGCTGGTCAAGGTCTTCGCCTGGTACGACAACGAGTGGGGCTTCTCGAATCGCATGCGGGACGTCGCCTCGCTGATCGCTTCGTCGCTCCGTTAGCCTCGGGAGGCGGACCGCCGTAGCGCACGAATGGCCTCCCGTACGCTCGAGGAAGTGCCGGTCACCGGCAAGCGCGTGTTCATCCGCGCGGACCTGAACGTACCGATTCGCGACGGACGAATCACCGACACCACACGCATCGACGAGGCCCTACAGTCGATCAAGTGGGTGATCGCCAACGGCGGCCGTCCGATCGTCGCGTCTCACCTCGGCCGCCCGAAGGGCAAGCGTATCGCCGCGCTGAGCCTCGCGCCGGTCGCCGAGTATCTCGCCGAGGTGCTGCACGTCCGCGTGATCCTCGCCAACGATTGCATCGGCGACGAGGCGCTCGCGCAGACCCGGGCGCTCGGCCCCCACGATCTGCTGCTGCTCGAGAATCTCCGCTTTCACGAGCAGGAGGAGGAGAACGACGCCGAATTCTCGCAGGCGCTCGCCTCGCTCTGCGACGTGTACGTGAACGATGCGTTCGGCACGGCGCACCGCGCGCACGCCTCGACCGTGGGGATGGTCCGATTCGTGGCCGATCGGGCGATCGGCCCCCTCATGCAGAAGGAAGTCGCCGCGCTCTCCCCGCTGCTCGGAAGCCCGGCCCGACCCTTCGTCGTCGTGCTGGGCGGCGCCAAGGTCTCCGACAAGATCGGCGTGATTCGCAATCTCCTCCCGCGCTGCGATTCGCTGCTGATCGGCGGCGCCATGGCCTACACGTTCTTGGCCGCTCAGGGCGTGGAGGTCGGCGACAGCTACGTCGTCACGGACGAGATCGGCGTCGAACGCGAGGTGCTCACCGAAGCCGCGCGCCGCAAGGTCGACCTCGTACTTCCTGCGGATCACGTGATCGCGGTCGACATCGTGGCGAACGCGGCCCACCAGACGACGAGCGGCCCGGCGATCCCGCTCGGATGGAAAGGCGTCGACATCGGCCCCGCCACCGTGCGTCGATTCGGCGATCGCATCGCGCACGCCAAGACGATCTTCTGGAACGGGCCGCTCGGCGTCTTCGAGATCGAGCCGTTCGCTCGCGGAACGCTGGCGATCGCCACCGAGATTGCGCGCAGCGGCGCCTTCAGCGTGGTCGGCGGCGGCGACTCCGTCGCCGCCCTGATGCAATCGGGTCACGCCGAAGAAATCTCGCATATCTCGACCGGCGGCGGAGCTGCGCTCGAGTTCCTCGAGGGACGCGAGCTCCCCGGCCTAAAGGCGCTCGAGGGCTAGTTCCCGTGCCGCGTCGAGCCGTGATCGCCGGCAACTGGAAGATGCACGCCACCGTGGCGGAGACGCGCGCGCTCCTCCGCGGCCTACGAGCGCGGCTCGCCGCGGAATCGCCGGACCGCGAGATCGTCGTCGCCCCGCCGTACACGGCGCTCGCAGCCGCGGCCGAGGAGCTTCGCGGCTCGGCCATCGACCTCGCGGCGCAGAACGTTCACTGGGAATCCAGCGGTGCATTCACGGGCGAGATCTCCGCGGCCATGCTGCTCGAAGCGGGGTGCCGTTGGGTGATCGTCGGCCACTCCGAGCGTCGCCAGCGCTTTGGCGAGACCGACGCCAACGTCAACCGCCGTGCGCGCGCCGCGCTGGCGGCCGGCCTCCGCCCGATCGTCTGCATCGGCGAGACTCTCGGCGACCGCGAGGCGAACCGCACGATCGACGTCGTCCGCGGTCAGGCCCGAGCCGCGTTGCTGGATCTCGGGGCGGCTGATATAGAGACCCTTTGCATCGCCTACGAGCCGGTGTGGGCGATCGGTACCGGTCGGACGGCGACGCCCGACCAGGCCGAGGAGGTTCATGCCGAGGTGAGGAGGATCGTGGCGGAGATGGCAGGCGCGCAGACGGCGAACCGGTTGCGAATTCTCTATGGAGGGAGCGTCAAGCCCGACAACATCGACTCGCTGATGGCCGAACCAGACATCGATGGCGCGCTCGTCGGCGGCGCCAGCCTGGATGTCGAGTCGTTCGCGCGCATCGTCGAATTTCAGTCGTAGGAGAGCTCGTTGATCACCGTCATCACCATCATCCATCTGGTCGCGTGCGTTTTCTTGATCCTCGTCGTGCTGCTGCAGACCGGCAAAGGCGCGGAGATGGGCGCCGTGTTCGGCGGCGGTGGCAGCTCGACGCTCTTCGGCGCGAGCGGAGCGGGAAACTTCCTCACCAAGCTGACGACCGGTACCGCGATCGTCTTCTTCCTGACGTCTCTGACGCTTGCGTACAGCTCGATCGCGCGTACGCGGGGCACCGTGTTCGATCGCTCGCTGCCCGAGCCGCCGCCGCTCAATGCTCCGGCTACCGCTAACAGCGGACCGGCAGCGGAGAGCACAGCGCCGCAGGCGGCCGCGCCAGCCGAGCCGGCTCCACCGCCTGCGGCCCCGGCGCAAGGCGAGTCCGCGCCGGCGACCAAGTGAAGGCTTTGCGAGGATGGCGGAACGGCAGACGCGCTAGTTTGAGGGGCTAGTGGGGTAACACCCGTGGGGGTTCAAGTCCCCCTCCTCGCATCATGTAACCGCTCGGAACTGCTACGGTCCGGACGGTTTCTGCCTCAGGGGTCCGGTTTTCGCCCTCGAACATTCGATGTTCGAGGGCACGCTTCTGCTCCACTCTCGGGCCTTCCAACGCTCGCAGCAGCGCCGGGTCGAAGCCGCTCTCTGGAATGTACTTCCCGTAGTTCGACTCGATCATCTGAAGGCTCGTGCCATGGTACTTCGCCACGCCGAACGGGTTGGCGCCCTGTGTAAGCTGCCACGAGATCGAGGTGTGCCGAGTCGCGTAGACCTTGCGCGGCCGGATGCTGAGCCGGCGGAGCTCGTCGTAGGAGCCGGAGTCCTCCGCCCAGTCCCGCGCGTAGATCGGGCCGCTCTTCGGTCCGGTGAAGAAGTAGTCGTCCGGCTTCGGATGCATCCGCGGCGGCCGGTAGTCGCGCAGTGCTTCGACGACGCGGCGGCAGAGCCGAATCGTGCGTCGGGAGTGCTTCGTCTTGGGCTCGCTCTCCTCGCCCTCATCCCGGCTCTTGTTGATTCGCACGGTCCCGCACTCAAAGTCGATGTCGGCTTCGCGTGCGCGGATCCGGGATCCGTCACCGCCTTGGTCAGCTCCTCGACGTAGAGCGGCACGCCGTCGGCGCGGGCGACGAGCGCGTCGAGGGTGGCGGCGGGCAACTCCATCCCCGCGAGCGTCGCGACCATGTCGCGCGCCTGGCGCTTGGTGAGCCGCGCGAGCTGCAGGGTAGTCAGGTTGGACCGCGCCGGCCAGGGCGGCGTGAAGTCGGGGCGCGCGGTCGCGAGCAGCAGTACCCGCGCCGTCGGGCTCTGCGCGATAAGATGCCCCAGCAGCTCCAGCGTCGAGGCGTCGCACCAGTGCAGGTCCTCGACGAACAGCACCAGCGGCTGCACTTCGCTCATGGCGAGGTTCACCTGTGCCAGCAGGTCGATGGTCTTCCGCCGCTGTAGCTCGGCACTGAGCTGCAACTTCGTCGGCGGTGGCAGCCCGAGAAAGTCCGCGAGCAGCGCAACCGATTCCGGCGACGCGAGCGTGCCGAGTCCGCGCTCGACCTTCGCAAGCTGCTCGGTCGCCGTGTCCTCGGCGGCGAACCCGAGCCCCTGCGCCATCAGTGCGATGATCGGATGGAACGGTGTCCCTTCCGTGTACGGCGTGGCGCCGCATTCGAGCCACGTATGCGGCACCGCTGCCAGGTGCTCGTGCAGCTGGTAGACGAGCCGCGACTTCCCGACCCCGGCTTCGCCGAGCACGACGACGGTCGATCCCTCGGCGTCCTGCGCCCGCTCCCAGCGATCGATGAGCGTGCCGAGCTCCATGTCGCGACCGACGAAGCGCGTGAGGCGTCCCGCCGCGACATCCATGCGGCTCCGCACCCCGCTCGGTTGCACGACGCGGTAGAGCGTCACCGGCTCGCGCACACCTTTGAGCTCCTGCGGCCCACGGTCCTCGAGTACGAACATCCCGGCCACCAGGCGCTGCGTCGCGGCGGTGATCACCACGGTGTCGGGCTCCGCCGCGCCCCGCACCCGCGCCGCGACGTTGGGCGTGTCGCCGAACACCTCGCCGCCGTCCCCGATGACGACCGGCCCGGTGTGCATCCCGATCCGCACCGCGAGCCGTGTCCCGGCGGCGAGGGTGGCGTTCAGCGGCACCATCGCGTCGAGAATCGTGAGGCCCGCACGGATCGCGCGTTCGGGGTCATCCTCGCGCGCCGTCGGCCAGCCGAAGTAGATGAGGAGCCCGTCGCCGAGGTACTGCGCCACGTGCCCACCGAAGCGGGTGACGGCGGCGGCGGCGGTGCGGTGATACGCCTCGACCACGTCGCGCCACTCCTCGGCGTCGAGCTGTTGCGAGAGCGGCGTCGAGCCGACGAGGTCGCAGAAGAGCACCGTCAGCTGGCGGCGCTCGCCCGAGGAAGCGGCGTGCGGTGGATCAACGTTCTCCAGCGCCCTGATCGGCGCGACCTGCGTTACGGGTGCGCCCGCACAGCCCCACACGAGCACCTTACCTTCGAGCGCCGCGACCTGCTGTACGTCCACGAGCTCTTCCACCAGCTCGTCGAGCGCGTCGTCGCCCAGCGCGAACTCGCGTTTCAGCATGCGGAGCGAGACGCGGCCGTGCTCCCGCAGGTGCGCTTTGGCGCGATTGACGGTATCGAGAATGCTCACGGGGATCGCGCCATGCCCTCGGTTCTCCGGTGGGACAGGCGAACGTCGCCATACGGAGCGGCGCCACTGCTTGGGCTTTGCCGGCGACGGCGCACCGCTTCAAGCACGCGTCGGCCCCGGCTCTCGGTACGATCGCGAGAACCTCCACCACGGCATCCGTGACGTCGTAGAAAGTGCGTATGTCCTCCAGGCGCAAGCGGTACTGGGTCGGTTCGTGGGTCCGATGCTCGCTCCGCATCCCGGCGCCATGACCCGGTTCGCCCGCGCCGCGATCAGGAAGTGCCCGGTCCGAAACCTGCGCGATAGGGCGCCAAGCGGTCGGCGATGCCCCACTCCGCCGCCCAGTAATCGAGGAAGCTCCAGTCGAGCACGTCGCCCGCAGCCCGACGCGCTGCGAAGATCGCCTCGACGTCGTCGACATCCTTCGGACGACTAGCGAGTAGCTTATAGATGATCGACCCCTCGGGGCGCGCCAAGCGGACCGTCGTCCCGAGCACCGAAGCCGTGCGTGCGGTCGCGATGACGGTGCGCTCGAACTCGGTCTTGGCGATGAAGACGTCGATGCGTACCGAGGGCTGGCCGGGACCGTGGAAGACGCTGATGTCGGGAAGCGTGTCTGTGGGCTCGGATGGACCGACCACCCGTCCCGCACGAAACCCGCGCTGGCGGAGCGCCTCGGTCCATCGCTGCCATTCGTTGCCGGCAAGGACGACGAGATCGATGTCGGTGGTCGCTCGCACGCGTCCCCATGCCAGGACGGGGAGGGCACCGATGAATGCGTGGGGCATACCCGCGTCAGCAAGCGCGTCGAGGACGGCCAGGAACGCGCCGCGAAGCTCGAGCGCGCCGCCGTTCACCGCGGGTGTCGCCGGCGCGCCCGCCAGAGGGACGCGGGTGACACCTCGTCAGGACGGGAGAGATCGGCGCCAAACGCCGTGGCGAACTCACTGAGCTCGAGGCCGCGCAGGATGTTGTCGCCCGGGGACTGCTCGGCATCGAGCCGGAGGCTCTCCGCGTTCAGCTCGGCTTCGGCTTCGGCGATGCAGCGGAAATGGGCGCGGGCGCTCTCGGAAACCACGCTCGAACCTTACACGGTCAAGGTGGCCGACGCCACGAACGGAACACGATCGGAGTGAGGTCAGGCACGATCGCGACCTGCTACGCCAGGTCGTCGAGCAGCGCCTTCGCTTCGATGAGATCGCGCGTGTCGAAGCCTTCGGTGAACCAGGCGTAGAACGGGGCGAGCAGGGCCTGGGCCGCGTCGCGCTTGCCCTGGCGCTGCCAGAGCCGCGCCAGGCTGGTGGCGGCGCGCAGCTCGAACGTCTTGGCCTCTTGCCGCCGGGCGATCTCCAGGGATTGGCCGAGAAGCGCCTCCGCCTCCTCGACCGCATTGCCGTCCATGTCGAGGAGAATCTCTGCGCGCAGCCGGTGGAGCTCGGCATCGTAGTAGTGCTGCCCCTGTTGCTCGGCGCTCGCGACGCCGAGGGCGAGCGCGCCCAGGGCGTCGTCGTGGCGCCCGACCTTCCGGAGGCCCGAGGCAAGCGAGAAGAGGCCCTGCGGTGCTCCGAACCGGCTCCCGATCCCAGCTAGCTCGCCCAGCGCCTGCTGCATCTCCGCGATACCCGCCTTGCCCTCCCCCGATTCGACCCGGGCGAAGCCTCGCGAAAACCTTCCCATTCCCAGGTACAACGGAAACCCGAGCCGCTCGGCGAGAACCACGACTTCTTCGGCACGTTCCCGCCTCCGGTCGATCTCGCCGCGCTGGCCATGGACAACTCCAGCCTGTAAGAGAGCTGCCGCCAGACTGATCGGATGTTCCACGCGCTTCGCCAGGGCCAGCGCCTCCTCGATCTCAGCCAGCGCCCGGTCGGGATGGCCAAGGTAGAAGTGACACACGGCCGCAAACGCGTGGGCGAAGACGCCAATATCGCCTCCCGTGTATGCCAGGGACCCATGCTCGCTGGGATCGTATGACTTGATGCTGTACTCGAAATGCTGCAGCGCCCGCGAGAAGTGGCCCTGGAAGAGCAACGGTACGCCGACTTGGTAGTGAGCCGAGAGCAGGTCGAACACGTCTCCCGTCTGCTCTGCGGCTGCCAGGGCCTGCTGCGCGACCTCGGCCGCGGTCGCGAGGTCACCCTTCGTGTAATAGACCCCCGCCATTCCCGCGAGCATTCGCGGCAGCTCCTCCGACTCGCCGATCTGGGACGCCAGCGCGCGTGCGCGCGCGTAGGTCCCCTCGTACTCCGGATGTGACCATCCCCTGGCCGCGGCGAGCGGCGCCCCGAGCGCCATCTGCAGCCCGAGCTCCCGCTGATGGCGCTCGCGCGTCTGCGCCAGCGTCCCCACGAGATCGAGCGCGCGCCGCAGATGGCCGATGGCTTCCTCGTTCGCCGAGCGCTGCGTCGCGCGCTCGCCGGCCCGCTGGTAGTGCGTAATCGCTTGCGCGACCAGCCCCGCCTGGTCGTAGTGCCGCGCGATCACCTCGGGCGCGGCCGCGACGCGCTCGGGGAAGCGTTCTTCCAGCACCTGGGCGACGCTCGCGTGGAGCTGCTGGCGCGTGCGCTTGAGCAGCGACTGGTACGCCGTGTCCTGGATCAGCGCGTGCTTGAAGGTGTAGGTCGCCGCGGGCGGAGTGCCGCGCTGGTAGAGCAGCTCAGCATCCACCAGCTGCGCCAGTCCGGCGTTGAGGCCCGCTTCCTCCTGCAGCGAGACGCTGCGCAGCAGCTCGTAGGGGAACTCGCGCCCGAGAACGGCGCCGAGCTGCGCCACTTCCTTCCCCGCGTCGAGCCGGTCGAGGCGCGCCATCAGCGAGTCCTGCAGCGTGCTCGGAATGGCGAGCTCCGTGAGCGGGCCGGTGAGCTCGTAGCGTCCGTCGCGCGCGGCGACGAGATCCGACTCGAGCACCATCTTGGTCACTTCCTCGACGAAGAGCGGAACCCCGTCGGCCCGCTCGACGATGCGCTGCACGACCGCGTCGGGAAGCGGCACGCCGCGCGTCATGCCGCCGATCATGTTCGTGGCCTGGCGGCGGGAGAGGCGGTTGACCGCCAGCGAGGTCAAGTGCGAGCGCGCCGGCCAGGGCGGCTCGAAGCTCGGACGGAAGGTGAGCAGCGTCAGCACCTTGGCCGTCGGGCTCTGCCCCAGTAGCAACCCCAAGATCTCCACGGTCGAGGGATCGCACCAGTGCAGATCCTCGTAGAGCATCACCAGCGGCTGCTGCTCGGCGAGCGCCAGGGTCCAGGCGACCAGCGCCTCCATGGTCTGCTTGCGCTGCAGCTCGGGGCTCTGCCGCAGCGGCGGGTAGCGATCGGGGAGCGGCAGCGAGAGCAGCGCGGCGATGAGCGGCACCACCTCGGACGCCGAGAGCTTCGCGTACGCGAGCCCAGCCTCGAGCCGACGCAGCTTGCTCTCGGGATCGTCGTGCGGCTTGAACCCCAGTCCTTGCTCGACGAGCTCGATCAACGGGTGGAAGGCGCTCCCTTGGCTGTAGGGCGTGCAGCGGCACTCGAGCCAGGTGTGGGGCGCCGCGGCCAGCCGCTCGCGGAACGCCTGCAGCAGGCGCGACTTGCCGAGGCCCGCCTCGCCCGCCCGCGATCAGCACCACCTGCCCATCGCCCTCCTGCGCCTGGTCCCAGCGGGCGATCAGCAGCCCCAGCTCCTGGTCGCGCCCGACCAGCGGGGTGAGCATGCTCGGGTCCACGTCGAGGCGGCTGCGCACACCGGTCGCCTGCAGCACCGCGTAGGCGCGGATCGGCGTGGCGATACCCTTGAGCGGCGGGGTGCCGAGATCGTGCAGCAGGAACATGCCCGGGACGAGCCGTTGCGTGGCACCGCTGATCACCACCGTGTCGGCCGCGGCCACGGCTTCGAGGCGCGCGGCGATGTTCGTGGTGTCGCCGAGGGCGAGCACCTCGCTCTTGGCGCCGCCGCCCATCGCGCCGATCACCACCGGGCCGGTGTGGATGCCGACGCGCGCCGCCAGACGCATCCCGTGCTTGGGCTCGAGCGCATCGTTCAACCTGCGAAGCGCGCCGAGGATCCCGAGCCCGGCACGCACGGCGCGTTCGGCGTCGTCCTCGTGGGCCTGCGGATAGCCGAAGTACACGAGCAGCCCGTCGCCCAGATACTGAGCGATGTGCCCCGCGTAGCGGTCGATCGCCCCGGACGCCGCCTCCTGATAGGCGCGCACGACGCTGCGTAGGTCCTCGGCGTCGAGGTGCTGGGAGAGATCGGTCGAGCCCACCAGGTCGCAGAACATCACCGTGAGCTGCCGCCGCTCGGCGGCTTCGGCCGGGCCGGGTGCCGCCGGTGCCAGTTCAGGTGGAGCAGCTGGCTGCGGCGCGGCCTGCTCGCTGAGAGGTGCGCCGCACTCGCCGCAGAACCGCTCTCCCGGTTCCGAGCTGGCGCCGCACGAGGGGCAGGTAAGCTCGAGGCCGGCGCCGCAATGGACGCAGAATTTTCGGCCGGCTCGATTCTCCCGGCCACACTTTGTGCAACGCATTGGCAGCCCCCGCCGTGGTCGGGCGGGCAAGCCCTGAAGACCTAGTTGGCGATAGTCTCTTCGGGCCCCTTCCCGCAAGGGAAACCCCGGGGAGACCAGCAGACGACGAAGATCTCCGCGACGATCGAGCTCGGAGTGCAGAGTTCAACACTAACGTGAAGTTTCGCGACTCGAATGGGCCGTCGTTGCGACTCAGACGAGGGCGTAGACCTCCACCTCGGCGATCCGGCCCTTCACCTTCACGGCCGGCAGCGGGCGCGGGAGGACAGCTGGGATAAGCGGCCGAGTGACGTAAAGCCTCAATATCCGACGCTGCCCAAACACGAGACGGGGCGCGCCTGGCGCGGCTCTGGTCCGATCCGTTCTTCCGCTCGGGCGCGCTACCCATCCTCGCCCTCTTCCTCCTTTTGAAGATTCTGACGCCGCTCTGCTTCACCTACGTCGGCCCGAATGAATACGGCATCAAGGTCGTGCAGATCGGCATCCTCTCCAAGCGCGGCGTGCACGGCTGCGCCTGCCCCCGGCGATCGAGGGCGGCGTCCTCTGCATCGTCATGGTCGAGACGCGCGAGGCCGTCGATCGGGTCGAGGAGATCTGCGCCGTCCCCGGGGTCGACGGGTTCTTCATCGGGCCGTCGGACCTGGCCCTCTCGCACGGGCTCGCCGGCCCTGGGCCCGAGACGGAGCCGGCGATCGCACGGGTGCTCGACGCCTGCCGTTGGGCCGGGATCGCCGCGGCCTCCACTGCCCGTCCGGCGAGGCGGCGAAGGCGCGCCTTGCCCAGGGCTTCTCGTTCGCCGCCGTCTCGGGCGACCTCGACCTCCTCCTCAGCGCGGCCCGCGGCGAGCTCGCGGCTGCGCTCGGCGAGCCTCCCTCTCGACCAGACGGCCCCGACGGGCTCGTCAGCGTCGCTCTTTGAGCTCGATCTCGACGAAGACGAACTCGCCCTCGTTCACGTTGATGACGTCGTGCTCGACCCCGGCCTCACGGAAGTACGGGTGGCCCGTCGTGAGCTCCGCGTCCCTGACGCCTCCGCCCTCCTCGAGGCGCAGCGTCCCGGTCGAGAGCGGGACGACGACGTAGTCGCACTCGTGCCGGTGCCAGCCGGTCGCCGCTCCCTGCGCGAACCGCCACTCGGTCACGCGCACGCGCTCGTTCTCGATCTGCACCGTCGGCACCGCCCTCGGCCGCTCAACGTCTCCCACGCTTGCTCCTCCTCCAGACGACGACTGCGACGATACCGAACGCGAGCATGACTGCTCCAACGCCGATTGCAAAGGCATGGGCGCCCGAGCTGCCAGCCTTCCTGCCGATCACCAACATCGAGCCGAGCGGGAACGTGCTTCGCCCGCCGAACGACTGTGAGCACGCCTCGCAGGTGACGGAGGTTAGCTGGGATAAGCGGCCGAGTTGTAAAGCCTCAATATCCGACGCTGCCCAAACACGAGACGCCCCGTTTCTACGGCGCTTCAACGCTCGATGCGACGATGATCCTGGCGCAGCGATCGCCAGGAGGACCGCCAAGTCGACGCCGGTGCGCCTTCTGCGCTATCGTGAACGAGTTACCCCGGTGCTGGCGAGCGCCGAATCGAGTCCCGACATGCGCTTTGGTTACATCTCGACGAACTCGGCCACGGGGATCCGGCCGGACGTGGTCGCTCGCGAGCTGGAGGATCGAGGCTTCGACTCGCTGTGGGTGCCCGAGCACAGCCACATCCCGACCTCGCGCGAATCGCCCTACCCCTTGGGCGGCGAGCTACCCGAGGGGTACCTGCACATGATGGCGCCCTTCGTGTCGCTGA
>Ga0315273_10000454_pt1 | contig 42649 bp, 33 predicted proteins | sample YL17G02_0_MG_FD_205753 | JGI IMG/M metagenome (GOLD analysis project Ga0315273, IMG submission 205753) | Sediment microbial communities from Yellowstone Lake, YNP, Wyoming, USA - YL17G02_0 | ecosystem: Environmental > Aquatic > Freshwater > Lake > Sediment | place: USA: Wyoming | collected...
GCGCGATCCCTAAGGCGATGCCGGTACCTCCTGCGGGGGCCAGATGCGGAATTCGCCGCTGCAGTGGAGCATCGCAAGCAATTGCAGCATGCCGTCATAATACCGATAGCGCCCGGTCGGGAGAGGCAGGTTCCACAAAGCTTCGACAAACTGCCGCGAGCGCGGGTGTGTCGCCGCAAGGCTGGCGACGGCGTTCATGGCCACCAGGCCCGTCGAGTGACTGCTGCCAAGCTGATTGCCGTCCAGGGTGAAGCGGTTGCCGTAATCGGCCATGCCTTTGGATTCGAAGAATGCCTGCAGGCGATCGCTCAACTGCCGCTCCCGGATATCCTTGGCCCACCACGACCAGTCGACCGACCAGTTCATCGCCGTCCGCCATGCGTCGTACTGGAAACTGTCCCGTTCGCCGCCCCGCAGAGTGCCGTCGAAATTGGCGTAGTCCGGGGCGAGGGCGGTGGCGGGACCCGTAACTTTCTGGAGGAAATCCCGGCTCGCCGCCGCCGCCCGCGCCCAGAAAGGCCTGTCTGCCGCCGGGCTCCACCGCGCCCACAGCTCATAGAAGGCAGGCAGGTGGTACGAGGGATCCGTGTAGTCAACGCCCGGGACAAATCGGACCATGGCGTAATCGGGATGGAACATGTTTCCGGCTGTTCGCACGCCGAACCTGGTCGGGCCCGTTACCGTCTCACGGTGCCTCATGTCGGTGAGCAGGTGGTCGGCCGCAGCCTGGTAATTATAGATGCCTGCGCCGTTACCCCAGCGCCCGGCGGCGAAATAGAGCGACATCGCGAAATACTCCTCGCCGTCCGGCGCCGGCATCTCATCGTTCGGCGTGCCGTCGGTTTTCAAGGACCACGAAAAATATCCCCGGCCCGGATGTCCGGGCTCATCGCGATACATGTAAGTCCTGGCCCAGTTCCAGAGCGCGTCGAACTCGGCCTTTTTGTTCAGCTGAAGCGCGATCATCATGCCGTAGGACATGCCCTCGGAGCGCACGTCGTTGTTGTTGATATCGCTGAGGTAGGCCAGCGGGCCATTGGCGTTGGTTCCGACGGGGTAATAGACCGTCTCGGTGTCCGGGTCGCCGTGGAATAGTTGCTGGAAGGCGGCGTCGATTTTGGCCGTCGTTTCCTGCCGGGAGTGCCCTCCTTCTGCGAACAGGTTGCGGTACCTGCCGGTGGCCCATGCCCCCGGGGTCCTTTCACCGCTTTCCGCAGGTTGACTCGTGGAAGATGCGGCGCCCCGGCTGAAACTCTGGGGCGGGCCGAGGTAGCTCGGCTTCAGGCCGCCGAGGTCCACCACAATCTTCTGCACGACAACTGCGGGATCCACCATCCAGATCTTGAGCGTGTGGTAGCCTGCCCCCGTAATCGAATGAGTCGACCGGACGACCCGTCCTGCATCTTTCACCGACTCTTCCCATTCCCGGTTTCCATTGCGGGCGTCGAAATCCGCCGGCAGGATGGTGACCACCTGAGGAGCAAGATCGTCGAAGGAAACGGCATAGCGCAGGCCGCGACCGGGGACGAAATTCAGCGTCGGTGCGACAAATGTCTGCACGGCGATCCGGCCCGGGTTGAACAGATACAGCTGGTATTCCAGGCACGGAGAGTCCTGGGGAGGCGTCACACTCCGGGCAGTCGCAGGCGTGATGGACAGCGCCGAAAGGGTCCGCCCGTAGTCGTCGATCTTTTCCCAGCGCACCGGGCCGGCAGGGATGTTTTTCGAATAATGCTCGGCCTCGATCGAGATATAACCCTCCCCTTCGACAAAGCCGTCGAGCGAATCGCGGGTCACCTGCGCGGGATTGAACGCCACGATCTTCACTGAGACGCTCTCGGCCCCCTTCCGGGCAATCTTGACGGCGGCGTCTGCCGAGCCCCTCGGCGCCTTGCTCCAGTCCACGGTTACCCAGATACGCTCTTCTTTCGCTATCGTGCCCCGGGTTGCGCTGAGCGCAATCCAGGGCGCGGTTGCTGCGGCTGTGTATTCGAACGATGCCTGCCCCCGGTTGAACACATCGATGTAATGACGCTGTCGGTTGAACGCGTCGAATTTGGGAAGGATCGGGTCGCCCGGAGCGCCGGGCCAGGCGGAGGCGGAACCATCCACTGCAACGCCCAAACTCGCCGCCTCCGGCACCTGAAGCCGCTCCACCCTGGGCATCAAATTCCTCGGAGGATCCTGCCAGATCGTGTAGCCGATGTGCACCTGGTCCATGAAGTGGCTCCATTTGCCGCCGGCAAACCTGTTGTTGAAATAATCCATCAGATCCGCGTCGGCCTTGAACAGGGCTTCGACCCGATCGGCCTGATCATTCGCGCTCGCCCGGCCCTGCCGGGCATAGAGAGCATTCTTGCCGGCAGCGACATACAGTTCGTTCACTTGTGCGCACGCCTTTGCCGGGAAAAGCACCAGCTCATAAAACGCGTCTCTCGAGTTTTCCGGCAATTTGCCGTTTAATTCCTCGGCCCTGGACACGATGGCCCTGTAATCGGCCACGACCGTATCGGCTTCCTGGTAGTTGATCAGGCTGTAGGTGGTGGGATCGAGCAGCTCGGGTTTGCGGCGGCCGTTGTATTTCGAGTAGCCGGAGATGATGCCTGCGATGTCTCCGGCATACGCGGGGCCGAATTCGCGTTCGCACCAGAGCCGGGTGTATTCGTTAATATTCCGGCTGGTCCACCGGTTCGTGTCCCAGCCGAGGTGCATGAAGTACTCGATGGGGAATTCGAGGCCCTTGAAATGCCCCACGTTGACGATCCAGATCCGATCGGCGCCATAGGCCTTGGCGAGGCTCATCTGCTCGCAGATCTTTGGGATCGGGTTGGTGTTGATCCACTTGTAGTTGCGCGGCCCGCCGACATAGTCGAAGTGATAATAGATCCCTGCGCCGCCGCTGCGTTTGCGTTCGGCCTCGGTCGGCAGCCGGCGCAGGTTGCCCCAATTGTCGTCCGCCCAGAGGAGCGTGACGTCGTCGGGAACACGCAGGCCCGCGTTGTAATACTCCTGCACTTCTTTGTAGAGACACCAGAGTTGGGGCACACGGGTCACCTCGGGATTGACCTCTTCGGCGATCATCTTCCTCTGAGCGGTCACGATCTCTTCGAGCAGGGCCATGCTCTGGGCCACCGTGCCGCCCGGAATCATTGGAGTGTCGTCGGCTCCCCGGAGGCCGATGGTGATGAAACTCTCAAAACCCTTGTTGCGCCGGATTCCTTCGCGCCAGAAAGCCTGAAGAACATCGGGATGCTTGTAGTAGTTCCAGCTGCCCAGGGTCTTCTTGTAGCGGCGGTCCCACTCTTTCTGTGCGCGGAGCATGGGCTCCTGATGGGAGTTACCCATGGCGATTCCGTATTCGTCGGCGAGCCTGGGGTTTTCCGGGTCATCCTCGTTGAAGGCGTTATTCCACATTGCGGGCCAGAGGTAGTTGCCCTTCAACCTGAGGATGACCTCGAAGATGCGGGCGTAGAACTTGCTGTTGTAATTGGACACGTTGGCAGGAATCGGAGGATTGACGCTTTCCGGCACCGTGCCGAATTTCTCGGCGACCCAGTTCGTCAGGTCGGGCGCCTCATCGTTCAGGAATATCCCGCGGTATTTGACCGACGGTTCGCCCTGCTGGTATTTGCCCGGCCTCACGAATAAGGCGTCTTTGTGCCGCGCCGGGACATCCGCCCACCAGTACCAGGGCGAAACGCCCATCTGCTCCGACAGGTCATAAATGCCATAGATGGTTCCGCGCTTGTCGCTGCCGGCGATTACCAGCCCCTTGGATACTCCCGGCAGGGGATCGGGCACCACCTGAAGAAAAGAGGATTCCCATTTGCCTGCGATCCGGCTGATATCGATTTTCCCGGTCTTGGCCAATTCCGCGATGATGCCGCTCCGGCCGACGGTGCCGACGATGATGACATTTCTGCCGAGGCCTGCCCTGTCCTTTCGGATCGGCGCCTCGCGGCCGGTAACGCGCGCGATGTCAGCCTGCAGGTCGTTGACGGCGCGAAGCACGCCCGGCCAGTCCCCGGAGTCCACGCAGATTGCCGACGCATCGGTTCCCTTAACGATAGGGAAGCTGCCGGGGACCGCGACGCTCGTCACATATTGCGCCTGGCCGATTGCCAGCACCTCACGGCCGGCAAATGCCAGGCAGAAAACCAGAATGAAAACGCTCCTGAAAAAATTAACCGGGCGCATCATGTACCTCCATCCTCCAATGCCAGGCTCATTGATGAGCATCACAGACGACACCATTTGGATTGCGGCGTCATGCCCTGCACCCTACACGCATTTCTTTTGCCCTTTCAGGGCTCTAATTCTTTTCATGCCAGTGACCCCGGGCTCGCAGACTCGCCCGGGGCTATGCTCTTATGCGCCTCCGGCGCATCGGCTATCTCTTGGCCATCACCCGCCGCTGATTTGCCAAGGCCCAGAGCCCCGGAGGGGCGGCCGGAGAGTAGCCGGGGGCGAGTCCGCGAGCCCCCGGTATTGTTCAGAGAGAGAGGCGCGGAGCCCTGAAAGGGCGACACAAGGCGGCCGAGATTCCAGGATCCGTGTAAGGTGCAGGTCATGCCGCCGCACTCCAAAAATGGTTCCGATAAAATCCCTTGAGATCTTTGCGGCTGCGTCGCCGTCTGCTATTTGACGCGCAACAGGGTCTTCTGCAGATCGCCGTCGCGGGAGGAGTTGCCGACCAGGATCTCGAACTCGCCCGGTTCGACGACGTATTTCATGTCGATGTCGTAGAAGGCAAGGTGTTCCGGCGTTATTTCGAGCGTCACGGTCCTTGTCTGCCCGGGCCCCAGGGTCACGCGCTGAAATCCCTTCAGTTCTTTTACCGGCCGGGTGACCGAACTGACCTTGTCGCGGATATACAGCTGCACGACCTCGTCTCCGGCGACTGCGCCGGTATTGGTGACATCCACAGAGACGGCCGTGGTTTCGTTTTTTCGCACTGTCGCGCGTTTCATGCGCGGCTTGCCGAACCGGAACGTGGTGTAGCTCAATCCGAAGCCGAAGGCATAAAGCGGACTCACTTCATCGAAGAGATATCCGCGCCGCGCGGCCGGTTTGTAATTGTAGTAAGCCGGGATGTGGCCCACGGACCGGGGAATGGAGATGGGCAGTTTGCCGCCGGGATTTGCGTCGCCAAAGAGCGCCTCTGCGATAGCCCGGCCTGATTCCTGGCCGAGATACCAGCATTCGAAAATCACCGGCACCTTCTCCGCGAGGTTCCGGATCGAAATGGGGCGGCCGTTGAAGAGGAACGCGATCACAGGCTTGCCTGTGGCGACCATGGCGTCGACCAGTTCATCCTGAAGCCCGACCATGTCGAGCGAGGCGCGATCGCCCAGGTGATTGAGCATCCAGGCTTCCCGCGAGGTTTGCTCGTTATCGCCGATGGCGAGGACGACCACGTCAGCCTGCTCTGCTACCTTGACGGCTTCCGCGATGCTCCTGCGATCGTCCTCGGGATTGTTGGGGACGACTTCATCCTGCTGCCAGGACCCGCCGATGGTGATTTTGCAGCCTTCGTGATACAGGACCGCGACCGAATCGCCGACGCGGTCGCGTATGCCCTGAAGAAGCGTCGAGCAGTGTTTCGGCCGGCCGCTATAGCCGCCCAGCATCCAGCGGTCGGCGTTGGGGCCGATGACGGCGAGCGTCCGGATAGCGCGCGCGTCGAGCGGTGCAATGGCGCAGTCGTTCTTGAGCAGCGTTATGGTTTCACGCGCGGCCTGCAGGGCCAGTTCGCGATGAGCGTCACAACCTACGATCCTGCCAGCTGCGTCCGGATCCACGTACGGATCCTCGAACAGCCCCAGCTTGAATTTCCACAGCAGCATGGGCGCCACCAGTTCGTCGATGAGAGACTCCTTGAGGATTCCTTTGCGCACAAGCTCGACGATGTGGAGGTAACAGTCCGGATCGGGCAGTTCGATGTTGACGCCGGCGGTTGCGGCGAGAGCGGCCGCCTGCTTGCCGTCTTCGGCAAGGTGATTCCCGAACAGCTCCGGGCGCTCGTGCAGTTCGCGTATGGCGAAGTAATCCGATACCGTGTATCCCTTGAAGCCCCACTCCCTGCGGAGGATATCCCGCAGAAGCCGCTTGCTCGCGTGGGAAGGCACCCCGTCGATTTCGTTATAAGAGGGCATCACGCTGATGGCGCCTCCCTCCTGAATGGCCTTCCGGAACGGGAAGAGGAACACTTCCCGAAGGATGCGTTCGGAAACGTTCGCCGGCCCACAGTTGGTGCCGGATTCCGGTTGGCCATGCGCGGCGAAGTGTTTGAGCGTGGCGATGAGGTGTCTTTTGTCTTTGAAACCGGTGTCGCCCTGGAAGCCCTGCACAGCAGCGACGCCCATGCGGGAGACCAGATAAGGATCCTCTCCGAAGGTCTCTTCCACGCGGCCCCAGCGGGGTTCGCGCGCCACATCCACCACGGGCGTCAGCGCCTGGTGGGTGCCGCGGATGCGTGCTTCCTCGGCAGTCATTTCATAGAGGCGGCGCACCAGTTCCGGGTCAAAGGTGGCGCCGAGGCCGATGGGCTGAGGGAAACTGGTGCCGTCGACGGCGGCATGGCCGTGGAGGCATTCCTCGTGAAAGACCACCGGGATGCCGAGGCGGCTGCATTCGATGAAGAACTTCTGAATCGCGTTGGTCAACTCGGCCATCTCTCTGGCGTTTTTTCCGCCGCCGGAGTCGCTGGGCCTGCCGATCTGGCCCAGCCCGCGCCCGCCCCTGAAACTGGCCTTAGCCTTTTTCAGGTCGAAGTCCCCCTTCTCGTCGACGAGCATGCTGCTTTTCTTTTGCCAGACACAGATCATCTGGGCCGCCTTTTCCTTGAGCGTCATGCGCGCGAGCAGATCTTTCACCCGGCGTTCGGCCGGGAGCTTCGGATTCAGGTATGGGGGGGTAGCGGACCTGGGTTTAATTGGCTTCATAGTTGATCCTTTTCTGGAGGCCGTATCTTTAAGGCTGCGTCATGCCCTGCACCTTACACCCATTTCCGAGCGAATAGACATAAGCCCAAGTTCCCTTTGTTGAAAAAACAATCGGACACGGATTCACACGGATAGACGCGGATTTGCGCCTGCTGGCAGCTCGGAAAAGCTTTTGTCGCCACCGCAGAGACCAGCGCTGCGCGCTGCAACGTCCTTGCCCGAGCCCCGCGGGAAAACGCACCTCGCCCATTCTCCCATTTTGCCCTTGTTTTGACGCGCTTTCCCGCGGGACTCGGGCAAGGACGTTGGCCGTAGGCAGTCCCTGCGGTGGCGACAAAAGCTCTTCCGATCCGTGTCCATTGGTGTTCATCCGTGTTTATCCGTGTTCCGTTATTTCGAGCCGTCCGCAGTGAGCACCAAATGTGCGGCACCGCAAACATAAAATGCGTGTAAGGTCCAGGTCATGACGCCGCACTCCAAAAAAATCATGCGAACTGTTTGCGCCGTTCGGCCAGTTCGTCCTGGATTTGAAGGTTCATTTTCTTGCCGATCCTGTAGACGACCAGGCAGGCCACCACGATCAAAAAGAAAACGGCCGGGTAGATGCTGATGGTCATGCGGATTCCATACAAAGCCTCAGGCGTCTGCGCCGCGTTGGCTTTGTAGCCATAGCCGGATAGAAGCCATCCTGCAATCGCACCCCCCATGCTCAGACCCGCCTTGAGGCCGAACAGGATGGTCGCATAAATCACCCCGGTGGTGCGGCGCCCGGTCTTCCATTCGGCGTAGTCCGCGACGTCGGCAAACATGGCCCAGAGGAGCGGGATGGTCGGAGCATAAACCAGGGCGCGGACGTACTCGAGAATAAAGAGTGTCCCGACGGCCTCCGCCGGCAGAAAGACAAACAGCGCCATAAATACCGTGGTGAGCGAGAAGCCGGCGAGCGCAACGGCCTTCTTGCCGTAACGGATGGTCAGGAAGGTCGAGAACAACACTCCAACGACGGTGACGAACTGGCTGGACATGTTGAACAGGCTGAATCCAACCGAGGACACATTCTTCTTCTCCGCGTCGACGATCAAACCGAAGGTATCCAGCAGGTAGTGCCACAGCCCGGCGGAGCCGTGGCCCGCGGCGGCGTTGGCGAGGCCCAGGCTGCGCAGAAGCTCGAAAAGGCGATCCTGGTTCACATAATAGGAAAAGTAATAAAACATCGTGCCGCCTCTCATGGCGAGGACGATGAAGTGAGCCAGCGTAAGTACGAACATCGCGATCCAGGGGCCGTTCTTGAGCAGATCGCCGAAGTCCTGTCGAGCGGACGATTTCTGCTTCGGGTCGGGCTGAATGCGCTCGCGGGTGGTGAGGAAGGTAATAATGAAAAGTACAACACAGACCGCCGCCCACAATCCCATCGTCATCTGCCAGCCTTTGGCGTTGTTGCCTTGCCCGAATTTGGCAACCAGCGGCAGCGTGAAGCCGCCCACCATAAGCTGAGCGATCATGGCCGCCACGAACCGGTATGAAGACAGTCGGGTCCGCTCGTTGATATCGCCGGTCATCACCCCGGTCATGGCCGAATAGGGCGTGTTATTGGCTGAGTACACCGTCATCAGCAGGATGTTGGTCACGCAGGCGTAGATGATCTTTACCGTGGTTCCCGCGTCAGGGGTCGAGTAGGCCAGAAACATGATCACCCCCCACGGCAGGGAGGTCCACAATACCCAGGGACGGAACTTGCCCCAACGCGTATTGGTGCGGTCGGCCATGACCCCCATCAACGGATCGAAGAAGGCATCCCAGAGTCGTCCCACCAGCAGGAGGGTGCCGGCAACTGCGGCGGTGATGCCCAGAGTGTCGGTGTAAAAATTCAACTGGAAGAGGATCATGGTCTGGAAGACGAAGTTCGCGGCAGCGTCACCCAGGCTGTAGCCGATCTTTTCTCCGACGGACAGTCGTTGCGATTCAGGCGATATGCGCAGTTCCTTTCGGGGACAGTCGCCGATGCTCCGGTGACGGCGACTGATCAGCAGCAATCGGATTCACTTTTTTCCCGGGGAAGCGGCGGGCTGCTCCCCGAGATATCTCCGGGCGAACTTCAAAAACACCGGCCAATCCGGGGCGTGGGTGTGGCCTCCCTCGTGCAGCCGGAAACCGAGGTCGCCCGCGACCACGTCGACATCGGGCGCCGGCATCTCTTTGACGCCGAGGTCCTTTTTGCCGAGCAGGCGGTAGACCGGTCCCGCGCCCGCGCAGGCGAGGAATTCGCCGCGCGGATCGGACCACTGGTCCCGAGTGCCGCCTGTGATGAACACCGGTCGCGGCGCGCACAGTGCGATGAGTTCATGGGGGTCCACGGGCAGGTCGTTCCAGCGGCCTCCATACTTGAGGAAGTTGCCCGCCATCCAGTGGTATTCGCCCGCCCCGGCGACATTGTCCACCGTTTCGCCCCAGTTCGAACGGACGTAGAGATTTCCCGCCTCGTCGTACCAGTTGTTGCCGCCGCTTCTCTGCTTGGTGAACTGCGGGCGGTTGGGATCTTCTGCCGCGGGAAGGAATGGCCCGGGCATCGGCAGGCGCAGCAGTTCCATCAACCTCTGGCGGTCCTCAGCGGCGGAAAGGCCACGAGCTTGTCCCGGGTCAGCAGCGGTCTTGGGGGCAACTTCACGGGAAACGAACGCCACGATAAAAAGCGCGATGACGGCGCCAGAGCGCGGAATTTTCATTACGGACTCCGCTGCGGTTTCAAAATCTTTTTCCGCCGGGATAGGATTATCACATTGGTAGTACGGAAGAATGCGCTTCGTTCCAGACCGATCGCAGCTTACCAGGCGACTCTCGCGGATTTTTCGCGAGCCCTCATTTCATCGCACTCAGGAATGCCTGGATGTTCTCGGTGCTGACACCCGGGGGCATTCCTCCGGCACAGGAAAGAATCAGCTGGGATCGATCCGGTGTTTGCTCCAACAGCCGCCGGACAGCCGAGCTTACCTCCTCTGGAGTCCCGCGGGCAAGCACGTCCCTGGGTGGGATGGTCCCGAGGATCGTGAGTTTGCGGTTCGAAAGCATGCGCAATTCCGCCAGCGCTGTCTGTGTCCCGGGATTGAAGATATTGATGCCGATTCCAGCGTAGTAGCCTATCGATTTTGCGCAGGGTGCATCGTTGTGAAAGAGCCTGACCGAGACGTCCGTTGTGAAAAGTTCCCGGAGGTAGGGCAGGGCAAATTCCACGAAGTCTGCCTCGCCGATGAACCCGACGATGTCGTCGAGAATCAGGATGCCATCGATGCTCGGGAAAGTCTCCCTTTGGAGTTCGTGCCAATCCTTGAGGAAATCGGTGATCACTCTCAACAGCCGGTGAACCGGTTCGGGGTCGGTCTTGAGCGCCGTCATCAATTCCGTCGTACCCAGCAGAAATGAGGCGATGTTGAGCGGCCCCCGGGAGACGGAGAATCGGATCCGATGGCCGAGATCCTCGATGCGCGGCCGCGCCCATCTCAAGCGGTTGAGCATCAAGGGGAGAAGTCCGTCGGTGCGCGGATTGGGCGGCTCGATGCCGGCGATCTGCTCGACATTGCCCAGGGTCTTTTCCGCGAAGGGAAATTCGTTCCTGGGGAAGATGCAGCGCGCGCCGAAAGCCGAAGGTTCGGTGCACATGCCGAACTCCGACCAGAAGCCCGGCAGGAACCATATCTCCGGGAATGTTTCGATTACCCTGCGGTTTGCCTCGAACCAGAGCGACTCGCTCGAGATATAGTCGGCGATCTCGATGCCGCACCAGCCAGGCAGCCAGGGGGAGTCGATGATGAATCCGCAGGGAATCGATCGGTGATTGGCGCCGCCAAGCACCGCCTGCAGGTTATTCCACTGTGTGTCGTTCATACCGAGGACGGAAAACAGGGTTGGCCACCCTTGTTTCTCCTGACAGGAATGCGTTCATTCTGCCGCGGCGGGGGGTATGGGCAGAAAATGGGGAATTGTCTCCGATCTGCATTTTCTCGTCGACTGCCAAGAACGCCAATGCCGTCTCCTGGAAGCTGCCCCTTCACCAGGGTCATCCGTGCCCTTAAGCAAGACATATTGTTGTGGTCCGCAACATTATCAGCGGTTCAAAACCAATGTCAACACCAAAACGGCCCCGTGGCAGAAATGCGCGGCGGCGGTATCTGAGAGACGGGAAAATGCCGTCGCTCCAGAGAGGCGTGCTGACCGCCCGACAGAACGGGATGTGTTTCTCGGGGGTGACGCGTGGTAGAGATCAAGCCCTCTGAAAATGAGGATTACGACCACATTGCTCATACCGCTCCCTCGCGGTCGTGGCTTTATAACCCATGGATTCAACAGAGCCGCGCGCATAAGCAAGCGGCGGAAAATACGCCAAGAATTGCGACGCACCACACTAGAAGCAGTGGCCGGTGCGTTCCATGAAATCGCATTCGGAAGGGCCCGCATGCCGGTTGGGGCTTTTCATTCCGCAATCAGCAATCCGCAATCCGCATTCGGCATTGTACCGCCTCACTATAAAAGGCTATTGGATGCGGGTAGGCATTCGTCCACGGGAGCACAGCCCTGATGAACTCTCCTGCTTAATTGGTTTGCCCGGAACCTTGAGGCTTCGTAAGATCATGAGCACACGGATCGGCATGCAGCGCATCCGATCTGCACCATTGACCTGAATCATCGCCTGGAGGGACGCCTTGGACAGTTTGCTGCAGGATGTTCGATATACGCTGCGGCTGATGAGCCGTAACAAGGGATTTACTGTAGCAGCGGTTCTGACCTTGGCGCTGGGTATAGGGATCAACACCGGAGTCTTCTCTTTGGTCTACGGAGTACTGCTGCGCCCGCTGCCCTATTCGGAGCCGGATCGGCTTGTCCGACTGTCTGAAGAGCACACAGGCGCCAAGGCGGCCTTCCGTGCGGCACTCCTCAGCAATCTGACCTATTATGCGTGGGGCGAGTCGCCGCGAACATTGGAGGGAATTGCGGCGTACAGCTCCGACCGTGTCAATCTTACGGGGCTTGAAGAGCCAATTCGCGTTGAAGCGGCCTCGGTTTCGCCGGCATTGTTCACGATACTGCGAAAAAGCCCGACGGCAGGAAGGTTTTTTCTGCCATCGGAGGCGAGCGGGAATGCCGCGGTGGCCGTGATCAGCGACAGTTTCTGGCGCCAGCAACTCGGGGCCGATATCAAAGCGCTCGGCCGCTTGGTGACGATCGATGGACGCGCTCATACGATTATCGGGATAGCACCGCCGGGATTTTACTTTCCGAACCCGGAGACTCGTCTCTGGACGCCTTTTTCTGTGGACAGGCCCAAGCTTGGGCCCGGCAGAGGCGGCTCGGTTTCCGTTTTCCATGCTGTAGCGCGTCTGAGACCGGGAGTGACGGCCGCGCAGGCGGAAGCCGAAGGTACGGCTGCTGCGCGGGGGGCGGGGATTCGGCCTCTGGCCGCGGATCTCCTGTTTGGCAACGGCGGGCCGGTGCAGGTTCACGTCCGCAGCGTGGTGGAACAGGCTGCGGTTGGTGTTCGCCCGGCCTTGCTGCTCCTGGCCGCGGGTGTCGCACTGATCCTGATGATCGCCTGGGCTAACCTGGCCAGCCTGCTGCTGTCGCGCGGACTCGCTCGCCAGAGGGAGTTTGCGGTTCGTGCGGCGCTCGGCGCGGGACGCAGCAGGATGGTGAGGCAAATCCTGACCGAGACCCTGCTCTTGTCGCTGTTTGGAGGTGCCCTCGGATTCGGGCTCGGGTGGCTCCTGACGCAACTGCTGCCGGCCATTGCGCCCCAGGATTTTCCCCGGCTTACGGATGTACGGATTGACGGGAAAGTCATGGCCTTTGCCGCCCTCGCTTCGATCATCGCCGGACTGCTCGCCGGACTGGCGCCGACGCTCCGCAACCAGCGATCCGGAGTCTCCCTGGCGTTGCACGGGGGAAGCCGATACTCTGAGGGCGGCCTGCGCAGCACCTGGACTTCCCGCATGCGAGCATTACTTTTGATTGCGGAGGCTGCCTTCGCCGTCATGCTCCTGATCGGAGCGGGATTACTTCTGCGCAGTTTCGCGCGCCTGCTCACGGTCGATCCGGGGTACGATCCGTCCAACGTAATCATCGCCCGGCTCTCCCTCTCCAGCCAGGGCGCAACGGCAGAACGAAACCGCCAGTTTGTCGATGCGCTGCTCGAGCGTTTGCGCCGCGCGCCCGGAGTCCTGGCAGCCGGAGCCGGCAGTATGGCTCCATTTGCCGGAAGTACGAGTATCAGCGGCTTTCCTTTGCCCGCCTCGGAAACAAACGGCAATCCCAGGACCGCCCAGGCTCTCAGTTACCTCGTCACACCCGGATACGCCGAAGCCCTGGGCTTGCGTATCAAAGAAGGTCGGAGATTTGCGGCGCTGGACGAAAACGCAGCCGTGCTGACGGCATTTGCAGGACTGGCGGTTCTGCTGGCTGCTGTCGGACTGTACGGTGTCCTCTCGTACAATGTGGCGCAGCGGAGGCGCGAAATGGGAGTGCGCGCCGCACTCGGTGCAACCCGCCGCGACCTCGTCGGACTGATCGTCCGGGAAGGAATCAGCTTGGTTGGCACCGGGCTGATGCTGGGCATAGCCGGCGCGGCGGGGCTGACGCGGTTCATGTCCGCCCTCCTTTTCGGGGTGACGCCCCTCGATCCGGTTGCGTTCGTAGCGGCTGCATTTTCGCTCCTGCTGGTTGCCGCCGCCGCTTGTTATCTTCCGGCGCGCCGGGCGGCCGCGGCGGATCCCGCCGAGGTTCTCCGCTGTGAATGATATTTTGTAATCTTTGGCTTTCCACGGCGACGAGCACCGGGATCTGTGCCAGGAAATTCTGCTTCAGATGTGGAAGGGACTGGGCAGCTTCGAAGGAAAGTCCGCCCCTTCTACCTGGGTGTACCGGGTTGCGCTGAACACGGCGATTACCTTTCGCCGCAAAAACGGCCGGCGCGTCGAGCCCTCGGCCTGCCTCCTCGAGGAATCCAACCAGGATCCGGTGGCGCCGTCCAGCCCGGGCAACGAGATCATGATTTTGGAGGAATTCCTCCGCTCGCTCGAAAAGATCGATCGCGCCATATTCCTGCTTTACCTCGAGGACCTCAGCTATCACGAGATCTCCGATGTTACCGGCCTTACCGAGAACCACGTCGGAGTGCGCATCAGCCGGCTGAAAAAGATTTTTACGCAGCGGTACTACGGAGGGTGAACATGGAATTCGAAGGATTCAAATCGGCATGGCAGAAGCAGCCTGTCGAGGGTCTCGCCGGAGTGGCGCTGCTGGCGCAGCGTTTGCGCGCGCCGGCGACAGTCACAATTCTGGATTTCGTGTCGCGGGAATGCCGGCAGATCGAGATGCGGCTCCGGCTGGAAACCTACACCCAGCGGCTCACCGTCATTACCTATGCCTATTCCATGAGCACGCTCGAGCGGCGCCTGATGCAGAAGCCGGCCCTGTTTGCGGCCGTTTTGGCAGCTTCTACTTTGCTTTGGGCGGCGTCGGTCTGCTTATGCAATCGGAAACTCCGCCGGCGCGGGGGCTTCATTAATGATGTGGGTCCCCTCCGGATGGCGGAACCCCTCAATCTCAGCCACTGAGCCGGCTCATTTGCGAAATTTGGATAACCCCTGATTCCCGGGCGTGTTGCCCTTTTCGATTGCGGATTGCGGAATTTGAACAAGAAAAGCAAAGGGACCAGTGCCTAACCGGGCAGACCGCGCGGAATAGCACACAAGGTCAGCGGAAGATTTCATTCCGCAATCCGCAATAGCTCCAGTCGGGGATGATGCAGATCTGCCGCGTCCAATATCGCGAGCCCGCGTTTCCAGTTGGCTGCGAAGATATGCCGGGCGGACCAGGCGACGCCGTGGACCCAGCCGCCGGATTCGGGATGCGGCCGGTCGGCGGGATTCAAATCCAGGGTGTTGCGGCTCAGGAAGCGCGGCTGCCCCGAGTCCTCGAGTTCCGCGATGGAATGCCGCGGCCCAGGTCACCGGCCCGTATATGGTAGAATGTCGGTAATGAACCTGCAGGCCTGAGCCGCATGCAGCAAAGGGAATCGGAGGAGTTTTGAGGCGAGTTTGGGCCCAGACCATCATCGTCGGCGTGGCGATCCTGACAGCGGTAGTTGTGGTTGGACAACTCTCGGCCCAACATCACCCCGCGAGTTCTTCAGCGCCGGTTTCGGATCGGCCGGCACCGATCGCCGTCGCATCAAACAACGGCATGAGCAACAACTTCCCCAAAGTCTCGCCGGATGGACTCGTGAAGATCGATGCCCCGGCCACCGACTTTTTCCGGTCGTTCGACCGCGCGCTGGATCTCGCGTGCAAGAACCAGATTGACGACGCCATCGCCGAGTGGAAGAAGGCGGTGGGGCTCAACCCGGAGGAGGCGAAAGCCTACTTTAATCTGGCGCTGGCCGCAGAACTGAGCGCGCGGATCGCGCTATACGAAGGTCGAGTCTCACCCAGATAAAAACTGTGGTAACCCGCAAATCCTCTGTATTGAAGGAGAACTCATGAAAACCATGTGGAGTCTGCTGATGGTATCTCTGGTCGTCGTCCTCTCAAGTTGCGCGCCGCGCGAGACCGAGGACCAAAAGTTCGAAACGCTGGCGAAGAGTTTTATCGGGAAGTTTCTGGAGACTCATCCGGAATGGGCCACGACGCTCGGGGAACACAGGTATGACGCCCGCCTCAATGACTATAGTGTGGCTGGAATCGATGCGGACAGGAAGCAGGCTCAATCCTGCCTTGCGTCGCTCGGCGCGATCGATGCGACCAGATTGAGCCCGGTCAACAAGATCGACTGCCAGACCTTTAAAACGAACCTCGAATGGCTTCTTTTCCAGCTCGACACACTGCGGGAATATGAATGGAATCCCCTGAACTACAACATTGGAGGAGCCATCTATTCGCTGACGGCGCGCGAGTTCGCCCCTCTGAAAGTGAGATTGCTCAACGTGAAGGAGCGGCTCAAGGGCATTCCCGCCGTCCTTGCCGCCGCCCGGGCAAACCTGAAGAATCCGCCCAGGATCCACACGGAAACCGCGATCAAACAGAATCCGGGGACTATCGGGCTCGTCAAGGACGAATTGAATCAGTATCTGGAACAGGTGCCGGAGCTGAAAGCCGATTTTGCCCCAATCCAGGCTCAGGCCTCAGCCGCTTTGGAGGATTACGGGAAATGGCTCGAAAAGGAACTCCTTCCCAGGTCAAGCGGCGATTTCCGCATCGGTGAGGACAAATACCGGCGCAAGCTTTACTATTTGCTCGAGTCGGACCTGACAAAGGAACAGGTGCTGGAAAGCGCCATGGCCGATCTTAAGCGGACCCAGGAGTCGATTTACGAGACTGCCTTGCCGCTATTCAAGAAGTATTTCCCGAAAGTCACCGACAAGGTGAAACTGGCGGACAAACGGTATGTCGTCAAGAGCACCCTGGACAGACTTGCCGGGGACCACCCGTCCAACCAGACCATCGTGGATCTGGCCAGACAAGACCTTCAGCAGGCCACGGAATTTGTCCGTGCGAAAGGGCTGATGACCGTCCCCGAAGAGCCGGTAAAGGTCGTGGTCATGCCCGAGTTTATGCGCGGAGTCGCCGTGGCCTACTGCGACTCGCCCGGTGCGCTGGAAAAGAACGCCCAGACTTTTTTCCAGATTTCCCCTACGCCGAAGGACTGGACCAAAGCCCGGGTTGACTCGTTCTATCGCGAGTACAACGTCCATATGCTCCGGAACCTGACCATTCACGAAGCGATGCCGGGTCATTATCTTCAACTCATGCATGCCAACAAGTTTTCCGCGCCGACGCTGGTGCGCGCGATCTTCGGCAACGGCACGTTCATCGAAGGGTGGGCAACCTACGCCGAACAGCTGATGGCGGAGAAGGGCTATGGCGGGCCCGAAATGAAAATGCAGCAGTTGAAGATGCGCCTGCGCCTCATTATCAATGCCATGATCGATCAGAAAATCCACACCGCCGGCATGACCGAGAAGGAAGCAATCGACATAATGATGAACGAGGGGTTCCAGGAGGAAGGGGAAGCGGCGGGAAAGTGGCAGAGGGCCTGTCTGACTTCAGCGCAACTCTCCACCTACTATGTAGGGAACATGGAGATCAACGGATTGCGCAAGGCCTATGAAACCGCACATGCCGGCAACATCGACCTGAAGGCGATGCACGACCTGATGCTCTCTTTCGGGTCGCCGGCGCCGAGGTACATCAAGGCTGCGATGGCAGCCCCACCCTCTCGGATCGGGCAGTGACCGGATTCGAACCGCCACGCAGGCTGCATTAATGCCGCGGGGGCATGCATGCGCAGGCCCCCGCGATGTCCAGTCTGACGGTAAACTCAATTAAAACGTCATCGTCAGCGATATGCCGAAAAGGTTGGCGTTGAAGAAGTACCTGCCGTTGTTGTCCGCCGCAGTCGGCGTGGTCTTGCCGCCGTTTGTGGTGCGTCCGGCGCGGTCGGGCTGTTGGAGACGCATGTATGCGGCGTCGATTCGGAATCTGGTTGTCAACTGCCGGCCGAATCCGGCCGCGTACTCCTGTCGCCTACCCTCGGGCAGATTAGGTGTGACCGTCTGGTCCGGTGCGGCAGCGTTGTGATAATCGAAGCCGGCACGAATGACCGTCTTGGGATTCAGCGTGTAATCTAATCCCAGGCGTCCGCCCCACGTATTCTGGTAGGATTCGGTGATGGTGCTCTTCAGATAGTCACCGTTGATGGGAAAAACGTCGAACTTGTTCCAATACGTGCGCTGGTAGTCCCCAACCACTTTGATCTTGGGGGTGAGCTGGAAAGCAGCCCCCGCGACCAATTGGGCCGGAAGCGGCAGCTGCGTGGTCGCCTTCTGGTTGCTGAAAGTCCCGCCCGCTGCAAACTGCGGTTTCAGCAGCGTATCCAGCGGAGTGCCGGCCGGAGCTACTCCCGGAATTGTGATCGGCAGTGTGTATGAAGTGCTGATCTGGGTCGTCGAGATGGTGCCGTCGTTTATGGCAACATTCTGGTTTCCCAGGTAGCGCACCCCAACCGAAAACCGGCTGCCCATCTTGATCAGGACGCCGACGTGGTACCCCACATGAAACGCATCCCCCTTGAGTTGGAGGTCGGCGAAATCAGTTCCCGCTTTGACTCCCAGAAACGCGAAGGTCGCGCCGGGCGGAATCCCGGGCACCGTCGGCAGCTGCTGGGTCGATAGATCCACGCGCTGTCGCAGCTCGACCTTTAAGTAGGTGATATCCACTCCCGCACCCACCGATATCGAGTTGCTCCATTTCATGGCCAGCGTCGGCTGCAGGTAGAGCGCCTGAACGAGGCTCTTATAGCCGAGGTATCTTCCCTGAGAGTCGGTGGGCCAGTCGATTGTCCATCCGTAAGGCGCAAAGGTGCCGATGGCGGCAGCAAAGCGCTTGTTTATGGGCTTCGATATATAGATGTTGGGGACCGGATACCAATGGTTGTTGATTGTGCTGACCTGTGATGTCGTAATATCATTGAAATAGCCGCGGGGACCAACCAGGGTGCCGCCAAGTCCGATCTGGGTCTTTTCAAAGGACAGACCGGCAGGATTAAAGAAAACGGCAGATCCATCGGGGCACGGCGCGGCAACTCCGGCTCCGGCGCGGCCCATGGCACAAGGGCTCTGTTCATAGAGCCCATATCCCTGCGCCCATGCGGTGCTGCTGCCCGCGAGAACGAAAATCAAAACAGCAAGAAATACAATGACTGGAGTTCGCTGCATACTTCGGATTCCTCCGATGAAGTTAACCGACACTGGACCGATCCACGCGGGATTGACTTGACTGCAATGGGCATAAACTTTACCACCACAGGGCGGGGTCGCGGAAGAGGAATCTGGCAAAATCTACAATCTGTCGGTGCGCCGGAAGGATGTTCCTTGCCGGGGCTTGAGCCTCGTGGCTATGAGTCACGGCTTGGTATCGGAATAGTGCTGACTATTCGTCCCAAAGTACGGCAGTATCTGCCATCCTCGCGCCGGCCCGTTTATCCTCGGGATTGGGCTGAACCGACCTGAGGACGCTAGTCTAGTGCGTCACAGATTCCTTATCCTAAGGCAGCCTGTTCATGCGTAACCATCTGTTTGACGCACTACGCTAGGATTGGCGGTTCCACTGCGCTAAGATTCACCCGAGGCCGACGCGACATGGAAACCCTCTCCACGATTCTTGGAGATCAAACCGTTGAAGGAGAGCTCTATGAAAAGCTCGAAGGAAAGCGGGTGCGGTGCCTGGCCTGCGGGCATCGCTGCCCGATCCCCGAGGGGGCACTCGGAGTGTGCAAGGTCCGCTTCAACCGCGACGGCATCCTGCGCGTCCCCTATGGCTATGCTGCGGGCGTCCAATGCGATCCGGTAGAAAAGAAACCGTTTTTCCATGTCAGGCCGGGATCCATCGCTCTCAGCTTTGGCATGCTCGGCTGCGATCTCCACTGCAGCTACTGCCAGAACTGGGTGACCTCGCAGGCTCTGCGCGACCCCAAGGCGCTGTCCCCTACGATCAAAGTCACGCCGGAAAAACTGGTGAGGATGGCGGAGTTGGAAAAAGCCCAGATCGTCGTCAGCACCTACAACGAGCCCCTGATCACCAGCGAATGGGCCGTGGCGGTGTTCAAAGCTGCCCGGGATGCCGGACTGCTTACCGGATACGTCTCAAATGGCAACGGCACCCCGCAGGTGCTGGAATATCTCCGTCCCTGGCTGGATCTCTGCAAGGTGGATCTGAAGAGTTTCAGCGACAAGCGGTACCGCCAGTTGGGAGGACGCCTCGAACCGATCCTGGAAACGATCAAGGCGCTTCACGAAATGGGCGTTTGGGTAGAGATTGTGACCCTTCTCGTGCCCGGGTTCAACGATTCCCTGGTGGAACTCGCCGGGTTGGCGGAGTTTATCGCGGGGGTTTCACCGGATATCCCGTGGCATGTGACCGCCTTCCACAAAGACTACAGGATGACGGCTCCCGACAACACGTCAGTCGATGATCTGGACCAGGCTGCGGAGATCGGACGCCAGGTCGGCCTGCGCTACGTTTATGCCGGGAACCTGGCCGGCTCGGTAGGGGATCTCGAAAACACCCGATGTCCGCAATGCCAGGAGCTTCTGATCGAGCGTTGGGGATACCACATCCTTTCCTACAAACTGACCGCCGATGGCGGCTGCCCCGCGTGCTCCGCGCCGATTCCCGGGCGCTGGGCCCCGACGTATCCGGGCCAGGTTTCCTCGCGGCCTTTCAGGCCGCGCCATGCTCCCAGACAAAACTGAACGACCCTCGCCTTCAGGCGAAGGATAGGGCGGCGAAGTCGACGCCGTCGCTGAGCCAATGTCGTTCATGAGGATGCTCTCCCGCCGCTCCCTCACGGTCGCGGCTCGGTGGAGCGGGCCAAAACAGAGCCGCGCGCGTCGGCAAGCGGCGGGAAACGCTTCTGCTTTGGCCTTTTCTCCGGGACTCCGCATTTTGTGTCGGTATCGAGCAGGAGCCCTGGAGGAGCGACCGTGGGCGGCAACGTAGCGAGATGTGCGAATGGTTCAGACTCAAGTGAGCATTCCTCCGGCGTGAAACACTGTGCGGATGGAGTTGCAGTATTCCGCGATTCGGGGCGTGGTGGCCTTGTCCATCCGGCGGGGGCGTGGCAGGTCGATGGAAATCGTCTGCAGGATCCGGCCGTCCGGCGCCATGACGGCAACCCGATCGGAGAGATGCACCGCCTCGGCGATCTGGGTGGTTCCGAGCACCACCGTCATCCTGGGAGTCAGCCAGAGTCTCTGCAGGTCGGTGGCCATTTGCTCACGATCCAGCCCACTAAGGTTGTGGAAGGGATTATCGAGCAGTAGAAGGGAAGGGCTGTGCGCCAGGGCTCGACAAACGGAAACCCTTTGGGCCAATCCGACGGAAAGACCGGCAGGCTTTCTATCCGCATATCCGGCGACTCCCATGGCGATGAGCAGGCGGCGGGCCTGCGCTTCGCACTGAAGCCGGTTCAGCCGGCGCACTTCGCACGGGAGCAGGACATTCTGGAAAACCGTCTGCCACTCCAACAGCGAAGGCTCTTTGAAGACAAAACCCACATTCTGTTGCGCCGAAACGACGTCAGTCCCGGAAACCAGAACCTTACCCGAAGCCGGGAAGTCGAGTCCCGCGATCAACCTCAGGAGCATTCCCCTGTTCTCATCATCCGGTCCGAGGATGGAGAAAAATTCTCCGCCGTTGATTTTGAAAGTGATCGGGCCGACGGTGACCGCAGCGCCGTCGCGGTTCCTGCCCGCATAGGATGCTTCGCGGATCTCGATTTCCGGACCTGCCCCAGGTTCCTTCAATGTGATCTCCCGTTGAAAGCGGTCTCATTTTGGACAAAAATCGCCGAGCCCGCAATAAAAACTGTTGGCAATCGCCGCCCGCATGAATAGAGTGCTGTGTGTCCCGGCCGGTCTCCGCTCTTCGCAGATCCAGGGGGCGCGGCGGCGGCGGGGGTCATTCTTCATGTCATGAGAGAGGGGGGGCAGAATGCAGGCGACGGCGGTATCACCTTACCTGGGAGAACTGATTGGCACCATGATACTGATCATATTCGGCGGAGGAGCGGTAGCCAACGTTGTTCTGCACAAGAGCAAGGGGTACGCCTCGGGCTGGATCGTGATCGCCACGGGGTGGGGTCTCGGGGTCGCCATTGCGGCCTACTCGGTCGGGCGCATCAGCGGCGCCCACCTGAATCCTGCCCTGACGTTAGCCCTCGCGTGCATCGGATCCTTCAATTGGAGCCTGGTTCCCGGCTATATCGCGGCCCAGGTTGCCGGTGCCTTTCTGGGCGGCGTCATCGTATGGCTCTGCTATCTGCCGCACTGGCGCGAGACCGAGGACCCCGCCAGCAAGCTCGCGGTATTCTCCACTATACCAGCCATCCGGCACACTCTCGGCAACCTGCTGAGCGAAATCATCGGAACCGCGGTGCTTGTGTTCGGCATCCTCGCAATCGGGGCCAATGCCCAGGAACTGAAAACCCCGGCCGGTTTGGATCTCTCGTTGGTATTCAGCAAAGGCTTGAGTTTCCTGCTGGTCGGATTCCTGGTCTGGGCAATCGGTCTGGCCCTGGGGGGGCCGACGGGTTACGCCATCAACCCGGCGCGGGATTTCGGACCGCGCCTGGCCCATGCCCTGCTGCCGATCGCCGGCAAAGGAAAATCGGATTGGGGATACTGCTGGATCCCGATCATCGGCCCGATCATCGGCGGCGTTTTGGCGGCTTTTGTCTTCAAAGCATTGAGATTCTGAGCCCGTTGGGCCGGACCTGATCGAATCCAATACATCGATTTATTTTTTTGCCCCGGAAGCGGTGCGAATTATGGCGCAGAAGAGAATCGGCATCATCATGAACGGAGTAACCGGCAGGATGGGCACGAACCAGCACCTGCTGCGCTCCATCCTCGCGCTACGGAAAGAGGGAGGTCTTCAAATCCCCGACGGGGATACACTGGTTCCGGATCCCATCCTGGTCGGCAGGAATCAAAAGAAACTTCAGGCGCTGGCAGAGGCGAACGGCCTGGAGCGCTGGAGCGCCGACCTGGAGCGCTGTCTGGCCGATCCGGGCGATGATATCTATTTCGATGCGCAGACTACCGCGCAGCGGGCGCCCTGCGTGCGCGCCGCGATCGCCGCCGGCAAGCACATCTACTGCGAAAAGCCGATTGCAGGCACCCTCGAGGAATCGCTCGAACTCGTGCGCCTGGCGCGCACTGGGGGAGTGAAGAACGGCGTCGTTCAGGACAAACTCTTTTTGCCCGGCCTGATGAAACTCAAGCGGCTTATCGACAGCGGCTTTTTCGGCCGGATCCTCTCGGTGCGGGGGGAGTTCGGATACTGGGTATTCGAAGGGGGCTGGCAGACCGGGCAGCGGCCGTCCTGGAACTATCGGAAAGAGGAAGGCGGCGGCATCATCGTCGACATGTTCTGCCACTGGAGGTACGTCCTGGATAATCTCTTCGGCCCGGTGCGGGCCGTGAGCTGTCTCGGGACAACTCACATCCCGGAGCGTTTCGACGAGAGGGGAATCGCCTACCGGGCCACCGCGGATGATGCTGCTTACGCCACCTTTGAAGTCGGCGACGGCATCATCGCGCAGATGAACTCTTCGTGGGCCGTTCGCGTATACCGGGACGACCTGCTCACCATCCAGGTGGACGGAACCGAAGGCAGTGCGATTGCCGGCTTGCGCGATTGCAGGATCCAGCACCGAGCCGCCACCCCCAAGCCGGTATGGAATCCCGATATACCGCAGACCATCCGGTTCTTCGACGACTGGCAGCTGGTGCCCGACAATGCCGCCTTCGGCAACGGATTCCGGGCTCAATGGGAGCTTTTCCTGAAACATGTGGCATGCGGCGGGCCGTTCCCCTGGGACCTTCTGGAAGGGGCCAAGGGGCTGCAGCTGGCGGAAATCGCCATCCGGTCATGGCAGGAGCGCCGCTGGCTCGACATCCCGGACCTGGTTTTGTGATGGATCCAGGCGTCCCGGTTTTCCCTTAGGGCTCCGCGACCGGATAGCGAGCGGATCTGCGCGCCGAACTCCGCCGCATGAAATGGTTCCGATATGAACACCATCGATGCTTTGGACAACGTGGGACTGCTCAGCCTGAATCAATACACCACCCGCAGGTGGAGTGTGCGCGAAGCCGCGGAGGGATGCGCCCGCGCCGGATTGCGATACATCGGCCTCTGGCGCGACAAGGTTGCCAAGACCGGATTGGCGGAGAGCGCGCGCATCTGCAAGGACAACGGATTGACCGTCTCCAGCCTCTGCCGCGGGGGGATGTTCCCCGCGGCCTCCGAGCCGCAGCGCAGAACCAATATCGACGACAATCGCCGCGCCATCGAGGAGTGCGTCGAACTGGGCAGCAGTACACTGGTGCTGGTCTGCGGCGGCCTGGCAGGCTGCGCCATCGACGATGCGCGCCGCATGGTGCGCGAAGGAATAGCCGCCATCCTTCCTTATGCGTCGGAGCGCGGCGTCCGCCTGGGAATCGAGCCCCTGCACCCGATGTTCGCCGCCGACCGGTCCGTCATCAGCATGCTTGGCCAGGCGCTCGATATGGCGGAGGAGATCGACCCGTCCCGGGTGGGCGTCATTGTCGACGTCTATCACGTCTGGTGGGACCCTGACCTGTTCGCCCAGATCGAACGCGCACGTGGCCGCATCTATGGATTCCATGTGAGCGATTGGCTCGTGCCGCCTCCCGACGTCCTGCTCGGCCGTGGCATGATGGGAGACGGCGTCATCGAGATCCGGCGCATCAGAGCAGCCGTTCAGGCTTCGGGGTACAGCGGTCCAATCGAATGTGAAATTTTCAACCGGGACATCTGGGCTATGCCGGAAGATGAGGTCCTTGCCCTCATGAAGCAGCGCTACCTGGAACACTGCTAGGCATTAGCCTGTGCGACCCCGGCGGGTTCCGTTATCTTGGTATCCATAGAGGATCCGTTTCATATGGCAGAAATCCGCAATCCGCAATCCGCAAATCCCAATGACTCGCGCCCGGCAGGCGCGCAGATCCACGTGGCGATTACCGCATTCCTCGCGCTGTTCTCGATTGTCGGTTTCGCCCTGTACGGCCTGCCGTTCTTTTATGACTTCATGGTGCGCGATTTCGGCTGGAGCCGCGCCCAGGTCACCTCGGGGAATGCCTACAGCAAATTGCTCATCGGGCCGGTCTTCGGCTTCATCGCCGGTTGGATCGTCGACCGTTTCGGGCCCCGCCGTCTGATGCTGATCGGCATCCTGATGGCGGGACTCGCTCTGATCGGGCTCGGGCTGATTTCAACCCTGGGGATGTTCTACCTGTTTTATCTGTTCAACGCCCTGGGTTACGTCTGCGGAGGCCCCCTGCCGAACCAGGTTCTGCTCTCGCGCTGGTTCGACAAATCGCGCGGCAAAGCGATGGGTTTTGCCTATCTCGGCATCGGGATCGGCGGAGCGATAGTTCCGCTCCTGGCTTACTGGCTTTGTCAGAAAATGAGTTGGCACAGCGCCTTGATCACTCTCGGAATCCTCATGATCGCCATCGCGTTCCCGATGGCATTTTTCGTCAGGGAGTCTCCCGGTGCTACTCCTGCCGCCAACGCAAAGCAGGCGCCGGTGGGCGTGGGCCCGGTTTTCAAGCGTGCCGCGTTTTATATCCTGGCCATCGGCAGCATGTGTTCCATCGGGGCGGTCGGGGGGACGATGCAGAACCTGAAGCTGTTTCTGAGCCTGGACCAGAAACTGCCGCAGAACGAGATCGCGCATGTGCTCTCCCTGGTGCTCATCAGCAGCATTGCGGGACGGCTTCTGATGGGATGGCTTGCGGACCAGTTTCCCAAAAAATATGTGATGATCCTCATTTACTCGATCGTGGCGTGCTCCATTCCACTGCTGTTTTACGCCTCATCGCACGGGGCGTTATTCACCTTCGCCATCGTTTTCGGGATCGGTCTGGGCGGAGATTACATGATCATTCCCCTGATGGCCGCCGACATCTTCGGTGTGCGTGTGCTCGGACGCCTGATGGGTGTGATCCTCACGGCAGATGGAGTAGCCGAGGCGCTGGCTCCCCTGGCCGTGGCCGCGATCCGCGACAGAACGGCTACCTACGCCGGCGGATTCATGCTGCTGATCGGGTTGGCTGTCATGGGCGCTCTCGCCGTTTCATTCCTGCCCGGGAAAAAATCAGACGCTGCCGCCTGATGCATGAATGGAGTCCATTCAAGATTCGACTTCGATCTGCGCTACTAATGCGAAAGTCCTTTCCCTCCGGGAAAGAATTCTGTCACTGCAGAGGCGCTGAGGACGCTGAGTAATAATGGGACGCGGATGAACTCTGATTCACGCGGATCAATGAATGCATATGGATCGGCCGAACGAGGCGCGTTTTCCCGCGGAACCCGGACGAAGACGTCTGCCGGAGGCAGCCCATGCCGTGGGAGCAAAACCACGTTTGATCCGCGTGAATCTGCGGTTCCCGTTGGAGGTCGTTCAGGTGCGCCGCCGGCGGACCAGGGCCAATTCGGCGAAGACCACCGCACCGTAGAGAATCAGCCCGATCAGCATTACGGCCGCAAGCGCGGCGAATACCAGGGAGGTTTCCAGCTTGAAAGCTGCCGCCAGCATCAGGTAGCCGAGTCCTTTCTGGCCGTCCACGAACTCGCCGATAACCACCACACCGACAACCAGAGGCACCGCAGTTTTCATTGCGGCGAATGCCCGCGGAAGGCAGGAGGGAAGCCGGAGCCTCGCGAAGATCGAGACCGGCCCGAGATTTGCCAGCCTCATGAGATCAAGCACGTTTTCGGACACCGACCTTAATCCTTCGACGAAGCCGGGGGTCAGAGTGAGGAATGAAAGCAGGCAGGCGAGCAGTACGATCGAGCGGAAGCCAAAACCAAGCCAGATGAACGCCAGCGGCGTCGCGGCGATCAGGGGCGCCCTGCGCAATGCGGCCATCATCGGCAGAAGGGAGCGGTCGAGAGAAGGCGTCAGCGCCACCAGGATGGAGGCGGGAATGGAAAGGACGAGCGAAAGAAGGAATCCGCCGAACACCTCGGCGGCGGTGATGATGCCGTGAGCGCGCAGCCTCCCGGATTCCCGGACCCATTCCAGTAGTATGCGCGACGGCGTGGGCAGGAAGTCCGGGTGAACCCCCAGGATTCTCCCGGCCGATTCCCACACAACGATTAAGGCTGCGGTCCATGCGAGCGCCGGAATCAGCGGGCGGATCTGTCCGCGCAGGTACCTCTTGATGACGGGTTTCGGAGGATCATCGTCCATTGCAGCCGGTCCAATTGCCGTGCGTTGAATACGCCGGATTCGTGAGCATTATAATGGCACTTCTCCCCTGCCCAAAGCTTGAAACAGTTTTCTTCCCCCGGGCGATCATTCTCGAGCCGCCGCATATGCAACGCATCGATTGAAAAGGCGAAGGTGTGCGGTTAGGATAGGCGCATGCCCCCGGATTACTCCGCACGACCTGCCATCGCGATTCGCGCCCTCTCGAAGCGCTTCGGCCGCCTGGCCGCGGTCAGCGAACTCAACCTCGAGGTCGGGCGCGGCGAAATCTTCGGGTTCCTCGGTTTGAACGCCGCCGGCAAGACGACAACCATTCGCTTGCTGCTGGATCTGCTTCGCCCGGACAAAGGCGATGCTTTCATCCTGGGGCGCCACTGCAGGAAACAGGGGTTGGAGGCGCGATCTCTTATCGGGTATCTGCCCGGCGAGATGGGCTTTTACGGCGATATGAGCGGGCGCGAGCTGCTGGAACTGTTCGCCGGTTTGAGCGCCGGCGAGGTCAGGAAGGCATACGTCGAGGAACTCCTGCAGAGATTGGAATTTCCGGCAGCCGATTTGCAGCGCAAGCTGCGCGAATATAGCACGGGCATGAAACGCAAGCTGGGCTTGGTGCAGGCGTTCCAGTCGGAGCCTCCGCTTCTGATTCTCGATGAGCCTACCGAAGGCCTGGATCCCCTGATGCAGGAAGCCTTCTACCAACTCCTCTTCGATGTCCGGCACAGGGGATGCACCGTTTTCATGTCGTCGCACGTACTCTCGGAAGTGGAGCGGGTCTGCGACCGGATCGGGCTGATCCGCAGGGGCAGGCTTGTCTTGCAGTCTCCGGTGGGGGAGATCCGCAAGCTGGCGGCCCGGACGGTCCGTGTGGTATTCGATGAGGATGTCGCCGCCGTGCCCGATTTTCTGCCGCCCGGGTATGAGATCCTCGAAAGTTCCGCGCGTGCGTGGACTGTGCGGGTGAACGGGCCGCTGGGAAAGTTGATACAGGCGCTTCCGGGATTGCCGATTCGGGATCTCGAGGTGAGCGAACCTCGATTGGAGGAAATCCTCATCCGCTATTTTCGAGAGGAAGGCCGATGAGCGCCGGTCTGGCTTTGATATCTCACTCTTACCGCCGGGTGCGGGTCCTGGTCCTCGGTGCGGCGACGCTTCTGGTGGGTTTTCAGATTCTGCTCTGCCTGGCTGCCAAGACCGCCCAGGAACTGAATGCGTTTGGCCAGTTGTCGGCTTTGATTCCCGAATTCGTTCGGCAGTTGATGGGGCCGGCCCTCATCTCACTGATGTCTTTCGGCGGGATTGTCTGCCTCGGTTATTTTCATTTCGCGGTGGTGGTTATCCTTATCGGCATGGGGATAACCATTACGACGGAGATTTCCGCGGAGATCGAAACCCGGTTTGTGGATTTGATCCTTTCCCGGCCCCTCGCGCGGCATTGGCTGATTACCCGCAGCATCGTGCTCTTTATCGCGGCCTCTGCTTTCCTGCTGCTCGCGATGATTCTGGGCACCTCTCTGGGACTGCATCTGTTTGCGCCCGCGGATGTCTTCAGCCCCACGCTGCGCCTGGTACGTTCGCTGGCTCTCAACCTGGGCGCGCTCATCGTCTGCTGGGGCAGTGTGACCCTTGCGATCACGTCTTTCGCGCGGCGGCGGAGTGTCGCCGGGGCGATTTCGGGCCTGCTTGCCCTGGCGACCTATCTGTTCGACTACATCGCTCAGATCTGGAAGCCCGCCGCGAAGATCGCCCCCCTATTCCCGTTCCACTATTACAATGCCCTGCAGTTGATTTCTGCCAGTGGACTTCCGTGGAGAGAAGTTCGCGTGCTGCTGTGCTTCGCCGGCGCAGGCATCGCCCTTGCCTATCTCCAGTTCACGCGCCGGGACCTGTGATGGGACCGGAAGAGTGTGAGACCGCAATGCATTCCCCGAGCCGAATTAAGTCTCTCCATTGGGGATGGTTGAAATCCCTCGCCTTCAGGCGAAGGATAGAGCGGCGACGTCGACGCAGTCGTTGAGCCAATCTGATCAATGAGGGACTTCTTCCACCGCTCCCTCACGGTCGCGGCTCTGTGGAGCGCGCCAAAACAGAGCCGCGCGCGTAAGCAAGCGGCAGGAAAAGACCCTGTTTTGACCTTTTCTCAGCTCGGTGAATTCGTGGCGAGTTTTTGCGCAAAGTCGGTTCGGACTATCCCATGCTGCTGAAACGCTCCGGCGTAATTTTGTAAATGACGCGCACTTCGTCGGGCGAACGGTAGGGGTAGGTTTCCACGTTCATGTACTTTTTTGCCATCTTGTTGATGTGTTCATCCGCCCCTTTTTCCGTGATTTCCGTGACTTTGCCCCGGATCTCGAGATAGCGATAGGGATTCTTGGGGTCCATGACGGAAAGGGCCACATGGGGATTGTTGCGCATATTGCGGTCTTTGACGCGGCCCCGGGCCGAATTCACGATTACATGCTCCCCGTCGAAATCGCACCATACTGGCGTGACCTGCGGGCTCCCGTCGGGCATCAGGGTCGCGAGACTGGCAAAGGCCGGTTGCGAGAAAAGGTCGAGGTATTTTTCAGGGATTTTCGCCGTCATGATGATCCTCCTTCCATGGTTGATGTGGTTTGCCGACATCCCCATTATGGCATATCCGTAGAAAAGCCACAGATCAACTCAGGTATTCCTCTGAGTGGATCTGCTGATGAAATTACCGCGGCGCTCTTTAAAAAGCCGGGCGTGGTATTCGATGATTCTCCCGGTCAGGCCGGGCGGATCTGCTCCGAGAGATAATTCTGAATCCCGATCTGGGCGATCTGGTCGAGCTGCGCCTCCAGCCAGTCGATATGGGCCTCCTCGTCCGCCAGGATCGCCTCCAGCAGTTCCCGCGTGCCGTTGTCGCCTGCCTCGGCCGAGAGACGGATGCCCTCGTTGTACATGGTCACCGCCCCCGACTCGGCCGCATGGTCGTTCTTGTGCTGAGCCTCTACGTTATCTCCGATGTGAATGGCGTTCAGCTTGCTCACGTTCGGCGTTCCCTCGAGGAAGAGAATGCGGGCGATCAGCTTCTCCGCATGCTTCATTTCATCCCGGGCGCGCCGCTCCACCGACTTGTGCAGCTGTTGGTAGCCCCAGTTGGCGCACATCTCCGACTGGACCATATATTGGTTGATCGCGGTCAACTCATCTGCCAGAAGATCGTTCAGTTTTGCTATGACTCTGCTGTCGCCTTTCATTTTTCCCTCCCTGCAGCAGGATTGAAGTGCCGCTGCCCATTGGTATTCTATTTAAGATTTTAGGCGATTTAAGAACTCGGCGGGCTTAAAAAGCAAACCACAAAGACCGCAAAGACCTCGAAGAAAAACAATTCCTTTGGGGTCTTCGAGGTCTTCGAGGTTCAAAGGAGCTCGACCCTGTTGGTTGAAACGCATTTTGCCACCAGCTCATCTCAGTGAGAAATAGGCAGAAAGAGTTCTTAGATCACCTCATGATTTTATTATAACTCGGAAACGCTGCGTGGCGCGGAATTGCAGCTGCCCGGATCCTCACCCATCGTGCGCCAGGCCCCCTAGCGAAACAGATCTTCCTCCTCGGGACGTATCAAGGCGCGGCCGGAACCTTCCGCGTCCTGGTATTTAAAACCTTCAATCACCGCCACAGGGATGCCGAGGGTCTTACCCATTACCAGTTCTCCCGCTGCGGCGAGCTCATCGGCCACGGCCAGGAGCGTCGCCCGAAGCGGCCGGCCGTAGGAATCGATCTGGCCCCGGTAATCGACAAAAGGGGAAAGTCCGGCCACGCCCAATGCCACATTGGTAAGCCCTTGCCGCCAGGGCCTGCCGAAGGTGTCCGAGATGATCACGGCGGGTGAAATTCCCAGCGCCGCCTCCAGGTCACGCCGGAGATTCCGGGCCGATCGATCGGCGTCGTCGGGCAGAAGCACGACGCATCCCACGGGCGCGTTGGAGGCGTCGACTCCTCCGTTGGCGCAGATAAAGCCCTCAGATGTTTCCGTGATCAAAACTCCGCGCTCCATTCGGACCACGCGCCTGGCCTCTCTCAGAATCACTTCGATGATGCGCGCATCCTTGCGATACTGATTGGCCCAGACTTTTGCGCCGGTCGAGGGTACGACATCATCCAGGCGAACCAGACGGCCTTCGGCCTTGCTCACCACTTTCTGGGCCACGACCAATACCACACCCTGCCTTCGTTCCTGCAGGCTCGCCAGACCGCCGGAGTTCCGGAGCGCGGATGCAATGTGGCCGGACAAATCGTCCCCTTCCTTTATTTCGGAGATGCCGGCAAGGCCCCAAATGCAGATACGATCGTTTGTCAATCTAGCCCAGCCCTTCTCTTACTTTCAAATCCGCCAGCAACCGGCCCGTAGCGGTGTCGGTCTCGCGCGCGAGAAACCGCAGGATATCCCCCGCATCGTCGAGGTCGAGTGCGATGTGCGGGTTTTCCAACACATGAACCTTTGCTCCCGCCCTCAACCCCTCCTGCGTGTGCAGCACGAAGCTGTTGTATCCGAAACGGGAAGGGAACAAATCCGGAGGTTTTCTCAACACGGCGTTTGTTCCCAACCGGTCCCACGAGGGAACCAGCAGCGCCGACCGGGCGCCCAAACTGAAATCCAGCAGCTGACGAATGTCTTCGGCCTCTACCAGCGGAATATCTGCCGGCAGGCGGAGGACGGCACCCGTCTTCTCCCTAGCCAGCTGTCGGGAGGCTTCGTCGACGGACGCGCTTTCCGAGATCTGGCTGGTTTCCCACCAGACCTTCCAGCCCAGGCTGCGAGCGGTTTTTGCCGCCGGCTCGGAGTCGGTGACCAGCACCACGCGAGTGTTCAGCGGTTTCAATGATCGAATCAAGTCATCCAACATGGCGCCGGCCAGCCGGCTGCGCTCTTCCGTCGACAAGATCGGCGCCATCCGAATCTTGGCCCTGGTTGGGTTTTTGACCGGCACCAGGATTGCGGTTTTCACGGGAAGAGCTCCATCACTGATTTGGCCAATTCGATCCGGGCTGCTTCGCAATCCATTAGAGTCCGCGCCGCGTGTGCCTTCAATCCCAGAGCGGCAATCTCGGTTTCCAGCCTGCGGTCGCGGTGGTCGAGGACGAAAACATCCAGAAAGTCCCGGTAGAGAGTCGCGACGCTTGTGGCAGAGACCTTCAGCCCCAGATTCTCCATTATGGCCGCGGTCGGCCCCTTGACGGACTCTCCGGCGATGATGGGTGTGATGGCGACGATCTTCGCCGGCGTCTCGCGCAGCGCCTCGCGCACCCCGGGAACGGCTAGAATCGGGCCGATGCTGATAAACGGGTTGCTTGGGCAGATGATGATCCCCTGCGCCGATTCCAAAGCTTCGAGCACGCCCGCGGCCGGCTCGGCCTTTTCAATTCCATGGAAGGCGAAGTCGATAACCGATGGCTCGCAGTGTCTTCGGACGAAGTAATCCTGGAACAGCAGTGTTCCATCATCCGTGTGAACCAGGGTGGGAACAGAGCTGTCCGTCATGGGCAGCACCCGGCAGAGAATTCCGTTATGCTGGCAGATGTGCCGGGTGATCTTGGTCAGGCTGGTGCCGCCGTGCAACTGCTCCGTGCGGTAAATGTGAGTGGCGAGGTCTATATCGCCGATTCGAAACCATGTGTCGCAGCCCAGGATCTTCAGCCGGTCCAATGCCTGGAAGGTGTCCCCTCGGACTCCCCAGCCGGTTTGCGGGTTTGCCAGGCCGGCCAGGGTATAGGTCAGCGTATCCAGGTCCGGGCATACATAAAGCCCCATCCAATAAAAATCATCGCCGGTGTTCACGATGACCGTGAGATCCTCCGGCGGCACGACCCGGACGAGGCCCGACAAGAATTTCGCCGCTCCCACCCCTCCCGCCAGCGTGACGATTTTCACGACTCTGCTCCAGCCTGGCCGCGATGGAAATATGCCGGCGGCATCCGTGCTTCATTTCAGGTCACTGATTCGGGCATGTCCGGGCCGGCCGGCTCGGGTGCTAGTTTCTGTCGCGAATCTCCCTATTCCGATTTGCCCAGCCCCGGAGGGGCGCCAAGAGAGTAGCCCCGGGCGCGAGCCCGCGGCTTGCCAGAAATTTAGCGTCGAACCCCGGAGGGGCGACAGAAAACCCTTGCCGCAACAAGTCTAAACTCCAATAATCCGGAATCGAGCCGCCTTACTCTTATAGCGACGGTTCAAGTGAACTGCCAGAACCGTCATGCGCTCCAGGATGCGGGCATGCGATAGCGGTCCCGCATCAAGGGGTCGGAGCGTTGGGATCATCCGGACGGCCTCCATGACTCTTTCCTTCGCGCGCGCCGAATTGCCGCAGAGGAATACATCGCATTCGAGCGGCTTTTCCACCTCGGCCAGGAAATGCGCAGGAACGGTCTTGAAAGCCGCGACCAGTTCCACGCCCTCCGGGAGGTTCCGGGCGATGATCTCGGAGTTGGAACTCCCGTCCTGCTCCAGATATTCCGCATGTCTGTTGCTGAATTTCATTGGAACCGTCACATCCACCAGAATCAATCCGGGGTGGAACTGAGACGCGCAGGCCTGAATCGCTGCGGCGGCCTGGTCGAAAGGCATGGTAAGAAAAACAATCTCGGAACCGGCCAGCATTTCGCCGTTGGTCAGACCGCGGATGAGAGTTTGACCAAGAATGTCGTTATATTTCCGGGCAGCCTCCTCCGCGCGCTCCAGGGATCGAGACCCCAGGAGGACTTGCGCTCCTGCCGCGGCGAAGCGCAGCGCCAACCCTTTTCCTTCGATTCCGGTGCCTCCCAGAAGCCCTAATCGCAAGTCCACCGCCCCCAGATCGTCCTTTGCAAGATAGCACAAATGCCGCCCGTGGGGGATTCGTTTAGTGTTTGCGTCAAGCTCAAAACCACGTAGGATTAGGTCGCAGACATGATGTTCTGAATCGTCGTTTCCTGCTCAGGAGGGATTCTGCATGACATTCCGCATCAAGCGCGCCGCCGCAATCTTGTTCACCGCAATCGCCCTGTTTGCCGGCGGTCACCTGCCGGCGCCCAGAGCTGAGGCCAAGGCTGATCCCGATGCCGGAAAGGTGGTTGTCTATCGCGATGAATGGGGTGTTCCGCACATCTTCGCGCCCACCGCCGATGGCGGTCTTTATGCGATGGGCTACAGCCAGGCGGAGGACCGGCTCGAGGAACTGCTCAAAAACTATCTGCGCGCCCTGGGTGAGGTTGCCTCCGTCAACGGTCAATCCGAATTCCTGGGCGATCTGCAGGCGCGCATGTGGCAGCACCACGACGTCGCTCGAAGGAATTTCGAACGCATCCGGCCCGATGTGCGCAGGCATCTGCAGGTCTATGTCCGTGGCATTCAGGATTACATGACGGCGCACAAGAGCGAGGTCCCGTCGTGGTGGGGAGATCGCAAGGTGGATGTTTATATGGCGGTGGCACACTCCCGTCAATTCATGTGGGGCTGGCCGGTCGGCCAGGCGCTCGGCGAACTGCAGCGCGCGGGCATCACTCCAAGCCTGAACGTCGATATGCGCAGCTCCAACGAGATGGCGATCGCCCCGACCCGCACCACTGCCAAAGCGCCCATTCTGATCATTGATCCTCATCTCTCCTGGTGGGGCGCCCAGCGTTTCTGGGAATTCCGGATGCAGGCGGGCGAGCTGCACGGTTCCGGTTTTACGCTCCCCGGCAGTCCGTATGTCGGGCTGGGACATAACGACAACGTGGCCTGGGCGATGACCACGGGCGGGCCGGACACGGCCGACATCTATATCCTGACTCTCAATCCCGAGAATCCAATACAGTACAAATACGATGGGGGATGGCGCTCGCTCGTGCCGCGCAAGCTGTCCATCAGCGTGAAGGGGGAAGAGAAAGCGCGGGAATTGACCATTTACGACTCGCACTATGGTCCGGTCGTTGCCAGGAAAGGTAACCAGGCCTATGCGGCAAAACTGGCCTACGCCGAAGAAGTGCAGTTTGGCGAAGCGTTCTATCTTTTCAACATCGCGCGCAATGTTGCGGAATTCCGCAGAGGCCTCGACTTGAACCAGACCATGCCGCAAAACGTCATGGCCGCGGATAGCGGCGGGAACATCTACTACCAGAGGGCGGGTCGTGTGCCCATTCGGCCCGATGGGTACGATTTCAGCAAGCCGGTCGATGGTTCCACCAGCAAATCGGAGTGGCTCGGCATCCATCCGGCTGCCGACCTGATCTCGATCGAAAACCCGGCACAGGGATACATGCAGAACTGCAACATCCCGCCGGATGTCATGATGATCGATTCCCCCATGACTCCGGAAAAGCAGAAACCCTACCTGTTCAACGAAGCATCCGGGCGCACACACCAGCGTGCCGCCCGCGCGGTTCAACTGCTCGAGGCGGATCGGGCCGTCACCGCGGAGAAGGCGATCGCAATCGCTCTTGATGAGTACTGTTACCAGAGCGACCGCTGGGCTGATGCTTTGAAGAAAGCGGATGCTCAAGCCGGGCAGGGGTACAAGGAGGATTCCGACTATCAGGCCGGGTTAAGGGACATCCTGTCGTGGGATGGCTTTTCACGCGCAGACTCGCGCGGGGCGCTGAAGTTCTATTACTGGCGCCGGGCAGCGAAGACTGCCCTGGGCGCGTCCTACCCCCCAACCGTGGCGAACCTGGCCGACTACATGGCCGCCCTGGCAAAACCCAAGCCCCGGCCTCAGGATCTCACCGAAGCGGATATGAAGGCTCTCGTTTCAGCCCTCGCCGAGGCCATGAAGACCATGAGCTCCAACCACGGTTCTCTCGATGCCGTCTATGGCGATGTGTTTCGCGTGGGGAGGGGCGACAATTCCTGGCCCGCCGGCGGCGGAAGCCTGGGCGAAGAGGGCATGGCCACTCCGCGTGCCATCGGATTCGAGGCCCCGAGGCCTGATCACACACGCTGGGGGCAGAGCGGGCAGACCTCGACACAGGTCGTCATCCTCAGCAAGCCCATCCAGAGCTGGACCCAGCCGCCTATCGGGCAGAGCGACAGGCCGGATTCCCCGCATTTCCGAGACCAGGCGGAAAAACTTTTCAGCAAGCACAAGGTGAAGCCAACCTGGTACCGGAAGGATGAGCTGCTAAAGCACGTATTGACCAGAGTGGAGTTAAAATTCGTCCCATAATGTGTGATTAGTGCCACTCCCGGGGATGGTTGAAACCCCTCGCCTTCAGGCGAAGGATAGGGGGGCGAAGTCGACGCAGTCGGGGACGGTCAAGTTCGGCGATTCCGATTCCGCAAAGTGGACGGCCCGCCGCAAGGCTGCAGCAAAGTAAATAAGGTATAACCGGGAAAAACCATACCTGCGGGGGGAGCCGCTGCCCGCTTGGCAGCTTCAAACGCCTCGATTGCGCCCCCCAGCCCCCTGATGCGCGCCACCTCTACGAAGCACGGAGCCATCGGACGATTTCCACCATAGTGGGCTTCTTACCGTACATCAAAGTCCCCATGCGAAACAATTTCGAGGACAGACGGATGATCACGAAGAGGCTTGCGATCAAAACCGCCGCTGATGTGCCGACCTCCCACCAGGGAACATGGGTGACCCCCGCCCGCATGACGATGGTGCCGGGTGCGGTCAGCGGGATGTAGGAGAGGACCCGGGCGAAAGTGCCATTGGGCTGGGAGATTATGGCGGTGAAGAAAAACAGCGGCACGACGGCCGACAGGGTCCAGACCATCGAGGCCTGCTGACTTTCCCTGAAGTTGTTGCCGAGGGAGGCTGTCCCCCCCATCAAAGATCCATAGACCAGGTAGCCGAGCGGGAAGAACACCAGGGCGATAATCAACTGATCCCAGCGCAGATCCAGGAAGGGCAGGAAGTAGAGGGAAGGCAGGGCCACGATGGTGACCCAGGCCGTGATTTGAGTCAGGCCGGCGCCGCAAAGCCCGATAATTTTGCCGGCCAGCAATTGCTCCGGCGTGACTGAGGAGAGCAGGATTTCAATCACCCGGTTCTCCTTCTCCTCCGAAATCCCCTGCATCAGGTACCCGGCACCCGACATCACCGAAAGCATGAACAGGATCACGAATGCATAGGGGATCGCGAAGCTCGAAATTTCAGCGTACTGCCCGCGCTGATCCGGCTTTCCTGCATCATTCAACGCCTGGGTTTTCAGCGTTGCCGGAGTCCAGACCCGCTGAGCGATGGCCGGATCGAGCCGGCCCTCCACCAGGCTGGCCGTAATCAACTTGCGAACCTGATTCCAGCCGGGACTGCTGTCGGACATGAACAGGCCTTTCTTGATTTCGAGCTCGACCTTGCCGGTTTGCAGAAAATCCGCCGGAACGGCGTAATACCCGCGAATTTCCTTGCGCAAAAAGGCCTGGTTTGCATCCGCGCGGGTCTTGAAGGGCTGCAGCTCGGTTTTGCCGATCATTTTCCTGGCCTCGGCGTTGGCGCGATCCCTGAACATGGGGGGCACCTCTTCCGACTGTACCACCCTGCCTTCTTCAGACTGCATGACCTTCTCCAGCAGCGCCAACTGGATCAGACCACTCTCGTCCACGAGTCCGATCCGGTCCGTTTTCTCACGCGTTTGACGCATAGCGAAGTAGGCGGCTCCCCCCATGATCCCGTAGAAGAGGGTGATGATAAACGGCAGCCCCAGCGTGGTGATAATGAAGCCCTTGCGCCTCACCGTGGAGATGTATTCCCGTCTGGCAACCAAAAGAGTCTTGTTCATTGCCGTGCCTCCTGCGCGCTTTCTCTTGCCACCTTGATGAAGATCTGCTCCAGCGGAGTCGTGGCCTTCTGGAATCTCTCGATCTGGACTCCCCGGTCGATCAACGATTTCAGAACCGCCGTGGGTGCCACCCCGGGCTTCGGATAAACTTTCCAATGCTTGTTCTCGGCGACGACACGCTCGATCTCCGGGATCTCGCCGCTGATGGGAGAACACTCGAGGATCAGGGCCGGCTCCGAATAACGTTGAACGATGGATTCCACGGTGCCGTAAAGCACCTGACGGCCGAAATTGATCATCAGCAGGTCGTCGCACAATTCTTCGACCTGGTTCATCTGGTGTGTGGACAACAGGATGGTCTTGCCCTTGCTTCTCTCCTCCGCCATCACCGCCTTGGCGAGCTGGACGTTGAGAGGATCCAACCCGGCGAAAGGCTCGTCAAGGATAATGACCTCGGGATCGCTGATCAAGGTTGCCGCGATCTGAATCTTCTGCTGGTTCCCCTTCGACAGCTCTTCGACCTTGCGCAGGGCGACGTCGGACATCTCCAACCGGGCGAGGAATTTCAGCGTGCGGCTGCGTGCATCGGACCGCGAAATTCCTTTGAGCAGCGCAAAATATTCCAGGACATCCCGCACCTTCTCTTTTCGATAGAGGCCGCGCTCTTCGGGAAGATAGGTAACTCGATCCTTGTCACTTTCCGCCAGAGGGTGACCGTCGTACAGAATGGTTCCTGAATCGGGTTTAATGATATCCATGAGCATCCGGATCAGGGTGGTTTTCCCCGCGCCGTTCGGCCCCAGCAGACCGAAGACCCTGCCGGAGGGAATCTCGAAAGACAGCCCCGCCACCGCCACCTTCGAACCGAACTGCTTCGTGACATTCTCAAACGTGATTTTGTTCATAGCTGCGGCTTCTCCAGGAATTCCGTACCTGCATGCTGTTCTTTTACGGGTGAAGTGCGGACTTATTCATCGGACCGGCGGAATTTTCAGCGGATCTGCAAAACTTGCCGAACCTCCTGCTCGATCCCGGGCGCGCAGATTACGCAATGTCCGACGTCGATTCTCGCGCTGCCGTCGTGTGTGAGGTACCTGGCGCCGCACTCCCGGGCTATGATAACACCCGGGGCATAATCCCACTCCATGCCGTTTCCGCTCAGCCAGATATCCACCTTGCCGCGGGCGATCATGGTGATATCGAAGCAGCCGCCATAGGCTCGAACGGTCCAGCAGTTTTCAGTGAGATACCGGATCTGTTCCGGCGTCCATGATTTCCAGGCATCCTTGAAGCCGCTGATGGTCAGGATAGCCTTATCCAGGCTGGAAATGCCCGAGGCGTGGAGCCGCGTATCGTTGCAATAGCAGCCGGCGTCCAGTGCGGCGTAGATCGATTCGTGACAGTGGGGCAGGTGGATGATCCCGGCGACGATCTGACCCTGGTCCTGAAGCGCGATCTGGACGGACCAGAAGGGCAGCCTGCGCACGAAATCGCGCGTGCCGTCGATGGGGTCGATGAGCCAGCGCCGGCCCGAACGGGACGGCACGGCGGTTCCTTCCTCCCCCACGATTCCATCCTGGGGAAATTCCTCGGAAAGAAGGCGGCTGATCAATTGCTCGCATTCCTTGTCGGCTATGGTAACCGGCGAATGGTCGGCCTTTTCCTCGGCAACGGTGGTGCCTTCATAATGTCGCAGTGCTATCTCGCCGGCACGCCGGGCGATGCGGAGTGCCGATTCAAGTTCATGCTGGTAGGACATAACCTCACACGGCGCGCGGATGATCAGGGTTGCCCGGCAGGGGAGTCCGTCAGCTTTCCTCCGGGCGATCGTCAGTTCAAGATATCAGATTCGACGGTGTTTTGATATCCTCTCCGGGTAACCCTGTGCAGACAACTTGCCGGAGACAAATATGAATCGGAGAAACTTTATTCAAACCGCACTGGCCGGCGGCATTGCCGCCGGAATCCCCAAGATGGCCGCTTCAGCGGATGAAAGAAAGTACCTGACATTGGACTGGTTTCACTCGAGAAGAGACCTGGACCTTCAGAGGCTGCGCGATTTTCTCGGCAACAGTGTTGTGTCGGCTTACAACCGCGCCGGAGTTCGTCCGGTCGGCCTGTTTCAGGTCAGCGTCGGCCCGGACAGTCCGTCTTTTCTGATGGTCGCACCCTACCCGTCCATGGCCGGCATCCAGGAGACCATGGGCAAACTTGCCGCCGATGAGAAGTGGATCAAGGACGTGGCCGCGTTCGACGAGAAGTGGGACCTTGCCTACGAACGGAGGGAATCCTCGCTCCTCCTGACTTTCAAATCGTTCCCGGGGCTGGAGATTCCCAAGGCCGAGCCGGGCAAGACCAACCTGTTCGAACTTCGGATGTATGAATCGCGCAATGACCTGGGGCACGCCAAGAAAGTGTCCATGTTCGACGGCGGCGAAATCGACATTTTCAAGCGCGTCGGGGTCAACCCGGTGTTCTTCGGGTCGACCATGTTCGGGCCGCGCATGCCGAATCTGGTTTACATGATCTGTTTCCCTTCGATTGAGGCGCGCGCGGAAGCCTGGTCGAAGTTCGGCCAGGATCCGGAGTGGAAAAAGATCTCAACGGCGCCCGGCATGGTTGATCGCGAGCTGGTTTCGAGCATATCCAACCAGCTGTTGACGCCGCTGCCCGCTTCGCAGATCAAGTAGGTGGTTTTTGTGGATCGGGGTCGGACCCAATGCCGTTAACTTAAGCAATAATCAAAAAACTTAGCCACGAATTACACGAATTACACGAAGAAATATTTTTATGTAATTCGTGTAATTCGTGGCAGGTTTTTGGCCGCGCGTCCTTTATGTGCCGACCTCCCTGGTCGAGAAGTGAACATGCGTAAAGGTCTCCGGGATGTGCGAGTCGTAGAAGCCGTGTTTGTTCCAGGTCCAGCCTGGGCTCGGATCGAGGCGCATGCCTTCCTTGTCCACCTGCTGAAAGCGCGAGCAGTCGATCCGCCAGACATCGCCGTCCCTCGGGGGAAGGGAGCGCCCATCTGCCAGGAGCGACAGCCCCTTCCAGGGAAAGGCGAGTTCCACGGTCCAGCCCCTGTCTGTGTGACGGCAACCGTTCAGGATCCCGTCGACGTGAACGGCGTGGCGGAGACCCGGGTAGTCCCAATCGAGAAATCCCCAGCGTTCGCCGCGCGGGTGGACATGACCTCCAATGCCGGAGATAATCATCAACCGGTGTTCGTTGGGATCCCATTCCGGTTTCCCGTAATAGGGGCTGCCGGGGACGACTGCATCTTTCCAGATCCAGAAAACCTCGTAGATCGTGTTGAGGGCGTTGATTTCGAACTCGTAGTACGCGTCCTTGCCTGCAATGAAAACCTCGACGTCGTTGTCCTCGTAGATCCTGGAGTCGCGTTCGGTCAGTGTCGCCCGGAGGTCGGTTTCCTCAGCCGAGAATCCGAAATAGATGTGCTCATCATCCCAGAGCATTGCCACGCTCGTGTCGAACCAGGCCGGCTCTCCGGCCACAATGTCGACGAACCGGCTCGATCTGGGCGCGGCTTTCCACGACGGCTCGTCGAGCCGTCCATCGATGTGAATCGGCCCGGCAGCGCGGTAGCAGGTGTAGTGCGCAATCTCCCAGTTAACTTTCTCTTCAGGAACGCCGGACATTATCTTCTCTCGTTGGCAGCTTGAGTTTTGGAGTGCGGCGACACGTCGCCGCCTCTACTGCTGCGGTCCGATCCAAAATGAACAGGTAGTGTGCAGTGCGTCGCAAATCTTGGCGCATATTCCGCCGCTTGCTTACGCGCGCGGCTCTGTTGAATCGATGGGTTACAGAGCCGCGACCGTGAGGGAGCGGTTAAGGATTTGAAACGCACTACACTTGAGCATCCTTCCACGACTCGGGCCGTAAATCCCGCCCGGGCGGCAATCCGGAGAGGATCTGCAGCAAAAGCTATTTTTTGAGATCCACCAGCGTGGCGCCGCCGCCGCCCTGATTGGGTGGGGCCAGTTGGAATTTCTCGACCTGCGGGTGCCCGGTGAGGAGCGTGGCAATAGCCCGGCGCAGGATCCCTTTCCCATGCCCGTGGATAATCCTCACCGCCTCGGTGCCGGCATAGAACGCTTCATCGAGAAATTTATCGACGCGCGCCGTGGCTTCGTCTGCGGTCATGCCGATGACGTTCAGCTCAGGGACGAACTGCTGATCGAGGTCCGGGCCGGGGGCGCCCGCCCGTGGCGGCGAGGCGATTTCTGCCGGGAGCCCGCCCGGCCCACCGGCCGTTTCGAGTTCCCCTCTGGTGGCTCGGAATCTCATCGATCCGACGCTTACCGTGATAATTCCGTCACGGACCGACTCGACCACTCCCTCCTTGTTTAAAGTGGTGACCCTGACGCGGTCGCCTTCCCGGATTTCTCCGTCCATGGCCACGCGCGCCTCGTTCGCCGGCGAAGGCTCAGGTCGCCCCGCATGAGCGCCCAGGCCGCCGGGGCGAGCCGCCTCCTTGCGCAGGCGTTCGGCGGTGCGGCGCAGGTCTGCTGCTCTGCTCTCGGCGGCCTTCTTGAGCCGCGCGGCTTCGATCCGGTCCTGGATCCCGTGCAGGAGGCGCCCGCTTTCCTCGCCGAAATGCTGCAGGGCGCGGCCCAGCGCCTGCTCGAATTCCGCCTGGCGTTCCCCTTCGCGTTTTGCGAAAAGGAGATCGAGCCTGGCATATTCGCTGGCCGTGGCAGCGCGTTCCTCCTCGAGCGCAGCCCGCAGCGTTTCCTGTTCCAGCACGAGTTCCTTGAGGCGCTTGAGATATTCGCTTGCGCGCGCCTGGCTGGGTTCGACGAGCGATTTTGCCCCGTCCAGTATCGAAGCAGGGAGGTTCATGCGGCGGGCGATCTCGAGACCTGATGAGGCTCCCGCGATGCCCATGATCAGCCGGTAGGTGGGGCGGAGGGTTTTCTCGTCAAACTCCACGGACGCGTTGAGCACCCCATCGGTGTGAGTCGCCCACATTTTCAGCGGATTGTAGTGGGTGGTTGCGATCGTGGTGGCGCCCGCCCGGCGGAAAAAATCGACGATGGATTCGGCGAGCGCGGCGCCCTCGTCAGGGTCGGTCCCGGTGCCGACCTCATCGAGCAGGATCAGGGCCGGCGGTGTGACCTGCTGCGCCATCTCCGCGA
>Ga0315273_10000455_pt1 | contig 42642 bp, 44 predicted proteins | sample YL17G02_0_MG_FD_205753 | JGI IMG/M metagenome (GOLD analysis project Ga0315273, IMG submission 205753) | Sediment microbial communities from Yellowstone Lake, YNP, Wyoming, USA - YL17G02_0 | ecosystem: Environmental > Aquatic > Freshwater > Lake > Sediment | place: USA: Wyoming | collected...
GTCGGCGGCCTTCAAAACCCGAGCCGCACTCCATTTGGAGAACCTCGCGCTACGGCGCCAACTCGGCGTCCTGCATCGCTCGGTGAAGCGCCCGAGACTGACCGCCGCTGATCGACTCTTCCGGGCCTGGCTGTCCCAGGTCTGGGCAGGCTGGCGCTCTGCGCTGGTCATCGTCAAGCCCGAGACCGTGATCGCCTGGCATCGAAAAGGTTTCCGGCTGTTCTGGACATGGAAGATCCGGCACGGCCAACCCGGCCGCCCGCCGGTCTGGAAGGAAACCCGAGACCCGATCCGCGGAATGAGCCGCGAGAATCCGCTATGGGGCGCGCCGCGTATCCACGGCGAACTGCTCGAACTCGGCATCGACATTGGCGCGACCAGCGTGGGCAAGTACATGGTCCGCCGCCGGAAGCCGCCGTCCCAAACCTGGCGGACCTTTCTTGAGAATCACGTCAAGATTATGGTGTCAGTTGACTTCTTCACCGTTCCAACGATCCGGTTTCAGGTCCTGTGCGTATTCCTGGTTCTGGCTCACGACCGAAGGCGGATCGTGCATTTCAACGTCACCGCCCATCCCACGGCGGAATGGAGTGCCCAGCCGCTACGGGAGGCCTTCCCCTTTGAGCAGATCCCGCGATACCTGCTGCGCGACCGGGACGGCATCTTCGGCGGTGAGTTTCCGAAGGATGTGAAAGCCATGGGAATCAAGGAAGTCCTTTCGGCTCCGCGCTCGCCGTGGCGAAGAGCCTGCCTGGAACGCGTCATCGGCACCATTCGGCGAGAGTGCTTGGATCACGTGATCCTCTTCAACGATGCCTCGCTGTACCGGCATGTGAAGTCGTTCCTTGCGTATTATCACGAATCCAGGACGCACCTCTGGCTGGCCAAGGACGCGCCGGAACGGCGGCCCGTGCAACCGCCGGAACTCGGACGGATCGTTGCCATTCCGCAGGTCGGCGGTCTTCACCACCGGTGCGAGCGGCGCGCGGCCTGAATTTCGTAGGGCTCCATCCGAGTCCCTCTCGGGGACAAGCACGCCTCGAGTTGGGCCTGGTTGAGCATCGAGCCGCCGTGCGCTCGCCAGCGGCAGATCCGGGGCGCCAGAAGCGGCGCAAAACAGGCCGCCGCAGTCTCGAAGCCGACTTGCCACGTACCTTCGAGCCGCGATCGGTTTCCGCCGGCGCAGGTTCTGCCGCATACGGGGTTTGCGAGAGGCACAATCGTCATACCCGGGCCGCGCGCGGAACAGCCCGTCGAAGACCGCGGCCCGGCTCGGCGGGGCCCCGCGCGGGCCTGCTCCCCGGTCTCGCGAAGCGTGTTTTCTTGCGCGGCTGCGTCGAGTCGGTCACAATGTATGGATTGCAGGACGGAAGCCGAGTATACGTGGTTGGCTCCGGGTCGAAGCTTCCCGCCCGCCAGGTCGGCAATGCGGAGTTGAGCCCGCGGTTGGGGTTGTCGCCCGAGCAGATCGAGAAATCGAGCGGAATTCGCTCGCGACGGTGGGCGGCAGAGGGTGAAACCACGTCGGGACTGGGCGCCGCGGCGCTGGAACTGGCGATGCTTGACGCCGGCGTTGGCGCCAACCAGGTCGACTACCTGATCTTCGGGACGATGACGCCCGATGTGCAGATTCCGGGCACGGCGCCCGCCGTTCAGAACCTGCTGGGATTTGGGGCGATCCCCTGTCTCGACATTCGCGCGGCGTGCTGCAACGCGCTGTATGGGCTCCAGGTGGGCCGCGCCCTGATTGGCTCGGGAGTGGCGCGTTGCGTGGCCCTGTGTCTGGCCGAAGTGCAGTCGGCGTGGCTGAACATGGCGCCGGAGGACGGCACGCTGTCGATGCTCTTCGGCGATGGCGCCTCGGCGCTGATCCTGAGCGGCGAACCGCGGCCGGGCGCCCTGGAGGTATTGGATGTGGTCCTGGCGACCGACGGCCAGTACGCCGACGATCTCGGCGTGCGGGCGCCCGGCACTCTTTTCGGAAGCGGCCCGGGCGACCGCTGGCCGCGGATGAACGGACGGACCATCATCCTGCACGCATCGCGGAGGATGACCGCCGCCTGCCAGGAACTGCTCGCGCGGAACCGGCTCGAGCCATCCGACATTCACTGGCTCGTGCCCCACCAGGCGAATCTCAACCTTATGAAAGGCCTGGCGCGGGCTCTCGGTCTCTCCGCGGATTCGCTGGTTTCGATCATCGAGACGACCGGGAACACCTCTTCGGCGTCGATGGGACTGGCTCTGGATCACTTGCGGCGGAGCGGGCGTCTTCGGGCGGGTCAGAGAGTTCTCTTGCCGGCGTTCGCCGCCGGATTCACCTGGGGCGCCGGTCTGCTCACGGTAGAATAGGAATCAGGTTCACCCATGATTCTTCGACTGTGTCTGATTTCCATGTTGTGCCTCGCCCTGCGGGCCGACGAGGGGATGTGGCTCTTCACCGACCCGCCGGTGGCGCAACTGAAGGCGAAGTACGGTTTTGAGCCGACGCCGGCGTGGCTGGAGCACGTGCAGAAGTCGTCGGTGCGTTTCAACAACGGCGGCTCGGGCTCGTTCGTCTCCGCCGATGGCCTGGTGATGACCAACCATCACATCGCCGCGGATTGCCTGGCCAAGATCAGCACCCGGCAAAAGAACTATCTGAGCTCCGCTTTTCTCGCCCGGAGCCGCGCCGACGAGCAGAAGTGCGTCGACCTCGAGCTGAATGTCCTGCTCAGTATCGAGGACGTCACAGCCAGGGTGAACAGCGCCGTCAAGCCCGGCCTGGACGCCGCCGCCGCGCAGAAGGCGCGCCGCGCCGTCACCAACACCATCGAGAAGGAGTCGCTCGACAAGACCGGCCTGCGCAGCGACGTGGTGACGCTATACAACGGCGGGCAGTATCACCTGTACCGGTACAAGAAGTACACCGACGTGCGCCTGGTCTTCGCGCCCGAGAAGGCGGCGGCGTTCTTCGGCGGCGACCCGGACAATTTCGAATACCCGCGCTACGATCTCGACATCACCTTCTTCCGCGCGTATGAGGACGGCAAGCCGGTGAAAGCGCAGCACTACCTCAAGTGGAGCGCCGCCGGCCCGCGCGACGGCGAACTGGTGTTCGTTTCCGGTCACCCCGGGCGCACCAGCCGTTTGCAGACGCTGCGGCACCTGGAGTTCGTGCGGGACCGGCAGAATCCGACGTCTCTCAACCTGCTCCGCCGGCGCGAAGTGCTGCTCAAGTCTTTTGCGGACCGCGGCGCGGAGAACGCCCGCCGCGCCGAGGACGAGTTATTCGGCATCCAGAATTCGCGCAAGCTACGCATCGGGATGATGGAGGGGCTGCAAGGCCCGGCGCTGTTCGAGCGCAAGCAAGCCGAGGAGAAGACGCTGCGCCAGGCGGTGATGAGCAACCCCGAGTGGAAGCGCGAGTACGGCGACGCGTGGGAGCAGATCTCGGTGTCCATCGGGGCTTGGGATGGCATCTATTTCGATCACTACCTGGTTGAGCGGGGTACGGCTTTCAATACCGGCCTGTTCCAGATCGCGCGCGACCTGGTCCGGCTGGCCGCGGAACTTCCGAAGCCAAACGCCGAGCGGCTGCGCGAGTACTCCGAAGCGGGACTGGATTCCCTGAAGCAGGGACTGTTCTCGGAAGCCCCGATTTACGACGACTTGGACACCGTGAAACTGGCCGACTCGCTGGCGATGCTCGTCGATCTGCTGGGGGCCAATCACGACCTGGTGCGCCAGGTCCTGGCCGGGCGTTCGCCGCGCCAGCGCGCCGAGGAGCTGATCCGCGGGACCAAGCTTAAGGAGGTCGGCGTGCGCAGGAAGCTGTTCGAGGGCGGGCAGGCGGCGATCGACGCTTCCGGCGACCCGATGGTCGAGCTGGCGAAATCGATCGATCCGCCGGCGCGCAAGCTGCGCGCGACCTACGACGAGAAGGTTGACGAACCGCTGAAGCAGGCTTATGGCAAGATCGCGCGGGCGCGCTTCGCGGTCCACGGTTCAAGCGTTTACCCCGACGCCACATTCACTCTCCGCCTGGCCTTTGGGGTCGCGAAAGGCTACCAGGAAGACGGCCGCGCGATTCCATGGGCCACCGAGATCGGGGGCGCCTACGCCCGCTCCGCCGACCATGGGAATCGCGAGCCCTTCAACCTGCCCAAGAGCTGGCTGGACCGCAAGAACCGCCTGGATCTGAAGACTCCGCTCAATTTCGTTTCGACGGCCGACATCATCGGCGGCAACTCGGGCAGCCCGGTGGTCAACCGCGCGGGCGAACTGGTGGGCATCATCTTCGATGGCAACATCCAGAGCCTGGTGTTCGACTATCTCTACACCGAGGAGCAGGCGCGCGCGGTTTCGGTGCATTCGGCGGGAATCCTGGAAGCGCTGCGGAAGATCTACGACGCCACCCCGGTGGTCGCCGAACTGACAAAACCGGGACAGTAACAGATTCCCCCCTTTCTTCGAAAAGGGGTAATTTGTTACTGTCCCCATTTTTTCGGCCGGTAATTCTTGCCGGGGAACAGCCTGTGTCTTTCCGTTAGCCATTTGTTTTCAATCAATTAACAAGTGGCACGCGGGGTGCTCTCTTCATTGCGGAGGCAACGAAGATGAGTACCCTCAATTCCGAGCGGTGGTTACCAGCCACCGCGATTGTGTTGGGTCTGGGCGTAGCCGGATCGGTGGCGACTCTGGCCTACCAGCACGGGCAACTGGTCAATGCGCGAGTGGAAGTGGCGGGGCTGCGGCACGAGATTTCGGTTGTGCGACAGGATATCGGCACGGCCGAGTCGCGACTGCGCGAGAAAGTCGAGGCCCTGGACGGCGAACTGGCCACGACCCGCAAACAGACCGAACAAGCGCAACGGAACGTCGACCGGGCGCGCGTTGCCGCGCGCAAACAGGCCGAGGCGCTGGTGTCCAAGGTCGCGGTCAACCAGGAGGCGCAGCGCAAACAACTGGCGGCCGAACTGGACAGCATCAAGTACACCACCGACCAGGCTTCGGTGCGGCTCACCGACATCGGCTCCGAAGTCGGCGAAGTTAAGACCGAAGTGGGGGAGGTCAAAACCCTGGTGGCGTCCACCCGCTCCGAACTCGACAAGACCATCGCCGAGATGCGCCGCGTCAACGGCGACCTGGGCGTGGTGAGTGGGCTTATCGCGACCAACTCGAAGGAAATTGCGGCGCTCCGGGCCTTGGGCGAGCGCGACTACTACGAGTTCAGCCTCAGCAAGACGCAGGCGCGCCGGTTGCTGGCGGGCGTGAGCCTGCTCTACAAGAAGGCCGACCCGAAGCGGAACCGCTACACGCTGGAAGTCGTCGCCGACGACAAGCGGGTCGAGAAAAAGGACCGCACGACCAACGAACCGGTGCAGTTTTACGTCCCGTCCAAGGCGCGGCAGCCCTACGAACTGGTGATCAACGAGGTCAAGAAGGACACCATCGTCGGCTACCTGTCGGCGCCCAAGACGCAGGTCGCGCAGCGGTAGCGCGCGGCTTCCGGGAAGCCAGGGGAGGAGAGGGACATGAGGCAACTGTTTGTGAGTCCGGTGCTGGCGCTTGCCCTGGTGACGCTTACCGGGTGCGAACCCGCCGAATCTCGAAAACCGGCAGGCGCGGCGCAGGCCGCGCCTGTCGCGCAAAACGCAAACCCGCGTCCGAGCCCCGCGCCGGAGGTGGTCGTTCCCCGCGGGACGGCGCTTCGGGTCCGGCTCAGCCACGCTGTCTCGACCGAGACGAACCGTCCGGGCGACCGCTTTACGGCCACGCTGGATGAACCGCTGGTGATCGATGGCAAGACGGTGCTGCCCAAAGGGACCGGCGTGCGGGGCACGATCCAGGAGTCGGACGACTCGGGACGGTTGAGCGGCAGGGCGGTCCTGGCGCTGACCTTGGAGTCAGCCGTCTGGAACGGACGCAGCTACGCCCTTCGGACGGAAACGCACCGCAGCGTGAGCGCCGGCCACAAGAAGCGGAACGCGGTCCTGGTCGGAGGCGGATCCGGCGTGGGCGCAGTGATAGGGGGCATTGCCGGCGGCGGGAAAGGCGCCCTGATCGGCGCGGGAGCGGGAGCGGCGGCCGGAACCGCGGGCGCAGCCGCCACGGGGAGACGGGAGATCCGAATTCCCGCTGAATCGGTGCTCGGCTTCCGCCTGCGCGAGCCGCTGTGGATCGAAGGTTGAGAATGGGCGTGAAACCGCCCACGGGACAATTCGCTGGGGCGGCCGAGTGGACTCCGACCACTGCGGCCGCAGGGATTGACCTGGGCTGGCGGCCGGCGCACGGTGGATCCCGAGCCCGAGAGGTTGTCTCTTCTCCGCTTCCGGACAACCGGAAACCCGCGCGTTGCTGGCGCGGGGACCGCAAGCCGCACCCGCGGGCCGAGTCAAACCGGCCCGCGGGTTCCGTGGCGGGCGGGGCGTCATCGTTGCTCGGCACCAGCGCGTGCTCTTGGCCGCTGTAATCGCCGGCGCGCGTCAGGAGACCAGCAACTGGGCCAGTACGATCTTGGCGATCATGGCGGCCGGGTAGACGCCGGCGTAGGCGATGTTGGGCGCTTCGGTCTTGGAGAGGTTGCTGGCGTAGGCCAGGCACGCCGGCTGCGTTTGCACGCCGCTCACCAGGCCCATCAGGCTGTCGTAGGGCATCCGGAAGACGCGATGGCCCACCGCCAGGGTGGCCAGCGTCACCGGGAACGTGATGGCGGCGCCGGCGGCAAGCATCTGGAAGCCGTTGGCGCGCAGGGTTTCGGCGAACGAGTAGCCGGCGTTGGTTCCGACGCCGGCCAGGAACAGCAGCAGGCCGATCTGCCGCAGCGTCAGGTTGGCGCTGATCGGAATCACCCAGGTCACCCGCCCGCTACGTTCGAGTTTGCCCAGCACCAGGGCCACCAGCAGCGGTCCGCCGGCAAGGCCCAGGCGGATGACGCCGCCCCCGGGCAGAGGGATGGGCATCATCCCGAACAGCGCGCCCAGCACCATGCCGATGCCGACCGAGCCGAAGTCGGTCTCGGCCGTGCCGCGAATCGAATCGCCAAAGTACCGCGCGACGCTGGCGAAGTTCTCGCGGAGCGTGAGCACCCGGATGCGGTCGCCGAGTTCCAGGCGGGTGTCGGGCGTGGGCACCACGTCGACGTCACCCCGACGCAAGCGGGTGACGGTCGCTCCGAGCGTGTTTTGCAGGTCCAGATCTTGCAGGCGCTTGCCCACCACCTCTTTGCTGGATACGAACACGCGGCGATAGTCGAGCTTGGAGCGGTCTTCTTCGATGCGCGTCGGGCTACGCTCGCCGAAGATCTGTTGCGCGCGTTCCAGCGCAATGTCGTCGCCCACCACGGCGACGATGTCGCCCCCGGCCAAAACCGTGCCGGACTTCGCCAGGTCGGTCTCGCCCAGGTGCTGGATGCGGCCGATGACAAAGCCGAGTTCCTTGTGCAGTCCCAGAACGTCGGCGACGCTGCGGCCGATGACGCCGGGGTTGGTGACGCGGAAGTCGCGCACCAGGATCTCCGGCGCCTCGTCGCCCGGCTTCAGGTCCGTTCTCCAGACGCGGCGGAACACCTGGAAGCACAGCAGCACGCCAATGACGCCGATGGGATAGGCGATGGAGTAGGCAATCACGGGTTCGTCGGCTTTTGCGCGCGCCTGCTCCTGGCTCAGTCCCCGCTCGATGGCGCGATCGTGGATTCGCTCGCGCGCCGCCGCCAGCGCGGGTGTGTTGGTCAGAGCGCCGCAGTAGAGCCCCGCCGCCCGCGGCGCGGCCAGCGGAACGAGGTGGGACAACAGCACCGCCAGCGACGCTCCGAAGGCCAGGACGCCCGCGGCGAGCAGGCTGTCGCGATAGCCCTGCCGCCGGAACGAAGCGAAAAACGCGGGGCCCGAGTGAATCCCGACGGCGTACACGAAGAAGATCAGCCCGAGGGCGGAGACGAATTCCGGCAGCGCGATCGAGGGGCCCAACGACCCGATGGCCAGCCCGACGAACAATACGCCGGCCACGCCGAACTTGAAGCCGAACAGGCTGATCTCACCGGCCAGGTAGCCCAGGCCGATGACCACGAACAGCGTCAGGATCGGGTTCGCCGACAGCGCGGCGGCGATGGATTGCTGCATGAGCGATCAAATCCAGAGTAGCGCGCGGAGCCGTTCGGCGGCGGATCGGGCATTGGCCTCGGCGATGTCCGACAGCCCCTCGCCGTCATCAAAGTCAGTGCCCGGCACGTGGCACAGCCAGGCCCGGCCCTCGAAGCCGAACAGCACCCGCGCCAGCGCGACGACCTCCGGCGGGGCAAGCGAATGGCTCATGGGCGTCGATCCGGCGGCGGCTTCGACGGGCTCGATCATTACCTCGGCGGCGGCAACGCTGGCGTCGATGAAGACGACGGTCTGGGCGCCAGCCAGGTCCTCGGCAAGCTCGGGCGTGAGTTGAAACACGTCGCGCACGGCGATTTCGGGCGGCGGCGCGAGAAGCTCGACGACACGATGGCCCGCGCCGTCATCCCGGCGCAGCGAGTTGCCGATGGCGATCAGGAGCACAGACATAAGGAAGCCGCGGATGAACGCGAATCTTCATTCTCTCATCGAGAGCGCGGCCCCGCGCTACCATTAGGGCGTGACGAAGAAAGCCCAGGCGAATGGCCGGTTGGAGTTGCCGCGCCCCGGATCTCCGGCGTCGCCGAGGCGCGCCGCGAAGTGCTCCGCCGTCGCGGCCGGGCCCGATCTTGATGCGCCGCACATACCTCGCTACCTGGGTGTTGATCGAAGCAGCCGCCGGCAAAGGGCCGAAGGCCGAAGTCGCTCTGGCTGTCCCGAGGGATCCAACCCGCGTCTTCCTGACTGGCTGCAATTCTCGAACTTGCCTATCGCGAAGCCACCCGCTCGCCGGCCGGCGGCATGGACGCGCGCCATGTCGCGGCGGCGCACTTGCCCGGAGCCGATGAATTCATCACCACGGAAAAACCGGGGAAGGCGATCTACAGGAACCCGCATGCGCCGGTTGTTTTCCTCAGCGCGCGACTAAGATTACAGGGAAGCCGCGAACGAACGCCACTCAACCCGAAAGAATCGATTCGCGTTGAGTGGCGTTCGTTCGCGGCTACTAACTTAACAGCCCGTGGCGCGAATCCGAAATGGACCAACATGGTCCATTTTTCGCCCGTAAGTTCTTTGTTTTCTTCCGAAAATGAACCAACCTGGTTCATTCGGGGCTTTCACCGCGTACTGTTAATCCCGCGCGGCGCGGTCATGCAACCCGCCCCATCCATCCTCTGATTCGTGGCGCGTTTGAGGCGGTTTCTCGGGCTATACTGAAGACATGAACCGCCGGACCGTTCTCGGGTTACTGGGAAGCTTCGTCTCCCTGGCGCGCCTGCTCAAGGCGCAGCCGGCGAGCGAACAAAAAGTCCACACCGCCGACGAACTCAAAGCGTTGCTCGAGAAGGAACGCAAGAACCTGTTCGTTCTGGATGTTCGCGAGCCAAAGGAACTCGAAGAACTGGGAATGCTGGAGGGTTCCTTCAACGTCCCGGCCGGCGAAGTCGAGAAGCGCATGGCCGAGATTCCCAAGGGCAAGCCGCTGGTGGTGGTCTGAGCCCGCGGCGGCAGAGCCGCGCGTGCCGCGGAGACGCTGAGAAAGAACGGCTACGAGGTGAAGGCCCTGGGCGGTCTTGTGGAATGGAAGGAGAAGAACTACCCGCTGGTCTATCCCAAGGCGGAAGCAAAGAAGGACAACTCAGAGCAGAAGAAGCAGTGAATACCGCCGCGATCACCGGTTGAGCGGCAGAATGCGCACGCGCGACCGCCATCCGTCGACGGAAAGCAGGGCGCCCGATTCGAGCGCGCCGGCATGTTCCCGCAGAGCCGTGACAATAGTGGCTCCGATCCGCTCGGGCAGGACGTCCTGATTCTTCAGATCGCGGACAGCCTCCAGCATGTCCGCGAGATACAGCCGCTCATCCCGCATAGATCACCCGGGCCTCGGCCAGAACTCGGTCGCGCGCGTACTTCTTGAGGCCCTCTTTCTGCACTAGCGGGAGTTTACTGCCAAGCACGCAGAGAAGAGGGTTAATGGCATTGGTTTGAAGCACTTGCCGGGGCGAGTTGTGTATTACCCACGGTGGGTACTACAGACTCTTTGCAGCGCCAGCGTCTCCGCCAACGTTTTTTGAATCAGGCTCTGGCAGCAGAGTACGGTCGCCGTCCGATACGGCCCCTTCTCTTGGGGCGGGTACAACAGGACGGTCTCACAGATTTCTTCTAATTCGTCCTTGAGCTTTTCGGTGGTGAGTTGAGGCCACACTTGTTGGGCTTGCCTGTGCACGTGGTTCAGCAAGGAGATTCCCAGCAGGCAGTAGAAAGCGTGGATGCGGATCTTGCTGTCCGTCCAGTGGTGCATGGGTCCCCAGTGCAGCCAGTCGCCTCCCTTCAGGCCGCGGAAGACCTGTTCGATGTGCTGTTGGCCGGTGTAGGCCGCCACCACCTGCTCGGCGCTCCAGTCCAGGCGGTTGGTGATCAGCAGGGTCCGGCCCAGTCGCTGGCGATATAGTGTCTCCAGCGCCGGGTGGTTGATTTGGAACTGTAGACGGAGACCAGTCCCCTCGGCGCGGAGTTCGTATTGAACTGTTTCGGCGAGGAAGGCCGCCGAGAGCCAGCGGCTGATCTTGCGCCGCACCGAGCCTTCGGTGAGCCGGCAGCCGGGACGTGAGAGCTCCGTGGCCAGGCTCCGCAATTGCTGCGTCACCTTGGAAAGCGTAGCCGCAATGCTGTGCAGGTGCTCGGCGGCAAAGCAGCCGGAGTACTTCAGCACGCACAGATACTCCTCGCCATGAACCAGGATCTTCTCGGCGGCGGCCTGTACGCCCGGTTGATCGCCGCCGCAGGCGGGCAACTGCTTGACGTCGCGCGCCCGAAACTCCGGCGGCGCCTGGTTCCAAGGCAAGGCCGAGATCCAGCCGACCCGGGCTTCCCGCAACAACACGGTATTGGCCAGGGCGGCCGTGCCCTTGTCCAGCACCAAGGTAACCGACTCACGCGCGATCGCATTGCGATCCAGCATCCGCAGGATGCGATCGAGGGCCACCGGAAACTCCTCGGCATCGGCGACCTGGCCGGGGTAGACGTGATGGCACAACGCCATGCCACTGTCTCCGTCCAGCGCATAGCTCAGGCTCACCTGTCGCAGGTCGTGCCGGCCCTGCTTCTGGTGACCGCGCTGAGCCAGGGTACTACGCTCGTTAATGCTGGCGATGAAAGTGTAAAAGTTGGTGGTATCGTAGGCCAGCACCCGTCGGCTCACCGGTGGCCGGTCCTTCCATAACGCCAGCAAACGCTGTTGGGCTTCCTCCAGCGGATCCTTGTCCTGGTTCAGGAATCGACTCTGCCGTTCGGGCAAGATCTGTTCGAAGCAGTCCCAAAAAGCCTGGGAGGTGAAGCGTTCGGGAGCGAAGCCCCAGCTCGGAAACAACACGGTTTTCCGATACCAGTCCGCCACCCCCGTTTTCGGGCCGGGCCGACAGATGCGATGGATGGCGGCCAGCAGCAGATAGTGAGCGGGAGAAGGGCCGGAGCGCGGTTCGGGCCAAAAAGAGTGCAAGACCTGGAAGACGCCGGTGTCCTGCGCGGCCAGCCAGAGGGCGCCCGGCAGCCCCAGCTCGAGGAAGGACGCTGAGACGGGCACGGGTGCGGTGCGGTCCTTAACGAGGGCGGCGACTTTTTCGGCGGAACCGAGATAGGTCTGGTGGACGATGCGAGGCTGACCGTTGACGCGGGCACTTTCGACGACGTAGTAATAGCGCTTGTTCTTCTTTAGCTTGGAGATGAGGGATGCCATAGAAGGGTAATACTATTATTACACACTCCCAAACCAAGTCAATAGCAAATGTTTGTCTGTGCACTTAAAAGGAGGAGCGAGTAGGGTAATACACTGCGTCGCACAGGAAACAGCCAGCAACCCTACTGCAATGTGCGGGTTACCGCGAGGGGGTGGCTAGGAAAGAACCTGCTCGCAGTAAACTCCCGCTAGGCGGGCCACATCTCCGTCCAGGTCCGTGTGGTTGCCGTCGCATAGATTCATGATTCTCACGTCCGATGGCGTGGGTATCTCCGGACGGCCCGAATGTTGCCGTTCGTGAGGTCCAGAGCTTCCGTGATACCAGCGTGGCGGAGGCCATGAGGTCGGACTTTGAGTCCGGCTTTCCTCTCAGGTCCCGGACCACGAGATACAGGTCCGTCCCCGTGAGTCGCTCTCCCTTTCCGGCGCGGTCAAAGTTGGCCCGCCAGCAGCATCCGCGCAGAATTCTACTCCAAGAGGTTCCGCCAACCTGTAAGTCCAAGGGTTTCAGGCTGCTATCCGAAAAGTGTAACGGCACTTGAGGCTCCTTAAATGCTTGAACTTGCGGGCCGGCGTAGTTTCCGGGAGTTGAGCCAGCATCACGTGTCCGCTTCCGGCACCCCTCGAAACGTCGAAGGTGTTGATTTCCTCGACTCTCCTGCGAGGGACGCCGAGCTATCCGGGCGTTCGGAGGTGACTGCGGACGCCGAACCGATCCCCTCTTCCCTGGAATCCAGCGAAACGGAGCAAGCCAGCGGCTCGGTCGACCCGGGCCACGGCGCATGCCGCCGTCACGGCATTCCATCGGTGTCGCGCGGAACTCACAACTCATTGATGCAAAACCGTTGAACCACAGTTACACTTTTCGGAGAGGAACCTCTTTTCAATGCGCGGTGTGTCAAGCGCCCGTTGGCGAACTGCGCGATCATGGCGTTCGTAACGGATGGAAAACACAGAATCAAACCCGGATTCGTGACACCAGGATCTCTCGCGCGTCGCCTCCGGCGTGGCGCAATTCGATCTCGATGCGCTCGGCGGGCAGGATTTGGGGAAAGCGGTCGCCCCATTCGATCAGCACCACCGCATCGCGGTCGAAGATCTCGTCCAGGCCCAGCGTGAGAACCTCGCGCGGCTCATCGAGGCGGTAGAGATCGACGTGATAGACGCGCGGGGAATACACGTGGATCAGCGTGTAAGTGGGACTCGATACCTCTTCCGGCGCGGCCGTGCAGCCACACCGCGGCCACCACGGCTTCGTCCCGGTAGACCGGGAACTGCGCGCACAGACCGGCGATCATGCCGGTGAGAATGTCGCCCGTGCCGCCGGTGGCCAGCGCGGGCGTGCCGGACGGATTGACGTACACCTCGCCATTCGGTAAGGCGATGACGGTGCGGTGGCCCTTCAGCACCAGCGTGACCCGCTTCTGAATGGCGAAGGCGCGCGCCACCCCGACGCGATCCGCCTGGACCTCGTCCGTGCCGAGCCCCGTGAGCCGCGCCATCTCGCCCGGGTGCGGCGTCAGGATGCGCGGGCCGGCGGCGGTCCAGTCTTCGATGCCGGCCAGCGCCTTCAGCCCATCGGCGACCATGCCGGCGGCCGGTGTTTCGATCCCCCAAACCTGCCGTCTCACAGTGCGTCGAGAAACTCCTTCAGACCAACCCCCGCCTGCCTTACGATGCTCTGCAAAGTGCCTGGAGCGACGGATGGATGATTCGGCACGGTGACGCTGCACCGGCCTTTCGCCAGGCGAATAGGGGAGCCCGTCTGCCTGGTCCTAACGAAGCCGAGCCGCGGCCGGGCGGGGATCGCCCGAGGTCCCCAGATGTCCCGCGGAAGTTTCACGCCGGGACAAGGAAAGCGCCGGTTACGAAGTGGAGTCGAATCCGGCCAGGCGTCGTGCCCGGTTCGAAGTGGCACTGCGTCGCTTCGACGACCTGCTCCTGCAACTCCCGCAGGTCCCTGGCCTGGGTCGTGATGCCGCCCTGCCCGGTGGGGTCGTCCCAGGAGGCGACCAGCCGTCCCGACTCTTCGCAGCGGCTCACCTGAAAAGTAATCTCTTCCATCCCTCTCCCATCTTCACACCGCGTGGGCCGCCGAGCAAACGCCGGAGCGTGCCGGGGGGACACGCCTGTGTCCGGGGTTAAGCGGTGGTTTCCGTAAGATCAGCCCGGAGTGTCCCCAGATTCGAGTCGTGACACCCGAATCTCACGCGCGTCACCCCCCGCGTGGCGCAGCTCGATCTCGATGCGCTCGGCGGGCAGGATTTGGGGAAAGCGGTCGCCCCATTCGATCAACATCACCGCATCGCGGTCGAAGATTTCCTCCAGGCCCAGCGTCAGAACCTCGCGCAACTCCTCGATACGGTAGAGATCGACGTGATAGACGCGCGGGGAATACTCGTGGATCAGCGTGTAGGTGGGACTCGATACCTCTTCCGGCGCCGCCGCGCCCAGACCCTTGACGATGCCCTTGGCCAGCGTCGTTTTGCCCGCTCCCAGCTCCCCGATCAGCAGCACCACGCACCGCGATGGCAGCTCGCGCGCCAGTTGCTCGCCCAGGGCGATGGTCTCCTCCTCAGAGTTCGTCGAAAGCTTCCGCACACTCCTCCATCGCTTCGGGCAGGTGCTTGAGCAGGTCGGTGGCGATGAGGCATTCCTCGCCCCATTCCTCGGCGCCCAGTTCTCCGGCGCGGCCGTGCAGCCACACCGCGGCCACCACGGCTTCGTCCCGGTAGACCGGGAACTGGGCGCACAGACCGGCGATCATGCCGGTGAGAATGTCGCCCGTGCCGCCGGTGGCCAGCGCGGGCGTGCCGGACGGATTGACGAACACCTCGCCATTCGGGAAGGCGATGACGGTGCGGTGGCCCTTCAGCACCAGCGTGACCCGCTTCCGGATGGCGAAGGCGCGCGCCACCCCGACGCGATCCGCCTGGACCTCGTCCGTGCCGAGCCCCGTGAGCCGCGCCATCTCGCCCGGGTGCGGCGTCAGGATGCGCGGGCCGGCGGCGGTCCAGTCTTGCATACCGGCCAGCGCGTTCAGCCCGTCGGCGTCGATCACCGCCGGTTGTTCGGCTTCGCGAAAGACCCACCGCACGAAAGCGGCCGTGTCGGGGTGCGTGCCGATCCCGGGGCCGACCGCAAGCATGGTTTTGCGCTCCAGGACCCTCGAGAAGAGGCCGTAGTGGAACGCGCCGAGCGAAATACCGCCGGTCTCGGTCTCCGGGAGCGGCTCGGTCATGAACTCCATGGCGTGCGTGGCGATCACCGCAATCGCCGATTCGGCCGACGCCACCGTAACCAGGCCCGCGCCGGCGCGCAGCGCCGCCAGGCCGGTCATGGCCGGGGCGCCGGTCTTGCCGCGGCAGCCGCCGACCACCAGCACATGTCCCAGGTCGCCCTTGTGCACATCCTGCGAGCGCCCCCCGACGAACTGCGCGAATTCCCAGCTTTCCGGCAGCGAGAGCCAGATGGAATCGTCGCCGCCGTAAAGTTCCCAGGGGCTGCCGATCTGCTTCACGATCAGCTCGCCGCACAACCCGCAGTTGGGCGGAAGAACGTGAACCGGCTTGGGGGCGGTGAAGGTGACGGTGAAGTCGGCCATCACGTGCTCTCCCAGCGGCGCTCCGCTGTCGCTCGGAAGACCGGACGGAATGTCCACCGCCACGACCTTGGCGCCGTCCAGCCGCAGATCCTCGATCTGCTCGATCAGTTCGAGCGCCCGCCCCGTGGCCGGCCCTTCGAGGCCCGTGCCGAGCACCGCGTCGATGAGGATGGTCGGGTCCGAACGGCCCGCCGGCAGCTCACGGTGTACTTCGCGGCCCGCGGCGATCAACATGCGGTAGTTGGCGGCGGCGTCACCCTTGAGCTCCTCCGGCTCGGCGCCCAGCACCACATCCAGCGTGCCTGCAAGGCCGCGCACGTGCAACTGCCGCGCAATGACCAGCCCGTCGCCGCCGTTGTTGCCCTTGCCGCAGAAGACCGCGATCCGGTGCTCCCGCAGCGGCGAGAACCGCTCGATCAGGAACTCGACCACGCGGAGCCCCGCGTTCTCCATCAGGATGATGCCCGGAATGCCGGCCTCGATGGTGCGCCGGTCGACCTCGCGCATTTGCGCGGCAGTGAGGACTTTCATGCGTGCGCCTCCGCAAGCAGTTTTTCCAGATTCCGCAGGTTGTCGGGTTCGCCCATCACGATCAGGCAGTCGCCGCCGGCAATCACGGCGCCGGCGGGCGGGTTGAACTCCATCGCGCCGCTGGCGCGGCGGATGGCGAGCACGATCACGCCGAGCTCGCGGCGCACCTGCATCTCGGCCAGCGACTTTCCGGCCACCTCGCTGTCCCGGCCCACCGCCACCTGCTCGATGGACACGTTCAGGCCGATGTTCTGCGTGGTGAAATCGAGGAATTCGGACACCTGCGGGCGCAGCAGCGCCTGCGCCAGCCGGTAGCCGGCGATACTGTAAGGCCTGAAGACGACGTCGGCGCCGACGCGGCGGAGCTTCTGCTCGGCCTCCTCTTCGCCGGCGCGCGCCGAAACGCTCATTGCCGGATTGAGCGTCTTGGCCGAGAGCACCAGAAAGAGATTGTCGGCGTCGGTGGCCAGCGCGGCGACCAGCCCGCGAGCCCGGTCGATGCCGGCCTCTTTCAGCGTTTCGTCGCGCGTGCTGTCGCCCAGCATGGCCAGCATGCCGGCGCGAACGGCGCTTTCCACTCTCCGTTCGTCGCTGTCGATGACCACGAACGGCGCGCCGGAGCGCCTCAGTTCGGCCGCCGCGCCGCGGCCCACCCGCCCAAAACCGCACACGATGTAATGCTTGTCGAGTTTGTCGATCATGCGCTTGACCCGCCGTTTTCCGAAGACCTCGTTCAGTTCGAGTTTGACGACCGTTTGCGTCACCGCGCCGATGGCCAGAAACATGATGCTGACGCCGAAAAAGATAAGGAACGAGTTGAAGACCCGTCCCGCCTGGCTCAGCGGATGGATCTCCCCGTAGCCCACCGTGGCGATGGTGATCAGCGACATGTAGAAGGCGTCGAAGACCGGGAAGTGGTCGATCAGGACAAAACCCAGCGTGCCGATGAGCAGCGTCGCCGCCATGGCCACGCCGATAATCGCCAGCCGCCCATAGACCCACTGCATCTCAGTTCCTCCGCGCCACCAGCAGCGTCATGTCGTCCTGCAAATCCGACGAGCCGGTCCACTGGCGCACCGATTCGCTCACCCGGGCCACGATCTCCTGAGTGTCGGCGTCGGAGTGCTTGACCAGAAGTTCCATCAGCCGCTGTTCGCCGAACATCTCGCCGAACTCGTTTTCGGGTTCGGTGACGCCGTCCGTGTAGCACACCAGCAGATCGCCGCTTTCCAGCTTCAGTTGGCTCTCGCTCCATTGCGGGAACGGGAATGCGCCCACCACCATGCCGTTCACCTCGAGCAGTTGCGGCGTCCCGCGCCGCACCAGAATCGGCGGCAGGTGCCCGGCGTTGGTGTAGGTGAGCAGGCCGGACTCATCGTCGAAGACGCCGAAGTAGAAGGTTGCGTACTTTTCGGGCGAGGTGTGCGCGTAGAGTTGCTGGTTCAACTGCGCCACCAGTTTCGAAGTCGACAGCAGGGGGTGCCCGTTGCCGGCCCCGGGACCGGCCGCCGTTTGCAGGCAGTGCCGGATCTGCGTGCGCACGCAGGATTCCACCGTGGCCATCAGCAGCGCGGCCGAAATCCCCTTGCCGGCCACATCCCCGATGGCCAGCGCCAGGCGGTGCTCGCCGATCGCCTGGTAGTCGTAATAGTCGCCCGAGACCATCCGGGCGGGGTTGCAGCACGCTCTGAGACTGAGCCCCTTGAGCGTCGGCGCCGACTTCGGATAGAGCTGGGACTGCACTTCGCGCGCGATCTCGAGCTCGGATTGAAGCCGCTCTTTTTCCTTCGCCACCACCAACAGCCGTTCCAGGTTCTCGGTCATCGAGTTGAACGAGTGGCTCAGATCCGCCAACTGGTCGTTGCCCTTAACCTTGATCCGGTGACTGAAGTCGGCCTCCCTCACGCGCAGGGTGGCTTCATAGAGGCCGTGGACCGCCGCGGTGATGGTGCGGCTCAGCGAGATGCCGGCGATCAGGGAGACCATCTCGACGATCAGGAACAGCGCGGCGACCAGCACGAACGCGCTGGGCAGCAGGCTCTGCTCCCAGTCGGCCTTGCGCGCCGAGACCGCGTTGAACACCGCGCTGGGCCGCGAGCGCACGGAAAGCATCACCGCCTGACCCGGTTTCGGCGACTCCCACAGGGACACCGGCAGAATCGAGAACCACAACACTTCCCGGTCCAGCCGGTTCACCGGCGGGGGCAGGTAATTCTTGCGAGGCTCCCGGCGGGGCTCGGCGGACGCCACCTCTTTCTTGCCGGCCACCAGCCGGGGGACGGATGAGCTTTTCCGTTCGCCGGGCGCGGTCTCGATCAGGTCGCGGTAGTTGACCTCGCCGAGGTTCGGAATCATCTCCGACAGGACGTCCGCGGTGAGCGGCGTCATCAGCGTCACCTCGACCCGGTCGCTCACCGCGCGCGCCCAGGCGTACAGACGCCCCTCCTTCACCACCGCCCCGCCGGCTTCGCCCCAGCCTTTCGGCGAGTCGGCCACCAGAATCTCCAACCCCGGGAATCGCCGGACGTGGTCGGCCCTAATCTGGCGAATCGAGGCGTCGCGACTGGCGGCCGGCATGCCGGCGATCCACTGCGCCGACGCCTTCAGCGACGCCGCGCGCCGGTCCAGTTCGGAGGTGACCAGGTACACCGCCACCTGCGTGGTGGCCATCCATATGCCGAGGCCCGCCAGCACCAGAATCAGTGCGACCGGCACGACGGCGATGAACGCGTAGGCCACCATCAGCCGGTTGCGCAGCCGCCAGATGGCCTTCTTGATCAGCCGCCGCGCCAGGCGCAGTGCGGCCCAGGCGCCGAACGCGTAGGCCACGAACCGCAGCAGCGGCACGATCGGGTTTCCGCGCAGCAGGAACTCCGCCGCCAGATCCGCCAGAAGAACGAGCACAAAAATCTTCTCGACTCCGCCGAGCCGTCTCCACGCGTCCTTTAGTCGAGCCAGCAGCGCCATGCAAATCAGTGGCACAGCCTTCAGGCTGTGCCACCGCTACACCCGCGATTTGGCGATCGCGGGCACCGTTTCCTCGTGCGCCGACTGCGGAGCCCCGGGCTGAAGATAGTACTTCGTCAGGCCCTCCCGCAACAGGCGGCAGGCGGTCTCCGGGTCGTCGGCGAAATCAAAGAGTTCGAGGTCCTCCGGACTGATCATGCCGTGACGCACCAGCGCGTCCAGGTTCAGCACTTCGTTCCAGAACTTCCGGCCATACAGAATAATGACGATCTTCTTCTCGAGTTTTCTGGTTTGGGCCAGCGTCAGCAGTTCCGCCAGCTCGTCCAACGTTCCGAATCCGCCCGGGAAGACCACCAGCGCCTTGGCCAGGTAGGCGAACCAGAACTTGCGCATGAAGAAGTAATGGAACTCGAACGACAGTTCCGGTGTGATGTACGGGTTCGGCCACTGCTCGAAGGGAAGACCGATGTTGAGCCCGATGGTCTTGCCCCCGGCTTCCTGGGCGCCCCGGTTGGCGGCCTCCATGATGCCCGGACCGCCGCCGCTGGTGACCACAAAGCGCCGCGAGGAGTTCTGGATCGAATCGGACCACTCGGTGAGCAGGCGGGCCAGCCGGCGCGCGTCCTGGTAATACTCGCTCATCGGCCCTTCCTCGCGGATGCGCGCCGAGCCGAAAAACACCACCGTATCGCGGATATTTTCGTGCCTGAAGTGAGCCAGCGGCTCCAGATACTCCGACAGGATGCGCAGAATCCGCGCATCGGAAGAGTCCAGAAACGACTCGTTCTTGTAGGCCAGCGGGCGCCTTGTGCCTTTTTTCGATTCACTCATGGGATTGAGAAGATTCCTTCAGCGCGGCCTCGAGCTGCTCGACCTTTTTCCCCAATTGTCGCACCGTCTTGAGCAGTTCCGGCAGGCGCGGAAAGGCGGTCACCGCGCGCCGCCACTCGCGGCCCTCGAAGGCCGGCGAGCCGGACATCACCGCGCCTTCGGCGACGTCGCCGCCGATGCCGCTTTGCGCGTAGATGACCGCGTTGTCGTGGATCGTCAGGTGCCCGGAAACCCCCACCTGCCCGGCCAGCAGCACATTCTTGCCCAGAATCGAGCTGCCCGCCAGCCCGGTTTGCGCGCAGATGATGTTGTCTTCGCCGATCATGGAGGCGTGGCCCACCTGCACCAGGCTGTCGATCTTGGCGCCGCGCTTGACCCGCGTCTCGCCCACCGTGGCGCGGTCGATGTTGGAAAGCGCCTGGATCTCGACATCGTCTTCGATCACCGCGGGACCCGACTGCGGGATCTTGTTGTGCCGCCCCTGGCTGTCCTTGGCGAACCCGAACCCGTCGCCGCCCACCACCACGCCGTTCTGAAGAATCACGCGGTCGCCGACGCGGCAGAACTCGCGCACCGTGGCGTGCGCGTGGGCCGTGAAATCGTCGCCGATCGCCGCCCCTTCGTAGATCACCACGTGCGGGTAGAGCGCCGCGTTGCGTCCGATCTTCACCCGCTCGCCCACCACCGCGAACGGCCCGATCGAGGCGCCTTCGCCGATCTCGGCCGTCGCGGCGATCGAGGCCAGCGGGTGGATGCCCGGCGCCGGGCGCGGCGGCTGGTAGAACAGCGCCAGCGCGCGCGCGAAGTCCAGATACGGATTCGACGAGACCAGGCTCGCGATGGGCAGATCGCGCGCCGCCTCGTGGATCAGAATGGCCGCCGCCCGGGTGTGCTTCACCCGGGGGGCGTATTTCGGATTCGCGAGGAACGTGAGTTCGGCCGCGCCGGCCTGCTCCATGCCGGCGACGCCCGTGATCTCGATCTCGCCGTCGCCCTCCAACCGGCACCCCAAAGCCGCCGCAATGTCCCGTAGCTTCATACTACAGGTAGGTTATCGTAAACCAAACCCGGGACGGGAGCGGGTTCGCCAGGCGCCGTCCAGCCCCAGTGGCACGGCCTTCAGGCCGTGTGCGCGGACAGCCCGCAGTGGTCCGGCGCGGCATCGCCGCCACCAGTACGCAAAATCGACGCGCCGCACACCGGCCCGTCCCCGGGATTTCTTTGCACGCCCTCGGCCTTCAGCCGCTCATGAAGGGCGAACGAGGCCGCAGAAAGTGGGCTGGTTCGCCCCGTTTGACGTACACACAAATAGTGTGTATAGTGTCGGTGGAAGCGTCAGTTTTTCAGGAAACCTCCTATGACCAAGCGCATCAACATCGTGCTGCCGGTCGAGACCATCCAGGTGTTGGACCGGGTGGCGCCCAAGGGCAGCCGCAGCCGCCTGATTTCCGCGGCCGTCCTGCACTACTTGGAATGCAAAGCCAAGGACAACCTGGCCAAGAGACTGAAGGAAGGCGCTCTGGCCCATGCCCAGCGGGACCTGGGAATTGCCCAGGAGTGGTTTTCCCTTGACGAGGAAGTATGGCAACGCACGAGGCCCGGCAAAAGGGCCGTAAGGTAGACCATCCCCGCCGGGGCGACATCTACTTGGTCGACTTTGACCCCGCCACTGGAGCCGAAATCAAGAAGACCCGGCCGGCTTTGGTCATCCAGAACGACATCGGGAACCGGTACAGCCCCATCACTATTGTCGCGGCCATTACTTCCAGGTTCGACGAGCCGCCCTATCCTACCGAGGTTGTCATGGAACCCGCGGAATCCGGCCTCTCCCTGCGCTCCGCCGTAGTCCTTAACCAGATCCGCTCGATTGACCGCCGGCGGTTGGTAAAGCGCCTGGGCCACGCCGGCCCCGAGACCATGGACCGCGTGGACCAGGCTATGCAAATCAGCTTGGGACTGGTCAAGATCTGAGGGGCGTCGAGGACCGCCCCGCCAGCCTGCAACGCTTCGGCGGTGTTGGGGCGGACACTGCGGCCGGGGTCTCAGCCACCGACCCCAAGGCCGCGGCGGCACGGACGATTCCGTAGCCGTCCGGTGCTTCCAGGCGCACCAGGCTTCCGCCCAATTCCGGCACGCGCCTGAAACTCAAGCAATTGGAGACCCGCTGTTTCCGGGGCGAACGGAAAACTGCCTTGGGCGCAGGGGGGTGGAAGTTCGAATCCGCCCGCCCCGACCAATAGAATCCTGTAGATACGGCCATCTCCGGCCCACCGGTGAAAACCTGGTGTAGACGATATTGCAGCCGATGCTTTCCGTGATAAGCTGACATTTGGCAAGACGGCGCAGAAGCCCCGACCGAAAGCAGTTGTGATTCAGTAGCCGTTCGCTTCCTTGCGAGATCGACGGCTCGGAGATTTCGGGAGTGCACCTGCTCTCGGAGCAGGTGGTTGGCTTGTCACGCTGGTCAACATCCGGCGCGACGGTCGTGGGCTGGGTCCACGATCTTGGCATGGCTGATCGGAGCGGTTTTCTCGTTTTCCGTCCGATATGATTAAGGGGCTTGCTGCGACATCTCGGTGAAGGTGGGTTTGAGCCCTATGAGCATAGGAATTCTCATCAGCGTCCACGATGGCATCGTTCTTGCCGCCGACAGCGCCTCTACCTTGACGCTCATGCAGCCTGGTCCAGTCCCCAACCAGCAGAGTACTGTAGCTCTAAACGTCTACAACAACGCCAACAAGATCGCGAATCTCTTCAAAGGAAAGCCGATTGGCTGTGTGGCCTATGGGGCTGGAAGCATCGGTAATGCTTCTATCTCCACCCTCCTCAAAGACTTCCGGTACAGTATCACCAGCGGTCAGGAGTCGAAGTTCTCGCTGGCGGACTACACCATGGGGGGCGTCGCGAAACTCCTTACGGAGTTTTTGATGCGCCACGTTAATCAGCTTGCTCCGCTTCCGCTCAATGCTCCGAAGCCGACCCTTGGCATTCTTCTCGGCGGCTACTCCGCAGGGAAGAGCCTGGGGGAGGGCTGGATGATACACATAGAGAACGGTACGGCTAGAGCGCCTCAGCGTCTTCGCAAGGAGCAGGAAGTTGGCATCACATGGGGTGGGGAGGGCGAGGCCATCTCTCGGTTGGTATTGGGTTTCAGCCCAGGCTTACCTCTGATCCTCCGGTCAATTGTCACTCCCCAACCGCCGGAAGCAGTTGAACAATTGATGGCTGTGCTGACGGGTAATCTCCAAGCGCCCATCGTTTTCGCTCCGATGCCGATACAGGATGCGATTGACTTGGCGGAGTTCCTGGTTCACACAGCCATCACGTTTTCTCGCTTTACTCCAGGCCCTCAGGCCGTAGGCGGGCCAATTGAAATCGCGGCCATCACGAAGCACGAAGGTTTCAAATGGATTCGACGGAAACATTACTACAGCCGCGAATTTAACCCGGAGCCGCACAATGACGATTCAGCTCGACACGACTAAATTACAGGGTATGGAGCAGGCCCCGATCATCCACGCGTTCATCGCGCCTGCACACCAGTACCCCGAACCCAAGGCTGGCGTCGAAGGGGTCTCGTTCCCCGACATGCCCATGCTCAAGCGGGCGATCACAACGGGCCTTATCGCCTTTGGCACCGTCACTGTCGGCGGCGAGCCGTTTGATCAGGCAAAATACGAGGGCCTGAGAATCGACCTGGTGTTCTCGGCTGTCACCGACTCAGCCAGAATAGCCACCGCCGCGGAGCGGTACGCTCAGCTCAGAGCGGCGATGGAGAAGGCTGGTCTGCCCCTGTTAGGTGACGAAGAACTGCGGCAGGAAATCAAGGAACGCAAGGGTGTCCGGTCAGAGTCTGAAGCGTGATTCGAACCTGCGTTGATTCAGGTATACTCATTGCCGCAGCGCGAGGAAACGGGAGTTTAGCGCAGCGCGCTCTTGCTGTCATTGGCGACACAGCATCCCGAGAATTCGTTTGTAGCGACTACGTGAAGCTCGAGGTTATTCCCAAACCAACATACTTCGGCAGAGCCATAGAAGTCCAGTTTTACGAGACGTACTTTGCGACAGCTGCCATTTGGGCGCAGTTTGATGCTAGCCACTTCAAAACTGCATTTGAAGAAGCTTGTCGTTCGGGGCTTTCAGCTGTCGATGCTATCCACGTGGTTATTGCTGCGATCAGCGGATGTGACGAGCTTGTTACATCTGAGAAACCAACTTCGGCTATTCACCGCACCAGACTTGTTCGGACTGTCTCTATCGATATCGACTGAACTCGAAGGTTTCCAGACCTGTCCGGTGCTCTAGGCTCAACAGGGTTCAACACAGTTCAAGCGGATGTCCGAATCCGCTTGAAATCGAGGCGCCTGAAAATGGGGAGCCTTTGGAGTTTGCCGCAATCCGCCTTGGGCGCAGGAGGCGGCAGTCTGAATCCGCCCTCCCCGACAGATGGAGCGGATCGGAGACGGGCGTTCTCGCCTGGGCGCGGAATTCCGCTGTAGCAGGCGGCCGGTCGCCGATGTTGTTCGGGAGCCGATCTGATGGCACGTGTGACGGATCCGATCCGGCAGCCCGAAAGGCTGGCGGAGGCGACGATTAGCGTGAACTTGCCGACTTACCGTCCGGCCTTCTTCCTGGGGCCGGCGGTTTTCCCGACATCCCGCGCCCAAAAGCGGATCTCGGATTAGACACAGGCCCCGCCAACTCCCTATAATGAAAGAACTGCCCTCGGGAAGCGGTAGTGTGTCCGATGCTTCGCTCAGCGCGAGGATCCACCCGGACTTAAAGCATGTTTGAGAATCTTTCGGAAAAGCTCCAGCGCGTCTTCAAGAGCCTGCGCGGCGAAGGGAAGCTCACGGCCGAGAACATGGAAGCGGCGTTGCGCGAGATTCGCGTGGCGCTGCTGGAGGCCGACGTCCATTTCCGCGTGGTCAAGCAACTGATTGAAAGCGTGAAGCAGAAGGCGATGGGCGTCGAGGTGCTCACCGCGCTGTCGCCCTCGCAACAGGTCGTCAAGATCGTTCGCGAGGAGATGGTCAAGATTCTCGGCACGCACCAGTCCAAGCTGCGGCTGGCCAACGAGCCGCCCACCGTCGTGCTGGTGGTGGGCCTGCAAGGCTCGGGCAAGACCACCTCGACCGGCAAGCTGGCGCGCTGGCTGTCCAAGAACGGCCACAGTCCGCTGATGGTCTCGGTGGACGTCTACCGTCCGGCGGCGCGCCAGCAGTTGAGCGTGATCGGGCGCGACATTCGTCTGCCGGTTTACGAGGGCGCGGCGGAAGAGAAGACCCCCGTCGATCTGGGCCGCGCGGCGCGGCGCGAGGCCATGCAGACGGGCCGCGACGTGGTCCTGGTGGACACGGCGGGCCGGCTGCACATCGACGACCAGTTGATGGAAGAGCTGCGCCTGCTGAAAGAGGCGCTCGGGCCGACCGAAATCCTGTTTGTCGCCGACGCCATGACTGGCCAGGACGCCGTCAAGAGCGCCGACGAGTTTCACAAGCAACTGGGCATCACCGGCGTGATCCTGACCAAGATGGACGGCGACGCCCGCGGCGGCGGAGCGCTGTCGATCCGCTTCGTCACCGGCCAGCCGCTCAAGTTCGTCGGCATCGGCGAGAAGTTCGACGCGCTCGAGCCGTTTCACCCCGACCGGGTGGTTTCGCGCATTCTCGGCATGGGCGATGTGCTCTCCTTCATCGAGAAGGTCGAAGGATCCATCGACCAGAAGAAGGCCGAGGAGTTGCAGCGGAAGCTGATCGAAAACGAGTTCACGCTCGAGGATTTCCGCGATCAGTTGAAGCAGCTCCGTAAGCTGGGGTCGCTGGAATCGATCCTCGGCATGATGCCGCGGATCGGGCCGTTGAAGGACCTCAAGAACGCCAAGGTCGACGAGAAGGAGATCACGCGGGTGGTGGCGATCGTCGATTCGATGACCCACAAAGAGCGCGACAACCACATGATTATCAACGGTTCCCGCCGCCGCCGGATCGCCCGCGGCAGCGGCACCTCGGTGCAGGAAGTGAACCAGTTGCTCAAGCAGTACTCGCAGGCGCGCAAGATGATGAAGACTTTTTCCGGCGGGTTCATGGGCAAGCGCATGGGGAAATTCAAGCTGCCCTTCTTTGGGGATCAGCCGTAACGGCAGAGCGTACAGACTCAGGAGATGTGGTTTCCATGTTGATGATTCGTTTGGCGCGGTTTGGCGCCAAGAAGAAGCCCACCTATCGGGTGGTGGTGATTGAGAAAGACCGCGCCCGGGACAGCCGGGCCATCGAGGTTGTCGGTTTCTACAACCCGGTGAGCAAGCCGGCTCAGGTTCAACTGAACCATGAGCGGATGGCCCACTGGGTAGGAGCGGGGGCCACGCCTTCCAAGACCGTGGAGCGGTTGCTGAAGGCCCACCCGGCCCCGGCGGCCGAGCCCGCGGCGTAAAAGGCGGCGACGACCTCTGCCGGCGCGTCAACCTCGAATGGGTGCTATGATGGCGGCAGCAGGAGGCTAGGGATGTCAGAGATCAAGCAACTCGTGGAGGATATCGCGAAGGCACTTGTGGATATTCCCGAGCAGGTCAGCGTTCGCGAAGTAGAGGGCGAACAGGTGACGGTGTTGGAGTTGCGCGTGGCTCCGACCGACCTGGGGAAAGTGATCGGCAAGCAGGGCCGGACCGCCCGGTCCGTTCGAACCCTGCTGGGCGCCGCCGGCATGAAGCTGCACCGGCGTTTCACGCTGGAAATCCTCGAATAGCGGGTGGCGCGCGTCTCGGCGGCAAGCCGCCCGGGCGTCCGTGTATAGTAGGAAATGGAAGACTGGATCACTCTCGCCCGATTGGTCCGCCCGCGCGGCAACCGGGGCGAGTTGCTGGCGGAGTCGCTGAGCGGCCGGCGGGAGCGGTTCTCCGGGTTGCGCGAGGTCAGGTTGTTTGCCGGTGGCCGTATCGAGGGCGAAGGCCGCCCGGCTCTGGTCGAGGCGGCTTGGTGGCATCAGGACCGGCTGGTTCTTAAGTTTACCGGAATCGATTCGATTCCCGACGCCGAGGCAGTGCGCGGGGCGGCCGTGTGTGTCCCGGCGTCCGAGCGTGCCGAACTTCCCCCGGGAGAGTATTACCAGGACGACCTGGTCGGCTGCGAGGTCGTGGAACGTTCGACCGGCCAGAGCCTGGGCCGGGTGGTCGAGTGGCGGGAGTTCGGGGGGCCGCCCCTTTTGGTGGTGGGCAGTCCGGAGGGTGAGCTGCTGATTCCCTTCGCGGCCTCGATCTGCGTGGCCATCGAGCCGGACCGACGCAGGATCCTCGTGGATCTGCCGGAAGGACTGAAGGACGTGAACCGGGCATGATATTTCACGTGCTCACGATCTTCCCGGACTTCTTCCGGGGGCCGTTCGAGCACGGCGTGGTAGCGCGAGCCAGGGAGGCGGGGCCGGTGGACATCCGCATCCACGACCTGCGCGACTGGACGTACGACCGGCACCGCAGTGTGGATGACCGCCCTTTCGGGGGCGGCGAAGGCATGTTGCTGAAGCCGGGACCGATCTTTGAAGCTGTGGAAACCATCTGGCCCGAGCGGGATTCCGGCCGGCGGAAGGTGATTCTGTTGTCGGCCCAGGGCGAATTGTTCGACCAGGGCGTGGCGCGCCGGCTCGGCCAGGCCCAGGAACTGCTTCTGGTGTGCGGGCGCTACGAAGGCGTAGACGAGCGAGTGAGCGAGCAGCTTGCCGATGAGGAGTTGTCGATCGGCGACTACGTGCTGAGCGGCGGGGAATTGGCGGCGGCGGTGGTCATCGATACGGTGGCTCGCTTGCTGCCCGGCGTGCTGGGCAACCGGGCGTCGAGCGTCTTCGACTCGTTCGGAGACGGCGGCGAGAACTTCGGAATCCTGGACTCGCCGCATTACACGCGGCCCGCGGATTTCCGCGGCTGGCAAGTGCCGGAGGTCCTGCTGGGTGGAGATCACGCCGCCATCCGGGAATGGCGGCGCCGCGCGGCGCTCGAAAAGACCCGCCGCCGGCGGCCGGAACTTCTAGAGAGAAAGAGGCAGAGCGGCTGCGTTCGCACTGTCGAGGGATTGAAATGAGCCTCAACGCGTTGTTGACAAAAGCAGTGAACAAGGGCAAGCGGACCGACATTCCGGAATTCCGTCCCGGCGACACCATCCGCGTGCACGTGAAGATCAGGGAAGGCGACAAAGAGCGCCTGCAAGCCTTCGAGGGCACGGTGATCGCCCGGAAGAACACCGGCATGGGCGAGACGGTGACCGTCCGCAAGGTCAGCTTCGGCCACGGAGTCGAGCGGATCTTCCCGGTCCACGCCCCGGTCATCGATCACGTCGATGTCATCCGCACGGGCCGGGTTCGCCGCGCCAAGCTTTACTATCTGCGCGGCTTGAAGGGCAAGGCCGCCCGCCTGCGTGAGCGCGAGTAAGGCGGAGAGGGCATCCGACCCGGTGCGCGGCGACAAGGCGGCGCGGTACCAGTGCACGATGGCCTTCGAGCGGCAGGCCCGCTCGAAGGGTTACCAGCGCATTGCCGGCGCCGACGAGGCTGGCCGGGGCGCGCTGTTCGGTCCCGTTTTCGCCGCCGCCGTGGTGCTCTCGCCGGACCGGCCCATTCGCGGACTGGACGACAGCAAGCTTCTGGAACCCTCCCGGCGCCAGGCGCTGTCGCCGCGGATTCGCGAGCGCGCCGCGGCCTGGGCCGTGGCCGCGGCCGACTCGTTCGAGATCGATCGCTGGAACATTCTCGAGGCTTCCCGCCTGGCATTGCGGCGGGCGGTGGCCGCGTTGAATCCGCCTTGCGATTATCTTCTGGTGGACGCCGTGCGGCTGGACTGGCCAGGTCCGCAGCAGCCGATCATCCACGGCGACGCGCGCTCGCGCAGCATCGCCGCCGCGTCGATTCTGGCCAAGGTCGCCCGCGACCAGTGCATGGCGCAGTGGGACGCCGTCTTTCCCGAGTACGGCCTGGCGAGGAATAAGGGATACCCGACGCCGGACCATTCGGCCGCCCTCGCCCGCTTCGGCCCGACCTTCCTTCACCGTTTCAGCTATGCGCCGGTTCGCTTCACCAGCCAGGTGGTCTTCTGGCCCCAGCAGCCGAGTCTGTTCGACTCGGCCGGAGGCGCCCACTGATGCCCGAGCCGGTCTACCGCTGGTACCACAAATTGGGCGGGTTGCTGTTTGTGAACTTCTGCTTCCTCATCGGCGTCGCACTGGCCGTTTTCCCGTGGCTGGAGTGGTGGGATGTGAACTACTTCTCCTATTTCAGCCCCGCCTGGCGCCGGGTCTGGCTGAATCCGTACTTTCGCGGAGCGGTGAGCGGAGTCGGACTGCTGAACGTGTGCATTTCCTTTATCGAGATCTTTCGCCTGAAGCGCTTCTCCGGCTAATAAATGCGTCAGCCTGGTATGGCCCCTTTTTCAAAAAGGGGCCATACCAGGCTGACGCATTTATTGGGGTTTCCGCTAGAATGAAGAGAGCCCCTTTTCGAGGTACCGTGAGCGAGACCAAACTGACTACACCCGACGCCGGGAAGGCCCAGGAACCGAAACGCAAGGCCGAGCCGCCTCGGGGAACCATCGCCGAATGGACGGTCACGATTCTGCTGCTTCTGTTCGGCACCACGGCCCTGGTCCAGGCGTTCGTGATCCCCACCGGTTCGATGGAAGAGACGCTGTTGATCGGCGACCATCTGCTGGTGGACAAGCTGGCCTATGCGCCGCCCGGACCCCTTACCAGGTACGTCCTGCCCTACAGCCCGCTCCGGCACGGCGACATCATCGTGTTCCGCTATCCGATCGACATCCGGCAGACCTTCGTCAAGCGCGTGATCGGACTGCCGGGAGACCGCCTCCGGATCGAGAACAAGCAGCTCTACCGGAACGGCCAGAAGCTCAACGAGCCTTACAAGTACCACAAGACGGAGTACTTCGATTCCTACCGCGACAACTTCCCGGGCGTCCCCAACGTTCGGCTGTACGAACCGGCGCAGGCCATGCTGGACAAGGACGTGGTCAACGGCGAAGTGGTGGTCCCGGCGAACAGCTACTTTGCCATGGGCGACAATCGCGACTCCTCGCTGGACAGCCGTTACTGGGGCTTCGTTCCGCGCGATAACATCATCGGCAAACCGCTGATCATCTACTGGTCCTACGACGCGCCCACCGAGCGTCTGGCCGACCCCACCATCAGCGTCGATCACGCGCTGGACCTGCTCCAGAACTTCTTCGTCAAAACGCGCTGGCGCCGGACCTTCAACCTGATCCACGGCTACCGCCAGAACTAGTTTTTGCCCGGAGCGGGCGCGAACTGTATGATGACAGATTGGGGCCTGAATCCAGCAGACCGCCGGTTCAACGCATCGCGATCTTCGGCGGCACGTTCGATCCCATCCATCTGGCCCACGTAACCGTGGCCCGCGAGGCGCTGGCTCAGTACTCGCTCACGCGCGTTCTGTTCGTGGCGGCGGCGCACCCGCCTCACAAAGCCGATGCCGCCGTCACGCCGTATGAGCACCGGCTGCGGATGGTTGAGCTGGCGTGCGCGGGCGAGCCGGCGTTTGCCGCCTCCCCGCTGGAAGCCGGCGCGGCGCGCAGCTATTCGATCCGCACCATCGAGCGCGTCCGGCGCGAGTTGGCTCCCCAGGACCGCCTGTTTTTTCTTATCGGCGCCGACGCCTTCGCCGAAATCGGCTCCTGGCGCCGTTCCGGGAAGGTCATCCGCGCGGTCGAGTTCATCGTCGTGACGCGCCCGGGCCACGGCTATCAATCTCCCCCGGACGCAGTGGTGCATCGCCTGGACACGCTGGCGCTCCCGGTCTCCTCTTCCGAGATCCGGCGGAAACTCGGCGCGGGCCTGGAACCCGAGGAACTCGATCCGCGAGTGATCGCCTACATTCGCGATCACACGCTGTACCGGTAGGCGGCGCCCGATTCCAGCCGGCAGATGCCCCGCTTCGAGGCGCGGACAAAACGCACCAGGTGGAGCGCGTGTTCGGTCCCGACCTCGGCCTCGATTCGCCGCAGCGCTTCCTCCAGGCGCAGACCGGAACGGTACAGCAACCGGTAGGCCCGCTTGATGGCGGCGATGTCGGCGGCGGAGAAGCCGGCGCGCTTGAGACCGACCAGGTTGATCCCCCTGGGCGTCACCTTGTAGCCGCCATAGAGGAAATAGGGCGGCACGTCGCTGTTGACGCGGACCAGCCCCCCGATCATGGCCAGGCGGCCGATCCTGGAGTACTGGTGGATGCACACGCCGCCGGAGATGAAGGCCTGGTCCTCGACCTCGACGTGGCCCGCCACCAGCGCGCAACTGGCTATCACCGTCTGGTTGCCGATGCGGCAGTTATGGGCGATGTGGCCCGCGGTCATGATGTAGTTCCCGTCGCCGATGACGGTCTCCGATTCCGGCTCGGTGCCGCGCGAGATGGTGTAGTGCTCGCGGATGCGGTTCGAGTTTCCGATGCGCAGGTAGCTGCGCTCGCCGGTGAACCCCTTGTCCAGCGGGTCGGTGCCCAGCACGGTGCAGGCGGAGATCTGGTTGTGGTCGCCCATGCTGGTCCAGCGTTTGACCCAGACGTAAGGCTCCAGGCGGCAGAAGGCGCCGATCGCGACGTCGCGCTCGACGATCGCGAAGTCGCCGATGACGGTTTGCGGGCCGATTCGGGCATCCGGATCGACGCGCGCCGTGGGCGCGACGGCAGCCGAAGGGTCGATGGGCATAGACTTAGTATCATAGCGGACGACACAGCGGCGGGCTGGTGTCGGCGGGGGTCGGGCATGCCCGGCCCGGAGGTCATCGTGCGGGTCAGGGAACTTGCCGAATGGCTCGGCGTCACCTTCGAGGGTGACGGCGAGAAGGAGATCGCCGGCGTGGCGGCGGTGGAATCGGCCGGGGCGGCCGAGCTCTCCTTTGTCTCGGGACGGAAGGCGGAGAGGAGCGCGCGGTCGTCCGCGGCCGGCTGCCTGATCGTGCCGCCCGAATTCCTCAATCCCGGCCGCACCCTGATCCGCGCGCCGGAACCCAGAACCGCGTTTGCGCGCGCCGTGGCGCGCCTGGTTCCGTCGCCCGGGCACGAGCCGGGCGTCCATCCGCGGGCCTGGGTGGATGAGACGGCGGAACTCGCTCCTGGCGTGAGCGTCGGGCCGGGCGCCAGTATCGCCGAGGGCGCGCGCGTCGGCGCGGGTTGCGCCATCGGCCCGGGTTGCGCCATCGGCCGCCGTGCCGCGGTGGGCGAAGGTTCCGTGCTGCATGCCAACGTGACCGTGTACGACGACGTCGAGATCGGCAAGCGCGCCATCCTCCATTCCGGCTGTGTCATTGGGGCCGACGGCTTCGGCTTTGTGATGGCCGGCGGGCGCTACGAAAAGTTCCCGCAGGTGGGCCGGGTGGTGATCGGCGACGATGTCGAGATCGGCGCCAACTCCTGCATCGACCGCGCTGCGCTGGGGGTCACCTGGATCGGCGACGGCGTCAAGCTCGACAACCTGGTCCACGTCGCGCACAACTGCCGGATCGGCCGGCACGTGGTAGTGGCCGCGCAAACCGGCTTTTCGGGCGGCGTCGTGGTCGAGGACTACGCGGTCATCGGAGGGCAGGTCGGCGTGGGCGACAAAGCCCGCATCGAGACCGGCGCGGTCATCGGCTCCGGCAGCGGCATCCTCAGCTCGAAGGTGGTCCACGGCGGGCAGGTCCTGTGGGGCACCCCCGCGCGGCCGCTGAAGGAACACCTCGAGCAACTCGCCAACCTGGCCCGCCTGCCGGAACTGAGGCGCGAGTTCGCCGAACTGAAGCGCCGGATCGAGCGGATCGAGGCCGGCGGGCGCGCGCAATGATCGTCGTGGTTGGCGGCAGCGGGCGCAAAGTGGGCAAGACCTCGCTGATCGAGAGCCTGATTCGCGCACTCCCGGAGGCGCGCTGGCTCGCGCTCAAGATCAGCGGGCACGCTCACGGCGCGGGCCAGGGAAAATTCGAGCGGCAGGAGACGCCCGACCCTGAAACCGACACCGGGCGGTTCCTCGCCGCGGGCGCCCGGGAGGCCTGGTGGCTGCGCGCCGGCGAGGACCGCCTGGCCGCCGCGGCGCCGGAACTCCAGGCCTTGATGGCGGGCTTCGAGAACGTGATCATCGAGTCGAACTCGATCGTCGAAATTCTCCGTCCGGATCTCCACCTGTTCGTCGCGGGCGATGAATGGAAGGAATCGGCCGGACGCTGGCTGGCGAGCGCCCGCCCAGTCATAGTCACGGCGTCGGACTGCGCTTGCGGAGAACCGGTTCGACTTGTCGCCGGGCGGCTCAGGCGGCAAGCGGGAAAGTGACCGACAACAGCATGCCGCCGGCCGGTTGAGTCTGCGCGCGGATGCGCCCGCCATTGGCGTCGATAATGCGCCGCACGCTGGCCATAGCCAGCCCGGAGCCGGAACCCAGGCGCGGACGCTCAAGGTCGAGTAACGATTCCAGCTCGTCGGCGGCGCCGTCGGACGCCGCCAAACGGATGGTCAGTCCGGCTTCGAATTCCGTCGCCGACGTGGCAAGCTCGACGGGCTCCGCCTCCGGTGAGATCCGGCGGAAGTAACCCAGCAGATTGCGCACCATGTGCGCAGCCTGAGCTGCATCGACTTCAACCGGGATGGGGCCTTCGCCCCGGGTGAGGCGCAGGGGCCGGCCCTCCCAGGGTGGCACCTCCGACACCGCATCCGCGACCAGGTCGTTCAGATCGACGCGCACCGGATGCGGCGGCGCCGCCCGGAAGTAGTGCATCGCGTCGGAGAGGATGACATTGGCCTCCTGCACCAGCAGTTGTATTTTTTCGAGTTGCTCGATCGCCTTGCTCTCCTTTGGCGGCAGCGTCATGGACAGGTAGTAGGCGATCGCCTCGATGGTGCTTAAGGGTTGGCGCAACTGGTGCGCGAGATGGCTGAACGCCTCGGTGGTGTCCGGTGCGCGGCGTTCGTCCGAGCGCGGCGGCCGGACGGCGTCGAGGATTTCGAAGGTTTGCGACATCGCTTCTCTTGCGGCTGACCCGGGAGGCGAGAACAGCCGCCGGTTACCAATGTTAGCGACCCGGCGGGCGTTGCGCAAGTGACATTTCAAGGTGAAAATGATTGCGCCGCCGCGGGCGCGGTCCAGAGCTGCTTTGCTCAAAGGGGACATTATCACTTTGCCGCCGCACCTCTATTCCAAGAGCGCCACGCGCACGGATGCGGCTCAGGTCAGACCCTACTACGAGGAACTGATCGCCGGGTATCTCCCGGATGAGTTGCGCTGGCCGGGCTATTGCCCGCCGGCGGCCTTGGTTCTCACCATTCCAGCCGGACGCCGCAGCGGAAACTGCGCGACCCGGCCTCGTCGTATTGGCCCACTCCGCCTGTGCTCGAAATGGTGCCCGCGGTGGCCACAGTGCTGATGTTGGTGTCCGGGTTGTCCCAGTTCGGGTGGTTCGACAGGTTGGTTGAGGTCAACTCGAACCGCAGCCTCACGCGCTCGCGCAAGGCTAAGGTCTTGTACACTCCCAGGTGGAACACGGTGCTGTTCGGGCCGTAAATCACGCCCTTCGCGGATGTGCCGAACATGCCGGGGGCCGGACGCCCGAATGCCCCCACGTCGAACCAGCGGTCCACGCTGCGCTGCCCGTCCGGCAGGTTCGGGTCCCGCAGGATATCGGGACGAATGCTGACCTGGGGCGCCGTGCGCGAGGTAGTGTACCGCGTGCCGGTTGGGTCCGGACCGGTCCACAGCGGGGTGAGGAACTGGCCGGAATCGTAGTAGTACATGGCGCTGAGCTGCCATCCCGCGGCGGCGGTGCGCGCGATCCGGCTGCCATGTTTGGCGAACGGCAGTTCGTAAATCACCGCGCTGGTGATGCGGTGCGTCGGCACGTCCTGCCACACGGAGCGCTCCCGCCGACGATCATAAGCGCTCTCCGGGCTCTGGCCGCGTTCCAGGTCGCCGATGTCTCGCGCCCAGACCCAGGACGCCTGGTAGAACAATCCCGACGCCAGGTGCCGCAGCGCCTCCGCCGACAGCGAGTGGTATTGGTGCCCGGCGCCGTTGGTCCAGTAATTGACCGTCGGGTAGCGTGGGAACAGGTGCGGTTTGTCGATGTACGCCCTGGTGTCGGCGACGGGTTGGTTGAGGTCGTAGGTCCACTCGCCCTGCCGTGTGTTGGTCCCGACATAGGACAGGCGGAAGCCGGTATTCCAGCGCTCATGCTCGACCGTCAGGTTCCACTGCATGCTGAAGGGAAACCTCAGGTCCGACCGGACGGCCGACGGCAGGCTCACCGTGGTTGGGCCGCCGACGCTGGCGGGAAACACCCGCGGCAGCACGACTACCGGCGTCCCTGCCGGGTTTGTGAAAGCCGGCTCGCTGATATTGAACGGCACCCCGCCAACGTTAGGGCCGATGGGAACCGTATCGTAGAAAATCCCGTACCCGGCGCGCAGCACCGTGCGGTTCCCCCCGAGGCGCCACGCCATTCCGATCCTGGGCGCGAAATTGTTCTTGTCGGTTTTGAGCAGGGTGTCTCCCGGCAGGCCGAGAGTCTTCGCTTCCACCACCCCCACGTAGCCGCTGGGCATCAGCGGGCTGACCTGGCCGAGCGATCCGTCCGTCACCACAATGTTGCCGGAACCGATATCGAACAGCGATTGCCGGTTCGCTTTGTCGGTCCAGGTTTCCCGCTGCTCGTAGCGCAAGCCGGCCTCGACGGTGATCCGCGGGGTGATCTTGAACTGGTCCACCACGAACGCCTCGTACGACCACCGCCACTGGTCGAGCATCAGCGGCGGGAACGCCCGCGACGAAGTGCTCGGCAGGCCGAGCAGAAAGTCCGCGTAAGGAAAGCCGGTGTAGCGGTTGGAGAAGGCGGCGCTGCCGAACAACGCGGCGGCCGCCTGCCAGTCGCGGTAGGCTACGCGGCTGATCAGAAAACCGGCCTTCACCGTGTGCCGCCCGTGAAACCAGCTCACCTGGTCCTGGATCTGGTGGGTCTTGCTGTAGGCGCCCGGATGCCGCCACACCGTCTGGGTGGGTCCCGTGAGGCCGAGACCCGAAAAGGTCACGGCGAACATTCCGTTGATATCCGGGAGGTCGCCGGCCAGACCCTGCAAGCCCAGATACTCGACCACCTCCTTGCCCTTGAGCGGACCGTTCCGGGGATTGTCATTGAAGGACATGCCCCAACGGGTCTCGTTCAGCAGCGTGGGACGAACGCTGTAGGTGAACGATACCGCGGCGCCCCGCGTGTCCCGCGTGTTCCAGCGCTGGCCGATCGCCGGCAGATTGCCGTCGTAGCCGGTGTTCGGACTACGCTGCCATGTGTAGCGGCCATAGATCGACGCCTTCGGCGAGAAGCGGTGGTCGATCCGGGTGGTCCAGTAATTGTTCGGATCGAATGCCCGAGTCTTTACCTCGCGGTAATTCTGGCTTCGGAGCACCGACAGATCGCCGAAATTGGGCAGCGGATAAAACCGCTCCTGGAATTTCACCGCGACGGGATTCAGCCGCGCGGTTGGGATGCGGTTCCCCGCAAACGGTGCGTTGTTGGCCGACGGATCGCGAACCACGGTAGCTGGAGCCAGTGCGGAAAAGTCGCCGGCGCGCCAGGACGCAAGGGGAACCGTCGGATTCAGCAGGTCCTGCGCGCCGCTGCCCCGCGAGGTTTCGATGGAGAAGAAGAAAAATGTCCGGTTGCGGCCGTTGTAGATCCTGGGCAGCACCACCGGACCGCCGACCGAGCCGCCCGGCCAGTGGCGGACTCCGGCGGGCCTCTCCGGAGAAAACGGATTCCGGGCCCGGAACCATGGCGTGCTGTAGTAATCGAAGAGGCTGCCATGCAACTTATTGGTCCCGGCTTTCGAAATCAGCGTCACCATGCCGATGGGTCCGAACTCCGCCGAGTTATTGGCCACGTCCACCCGCGCTTCCTGGTAGCTTTCGATGTAGCCCAGCAGGGGACTGATGGTGTTGCCGCCGCGCCCGTCGGCGATACTGATGCCGTCGATCTGGGCGTCCGACTGGTTGGAACGCCCCCCGCCGTAACGCCGCTGCGCCTCGGTGGTGCTGGACCGCCCCACCGATGGCGTAATGGCGACGAAATCCAGCACGCCGCGCGAAGCCAGGGGCAGGTCGCGCAGCACCTGGCTGCTCCGGCTGTCCCCGATGCGCGCCGTTTCGGTCTCGATCAGCGTCGCGCCGGCGGTCACCTCCACCGCGCTTTCCACGGCGCCGAGCTCCAGGCGGAGGTCGATGCGCCGCACGTCGCGGGCGGCCAGTTGGACGTCCTGCACCACCAGCTCCTTGAACCCCGCCGCGCGAGCCCGCAACGTATACCCGCCTTCCCTCAGCGAGGAAAGCGTGTATTGCCCGAGATCATTGGAACTGGTGCGGTAGACGAAGTTGGTGGCGGCGTGCGTGGCTTCGATAGCGACCTTCGCCATGGCCGCGCCCGTCGGGTCCGTCGCCGCGCCGGTGATGGTTCCCAGCGTGGTCTGCGCCGCGGCCACCCCCGCCAGCATGAAAAGCGGGAGTGCGGCGCGAATCCGAAATCTCGTGTTCATGAATGAGCCCTCCTGTCCAGGGTATTCAGACCATTGCTAATCCTTAGTTGTTGGCGATCCAGGCCGCCAGCGTTTCCAGGTTCTGCGCGAAGGTGGGGGAGCGGATAATGCGCGTGCGCGGCGGCTGCTTCCCTTCGTAGATCTCGATGCGGTCGTCTTCCTTGATCGGCGTGATGCGGCCGTTGATGACCATCGTTCCATCGTGCGCCGCCCAGAGCTGAATCAGGCGGTCGGCTTTTCCGATGTACCCCATCTCGGCCCACGCGCCACGGGCGTCCATGGAATCCAGCAGGGACCGGACTTTCGCTGACTCCGGGCGCGCCGCCAGCGGGGCCCGGTTGCCGGTGCTCCAGGGGGAAAGCCCGTGCAGTTTGCCGCCGCGCCGGAGCCCCGCTGCGTCCGCCTTCAGCAGCCTTTCGTATGCGGCGCGGACTTCCGCCACCCACGCGCCGCTGGTTAGCACCGCATAGTGCGTGATCACCGATTCGTCGGTGTAGCTGATCTCGTACCCGTCGGCGCGCGACGTTCCCAGCCCCTTCGCCCGGATCACGTTGCCCTTGGTAATGTAAAGCGGCCGGTTCGTGCGCAATTCGTAAAACCGCGCCAGCACCGGTTCTCCCGGCCGGAAGCGGCGGCGGGCTTGCGAAGGATTCGCCGCCGGCGGCAGGATGGAGCGCTCGTAATACGCCAGGGCGCTCGGGAACGGCCGCAAATACTTCCGGTCGCCCGTCTCGCGGTAGAGCAGAAGCAGCATCTCCATGACGCTGTGCGATTCGCCGCCGGTCACCGAGGGCGGTTCGAACAGCCGGGCCCATGCCGGATGCATATCCCGGTCGTACTGCTGCGCCCAGCCCGGCTGCGGTTCGGGCATCTGCGCCAGCAGCAGGAATTGGCCGCCGCGCTCCGCCGCCGCCCGCAAGCGCGGGTCCTTGTAGACGAGCGCGGCTTCCAGCATCAGGTCGATGTTGTCGGCGATCGAGTTGTCGTTGAAGGTGTAGTGCTCGTAGTAGACCTCACCGGGCCATTGGCGCGGCCAGGTTTCCGGGTAACTCGCCGGCTTCACCGGGAACTTCGCCGGGTCGGGGAAGGCGGAGTAGCGTTGCGGCCACGCCCCGATGGGGTATTGCGCTTTGAGCAGGCTTTCCAGCGCGAACTGCGCCGCCTCGTGAATGGCGCGGTCCTTGAAACCGAGCGCCCGGTCCACCCGCATCAGCACGCGCGTGCAGGCCTGCGTGATGTTGTCGTCCAGGCTGGTCGGGGGCTTCCGCGGCGCCCCCGGAGCGGCGCAATCGTACTCCGTGCGGTAAGGATATTTCTTGCGGGCGGCCGGATCGAACTCGATGAGGTAATCCCAGCCGCCCGAGCACAACTGTCCTTGCACCAGCGCCAGCGCCGCCTTGCGCGCGGCTTCCAGGTACAGGCGGTCGCCGGTGGCGTCATAGGCTTCCAGGAAAGCCATCGCCACGCGCGGCGTGCCATCCCGCTGCGTCTCCACCTGCGTCGGCCCTTGTCCGTGTTCGGACCGGCCGTAGCTCAGGTCCTCGGCGTAATCGAAGTGGTAGCCGCCGTCCTTCGAAACCTTGTCCGCATAGAAGGTCGCCGCCTTTCGCATCCCATTCAGGACCTCGTGGCGCGTTGGAGCGTTCTGGGGGAAGGCGACGCTGGAGAACACCAGGGTCGCCAAAAAACCACAAGCCGGTCGCATTATCCCTAAGCCTATCAAAGGAATCTCAGGGTATCAAGGGCAATGGCTACGGTGACATTTCAAGGTGAAAATGATTGCGCCGGCGCCGGCCGGGAATCACCGGCGCCCGTGGCGCGAATGCGGCGGCGGCGCCCAATGGCCGCTCACCCAACGCCAGTGGTTGCCGCGGAAGACCCAATAGCCGTCCACCCAGACATAGCCGGGCCCCGGCGCCGTGCCCCTGGCGCGGTACGCGTAAGGCGGAGGCGGCGGCGGAGGAGTATGCGCGCGGTAATGCCGCGAGCAGCCCGCCGAAGTGCCGGCCGCCAGCGCGGCCAACAACAGCAAGCTTCGAATCCGGTTCATGGTCTTTCACCTCGCTCGTCCCGTGGTATGCGGCGCGGGCGGGCGCGGTTTCAATCTGAACGCAATTTAATGTGCATGCTGGCTGTGGAGTATACTGTGGAGTGAGGTCAACAATGCAGACCATCCAGGTTGTGCTGGACGCCAAACTGTTGAAGGCGGCCGACAGCGCGGCGGAGCGGGCGAGAGTCAATCGATCCGCACTCATCCGAGCGGCGCTTCGCAACCATCTGGCCGGCCTCCGGACGAGAGAACTGGAAGAGCGTGATAGAGCGGGCTACCGAGCCGTCCCCGACAGCGAGGTTGAGGTCGCTCGGTGGGAGGCGGAGGCCGCGTGGCCCGACGACTGAGCCGGGGCGAGATTCGCATGCATCGTTTCTCGGCTCCGGACAAGGAACGGCCGGTCTTGGTCCTAACCCGGGACAGCGCACTCGACTACCTGACGACGGCCACGGTTGCCCCCGTCACCTCCACCATCCGCGGCGTACCGGCGGAAGTAGTAATCGGCGTCGAGGAGGGGATGAAGGGGCCGTGCGCTGTAAACCTGCACAACGTGGTGACCGTGGACCAACGCAAGCTCGGGCGGCGCGTGGCTCAACTTGATCCCGGCCGGATGCGGGAAGTTTGCGCCGCGCTGGGGTTCTCGCTGGGTTGCGACTGATTTCTTCATCCGGCCGGGCGCAATTCGGCCAGGATGCGGCGCGCCGCTTCCTTGCCGCGCGCGCCGATTTCGCCCGCCGGTCCCACGCAGCCCGGACAGCCCGACTCGCAGGGGCAGGAATCGAGCAGCTCCGCCGCGCGCGCCACCAGCTCGCCGGCCAGACGAAACAGCGGCGCGCTCTGGCCGACGCCGCCCGGGTAGTTGTCGTAGAGGTGGAGATTGGGCTCGTAACTCCGCAAGCCGGAGGCGATGTCTTCGGTCATCGCAACGCCCAGATCGCGCGGGTCGCACATCACCAGCAGCGCCGCCACGGCGCGCAGGGCGTTGCCCAGCCCGGTAAGACCGTTCTGCCGTTCGGTGGGCGACAGGTCCGGGAACCGCGCCAGGAAGGCTTCGGGGAAATGGAGCCAGAAGGCGGTGGTGTGCATCTCCTGCTCGGGCATCGAAAGATGTCCGGCGCCGACGTTCTCGAGGGTGTAGAACTTGATCTTCTTGAAGCCCACCACCTGGCGGTTGACGCGCACTTCCCCGTGCAAGGCCGAAGCCAGGCCCACGGGCCGGGACTCGAACTGGTCCAGCACCTTGACCTGGGTGTAGTCGATGGCGTCGGTGAAGTAGTCGCAATCCACCGCGCGGACGTAGGCCTTGCGCTGGTCGTAGTCGAAGCGCTCTACCTGGTACTGTCTGGCCTCGTGCAGGTAGATCGCCTTCTCGTGCAGGGTGGTGAGCGCGGCCGGAAACGAGACTTCGCCGATGACGCGGTGGTCGCCGGTGGTGTCGACGACCACGAAGTTGTCGCTGGTCACGGCCCGCAGGCTCACCGCGTTGGCCGGGTAAGTGTCCGAAGTCCAGTGCCAGGCGCCCGCCGAGTGATGCAGGAAGCCAAGCTCCTCGAGGAAGCGGCAAAGCTCGGCGGCCTTGCCGGGCGGATGCGGGCCGAAGCGCTCGCTGTCGCGGATCGGCAATTCGAACGCGGCGCATTTGAGATGGGCGAGCAGAATCTCGAGGTTGTCGGCGTTGATGTAGGCGTGCTCGGGCGAGGCGCCGAAGAAGTAGTCCGGGTGCTCGACGATGTACTGATCCAGCGGCGCGCTGGATGCGACCAGCACGGCGATGGAGGGGGCCAGGCGGCGGCCGGCGCGGCCGGCGCGCTGCCAGGTGGAGGCGATGGTGCCCGGATAGCCGGCCATGACGACGGCGTCGAGCGAGCCGATGTCGATCCCCAACTCGAGCGCGTTGGTGGCCACCACGGCGCGGATGTCGCCGTCGCGCAGCTTGCGCTCGATCTCGCGCCGCTCGCGCGGAAGGTAGCCGCCCCGGTAGCCGCGCACGGCCTCCGCCGAGAGCGGCCCGCGCGCGCAGGCGTCTTTCAGGTAGGTCACCAGAAGCTCGGTCGCCAGCCTGGAATTGGCGAACACCAGGGTCTGCTGCCCGCGCTCGATGGTCTCCAGCGCGATCCGGCGCGCCTCGTGCAGATAGCTTCGCCGGATGCCCAGTTGCCGGTTGACCACCGGCGGGTTGTAGAAGACGAAGTACTTCTCGCCCGACGGCGCGCCGTTGGACTCGATGGTTTCGCACGGGCTTTCGGTCAGCGCCTCAGCCAATTCCTTCGGATTGGCAATGGTGGCCGAGCAGCAGATGAACTGCGGCGACGATCCATAGAACTCGCAGATCCGCTTCAGCCGGCGCACCAGGTTCGCCAGGTGGCTTCCATAGACGCCGCGGTAGTAGTGCAGCTCGTCGATCACGAAGTAGCGCAGGTTCTCGAAGCACTTGGCCCAGCGGGTGTGGTGCGGCAGGATGCCGCTGTGCAGCATGTCCGGATTGGTCAGAACCACGTTGGCGCGCTCGCGGATGGCCTTGCGCGCGTCCTGCGGCGTGTCGCCGTCGTAGGTGAAGGCGCGGACGCTGGAACCCATCGCCTCGGCCAGGCCCTGGAACTCGTGCAACTGGTCTTCGGCGAGCGCCTTGGTCGGAAACAGGTACATCGCCCGCGCTTCCGGCTCGCGCGCGATCCGCTCGAGAACCGGCAGGTTGTAGCACAGCGTCTTGCCGCTGGCCGTGGGCGTGACGATGACCACGTTTCCCCCGGCCGAGATGCGCGCGAACGCCTCGGCCTGGTGCGTGTACAACTGCCGGATGCCGCGCTTTTCCAGCGCCGTTCGCAAAGCCGCCGGCAGAGCCTCCGGCATCCCCGCGTATTGAGCCTCGCGCACGGGTTGATGCTGTATCGCGCGGATGGGCGATTCCGGACCGGCCATCTGTTCGCGGAACCGCACCAGCGCCGCGTCCAAGCCCGCGCGTTCCGACTGCGCCCGGTGAGCCGGCAACTCGGGAAAACCCAGAGAGAGATTCACACGCCGCTCCTTTCGCTTTTTCTTCTCCAGGCTACACGAAATACCGAGGACTTACAAGCGGCAATTCAAATTGAGGACGGGGCCGGATCTCGGAAGGACTGGCGGATGAACTCGTACCGTTCCAGGGTCGCCGCCACGGAAGTCGGTGCGAGGTCCCCATTCGGCCGCTCCAGCCGCACCACTTTCCCCTTGCAGCGCAGACGCACGTCCTCGTCGGAACCGGATGCCGTGGGCAGGGTGATGAAATACTCGATCTGCTGGCCCACTTCCATCTGAGACCGAA
>Ga0315273_10000456_pt1 | contig 42617 bp, 41 predicted proteins | sample YL17G02_0_MG_FD_205753 | JGI IMG/M metagenome (GOLD analysis project Ga0315273, IMG submission 205753) | Sediment microbial communities from Yellowstone Lake, YNP, Wyoming, USA - YL17G02_0 | ecosystem: Environmental > Aquatic > Freshwater > Lake > Sediment | place: USA: Wyoming | collected...
GTAGTATTCCAGGCCGTTGGCGGTTTTCAGGCGCACCAGCTCGGGGAGGCCCTTCTGGCTCTCAATCCTCGTCCGCTCCTCCAGGAACTTGACGAACGCCTCCTGGGTGGTGGAGCGCACGAGAGGCAGCCTCTTCTCGTCCTTGACCGCGTACAGCTCCCGCAGGGTGTAGGCATAAGGGGCCTTGCGGAACTGGCTGTCGAAGCGCTTGAGCACCATGGATTTTTCGCTCTCGCCCTGGACCTGGCCGCGGAAGTACACGTTGTAGAGCCCCACCAGGTAGGCCGCCTGGCAATAGCCGTTCTCCTCGGCGTTGCGGTCCGTCCTCTCCCGGAACTCCTGGACCACCAGGTTGGCGAAGTGCGCCCAAAAGCGAAAGGAAAAATCCGAAGGCTCGGTGAGCGAGGCTAGGGCCCGGCCGGACTTGGTGATGATAGTGTTGAGCGTGTCGCGCAGCACGTGATCGTTGCCGCGCAGCGCCGGCAGCAGCCGATGCATGACGTAGCCGGCGTTGTTGCGGCTGCTCAGGTACTCCCGCAGCTTGGCCAGGGAGATCTCCAGCAGCTTGCCTTTTATCAACTCGGCGGTGACCAGGATGTGCGGAAGAGCGTCCGGAAAGCCGAGGCGCAGGATCTCGGGGGTCTCCGCGGGCGGTTTGGACAGGATATTCACGAAGTCGGACTTGATGTCCACGTCCAGGACCAGCTCGTCGGGCAGCTTCAGGTCCAGACCTTTCTCGTTGGGGAAAGGCTCCAGCGGCTTCTGCTCCAGCAGGGTGAATCCCTTGCGCACGATCTCCGAGAAGAAGCGCGGGTAGAGGATGCCCTTGATTTCCGGGCCATCGTATTCCAGCCGGCACAGATCGCGCTCGGCAAGGGCCCGCAAATGCATAATGAGCTGGAGCTCGGTGCGCTGGCCCAGCTCCTCCAATTGGGGGAACTTCAGAAGGAAGCGGCCGAGGTTGAGCTTGACGAAACCGGCGAACTCGTTGAACTCGAACCGGGCCCGGCGCTGCAGCATAGCGAAGTGGCGCAGCAGGTGCTGAACCGCCAGCGGCAGCGGGCCCAGGTCCCCGCGCGGCTCCTTCTCCTTGATAGGCTCCAGGGTCTCGCTCATCCGTTGTTTACAGTAGCACCAATGCCCGGGCCTGTCCAATGCGCACTCGCGCGCGGCGTTGGGTCGCGTTGGCAGCGCGGACAAGTCCAGGTGCCGCGGCCGGCGACCTTCCCCCGGGCGATGGCCGTCCCGCAGCGTGGGCAGGGCGCCCCCTTGCGGCCGTACACTTGAAGGACGAACTGGAACCCGCCGCGGCGCCCGCCGGGGTCCACATAGTCCGAGATCGAGGTTCCGCGACGGCGGATCGCCGCCCGCAGCACCCGGTGAATGCTTACTGCGAGGGATTCGACCCGCTGCCGTGTCAGGCTGCAGCTGCGGCGCCGCGGGGACAACCGCTCGCGGAAGAGCACCTCGTCCGTGTAGATGTTGCCCAGGCCGGCCAGCACCCTCTGGTCCAGGAGCGCGGCCTTGAGGCAGCGCTGCGTGCGCCGCAGGCTCTCGTACAGGCGCTCAGGGCGGATCTGCAGCGCGTCCGGGCCAAGGCGCTTGGCTCGGATGAATTCCGGGAGGCTACCGGGCAGCAGCTCCAGGCGCCCGAACTTGCGCACGTCCCGGAACACCAGCTTATGAGCCGACTTCGTGAAGAAGATCTCCAGGTGGGTATGGCCGTCGCGGGGCTCCCGGCGGGGGAGCAGCAGCACCTGCCCGGTCATACGCAGGTGCACCGCGACCTCGCGGCCGTCGCTCAGGCGCAGGAACAGGTACTTGCCGTGGCGGGCGATCGAGATAAAGGTCCGCCCGCGCAGCGCGTCCCGGAAGCAGTCGGCGCCGGAGCTCACCACGCCCGGAAAATGGCAAAGCACGCGCCGGATGCGCAGGCCCGGAAGGGACCGGCGCAGCTCCCGGGCCACGGTCTGCACTTCGGGTAGCTCAGGCATCGATCAGGGTCTGCAGGAAATCCAGGATCGCGCCGGCGGGCGGAGGACAGCCGGTCACGCTGCGCCGCAGCCCGCTGGTGCAGGAGCCGACGCCATGCCCCTCGGCTGCGGTATCCCGAAAACCCTGCCCGACGCGGAGGGGTCCCGGCAGGCGCTCCAGCCCTCCCCGCTCCGACAGGCGCTGCAGGGCGTGCAGCAGGCTCCCATAGCAGGCCGAACAGGCATCACGGGCCTCGACGTGTCGGGACAGGTGCGACAGGGAGCGGGGCCCGGCGGCCTCCCCCGGCGGCGGCCTGCCGATCTCGCGGACCCTCAGGCCGGCCAGGTCCATCCTCCCCACGCCCAGCGCGGCGGCCAGCCGCACGTGCTCGATCTCGCCGGGGCGAAACCCCATCAGGGTGGCAGCGTAGCTGTCCACCAGAACCGGGTCCCTCCCGAGCAGCAGGCGGTCCAGCCGCACGGGGGTGCCCCCCTCCTCGAAGGTCAGGTCGCCGCCCAGGGCGTCCACCAGGGAAAGCCGCGTCGGTAGCACGGAGGCCAGCAGGGCGATGGGCCGGTGCAGGCCCAGGGTGTGGAAACGCCGCTTCTCCTCGTCGGGGATGCAGCCTTTCAGGTTCTTCAGCGCGCAGGTCATTTTCGTCTGGCAATGGCCTTTGAGCACCGGCAGGTTGAGGAAGAAGTCGGTTTCCAGGGCCCGGCGCGAGACCTTCAGCTCCAGGTCCTCCACGGCAATGACGCGCCAGGAGTCCCCCTTCAGATCGACGAGCTTCACACCGTAGCGCCGCGCCAGGGAGTCGTAGCCGCAGGCCCGAAACGCCCGCCGGGTGGGGCAGCCGACCGAGGAGCCCTCGGCGATGGTGATGTCGCGCACGCCGCAGTCCTGGAGAAACTCGATGGCCCCCGCGACCACCGCCGGCGTGGTGGTCGCTCCCGTGGAAGCGTCGCGGTCCGTGACCAGGTTGGGCTTGAGCAGCACGCGCGTCGCGGGCTCCAGCTCCCGCCCGACGCCGGAGGCCTCCAGCAGCGCCCGGGCCATGCCGCGGGGGTCCCTGCCGTAGATCACCGTGAGGTGAGGTTCTTTCACGCGACGACCGCGGCCGCGGCTTCCTCCAGTGCGCTGCAGGCGGCCTGTACCTGTTCGGGGGACACATCGTGGTGCGTGACGAAGCGGACCCAGCCGTCATCCGGGGGATAGGTGAGCACTCCCCGGCAGGCCAGCTCCTCGACCAGACGCTGCTCCCGCCCGGCGTTTTCAGGGCGGAAGCGCACGAACAGCATGTTGATCCGCACCGGGTACGGCGACACCTCGAACAGCCCCGTCCGCTGGAAAGCCTCCCCGAGCCGCCGCGCCTGCTCGTGGTCCTCCGCCAGCCGCAGGGTCATCTGCCGCAGGGCCACCAGCCCGGCCGCGGCCAGGACCCCGGCCTGCCGCATGCCCCCGCCCATGATTTTGCGCTTCCGGCGTGCCCGCTCGATGAACTCCCGGCTGCCGACGAGCATGGAGCCCACCGGCGCGCACAGCCCCTTGGACAGGCAGAACATGACGGAGTCCGCCGGCGCGGCCAGGGCAGCCGCCTCCAGCCCCAGGCAGGCCGCGGCGTTGAACAGCCGGGCTCCGTCCACGTGCACGGGCACCCCGCAGGCGCGCGCGCCCCCGCTGATCCTCTCCAGCTCCGCCAGGGGCATCACCTGCCCGCTGGACAGCGCGTTCTCCAGGGCGACCAGGCTTGTCGGCGGGATGTGGATGTCGGCCCCACAGCGGATGCGCGGGCGGACCTCTTCCCAGGTTGGGTGGGCGCCCGCGGGGGTGAAGGTCCGCAGCTGAACCCCGGCGATAATCGCCGCCGCCCCCGCTTCGTGCTGGACGATGTGGCTCCCGTCGCTTAAGACCACCTCGCTGCCCCGAGGGCAGTGCGTGAACAGGGCAAGCTGGTTGCCGAAGGTGCCGGAGGGAACCAGCAGGGCGGCTTCCTTGCCCAGGCGCTCGGCGGCCTCCCCCTGCAAAGCGTTGACGGTCGGGTCCTCCTGCATCACGTCGTCGCCCACCTCCGCATCGCACATGGCCTTCCGCATGGCCGGGGTCGGACGGGTGACGGTGTCGGAACGCAGGTCGATGGGACGTGGGGAGCTCATTGGTCCTCGCTTTCCGGCCTGTCCAGCTCCAACAGGCCATGCTCCGGTCCGCGGGTCTTGACCAGCCGCTCGCGCTCGGTTTCCGAAGCGCCGATCCGCTGCTCCAGCGCCCGCACTTCCTGCTCCCGCGCCCGGATCTCGCGCGTGAGCTTCTCGATTTTTTCGCGCATGGCGCGCACCTGCGAGTCCAGAGCGTCGATCTGGATGGCCGCCTCCAGGCGCCGGATCTGCTTGCGGCATTTCTCCCCCTTTTTCTCGGCCTGCGCGGCCCGTTGCAGGCGGCTCTTCACCTCCGGATCCGCGGCGAAGCTGCGCACCGGCTTGGCGCGGTACAGCTCCCCCAGCCGCCGGCTGTTCTGCTCCAGCTCGTTTTCCGCGCGCTGGATGCTACGCTCGATCTCGTGTACCCGCTTCTGATGCGCTTTATCGGCGCCCAGCTCCTTGAGCTCGCCCCACAGGCCGGACTGCTCGCTGCGCAGGGCCTCGGCCTCGCGGGCGAGCTCCTCCAAGCGGGCACGGTTTTCCCGATAGGGGGCGATCTTGCGCTTCAGGGAGACGTCGCCGACTTTCTCGGAAAGCGGCGACTCGCACACGCCGCGCCCCGCCTCGGCGTAGGCCCGGGCCACGGCCTTGCGCTTGAAGCTCACCGCGCTGCGGAGGAAGAAGCCGCGCCCGGCTTCCCCGATGATCTTCAGGATGTTTCCCGAGCGCATGGAGCCGCGGCCGCGCTCTTGATCCTCGACCAGGCCCTGCAGCTCCTGCTCCTGGCGGCCCACCTTGACGAACAGCTCGCGCAGCTCCTCCAGCGGCAGGGATTGGCTGCGGAAGGCCGCGTAGCTGAAGCGCCCGACCTCCTCGCAGACCGCCCCGTTCTCGCGCTCCAGCTCGGCGTAGCGCTCGGCAACGCTGCGGAGGCGTGCTTCCAGCTCGGCGTTCTTCTCCACGCACTGCATGATGCGTCGGACCTGGCGGCGGCCGGCTGGCAGCTGGGCGCGCATCTCCACCACGCTGCGGCGCGTCTCCAGGAAATCCGGGTCGCTAAAGGCTTTTTCGTCCTGGCCGGCCAGATACTCGCCCAGCCGCTCGAGCTGAGAGCCGGCCTCCACGGCGTTCTCCGCGACGCGGCGGTTGAGATCCGTGATGGCGCGCTTTCGTGGGTCCATGGGCCGCCCCGACTACCCCTCGACGCCCAGGCGGCGGTCGATCAGGGCCTTGGTGGCGGAAAGCACTTCCCCGTTCTCGACCCAGAGCAGCTTGAGGAACAGCTCATAGGCCGGACCCTTGGAATACAGGCGCCCGACCACCAGGACGCGGGCCCCCAGCAGCTTGCCGACCCTGGCGGCCTGTCCCTCCTCCGCCAGCCCGGAGAGCTGGAGCTCCAGCTCCGACAGGATGTTTTGTAAATTGCGGCGCTCCAGGACCCGGAACGTTTTACGGGTCACCTCGCCCCTGCCGAAGCTCAAGACCAGCTGTTCGGTGAAATATTCCGCCGGTATGCCTAGCTCCTGGGAGGCGGGCGCCAGCGGCAGCACCGCGGCCGGGGTATCGGGGGGGATACGGAAAGAGGAGTAGTCGATGAGCTGGGAGACCGCCATTCCGAACAGCTTGTCTAGTGTCTGGTTTTTCTGCTCCTCGTCGACGCGGGTGGCCTGGAAATAGTCCTCTTCCACGTCCACGGGCTGGTCGGAGCCGAAAGCCAGCTCCTCCCTGGCGAAGCGGATGATGATGGCCTCCAGCTTGTCGGTCTGAAAGTTCGCTCCCGTGTGGTGGCTTACGCTGCCGGGGGCTCCGCCCGCGCTCTCCCCCTGCTCGCCGTAGGTGAGGAAGATGTACCTGGCCGCGGTGTACTGCGCCACCTGGCGCAGCACGAGCTCGCCGGCCAGGTCCAGACCGCCGGTGCCGACGCCGAAGATTTTGATGCCCTGCTCCCGCGCCTCGCGCGCCGCGTCGGCGTAGGTGTAGTCCTGGCCGTAGTCCAGGTGGGGAGGGGCGTCGGTGACCACGAAGGCCAGGCGGATGCCGCCGCGGTTCCACGACAGGCGCAATGCCGCCTGTAATGCCGCCTGCAGATCCTCCGGGTCGTCCCCTCCGCCGTCGGCCTCCACGCGGTTCAGGCTGGCCTGGAAACTTTCCAGGTCCTCGGTGAAGGGCACGGTTTGCGTAACGTACTCGTCCCCGCGGTCCCTGTACAGTACCAGCCCGAAGCGGATCCTGGGGCGCGAGGACAGGGAGGACAGGTTCAGGTTGATCAGCTCGATGGTCGTCTTCAACCTCTGGATCTCCTCGCCCATGCTGCCGGTGGTGTCCAGGATGAAGAGCAGGTCCAGGGGGACGGAACGCGCCGCGGGTCGGGAAAAGGCGAAGTCCACGGGGACCTCGCGCCGTCCTTCGCGCTCGAACCACGCCTCCCGAGTGGCCTGGTTGTAGGTGAGCAGGGCCCGGTATCGGCGCTCCTGCCCGTGCTCGGAGGGGAAAAACAGAAACGAACCGTCCGCGTACGTGAGCCCGCGGGCCAACTCCGCGCCCTCGGGTCCGAGAACCCGAACCGCGGCGTTTCCGAGCGGCTTGCCCCGCTCATCGCGGGCCCGCAGGATGATCCGCTCCTCCACCGGGATCGGTACATGGTCCACGCCGCCGGCGTACTCCCGCAGAAACTGGAGGAAATAGTTGTATTGCCGGTTGTCGTCGGCATAGCCCGCCTTGAGCCCGGAGGCGGTGGGCTCGCCGCGGAAGGCTCGCGTCGAGGCTGCGGTCTTCCCGGGAGGCAGCTCCGCGGCCTTCTCGGCGACCACCCAATCGGAGGTTGCGGGCTCGCTGGCCGCCGCCCGCAGCTCCCCATCCCCGATATCGCCATCCCCTACTTCCCCGTTGCCGAGGTCCGCCGGGGCCGGTTCCTCTTCGAGCTCCCCGATTTCCGACTTGGCGTCCGCCAGAACGCGCTTTTCGGGGACGCCGGCGCAGGACAGGAGCCCGAGCAGCAACAGCAAACCGAGGATAGTCCCAGCCGCCCTCTTCATCGTCGCCTCCTTGGCCCTGTAATCATAGCGGAAAGCGGTTAACTGATCCACGGGGTTGCGGAAAGGGTGCGGCTGGGCGGGTAAGCTAGCGGAACATGTTCTGTTGGATGTCGTTGCGCCAGATCGCGTAGGAGACTTCCCCGGAATCCAATTCTAGTACGACGTCGACCGACCCGATGGAGCGGTTGAGCTCCTTGTCTTCCTCGGGGCCGGCCGTGAGGCTCAGCACCTGCTCCTGGCCGGCGTAGCGGACCACTGCCCGCAGCTCCAGGGCCCCCGCCTGGTGATGCGCCTCCAGGCTGAACAGCACCTGCACCCGTTTTCCGGTGCGGTCGGTGAAGGAGGCGTCGTGCTGCCGTGTGGCCTGCCCGGTTTTCGACAGCTCCTCGCGCGGGATCTCCTCCCGCAGCAGCTGCTGCAGCCTGTAGAGGATCTCGTTGAAGTGGCGGGCTTTCGAGCGGACGACGTGGTTCTTCCCGGCCTTGACCTCGACCGTCTCCTCCCAGTCATGGAAGGTGATCTCCGGCTCCTTGACCACGCCGAAGTCCCCCAGGTGGATGCGCACCCGGTGGCGGCCCGGCAGCACGCTTTCCAGGACGTACGGGACCCGCTCGTTGCCGGTGGTGTAGCCGATGAACTCCTCGTCCAGGAAGATCTCCGCGTCGATCAGGGGCGAGTGCAGGGAGATCTTCCCGGGCTTTTCGTCCTGCAATGAGAGGATCGAGCGCTCCTTCTGCTCGGACTGCAGCACGACCCGGCTGCCGGTGAGCCTTTGCAGCACCTTCTCCACCAGTGCGTGCAGCAGGTTCTCGCTGGAGCCCCGCTCCACGAAGCTTAGGGTGCGGCCCCCGGCCACCTCCAGGAGGCGGACGGTCACCTGCACCTCACCACCCAGGGCCGTGTACTCCCCGCGCACCAGGTAGTCCGCGCCCAGCAGCTTGCCGACGCGCGCGGCCGCCTGCGGGTCGGAGGCCACGGCGCTGACCTGCAGCTCCTGCTCGCGCAGGATGGCGTCCAGGTCAGTGCGCGTGACGACCTCCACCCCCGGCTGGGAGGAGAGGTCGTAGAGGAGCACCCCCCGGATGATGCCTTCCAGGTAGTCGAAGCGGGGGTCGGCCGACTGGTTTTCGATCGAGAGCAGGGCCAGCCGCACGGGGGCGGCGAATGCCGAGAATGCCAGGGAAAGGGCCAGGGCAAAAGCGAGAAAAATCGAGCGTCGCATGGCCCCCCCCTACCGCGTCCAGATCACCAGGTGGGGTTTGTTGATCATGTATTCGGTCGTCTGGAAATCCCGGTTCATCGCTCCAGCGCTTATTACGGGTTCGACGAGCAGCCCCTTCACGGATCCGGGACTGACGCTCTGCAGGAGTGAGGTCACATCCCAGGAGTAGAACCCAGGATCGAGAAGCGAAACGGGTGGTGAAGCAAGCGGGGCCAGAAAGCCGGAATCGGAGATCTGGATCCAGTCCACTAGCAGCTGGTCCCAGTCCTGCAGGATGAGCCGCACCCGATAGTCGTAGGCCGGTATAGTTCCGTTGTTCATGTACAGGTGCAACTCGGCATGCGGGATGTCCGCAGGGATGTCAGCGGTGTTGAACTTCATCAGCGAGCGGTACATATCGGACACCGACATATAGAGGCCGGTGAAATCGCGCGTGCCCGTGTTGTTCATCACCTGCCCGTCCAGCATCGGATACAGGCTCTTCTCGGTGTAGCCGTCACCGAAGTTGGGGTCCAGCGGATTCCACCTCCCCTCCAGGGGGGCGAAAAAAACGCCGCAGGAGGTGAGCACTAGCGCCAGGATCCCCGCAATCAACCATCGTAAGTTTTTTTTCATAGACGCATCCCCTTTGGATCGATCGAGACCCGCACCGCCAGCCCGGCCGGCGTCGGGACGATGACGAGCGCTGCCCGCGGCTCTTTTTGCGGCCTGCCGCGGTCCGGATTGGTGAACAGGGAGCCAAGTATCCCCACCCCGCCCCCGGCCCAGAGGGTGTAGGCGAGGATACTGTAGATCACGTTCTGGGTGCGGGCGCTGAGGTAGGAATTATAGAAATCCCCGGTGTCGGCCGACGCGGCCAGGTAGTCCTTGTACCGGTCCTCGGCCAGCTCCCGGGTGTTCAACGCCATGGACTGGAAAAGGCTGCCGGCGGCGACCAGGGCGGTCCCCCCGGCCATCAGCCAGCGGTCCCGAGGCCCGGACAGGATCGGCGTCCTGTCGCCGGGCAGCAGCGAGGCACACACCAGCCCGGCCCCGCCCAGGCCCCAGAACGAGTAGCTCAGGATGCGGGAGGTGAGGTACCAGGCGTGTCCGGCGTCGAAGCGCTCGGAGAACTGATGGTGGTCCTGGTACAGCTTCTCGTTCGTGTAATATTGGTTGCCGGCCAGCAGGCCCAGGACATTTCCCGAAAGGATCAGGGACCAGGAAGCAGCGAACATAGCTCTTCCGGACCTGGACAAGACGTAAGTTTCCTGGGGGTACTTGAAAACGGCCGCCGCGACGGCCGTCGCGCCACCCGCCCACAGGCCGTCCGCGCCCAGGCCCAGGGCAAGATGACCGGTGTATGCCCAGGCGTATGCCGAATAGAAGTCTTGAACGTCGGCCGCAGCTTGCAGGTAACTGGTGTAGGCCTCCTCGCTGGTCTGCTGCAGCTCGAAGCTTATGGCGGAGGCGATGCTGGCGACCTGCATGGCAATAGCCCCGGTGTTGGCCAGCCTGGCCGCTTTGCCGGCCCGCTGTTCCGGCGTGAGCGCCGCGGCTGCCGCGGGGGTCTTCGGCCGCCGGGGTCGCCGAGGCTGCCGGCGCCGGGGTTCCTCGCCGGAGGCCTCCCCGGGCTTCCCGCCCGCCGTCGCCCCCGCGATCGGCCCCTCCTCCGGCCCCGCCGCCGTTTCCTTCCCCTCGGCGGGCAGCCCGGCGGCGACCGCGGGCAGGGCCCCTGCGACCAGGGACAGGGTCAGGCCCAGGCAGACCTGCTCCAGCTCCTGCTCCCCGGCTGCGCCGCGGGTATCCGCAGCCAGGATCTGACCCGTATTGATGTCGATGATCTTGGCGTTGACGATGAGCTTCCTGCCCAGTCCGACCACCTCGCCCACGACGATCTGTCCGGCCGCGAGCAGCTTGCCGATCCGGATGGCGCAATCCTCCTCCGCGCAGTCGGCCAGGGCCGCCTCCTGGGCCTGCAGGATCCGGTCCCGCTCGGCCTGGCTCACTACTGTCAGGACCCCTGTCTTCACCAGGGCGCTCTCCACGAAGGCCGCGGCGCTGCGGGCCACGGCGACGGATGCCTCCACGGCTTGGAACGGGAGCACGGCCACGACGGGCTTCGCCGCTGCCTGCTGGCCGGCCAGCGGCAGGGCCGAGAAGGCCAGGCAGCATAGAATCAGGAGCGGGCTGCGTAGGGGGGATTTTTTCACCTTACTCCCATTTTCGCGCTTTACGCCGTATTGTTGAGAATTATATCGCAGAAAGGTCCGATCGCAAGGCCAACCGGCGGTGCCGCCTGCCGGCTTCGGCATACTTCACGGCTACCGCGAGATGCTGCGCCAGGGTCTCCTCCGGCAGCTTCCTCACCAGGCGCGCGGGGACCCCGGCCATCAGGGAGAAGGGCTCGACCCGGGCATTCTCTCGCACCAGGGAACCCGCCGCGATCATGCTGCCGCGCCCGATGAACGCACCCGACAGGATGATCGCGCCCATCCCGATCAGGCAGCCGCTCTCCACGGTGCAGGCGTGCACAATCGCCCCGTGCCCCACGGTGACGTGGTCGGCAATGGCGCAGGGCCGGTCGGTCTCGACGTGCACGATGGCGCCGTCCTGGATGTTGGTGTTCTCGCCGACGGAAATAGCATTCAGGTCAGCCCGCAGCACGCAGTTGTACCAGAGCGAAACCCCCGCGGCCAGGCGGACGTCCCCTAGTATGCGGGCGCCGGCGCCCACGAAGACGTCCAGACCGTACGAGGGGGTCCCGCTCAGAAAGTTCTCGGGAAGCAGTGACTCGGGCATTCCCCGATTTTACCTTTTCGCGGTTTTATGGCAAGATGGTCCGCCATGAACTGGCTGCCGATCCTGCTTGCCTTCGTGGGTTCCTCCGTGCTCAACATTTCCCAGGCCGGCCAGAAGCTCGGCCTGGCGCTTATGCGCCGCAACCGGCTGCGCGGCGGCCTGCTGTGGACCGGGAGCCTCCTGGGCACCTCGGTCGCGGCCTTGATCGGCTGGTACGCGGTCTCCATCGGCAGCGCCTCCCTGGTAGGGGCCATGATGGGCTCCGGACTGGCCTCCCTCACCGTGTTCTCCGCTCTTGTCTTGAAGGAGAAGATCCGCGGCCGTGAAATCATCGGGATCGCACTCCTGGTGGGCTCGGGCGTTCTGATCGGGCTGTTCCATCGGCAGCGCCCGGCCGTGGAACCGTCCCTGCTCCGGCTGTTCCTGTTCCTGGGGTCCTTGAGCTTCGCCGCCTCGCTGTCGTGGCTGGCCGCGCGCCGGCGCAGCCGCATCGTCGGGCCGATCATCGCCGGGTTCGCCGGCGCGCTGGGCGGCTTCGTGCCCCTGTTCCAGAAGGCGGCCAGCTCGGCGACGGGGCGCGGCTTCTCCTTCCTGGTCGAAGTCCTGGAGGAGGGACACTGGGCTCTGGCTGTGGCCGGCCCTTTCACCCTGCTCTGGGTCGCCCTCTCGGCCGCCTCCATGGTCGTGATCCAGTTCGCCTACCGGCACGACCGGACGGTTCGGCTGATCCCGTACTTCACCTCCTGCAGCATCCTGGTGCCGGTGATCGGGGGGGGGCTTGGTCTCGGGGAGCGGCTGCACGCGCTGCAATGGCTTGGTGTCGCCCTGATCCTGGCGGGCCTGCTGCTGCTCACGCTGCCGGGGGCGGAGGACTCGCCTTGACGCACCCCCGCGCGGCGCTATAATAGGGGCCATGCGTCTGCTAATGATCGACGACGACCTGTACATGGTGTCCAGCGTTCGCACCGTCATGGAGAGTGCGGGCTGGGAAGTGTCCAGCGCGGCCAACGGCGCCGAAGGCGTTGAAAGAGCCCGCGAGCTGCTGCCGGACCTGATCATCGTGCTTACCTCGGTCAGCGAAAAGCTGGGATTCAGCTTCTCCGCCGCCGACATGGCCGATCACTACGGCCACCAACCGGAGGCCTTTTTGCAGAAGCCCTTCGAACCCCAACGGCTGATCCAGACCGCAGAAAGGCTTACCCGGCCCCGCGGCTGAAGGGAGTCGCCCCGACCATGCGCAAGGTCCTCGCGGTCATCCTCATCCTGGTGCTGGTCATGCCCCTGCTGTTTGCCGCGCTGACGCTGTTCGCGGTGAACAGCTGGGTGCTGAAGCGCTCGTTCTACCGGGAGCTGCTCGCGGAGGAGAGGCTGTACGCGGCGCTGCTGGCCGACGCCCGCCGGCACATGGACAGGCCGTGGGAAACCGGCGATTGGGTTGGTCCGGGCGCGCTGGAAGGCGTGCCCACGGAAACCCTGGCCAAGGCACTGGCGCAGACCGTGAGCGCCGCCTATTTGCGGAACCAGGCCGTTGCCGCCGTGGACGCCCTCTTCGACGCGCTGGAGGGGCGAGTGAGCGCGACGGAGCTCGCCCTCGACCTGCGGCCGTTGAAGGCCAGCCTGCGCGGTGGTTCCCGCCAGGCTTTCGCCCGTGCCCTGGCGGAGGCCCTCCCCGCCTGCCGCACCGGCCAGGACCCGCTCGAGCCGGGGTCCCGCCTGCTGGCCTGCCGCCCCGTCGGGATGCCGCTGGAGAGGGCGACCCAGCTCATTTTCGCCGCCCTGCCCGGGGCGCTGGACCGCGTGCCGGACCGCTACCCTCTCACCCCCGAGCCGCACTTCCTTGGCTGGGCCGGCCCGGTGGCCGGCGCGCGCCTGGCCTGGGCGGCCGTGATTCTGGGGCTGATCGCCGCTGCCTTCTGGTTAGGAGCGGCCTTCCTGGGGGGGCGCAACCGCGCGGACGTCACCGCCTTCCTGGGCTGGTCTCTGCTGGCCCCCGCGCTCCTCACCCTGGCGGTCGGCCTGGGAGTGCGCTTCGCCTTCCTGGGCGAGTGGCTGCTGCGCGCTCCGCCGCGCCAGCTTTGGGCCTCACGCGAACTGGCCGCGGCGCTGGCCGAAGCGCTGCGCCCCGTACTCCAGACGGTTTCCAGGGGATTCCTGATCACCGGGGCGATCACCCTCGGCCTGTCCCTGGGCCTAATCGCCTGGTGGCGTTCCATCCGCCCGGAAGACTGACGCCTGGAACCTTGACTTTTCACGGTTCTCTTCCTATTCTCCGGTGCATGACCGCCAAGGCAGTGCCGTTCACCGCAGCCGAGCTTGAGGGCATCGCCCGCCGCTACCCCACTCCGTTCCACATCTATGACGAGCGGGCGATCCGCGAAACCGCCCGCGGGCTCCTGGGGGCCTGCGCCTGGGCCCCGGGATTCCGGGAGTACTTCGCGGTCAAGGCTTGTCCTAACCCCTACATTCTGAAGCTGCTGCGGGAGGAGGGCCTCGGCGCGGACTGCAGCTCGCTTCCCGAGCTGCTGCTCGCCGAGAAGGCGGGGATCACCGGCGAACGCATCATGTTCACCTCCAATGACACCCCGGCTGAGGAATACCGCAGGGCCCGGGGGCTGGGCGCCGTGATCAACCTGGACGACATCACCCACATCCCCTTCCTCGCCGCGCACGCCGGGCTGCCCGAGCTGCTGTGCCTGCGCTACAACCCCGGCCCGCTGCGCGAGGGCAACGCCATCATCGGTAAGCCCGAGGAGGCCAAGTACGGCTTCACCCGGGCGCAGCTGCTTGAGGGCTACCAGGTGCTGCGTGACCAGGGGGTGAAACGCTTCGGGCTGCACACCATGGTCGCCTCCAATGAGCTGAACCCCCACTACTTCGTGGACACCGCGCGGATGCTGTACTCCCTGGTGGCCGAGATCAGCGAGAGCCTGGGGATCCGCTTCGAGTTCGTCAACATCGGCGGGGGGATCGGCATCCCCTACCGCCCCGAGCAGCAGGCGGTCGATATCTCGGCAGTGTCCCGGGGGATCCAGGCGGCCTACGACGAGCTGATCCGGCCGCGCGGCCTGGACCCCCTGCGCCTGTACATGGAAATGGGGCGCATGATCACCGGCCCGCACGGCTACCTGGTCACCCGCGTCCTGCACCTGAAGGACACCTACCGTAAGTACGCTGGGGTGGACGCCTGCATGGCAAATTTAATGAGGCCTGGCATATACGGCGCCTACCACCACATCACGGTCATGGGCAAGCAGGACCGCCCCTTGGACACGCTCTACGATGTCACGGGCTCCCTTTGCGAAAACAATGACAAGTTCGCGATCCAGAGGCCGCTGCCATCAATAGAGCGTGGCGACCTGCTGGTCATTCACGACGCGGGCGCCCACGGCTACGCCATGGGCTTCAACTACAACGGGAAGCTGCGCTCATCGGAGCTGCTGCTGAAGCCCGACGGCAGCGTGGAGAAGATACGCCGCGCCGAGACCGTGGACGATTACTTCGCCACCCTGGACTTCAGCCGGCTGTGAGCCGCGGGAAAGGAGTTCAAGCCATGCCCCGAGCACAGTATCTTTTAGGACTGGATTTCGGCACGGACTCCGTCCGGGCGGTGGTCGTAAACGCGGCCAGCGGCAAGGAGGAGGCCAACCAGGTGGCCCGGTACCGGCGCTGGCAGCAGGGGCTGTACTGCGACCCCGCGCGCAACCGCTTCCGCCAGCATCCGTCGGACTACATCGAGGGGCTGGAAGAGGCGGTGCGCGGCGCCCTGGCCCAGCTTCCCAAGGGTGCCGGGGAGCGCGTGCTGGGCATCGGGATCGACACCACCGGCTCCACACCCTGCGCGGTGGACCGCGCGGGAACCCCCCTGGCCCTGCTGCCGGAGTTCCGCGAAAACCCCAACGCCATGTTCATCCTCTGGAAGGACCATTCGGCGGTCCAGGAGGCCGAGGAGATCAACCGCGTCTCCCGCTCCTGGGGGGGTGTGGATTTCACGAAGTACGAGGGAGGGATCTATTCCTCCGAATGGTTCTTCGCCAAGATCCTGAAAATACTGAGAGAAGACGCCGTGGTGGCCGCCTCCGCTTTCTCCTGGGTCGAGCACTGCGACTGGCTGCCGGCCCTGCTCACCGGCGCCACGGACCCGCTGGCCCTGAAGCGCAGCCGCTGCGCCGCCGGGCACAAGGCCATGTGGCACCCCGAGTGGGGCGGCCTGCCCCCGGAGGATTTCCTGGTCCGGCTGGACCCCCGCCTGGCCGGGCTGCGCTCCCGCCTGTATAACGACACCTTCACCTCCGACGTGAAGGCGGGAGGCCTGTGTGCTGAGTGGGCCCGCCGCCTGGGCCTGCCGGAGGGCGCGGCCGTGACCGTGGGCGCCTTCGACGCGCACATCGGGGCCGTGGGCGGCGGGATCCGGGAAGGCACGTTGGCCAAGATCATGGGCACCTCCACCTGCGACATGATCGTGGCCCCCGCGGCCGCGCTCGCCGGCCGGCAGGTGGCGGGGATCTGCGGGCAGGTGGACGGCTCGATCCTGCCCGGCCTCATCGGCCTGGAGGCGGGGCAGTCGGCTTTCGGGGACGTCTACGCCTGGTTCGTGAACCTCCTGTACTGGCCTCTGGAGTTCGCGGAAGCCAGCCCGCCCGACCCGGCGCAGAAGGAGAGCCTGCGGCAGGACATCAAGGACCGCATCCTGGCCAACCTGAGCGAGGAGGCCGGGCGCCTGGCCCCCGGCGAAGCGGGGTTGTTGGCCCTGGACTGGCTGAACGGCCGGCGCACTCCGGACGCTGACCAGAGCCTCAAGGGCGCGCTGGCCGGCCTGACCCTGGCGAGCACCGCGCCGCGCATCTTCCGCGCCCTGGTGGAGGCGACCGCCTTCGGTTCGCGCGCCATCCTGGAGCGCTTTCAGCGCGAGGGGGTGCGCGCCGAGCGGGTCGTGGCGCTGGGGGGCATCGCCCAGAAGTCCCCGTTCGTAATGCAGGTCACCGCCGACGTGCTGAACGTGCCCATCCAGGTGGTCGCTTCCGAGCAGGCCTGCGCCCTGGGCGCGGCCATGTTCGCGGCCGTGGCCGCAGGGCTGTACCCGAGGGTCACCGAGGCCCAGGAGCGGATCGGCAGCGGCTTCAGCCGGACCTACACCCCGGACCCGCAGCGCGCCCGGGCCTATCAGGGCCTCTACGAGCGGTATCTGGCGCTGGGGCGGGCCCTGGAGCCGCTGCTGCGGGAGCTGTAAATGCCGGAGCTCGCCGCCCTACGGGAAAAAGTGTACCGCGCGAACATTCTCCTCAAGGAATTGGGGCTGGTGACGGCCACCTTCGGCAATGCCTCAGGGATCGACCGGGCCAGCGGGACGATGGTTATCAAGCCCAGTGGGGTCGGCTACGAGAGCCTATCCCCGCAGAACATGGTGGCGGTCAGCCTGGAGGGGCGGGTGCTGGAGGGCCAGCTCGCCCCCTCCTCGGATACCAAGACTCACCTCCGGCTGTACCGCGCCTTTCCGGAGATCGGCGGGGTGGCGCACACCCACTCCCGGTTCGCCACGTCCTGGGCCCAGGCGCGCCGTCCCCTGCCCTGCTTCGGCACCACCCACGCCGACGTTTTCCACGGCGAGGTGCCCTGCACCGCCATCATGCGCGACGAGCAGATCCGGCGGGACTACGAAGAGGAAACCGCGGTCCAGATCCTGGAGACCTTTGCCCGCCTGGACTACCGCACCATGCCCGGCGTGCTGGTGGCCTGCCACGGCCCTTTCACCTGGGGCGGGTCGCCGGAGCTGGCGGTGTACCACAGCCAGATGCTGGAGGAAGTGGCGCAAACGGGCCTTTTTTCCCGCGCGCTCCATCCCCGCCTGCCCCGGATCAAACGCAGCCTCCTCGATAAGCACTTCGATCGCAAGCACGGCAAGGACGCCTACTACGGGCAGAAGGACGCCAAGGCATGATCCGGCGCGAATACGGCAGGACGGGAAAACAGTGCTCCATCGTGGGCTTCGGCGGCATGCGCTTTCAGCAGGTCGAGGACACCGAGCTGTGCGTGCGGATGATGGTGGAGGCGGCGCGGGGCGGGATTAACTATTTCGACACCGCGCCGGCCTATTTCGGGGTCAAGAGCGAGTTGGCCTTCGGCCATGGCTTCCGGGAGCTCGCCCGCCTCGGCCTGCCCTTCTACTGCGCCACGAAAACCTTCGAGGCTTCCGAGGCGGGCATCCGCAGGGAGATCGAGAAGCAGCTCCGGCGCCTGGGCCTGGAGGCAATCGACTTCTACCACGTGTGGTGCATCCTCTCCCTGGAGAACTGGCGGGAGCGCAAGGCCAAGGGACTTCTGCAGGCCTTCCGGCGATTGAAGGAAGAGGGCCTGATCCGTCACATCTGCGTTTCCAGTCACCTGCTCGGGGGGGAGATCGTCGAGCTTTTATCCGAGGAGATCTTCGAGGGCGTGCTGTTCGGCTACTCGGCCTACAATTTCCCGGCCCGCGAGAAAGCCTTCCAGGCTATCGCCGCCCGCGGCCTGGGCTGCGTGGTGATGAACCCCCTCGGGGGCGGGTTGATCCCGCAGAACCCGGACGTTTTCGATTTCCTGAGGAACCGGCCCGGACAGGACATCGTGGAGGCTGCGCTGCACTTCCTGTTCGCCCACGGCGAGATCACCACCGCCCTGGTGGGTTTCGCCACGGTGGAGGAGGTGCGCCAGGCCCTGCGCGCGGCGGAAAGCTTCAGCGGCCTTTCCGAGGTGCAGTTTCAGCGGATCAAGGGCTCTCTGCGGGAGGCCTTCCAGGACCTGTGCACCGGCTGCCAGTACTGCGATCACTGCCCTGAAGGCATCCCGGTGCCCAAGTTGATGGACAGCTTCAACCACTGGAAGCTGCAGGGCAAGCCGGCGGCAGCGGAACGCCTGAAGTGGCACTGGAACATCCCCGCCTCCGAGGCGGCCCGGTGCACCGCCTGTGGGCAGTGCGAGGAGGCCTGCACCCAGCACCTGCCGATCATCGAGCGCCTGCGCCAGCTCTCCACACTGGCCAAATAAAAGGATATTGAATACACTTCGCGTATAGGGAGGACACCGTGAAATATCGCCAGCTCGGACGCACCGGCATGAACGTATCGGAGATCAGCTTCGGCGCCTGGGCTATCGGAGCCAGTTGGGGGAAGGTCGACGACAAGGAGTCGCTGGCGGCCCTGCACAAGGCCGCGGACTGGGGCGTCAACTTCATCGACACCGCCGACGTGTACGGCATGGGCCGCAGCGAAAAACTGATCGCCCGCCTGCTCAAGGAGCGCAAGGAGACCATCTACGTGGCCACCAAGGCGGGACGCAAGCTGGACCCCCACGTGGCGGACAAGTACACGCCGCAGAACATCCGCCGCTTCGTGGACGACAGCCTCAAAAACCTGGAGCTGCAGACCCTGGACCTGCTCCAGCTGCATTGCCCGCCTACGGCCGTCTACTACACCCCGGAGCTGTTTTACGCCCTGGACGAGATGGTCAAGTCCGGCAAGCTGCGCAACTACGGGGTCAGCGTGGAGAAGGTCGAGGAGGCCCTCAAGGCCATCGAGTTCCCCGGGGTCAAGACCGTGCAGCTCATCTTCAACCTGTTCCGCCAGCGCCCAGCGGAGCTTTTTTTCCGCGAGGCCCGGGCCCGGCGCATCGGCGTGCTGGCGCGCGTACCGCTGGCCAGCGGCCTGCTCACGGGCCGGATGAGCCGAACCAGCCGCTTCGCCCGGGACGACCACCGCAACTACAACCGCAAGGGGCAGATGTTCGACCGCGGCGAGACCTTCGCAGGGGTGGACTTCGAGAAGGGTCTTCGGGCCGTGGAAGAGCTCAAGCGGATCCTGCCCAAGGGCATCAGCATGACCCAGTTCGCGCTGCGCTGGATCCTGATGCACGAGGCGGTGTCCTGCGCCATCCCGGGGGCCAAGCGGCCGGAGCAGGTCGAGGACAACTGCGCGGCCTCCGACCTGCCGCGGCTTTCCGGCAAGCTCATGCGCCAGGTCCAGGAGCTCTACGAGAAATACATCCGGGAGGACGTGCACCAGCGCTGGTGAGCCTGGAAATGCCCTGTTTCCGCGATACAATGTATTGCAGGGCTTTCCGATAGTGAAATCTGGGGGCAAACGGTGAAGCGCTGCCTGTCCTTTCCGGCGATTCTCCTCCTGGCCGGCGCGTGGTCAGCCACCCTAACGGGGTGCAGCCTGCCCAGCGTCACCGCGGAGCAGCGGACCTATGCGCTCGTCGCCGGCGTTAACGCCGTATCCCGAGACATCGTGGCGGACAACTTCCTGCCGGGTATAACGAACTACGCGAAGCTGCAGGACCCGCTTCTTTACCCTAATATCTGGGAATCACGCTTCCCCTACGCCAACGCCCCCTACACCGTGACGGCCCTGGATGCCGCCAACCCCGCCGGAGTGACGCTGACAATTGCGGACAACCAGGGCACCTGGGGCCCGAACGACGTGCTCTTAGTGATGCGCCAGGTGGGTAACGACTGGTTCATCGCGGAGATGCGGATGGACCTCTCGCCCGCAACGCCGCCGACGACGGTGAGTGTACCTGTACCATGAGGACTGTGATACTGGCTCTGGCTGTCGCGGCGGCGCTCTCCGGCTGCGCCATCTTCGGCACCTCCAAGGCCGAACGGGTGATGCGCCTGGAAACCGACCTGAACGAGAGCCGCCAGTATGCCTACCAGAACTTCGACCCCGCGATCAACGACTATCTCACCCTGGCCACCCAGAACCCGAACTCCACCTGGGACGATTGGTTCCCCCCGGCGGAATGGCCCGAGACCACCCTGTACTCCATCGGCGTGCAGGACACCGGCACGGACTCCATCACGGCCACGGTCAACGGGCCCGCGGATTTCGGCGGGCCGCGGACGCTGACCGTCGGCCTGGTGCGCCTGGGAATGGACTGGTACATCAGCGGCCTAGAGCTGTCCGGCCATATTCCGCCAGTCATCGTGAAATAACCCTCGTGGACTAGTACCGCAAATCTCGTTACTTTATCCGGATGCTCCGCGAGTTCCGCACTCTCCTGCCCTACGTGCGCCGCTACTGGCCGCAGTACCTGGCGGGGCTGCTCTTCCTGGTGCTCGCCGATGCCGGCCAGCTCTACCTGCCGCAGCTGGTGCGTCGGGCGGTGGACTTGATCGCCTCAGGCAGCTTTTCGCTGCGCGGCCTCGCCGCGCCGGTGCTGCTTATGACCGCCACCGCGGGAGTAATCGCCCTGGGGCGGTACTTCTGGCGCTATTTTATCAACGGCTCCTCCCGGCGCATCGAGAACGAGCTGCGCGACCACCTGTTCGCGCATTTGCAGAGTCTTTCCTCCTCGTTTTATGGCAACACCAAGATCGGCGATCTCATGGCCCACATGACCAACGACATGAACGCCATCCGCATGGCTACCGGCATGGCGCTGGTGTCGTTCGTGGACGGGTTCTTCATGACCCTGGCCATCCTGGTCATCCTGCTCGCCCAGAACCCCCGCCTGGCCCTGCTGTGCATCAGCCCCCTGCCGGTGCTGAGCGTGGGGGTGATCTTTTTCGGGAAGATCGTGGGGGAGCAGTTCCGCCGCGTGCAGGAAGGCTTCGCCGCCATGAGCGACCTGGCCCAGGAATCCATTGCCGGCATCCGGGTTCTGAAGATTTTCGTGCAGGAAAAGGCCTTCGGGCGCCGCTTCGCGGAGAGCAACCGCGAGTACTCCGAGCGGAACCTGTCCCTGGCCAAAGCCTTCGGCTTCTTCTTCCCCGCCGTTGGCTTTCTGGGCGGCCTGACCAGCCTGATCTTCCTCCTTCTGGGCGGCCGCGCGGTGATGGAGGGGACCCTCTCCCCCGGCATGTTCACCGCCTTCTTCGCGTATCTACAAATGCTGATCTGGCCCATGCTCGGGGCGGGTTTCACGGTCAACCTGCTGCAGCGGGCGGGGGCTTCCCTGGGCCGGATCAACAAGATCCTCGCCCAGAAGCCCGACATCGCCAGCCCCCCGCCCGCGCAGTCCCGGCGGGGACCGGTCCGGGGAGACATCTGGCTGCGCGCTCTGAGCTACACCTACCCCGGGGCGGAGCGGCCGGTGCTGCTGGACCTCGATCTGGAAATCCCCGCGGGGAGCATCGTGGGCGTGCTGGGGCGCACCGGCAGCGGCAAGACCACCCTGGTCAACCTCCTGCCCCGCGTCCTGGACCCGCCCCCCGGCAGCGTCTTCGTGGACGGCCACGACGTGCGGGAGTACGAGTTGGAAAGCCTGCGCTCCGCCATCCGGGTCGTGCCGCAGGATACCTTCCTGTTTTCCGCCTCCATACGGGAGAACATCGCCTTCGGCGCCCGTGACGGGGATATCGGCGCCCTGGAGGAGGCCGCCTCGATCTCCACCATCGTTCGGGACGTGGGCAATTTCCCCCAGGGCTGGGAAACCGTGGTCGGGGAGCGGGGCGTCACCCTCTCCGGCGGACAGAAGCAGCGTGTCGCGCTTTCCCGCGCCCTGGCCGGGCGCGCCGCGATCTACATCCTGGATGACGCCATGTCCTCGGTCGACACCGAGACCGAGGAGGCGATCCTGGGGCGTCTCCTGCCGCGACTGGAGGGCAGTTCCGTGATCCTCGTTTCCCACCGCATTTCCACCCTCCGCAACGCGGACCGCATCGTAGTACTAGAAATGGGGCGAATCACCCAGCAGGGCACGCATGCCCAACTGGCCGCGGCCCCCGGGTTCTACGCGGACATCTACCGCCTGCAGCAGCTGGAGCAGAGCCTCAAGGGGCACCGATGAGCAGCTACTTCGAAACCGAAGAGGTCCTGAAGAGCTACGACTCCGCCCTGATGCGCCGCCTCTTGAAGTATCTGCGCCCCTACCTCGCGGTCTTCCTGCTGTCCCTGGCCGCCCTGCTGCTGGGCACCGCGGCCGAGCTCGCCCTGCCCGTGATCGTGCAGCGCACGGTGGACAGGCACATCCTGCCCTATCACCGGGGACTGGCGCTGGCGGGTCTTCCGGAGGCAATGCGCGCCAGGCTGGGGGCGCTGGACCCCGCCCTGCGGCTCGCCGGCACCCAGTATCTGCCCGCCTCGAAGCTGGGGGCGCTCAGCGCCCAGGAAAAAAACCAGCTGCGCGACGGCGGGGTCCTGCTGGCAGCCAACTACCTGGTGTTCCGCGATTACCCGCGCAGCGACGCCGCCCGGCGCCTCGTGGAGAGTCAGCCCTCACGGTTTCTCACCTCCGCAGACACCGCGGTGATCGCGGAGGAGGATTTCCGCGCCCTGAGCCCCGGGGAAAAGCGGCTGCTGCGGGTGGGAGACTTCCGCGGGCTGCAAAGCGCCGCCGTCCTGTTTCTCGTCGTGCTGGCGGCGGTGCTGCTGTTCACTTTCGCCCAGACCTACCTCCAGGCCTACGTGGGGCAGATGATCATGAAGGACCTGCGCACCGAGGCCTTCGACCACACCATCGGCCTGTCCCTGCGCTACATCGACTCGCAGCCGGTGGGCCGGCTGGTCAACCGGATCACCAACGACGTGGAGACCATCAACGAGCTGTTCACCTCGGTGCTCCCGTCGCTGCTGCGGGACTTCAGCATGATGGCGGGCGTTCTAGTGGCCCTCAGCCTGTTGAGTCCGCGACTGGCGTTGGTGACCCTGGCCACCCTGCCCCCGGTCCTGGCGCTGACCCTGCTGTTCCGCAGGCAGGCCCGGGAGGTGTTCCGTAGGGTGCGCCAGGCGGTGTCGCGGCTCAACGGCTTTCTCGCCGAGCACCTCTCCGGCATGCGCATCGTGCAGCTGTTCGTTCAGGAGAGACTCAGCCTTGGGCAGTTCCGCGAGTCCAACGACCAGCTCCTGCGGGCCAACCTGAGCGAAATGTACGTTTTCGCCACCTTCCGCCCCCTGGTGGACCTGCTCTCCACCACCTCGCTGGCCGTGATCGTTTACTTCGGGGGCCGGTTCGTGCTGCGCGACCTGGTGTCGTTGGGCACCCTCATCGCCTTCCTCAACCTGATCCGCATGTTCTACGAGCCGGTCATGGACCTCTCGGAGAAGTACAACATCCTCCAGTCGGCCATGGCCGGGGCGGAGCGGGTGTTCGGGCTGCTGGACACCGACGCCCGCATCCCGGAGCCCGCGGCCCCGAAAGCCCTGGAAGCCGTGCGCGGGCGCATCGAGTTCGACCGGGTCTGCTTCGCCTACAAGGAGGGGGAACCGGTGCTGCGGGAGCTGTCCTTCACGGTGCAGCCCGGGGAGACGGTGGCCATCGTCGGTTACACCGGCGCCGGCAAGACCACCATCATCTCCCTGCTTACCCGCCTGTGGGACATCCAGTCCGGCGCCATCCGCCTGGACGGAATCGACATCCGCGACCTGGCTACCGCGAACCTGCGCCGGCGGGTCCAGTCCGTTCTGCAAGATGTGTTCCTGTTCTCGGGCACCATCGCGGACAACGTCCGCCTGGGCAGCTCGATACCCGATCCGGAGGTCAGGCGGGCGGTGGAGCTGGTGCGCGCGGACACCTTCATCGACCGGCTGCCCGGGGGCCTCACGGCCAGGCTCGCCGAGCGCGGCGGCAACCTCTCCATGGGGCAGCGGCAGCTGTTGTCCTTCGCCCGCGTGCTGGCCCACAACCCCGACGTGCTCATCCTGGATGAAGCCACCGGGAACGTCGACACCGAAACCGAGAAGCTGATCCAGGCGGCCCTGCGCACGCTGCTGGCCGGCCGCACCTCCCTGGTGATCGCCCACCGCCTTTCCACCATCCGCCACGCCGACCGGATCCTGGTCCTGCACCAGGGGGAGCTGTTCGAAGAGGGGACCCATGCCGAGCTGATCGCCCGCCAGGGGATGTACTACAACCTGTACCGCATGCAGTTCCTGGACAGCGCGCAGTAGCCGTCGGCTTTAGATTTCCAGCGACAACCCGTCGAAGGCCAGGTGGGCAACGAGGGGTGTGAAATACGGGCTGCCCGGCTCCAGGAAGCCGCTTTCCACCTCCGCGTGAAGTACGTCGTGGCACAGGTGGGTGAAGTACACCCGGCGGGGTTTTACCTCCGCGGCCAGCTCCAGGGCCTCGGCGAGGGTGAAGTGGGTCGGGTGCGGGGTATGGCGCAGGGCGCCCAGGATCAGCAGGTCCAGGTTGTACAGCTTCTGCAGCGTGGGCTTGGGCACGTAGGACACGTCGCTTAAGTAGGCGCAGCCCCCGAACTTGTAGCCGAACACCTCGATCTCGCCGTGGTACGCCGGCAGGGTCTCGAACAGGAATCCTTCCAGCAGGAAGCGCTCGTTGACGGCGACCAGGTCCAGCTCGGTCACCCCCCCGCCGCGCTGGATCTCCGGGTCGAACAGGTAGTGGTAGATGTAGGTCTTCAGGTAGTTGAGGTGCGCGGGATTGCCGAACAGCGGGATGGGCGCGGCGTGGCGGTTGAACACCCGCAGGTCGTCGATGCCGGCGACATGGTCGAAGTGCGTGTGGGTGAGCAGCAGGTAGTCCACCCGGTCCAGGCGGTGGCGGAGTGCCTGCTGCCGGAAGTCCCGACCGCAGTCGATGAGGATGTTCCTGCCGCGGGCCTCGATCAGCAGGGAGGCGTTGGTGCGGTTGTCGCGGGGGTCCGCGGACAGGCAGGTCGCGCAGGAGCAGCCGATCATGGGTACCCCGTGGCTGGTGCCGCTGCCCAGGATGGTCAGCTTCATGGTCTATGCAGGGTTATAACCACTACCTGCCGGAAAGTCAAATGGCGACCGGTTGCCATCCGAAAGCCGCGATGGCATACTAAAGGCCTATGAGCGAACTGATCAACAACTCGCAGAAACGCAAGGAATTGCTGAAGCACCTGATCCTGCAGCTCCATGAGGGCCAGGCCCCCGAAGCGGTGAAGAGCCGCCTGGCGGCCCTGCTGGGCCAGGTCCCCTACGACCTCGTGGTCGAGGTGGAGCAGGAGCTCATCGCCGAGGGGCTGCCCCAGGAGGAGGTCTTGCGGCTGTGCGACCTGCACTCGGCGGTGCTCAAGGGGGCCATCGACCAGAGCGGGGCGAAAGAGGCTTTGCCGGGTCACCCGGTGCACACCTTCCTGCAGGAAAACCGGCAACTGACGCAGGTCACCGAAAAGCTGAACCGGCTGCTGGCCGGTCCTTCCCCGGACTTCTGGGACGCGGTGGCCGCCTGCTTGCGATCCCTGGCGGACGTGGAGAAGCACTACTCGCGCAAGGAAAATCTGTTATTCCCCTACCTGGAAAAACACGGCATCTCCGGCCCCCCCGCGGTCATGTGGGGCAAGCATGACGAAACCCGCGCCCTGCTCGCCAGGGCACTGGAAGCGGCGCTGCAACGGCCGGGAGAGCCGGGGGAGATCCGGCGGCTTTCCGAGCAGGTGCTCAAAACCCTGGGCGCTTCGATCGACGAGATGATCTTCAAAGAAGAAAACATCCTTTTCCCCATGTGCCTGGACACCCTAGCGGACACCGAGTGGTACGAAATCTGGCGGCAGAGCCCGGACATAGGATTCTGCCTATACGACCCAATCGCTGAATGGCGGCCGGCGTCCGTCAGCGCGGATACGACCCCGGCGGCCTCCACCGCGAAGGGGGGCCCAGCCCTCCTCCACCTGCCTTCGGGCAGCTTTTCCGGCGAGGAGTTGGAGGCGGTGTTGAATAACCTCACCGTGGACATCACCTTTGTGGACGCCGAGGACACTGTCCGCTACTTCAACCAGGCCCGCGACAGGGTGTTCACCCGCACGCGGGCGATCATCGGGCGCAAGGTGCAGCAGTGCCACCCGCCGGACAGCGTGCACGTCGTGGAGCACATTCTGCGGGACTTCAAGTCCGGCAAGCAGAACCGCGCGGCCTTCTGGATCCAGTTGGGCGGAAAGTTCGTGCACATCGAGTACGTGGCGCTGCGGGATAAGGAGGGCAAGTATCTGGGCACCCTGGAGATCAGCCAGGACCTGAACGCCAAGCGGGCTCTCCAGGGGGAGCGCCGGCTGCTCAGCTACGAACTAGAGGGATAGGCTACTTCCGGCGCTCCTGGATCATCCGCTCCCGCAGGTACAGCAGCAGAAGTCCTTCGAAACTGAGCTTTCGGAGCCTCGATTCCTCCTGCAGGAAATCGTACAGCTCCCGAGGGAGGCGGATATCCAGGCGCACCTCGACCGTGTCCATTTTACCCGCAGCAGAAGGCCTGGTAGATGGCGTTGACCGACTTCTCGTAGTCCTTGCTCTCCACCCCGACGATGATGTTGATCTCCGAGGAGCCCTGGTCGATGATCCGCACGTTGACGCCGGCTTGTCCTAGCGCGCCGAAGAGCCTGGCGGCGATGCCCGGATGGTGGGACATGCCCTCCCCCACGGTGGCGATCAGGGCGTAGCCGCTCAGGATCTCCACCCGCTCAGGGGAGAGCTCCTTCTGCATCTCCTCCAACAGCACCCGGCTCTTGTCCTTCAGCGCGCTGTCGGCCACGATCACCGACATCGTGTCGATGCCCGAGGGGGCGTGCTCGAAGCTGATGCCGTGCGCCTCCAGGATGCTGAACAGCCGCCGGCCGAAGCCGACCTCCTTGTTCATCAGCAGCTTCTCGATGAAGATGATGCTGAAACCCTGCTTGCCGGCGATTCCGATCACCACGCCGTCCGACAGGCTGCGCTCGTTGACGATCATGGTGCCCGGGTCCGCGGGGGAGTTGGTGTTGCGGATGTTGATGGGGATGCGCGCCGCGAAAACCGGGAAAATCGCTTCCTCATGGAACACGTTGGCCCCCATGTAGGCCAGCTCGCGGATCTCGCGGTAGGTCACCGTGCGCATGGGCTTGGGGTCCTTCACGATGCGCGGGTCGGTCATCAGGAAACCGGACACGTCCGTCCAGTTCTCGTAGACCGCCGCGCCCACGGCGCGGGCGATGATGGCCCCGGTGATGTCCGAGCCGCCCCGCGAGAAGGTTTTCACGCGGCCGTCCAGGGTCGAGCCGTAGAAGCCCGGGATCACGAACAGGCCCTCCCCCTCCAGCACCCGTTCCAGCAGCGCGTAGGTGCTCTCGTCCACCCGCCCGTCCTCGCGGATCTTGATGAGCTTTTCGGTGTCTACGAAACGGGCCCCGAGGTAGTCGGCGACCAGGATCGCCGCTAGGTACTCCCCCCGGGAAGCCGCCCAATCGCGCGAAGCCTTGCCTTGGATGCCCTCCTCGACTTCCCGGATGTGCCGCTGGAGGTCGACGCGCACCCCCAGTTCCTTGGCGATCTGGAGAAAGCGCTCGCGGATCAGGTGGAAAGCCTCGGCGATGGGCAGGTCGGCTTCGGCCAGCTCGTGGCAGAGGTAGAGCAGGTCCGTGACCTTCTGGTCTTCTTTGGTACGTTTGCCCGGGGCTGAAACCACCACGTAGCGCCGCCGCGGGTCGCCGCGGAGGATCGTTTCAATTTTCCGGATCTGGGAGGCGTCCGCCACGGAAGTGCCGCCGAACTTGCACACGATGCTGCCCATGTATCGCTCCTGTCGGGGCCTACTCTACGTTGTCCTCACGGGAATGGTCAAGAGCCGGCAGAAACGGCCTTGGCCTCAGGCGCAGGCCGGTTTTCCGTCTCAGTCTGGCGGCCAAAGTGGCCGGCTCGCGCACCAGGCGCTCTTTAGCGGCGCGTGGGCAGCCCTTGATGAATGCCTCTACCCGCATGGCCTCGGCCCGGCTGCCGCGCACCCGCCAGCAGCCGGCCAGGCGCAGGGGACGGAAGCTGCGGGTCAGCCGCGAAGCCCGGCCCGCTTCATGCAGCCGGAGCCGCTGCCTGAGGTCGCGCGCATAGCCGGTGTAGAAGCTGCCGTTGGCCAGCAGGAGCATGTAGACGAAAAAGTGTTCCGTCATCCACCGAGCGCCTCGATATTGCCGCAGTTCCTTTTGGCGAAGTCGAGGGCTTTGTCCAGCCCCGAGGCCCCGGGCTCCTCCGTCTTGCGGAACATGTGGGCGAGGATCCGTTCCGCGGCCCCTTCCCCGTAAACCCGCTCCAGGACCGCCCGCTCCCGCAGCAGGTTCAGCACCAGGACCTCGTTGCCGCCCGCCTCCTCGATGAGATGCCGTAGCAGCTCGGCGGTTTCCCGGAACAGCGATCGGCAGCGTTCCAGGGCGCGCTCGGCCAGCTCCCGGGCGTAGGCGGCCACCCCCTGCCCGTGCTTCACGACCTGGCGGATGTGCTCCAGCTCGTGCGCCTCCTCCTCGTTCAGCTCGAAGCCGATGCGTCGGGCCAGGTACCCGATGCGCTCCGCCTGCTCCAGCTCCGCGCCGTAGCGCGGGGAGTACACCTCCAGCTGGTAGAGGCTCTCGCGCAGGATCATGAACAGGTGAAAGCCGGTGCCGATGTTGGAGTCGATGGAGCGGTCCACCAGGGAGCGGCGCAGCTCGGCCAAGACCTCGCGCGGCTCGGCCCGGCCCGCCTCCCCCTGCCCCAGCAGCAGCAGACGTTCCAGCTCCTCGTAGTCGTGGGGGCCTCGCGCGCTAGACCCGAAGGGCGCGCCGGCAGCGGAGGGGCTGCGGAACAGGAAGTGGGCCTTCTCCTTGATTTCGAATACGAGCTTTTCCTCCAGGTCCTTCACCCGTTGGAACAGGCCCGACCCGCCGAAGCCCTGGCCGCCGGCGGCCACCTCCCGGAAATCCCGGTAGATCCCCTCGAACAGGTCGAAGGCCCGTAAAAACCGTACGATCAGGAAGGACAGCTCTTCTTTGCGGCGGCGCAGGAGGTAAGGGTCCACGCCGCTACTCCCCCCGCTGCTTCATCATCCGGCTGTGGCCGCGCTCCAGGGCGATCTTTCCGGTGCGGATGGACTCCAGCACGCGGTAATGGGCAAAGAGGTTGAAGGCGCTGTCCACCGCGCTGGCATCGCCGGTCACTTCCAGGATCCAGACGGGGCCGGAGGAGTCCACGATGCGCGCCTGGACCGCGGTGATGATCTCCAGCAGCTCCGCGCGCTTGCGCTCCTCCACCTCCAGCTTGATCAGAGCATGTTCCCGCTCCACGGCCTCTATGGGCTTGATGTCCCAGGCCTTGATCACGTGCACCAACTTCTGCAGCTGCTTGCGCACCTGCTCCAGCACGCCGTCGTCCCCGGCGACCACGATGGTGAAGCGGCTCTTGCCGGCCAGCTCGGTGTGCCCCACGCTCAGGCTCTCGATGTTGAAGCCCCGCCGCGAGAACAGGCCGGAGACCCGGGTCATCACCCCCGGGGTGTCGTCGCACAGGATGGAGATCGTGTGCCTCATTCCCCCTCCTACTCTACGTAGTCCAGCAGGCTCGCGCCGGTGACCATCGGGTAGACGTTGGCCGGCTCCTCCAGGATGAACTCGACCACGGCCGGGCGCCCGCAGGCCAGCGCGCTTTCGATGACGGGGGCGATCTCGTCCTCGGCAGACACCCGGGCGCCGCTAGCGCCCATGCTCTCGGCGAGACGGGCGAAGTCCACGTTTCGGCCAAAATGGCAGCACTCGTTCCGCTTGCCGTAGAAGGCGTCCTGGAGCTGCTTGACCATGCCCAGGCAGTAGTCGTTCATGACCAGGGCTACCACCGGGATGTTCTCGGCCACGGCCGCGGCGAGCTCCTGGCAGGTCATCAGGAAGGAACCGTCGCCGCAGATCGCGATCACGGCCCGATCGGGATTTCCCACCTTGGCGCCGATGGCCGCCGGCAGGCCGAAGCCCATGGTGCCCAGCCCCCCGGAGCTGACGAAGGAGCGGTGAGAGTCGACGGGAAAGTAATGGGCCGTGAAGATCTGGTGCCGGCCCACGTCCGTCACGATCAGGGGATCGCGCACCAGGCCCTGGAGGATGCGCAGGGCATTGGGGATAGTCACCCCCTTCATCTTGCCCTTCAGGGGGTGCTCGCCGGCGACCTCCGCCAGACGGCCGAGCCAGGCGGCCCGCCGGGCCGGGGGCAGCAGCTCGCTCAACTGGGCCAGGATGCCCTTGGCATCGCCCACGATCGGCAGGAAGACGGCCACGTTCTTGCTGATTTCGGCGGGATCGATGTCGATGTGGATGATACGCGCCTGCCTGGCAAAGGTGTCCAGGGGACCGGTGCTCCGGTCGCCGAAGCGGGTGCCCACCGCCAGGATCACGTCGGCCTCCGATACCGCCGTATTGGCCGCCACGCGGCCGTGGTAGCCGACCAGCCCCAGGCAGAGGGGATGGGAGTTGGGGAAGGAGGCTTTGCCCATCAGGGTGTAGGTCACGGGGATGTCGGCCTTTTCGGCCAGCAGGCGCAGCGCCTGCCCGGCGTCGGACTGGTAGACCCCTCCGCCGGCGACGATCAGCGGGCGCTCGGCGGCCCTAAGCAGCGCCGCCGCCCGCTTGATCTGCCCGGGATGGCCCTCCACGGTAGGCTTGTAACCCTCCAGTTGGGGGTACTTGGCCTGGTGCGGGGCGAACTCCTCCTGCTGCACGTCGCGCGGCACGTCGATCAGCACCGGCCCCCGACGCCCGCTCCCGGCCAGGAAAAAGGCTTCCTCGATCACGTGCGGCAGCTCGTGGGGCTCCTGCACCAGGTAGTTGTGCTTGGTGATGGGGATGGTGATGCCGGTGATGTCCACTTCCTGGAAGGCGTCGTTGCCGATCATGGTGCGGGGCACCTGTCCCGTGATCGCCACCACGGCCGAAGAGTCCATGAAAGCCGTGGCCAACCCCGTGACCAGGTTGGTGGCACCGGGGCCGCTGGTGGCCAGGCACACGCCCACCCTGCCGGTGGAGCGCGCGTACCCGTCCGCCATGTGCGCCGCGCCCTGCTCATGGCGCGCCAGGACATGCCGAATCGGGGAGTGGGCCAGCTCGTCGTAGAGCGGCAGGTTCGCGCCGCCCGGGTATCCGAAGATCACCTCGACGCCCTGGGCCTCCAAAGCCTTGATGATCGCCCTGGCGCCCGTGACATTGCCCTTGCGCATCCGCGGATTGTACCTTCGGGGGTAACCCCGGTCAAGGCTCGCGGTCCGGGGCGAGGGCCCGCAGGCGCTCGATCTCGTAGAGCATCCAGCGCACGTCCTCCTCGGCGTCCTCCACCTCGTACAACAAATCGGCGCTCGGATTGTAGCGGCTGTAATAGACCTTGCTGCGCTTCAGGCGATTGCGGATGTGTTCCAGGCGGTCGATCATGCTTTGACGCCCAGCAGCCTCAGCAGCAAGCGGAAGGGGGCGGCGCGCAGCGGCCGCACGGAAGGAACCCGTTCGGCGAAGCTGAACCCGGAAGCGTCGCGCCAGGGCCGAGGACCGGAGCAGCGCGCAGGCGGGGCGAAAAAAACCGGAGAGCCACCGCCGCGCCCGCTCGCGCGCAGCGAGCTCCGCCTCCCCGACGCTTTGATAGGCGGCAACCTCCTCCAGCAGCGTGGCGTAGCCGCGCTCGTAGGCCAGGCGTACGCTCTTCAGCCCCGTCTCCTGTTCGAAGCGCCTGCGGGAGGAGGCCCCCTCCAGGGCGGCGCGGTCGGCCAGTGGGATGCACTCCGTCACGTGGGCGTCCAGGTACTCCAGCCCCTGCTGCAGCGCCGCGGCCACCCGGCGGTTGCCGTCGATGACATAGTACTCGCCGGACAGCAGGTAGGCGGCGATCGGCGGCAGGTTGGTGATCGCCAGGTTGGCCTGCTCCAGGCTGCGGCGGCGGAAGCGCTCGCGGCGGTCGTGCCGGCGCCCGAGAAGGCGGAAGCGGCCGTCCAGCTCGCCGCACTTGTCGACCGTTCCGGTGATGCGCACGACCTCGATGACCCGCGGGCCCGCGTCCAGTGTCCGGTAGGCCCCGATGCGGGCCGCTTCCTCGGCGAAGCATTTCACGCGGCTCATGCCTGAGCCTCCAGCGCCGAGAGAACCCACTTCACGTGGCGGCTCTCCTGCGCCGCCAGGAAGGCGAAAACCCGCCGCGGCAGGCGCAGCGCGACCTTGCGGGAGAGCAGCCGGTAGTGCGCGACCGCCAGCCGCTCCTTGCGCAGGGCCAGGCGCCAGACGTCCGCGGGCCGCAGATCGGCCAGGACGGCCGCCGGGGTCGGCGCGAGCAGTCCGGGCGCCGGCGCGAGCAGCCCGGCGTCCGCGAGCAGCTCCTCCTCTTCCGCGTTCACCGCTTCCACGGCGAGGTCCACCTCCCCGCTGCGCTGCAGCTCTTCCAGCTTCAGCCGGTGGCGCAGCTCCTCCGCGCACAGCCGGCGTAGCAGTTTGCGGGCCGCCGGCTCCCGGACCGGCTCCAGGGCCGCCTCGTAGAAGCGGTAGGCTTCCTCCTCCCGGCGGATCGCCTCCTCCAGGATGAGCCTGAGCAGGAATTGCCGGAGCATGTTTTCAGTATGTCACGATCGGCAGGCTTGGGAAAGGCTTGAAACAAACCGCCGCTTTTCGTAAATTGGACCCTGTGGAGGTGAACATGGGAAAAAGCTGGGTGCGCTGGTTGCTGGTGAGTCTGGCGGCGGTGGTTCTTTCCTCCTGCGGCTACAACCTGCTGCAGGGCAATGAAGAGGCCGTATTCAAGACCTGGGGCGACCTGGACAGCCAGCTGCAGCGCAGGGCCGACCTGATCCCCAACCTCGTGGCCACGGTCAAGGGCTATGCCTCCCACGAGCGGGAAACCCTGGAGGCGGTCATCTCGGCGCGGGCCAGGGCCACCTCGGTCACGCTCAAGGCCGAGAACCTGGGCGACGTGCAGGCCATGGAAAAGTACCGGGCCGCGCAGGGGGAGCTCTCCTCCACCCTGTCCCGCCTCCTGGTGGTGGCCGAGGCCTATCCCCAGCTTCAGGCCAGCCAGAACTTCCGCGACCTGCAAAACCAGCTGGAAGGCACCGAGAACCGGATCAGCGTGGCGCGCCAGCGCTACAACGAGGCGGTGGAACGCTTCAACTTCTCCATCCGCAGCTTCCCCTACTCCCTGACCAACAACCTGCTGCTGCACCTGCAGCGCAAGGAGTACTACCAGGCGGACGAGGCGTCTCGGGAAGCGCCCAAGGTCCAGTTCTGAGCCCATGGCGTCCCGGCGCGCTCTTTTATCTTTAGTCTTGTTCGCCCAGCTGGCGGCCGGCGCGGCGCTGTCCGCCCTGGAGGTCCCGCCCCTCACGGGACGAGTGAACGACTATGCGGACATGATCTCCTCCTCGGCGGAGCAGGCGATCGCCCAGAAACTGGAGGAGCTGGAGGCCTCGGATTCCACCCAGGTGGCCGTGCTCACCGTACCGAGCCTGGAAGGCGAGGACCTGGAAGGCTTCTCCATCCGGGTGGCCAAAGCCTGGAAGATCGGCACCGCCGAGAACGACAACGGCGCGATCCTGCTGGTGGCCCGCGACGACCGCGATGTGCGCATCGAGGTGGGCTACGGCCTGGAAGGACGCCTGACCGACCTGCTGGCAGGAAGGATCAAGGACCAGATCATCGTCCCCAGCTTCAAGGCCGGCCGCTTCGACGAGGGCTTCCTGCAGGCCACCGACGCGATCATCGCGACAGTCAAGGGGGAGTACAAGGGAACGGGCCGGCCGGCCGCCACACCCGGCCGTAGCCGCTCCCTGATACCCCTCGCCATCGTGGCCATCATCGCCGCGGTGATCGGCTCCCGACGCCGCATCTTCGGGGGGGTGGCCGGCGGGGCGCTTCTGCCGCTGGCCAGCATGCTGGCCTTTCCCATTGGCCTCCTGACCCTGCTCATGATCCCGTTAGGCTTCGCGGGCGGGCTGATCCTGCCAAGCCTCTTCGGCTTCGGCGGGGGGCGGGGGCGCCGCGGCGGCGGCTTCTGGCCGGGCGGCTTTTCGGGAGGCGGTTTTTCCTCCGGCGGCGGCGGCTTCTCGGGGGGCGGCGGCGGTTTCGGCGGGGGCGGTGCCTCCGGACACTGGTAACAGGAGGTGCCCCGATGAAAAAACTGGCAAGCCGATTCCTGAACGCAGGGGAGCGGGAACGGGTCAGCCGCTGCGTGCAGGAAGTGGAAAAGAGCACCTCCGGCGAGATCGTGCCCATGGTAGTCTCCGCCAGCTACCACTACCCGAGCGCGACGCTTCTGGGTGCCCTGGTTCTCAGCTTGCTGCTCGCCGCGGCGGTCACCGCAGCGGATGCCTATTTCAAGCCGTGGGGGACCCTGAGCCTGCTGGACCTCTGGGTGTTCCCCGCCGTGTTCGCGGTCTGCTTTCTGGTGCTCCACGAGCTGCTCCGGGCAGTCCCCGGGCTGAAGCGGCTGTTTATCTCCCACGCGGACATGGGTGAGGAGGTCGGGGAAGCGGCCCTTACGGCCTTCTTCCGGCACCGCCTGGCGGAGACCCGCGACCGGACCGGAGTCCTGATCTTCGTCTCGGTGTTCGAACGCAGGGCAGCCGTGCTGGCCGACAAGGGGATCAATGCCAAGGTGGCGCCGGAGACCTGGCAGCAGGTGGTGGACCTGGTGCTTCGGGGTATCCGGGAGGGCCGCCGGGCGGAAGGCCTGTGCAACGCGGTAACGCGCTGCGGCGAGCTGATCGCGGCGCAGTTCCCGGTGCGCGCAGGCGACAAGGACGAGCTGCGCAACCTGATCGTGGAAGACTGACTGCGGTCAGTCCGCGGACTCGTGGGCCAGGCGCGGCCGGCCGGCGGCCGTGGCCGATACTTCGCTGGCCAGGAAAATCATGTCCCCGGAGGCTTCCACGGTGTGATCCCGGCGCGCCACGGTGACCTGTACCGAGGCTGCGCCGGCCCGTAGCGCCAGCGCCTTCGCGATGCGGGAGGCCTCCTCGCGGGCGTGCTGTACGGCAGGCTCCAGCTCCGCGAAGTCCCTGACCTCCTCGGGCAAATGCACGCGGAAACCCTGATCCTGCTCCAGGGGCGCGACCAGCGCGCGCACCGTCTGCGTCACGCTGCCCACCACGGCCCCCACCGCATTGGCCACCTCCGCGTGCGGTGGGACCGCCAGACGGGTGTGCAGGGAGTCGGCGACGGCCGGGTAGTAGGTGCGGACGGGGGCGCCGATCGCCACCAGCGGCCGGTTCAGGGTCAGGCGCACGCTCACCAGCCCGTCCGGCTTCCCGTCGGCCAACAGCGCGCGATCCACAAGCACGGAACGGACGCGTTCGTGCTCCTCCAGGCGCAGACCGTGGGCTTCGGCCAGGGCCGCGGCGAGGATAGCCCTGCCGGCCTGCAGGGTGACCTGCCGCACGACCAGCCTACAAAACTCCACCGCGTCGACCCCTGCCCGCCGCGCCAGGATCTCCGCGCCCGCGCGGGCGGCCGGCAGGGACCAGGAGCTCTGGAAGCCCAGCACGTGCGCGGCATCCGTCGGCGTGAAGCCGGCTTCCCCCAGGTAGCCGCGATCGACAAGGCGTCGCAGCTCCAGGTCCATCAGGTAGGAGGACTCGCCAGACACGAACAGCCTCTCCATTGCCACGGCGCCGTCCCCTACCTTCGCTAACAGCGCGCGCTGCACCTCGCTGAAGGTGTCGCGCCCCGGGTCGCGCTGCCGGACCAGGAAGCGCCCGTCGTAGCGGTTCGGCTTCTTCTTCACGGCCTGGAGGGCCAGCTCGGCGAGCACCTCCGGGTGCAGGTGGGCCAGCAGGGCCAGAGGCACGTTGCGCCGGGGCCCCAGGGACAGAGTCCCGCCCTCCGCTAGCGCGACCGCGCTGTCCCCCCCCAGGCCGGTGGTGTGGATCTGCACGGCCTCGACCATGGTCTGCCAGCCCCCCACCGTCGCGCCTTCGCGCGCGAGCAGCAGCCGCCCATTGCTCACCAGGGCGATGTCCGAGGTGGTGCCGCCCATGTCGGCGATGCAGGCGTCGGACTCACTCGATAGGAATAGCGAGCCCACCACGCTGGCGGCGGGGCCCGAGAGGATGGTTTCCACGGGGTACTCCAGCGCCAGGCCGGAGTCGATGAGGGAGCCGTCCCCTTTGACCACCATCAGCGGCGCGCGGATCCCGCGGTCGGCCATCATCTGCCTGACCGACCCGATCAGGTCGCCCAGCAGGGGGATGAGGCGGGCGTTCAGGGCGGTGGTCAGGGCCCTGCGCGAGGCGTGCAGGTTGCTGGTCAGCTCGTGCCCGCAGGTCACCGGCAGCCCGCAGTGCTCGCGCACCAGGCGGCGCACCGCGTTCTCGTGGGCCGGATTGCGCACCGAGAAGTATCCTGATACGGCGAAGGCCGCCACGCGCGGGGCGTGACGCCGAATCGCCTCCAGTGCGGAGGCTTCGTCCAGCTCGGCGGCCTCGGCCCCCGCCGCATCGTGCCCGCCGCGCACCAGGACGACCGGGTCCCCGCCCAGGGCCTCCCGCAAGCCGGCCTGCTCGAGCATGTCGGGGGTGTAGCCGATCAGGATCAGGCAAATGGCGCTTCCCTGCCCTTCCACTATCGCGTTGGTGGCCAGGGTGGTGGACAGGGAGACCAGCTCGACGGGTTCTTCCCGGGCGGACAGGACCGCGTCCATGGCCTCGCGGATGCCGACGGCCAGGTCGTGCCGCGTGGTCAGGGCCTTGGCGGAGGCCGTGACCCCACGGGCCGGGTCGAAGAGGACCGCGTCGGTGTAGGTGCCTCCCGTGTCGATGCCCAGTAGCAGAGCCATGGTGCGCCATCCTAGGCTCCCCACCCGGGGCGTGTCAATCCGCGCCCACCCCCCCGTACCGCTGCACGCGCACCCGGGCGGTGATCCCGTGGGCCAGCATCCGCTCCACGGCGCACTGCCGCTCGGTGACCTCGCCGATTTCCCGGCTGGCCTCCCGGCTCATCCTCTGGTAGGTCACTGTCTTCAGAAACTTCCCCACCCACAGCCCGCCCGTGTACCGCGCGGCGCGGCTGGTGGGCAGGATGTGGTTCGTGCCGATGCACTTGTCGCCGTAGGCCACGGTGGTTTCCTCGCCGATGAACAGGGAGCCGTAGTTGCGCAGGCGCTCGAAGAAAAAGTCGGGGTCGGACACGTGCAGCTCCAGGTGCTCGGGGGCGTAGTCGTCGGCCAGCGCGGCGGCCTCCTCCCGGTCTTCCGCTAGGTAGATCCGCCCGTTGTCCCGCCAGGATACCTCCGCCACCTCCCGGGTAGGCAGCACCGCGAGCTGCGCCTCCAGCTCGGACAGGCAGGCCCGGGCGAAACCCTCGGAGAAGCAGATCAGGGCCACCCCGCTGTTGGGGTCGTGCTCCGCCTGCCCCAGCAGGTCGCAGGCGGAAAGTCGAGGGTCCGCCCGGTCGTCGGCGATCACCAGGATCTCGGTCGGGCCGGCCAGCAGGTCGATGCCGCAGCGGCCGAAAAGCTGCCGCTTGGCCTCGGCCACGAAGCGGTTGCCTGCGCCGCAGAGGATATCCACCGGTTCCACCACGCCCAGGCCGAAGGCCATCATGGCGATGGCCGGCACCCCCCCGAGCACGAAGATGCGGTCCGCTCCGGCCTTCTTCATGGCGTTGATCGTGGCCGGGTACCACCCCACCCCCTTCACCGGCGGGGTGAAAGCGAGCACGCTGCGCACTCCCGCGATCTTGGCGGGGATGATGGACATCTGCGCCGAGCCGAACATCGGGTAGCGCCCGCCGGGGACATAGGCGCCCACCGCGCCCACGGGGATGTGGCGGTGTCCCAGCACCACCCCGGGGCGCAGCTCCACCTCCAGCGGCCGCAGGGTAGCCAACTGGGCCCGGGCGAAGGCCCGCACGTTGTCCTGGCAGAAATCGGTGTCCCGCAGCACCTGGGGGTCCAGCCGGCCGATGGCCTCCCGGACCTGAGCCTCGTCCAGCTCGAAGCTCGGCGGGTCCCAGTGGTCGAACTTCCGGCTGTAGCGCCGCACGGCCTCCAGGCCGTGGGCCTCCAGCTCGGCGAGCATTTCCCCGACCACCCGCGCGGTCTCGGGGTCGCGTTCGAACAGGCGGTGCCCACCTTCCTTGAACATCCGCATAGTGCCCCCTCGTTGACGCTCCTGCAACGGCTGCATAGTATCACAACGGCGGCACAAGAACATGTTCCGGCGTCTGCGGCGGACGCGCATCCTCCGGGAGAGGCTGCTCGTGGAGGACACCTGGTCCTCGCTGCTCTCCGAACACCCCATCCTATCCGGCCTCAGCTCCGAGGAATTGAGCCGCCTGCGGGAGCTGGCCACCCTGTTCCTGCACGAAAAGATCTTCGAACGGCGCGGGGACCAGGAGCTGGACGAATATCGCAAGGCCGTGATCGCCGTGCAGGCCTGCCTGCCGGTGCTGAACCTGGGCCTGGACTGGTACCGCAACTGGCGCACCGTGGTCGTGGTCCCCGACGTATTCACCCAGGAGCACCAGGAGTGGGACGACGCCGGCGTGGTCCACGAGTGGGAAGAGGAGCAAAGTGGTGAGTCCTGGGACCGGGGTCCCATGGTCCTGTCGTGGCAGGACGTGGAGGCCTCCGGCTGGGGCGATGGGTACAACGTCGTGATCCACGAGGCGGCCCACAAGCTGGACCTGCTGGACGGCCAGGTCAACGGGCGGCCCGCCCTGCACGAGGGGGTGAACGCCGGCGAGTGGTACGAGGGGTTCTCCGGCGCTTTCACGGACTTTCAGAAGCGCGCCCGGCGCCGGAAGAAGCTGCGCATTGACGACTATGCGGCGGAGAACGACGCGGAGTTCTTCGCCGTGGCCTGCGAGTACTTCTTCGAGCAGCCTTTAGTGCTCGCCTCGGAGTACCCGCAGGTGTACCGGCTCCTCGCCGCCTTCTTCCGCCAGGACCCGGCGGCACGCCGGAAAGCCTAGGCCAGCGGCCCTCAGATCCCGAAGATCGACCGGGTCATCGCCACCCAGCGGGCCAGGCGGGGGCGGTCCCGGGCGATCGTGTAGATGTCCCTGAAAAGCAGCTCCACGTTGCAGTCCCTGGCGGCCTCGTAGGTCTTGCGCATGTCCGCCTCCACCAGCCCCCAGTCGGGGTTGGCCCCGCTGATGTAGGCCGGGGTCGGCTTGCGGGAGTACACGTACCGGCGGCCGAGCATCTCGGCCACCTTACGGAAATCGGCCCAGCCGGAGACCGAGACGGAGCGCAAGTTGGGGATGGCCTGCATGATCATCGCCAGGCGGTCGTGCACCGGCTCGCAGCAGCCGTAGTAAACCAGCCCGAACTTGGCGCTGAGGCGGGCCAGGTACGGCAGGAAGAACTCCTTGTACATGTCCGGGGAAATGACCGTCGACTCCTGGGACTCGGCCCAGCCCCACAGGTCCTTCAGCTTCACCTGGCCGTCGGCGTCCGGCCCCGGCAGCTCGGACACGTAGCCGTAGGCCCGCGGCCCGGCCATCTGGTTGTCCGTGTTGGGGACCAGGAGCTTCTCGCGCTCCAGGAAAGCGAACAGCCGGTCGCGGTCCTCGCACATGTACTCCATGAGCCAGCGGATCGTGTCCGGCGCGTCGTACAGCCAGTACAGGAGGCCGTTGTTGCCGATGAAGCGGTAGATCTGCCAGGTCAGCCCGAAGAAGAACATCCCGGTCCAGCCCTCGTCCCCCCACTGCGCCAGGAACGGGTCGTAGTTGCCCACGCGGACCGGCAGCAGGTCGCCCATGGCGTCCTCCAGGAGGCGCTGGCGCTCCAGGGTTTTAGCCCGGTCCACCGTGAAGGTCCGCTTCTTCAGCAGCCTCACGTCCTCGGGCGCCCGGATCGGGAAGTTGAAGGTGTATCCCAGGGCGATCTCGTCCTTGGATACCGTGGCGGGCTTGGTTTCCACGTTCACCCCGAAGTCCGAGCAGTCCAGGTGCCAGCCGATGCGGAAGTACGGCTCCAGGACCACGTCGTCGCCCACTTCCTCGGCGTGCCGCACGTTGTCGCGCAGGTTCTGCTCCACGGCGCGCAGGAACGGGTCCTGGCACTGCAGCTCCTCGGGGCCGACGAACCCGTCGATGGAGGACGTCTCCACCAGGATGACCGGCCGTTCGGGCCTCAGGTCGTGCAGGGCCTTCCAGAGACGCTTGCGCTCGCTCATGACCGGCCGGGCGGCGATGTCCTGCCACTTTAAGGCCAACTCGCGGATAATGCCGCGATCGTTTGCTGTGACCATGGCCTCAGGGTAGCAGGAGAGCGCGAAGTTGTAAACTCGCAAGCGCGCTGGTACAGTGGGCTTATGGGCCGGTTCCGGGTGCGGTGCGCCGGCGGGGCGCTCTTCCTCGTTCCGGTTTTCGCTCTGCTGGCCTGCGTGACTGTGCCCCGCAGCCCGCAGGCCGGGGATGCCAGCCCATCCAACTCCCCTGGGCAACCCCGCTTCCCGGGGACGCGCTGCGAGGACCTGGCGGACCTGCGCTTCTATTTCACCGGCGACGCCTTCCTCCGCAGGGCGGAGGAGCTGATCCGCGACGCCCGCGACTACATCCTGATCGACTCCTTCCTGGTCAACGAGGACGAAAAGGGAAAATACGTCTTCGAACTGCTCCGCCGCAAGATGGAGCAGAACGTGCGCGTCTACATTCTCACCGATGCCTCCTCGGGATTCGTGCCGGGCAGGACGGGCATCCCCTTCCTGGTGCGGATGGGTATCCCGGTCACCGAGTTCAACCCCATGCGCGGCAGCCGCCTGGCCCGGATGCCTCTTTTCCTGTACCGGGACCACCGCAAGTTCTGGCTGGTCGACGGCGAGACGGTCGCCCTTGGCGGTCAGAACATCTGGTCCATCTCCCTGAATCCGCCCGAGCAGTCGGGCAACACCGATTCCATGGTGGAGTTCCGCTCCGCCACCGCCTGCCGCGAGCTGGTCGGGTCCTTCGTTAGGGAGTGGAACGCCTACTCCATGGACAAGCTGCGGGCCGAGGATTTCCCCGTGCCTCCCGGTCCCGGTGAGGGGGGCTTGAGCGCCTGGCTGGTGCACCAGGACGGGCAGCGGGTCGTCGGGGAGATGTTCGGCCGCCTTCTGGACGCGGCCCGTGAGGAGGTCTGGCTCGTCCAGGACTACCTCATGCCCGACCGGGCCATGATCGAGCGCATCCGGCGCCTGAGCGCGTCGGGCGTGCGGGTGAACATTCTGTTTTCCGGCGCCTACAGCTTCCTGGACAAGTTCCACTACGCCACCGGCTATCGCAAGCTGGCTCTGATCCGAGCCGGGGCGCGGTTGTGGGAGTACGGGCATCCCCTCTCCCATCTGCACTACAAGGCGGTGATCGTCGACGAGCGCTGGTTCGCCATCGGGTCGGTGAACCTCAATTTCCGCTCGGCCTGGCTCTCCAAGGAGCTCAACCTCCTGTTCGAGGGGCGCGAAATGGGGACCCCGATGCTGGAGAACCTGGAATTCTTGGTGTCCCACTCCCGGCCGATCAGCTCGGAGCAGGCGGCCGGCTACCGGGGGGGGAAGTATCTGCTGTACTACCTGCTGCTGTTCCTGGGGGGCTGAACCTGGTGCGTTTCGCCGGGGTGCTGCTGTCGCTCTTTCTCGCGGCCGCTGCGCAGGGTCACTGCCTGGGCGAGGCCAAACCCTGGGCCGGCGGATTTTATATAGAGACCTGCGGTTTTTCGGATACCGGACTCCTGCCCGCGGCGGGGTGCCTGTCCGCGGGTCTGTTCCTGGAGCCCTTCGCCTGGCCCGCATTCAACCCGGCGATATTCAGCGGCATCCTGCTGCCTGTTGCCCCGTTTCAGAAGGAGGCCCTTGCCTTGCGGCTGGGCGCGGAACTGACCTTGTTTGATACCCCCGCTCCCTGGCTGCGGCAGGCCTTCTATACCGCGCTGCGCTGGAGCCCTGCGCTCGGCGCCGGAATGCTCTATCGGCTCGACGGCTCCGCGCTGCGGTTCACTCTGGCCGCCTCCCCCCTGCGCATCCGGGCAGGGGACGCGGTGTTCACCCTCGGCGGCTTCGAACTGCTGTTCGATGCGGAGGGTTCCGCGCGCGGCTGGGGCGCGGTAGTATTCAAGGCGGCCTTGTTTCTGTTCTGACGGAGGTCCGGTAAGATGCAAACGCTGCGCCTGCCGCTCGTTCTCGCCGCCGTGCTCCTGCTGGCGAAGTCCCTGCCCGCCTCGGACACCGCAGCCGCGCTGCTCGGGGTGACGGTTTCCACCAGCACCTTCCTGCCCCTGGGCCGCTGGCCTGAATACCCGGTGCCGCCGGGGTTGTACGCTCGGGCGGGAGTTTGCTGGCTGCCCGGAAACCGCCTGGAGCTGGAGCTGTTCCAGGTCCCCCGGCTCGTGCCGGATCCGTACTCTGAGACCTACACGGGCATCGCCGCGGGCTGGTGGCTGCTGAAGCGCAAGCGCAACGCCTACTTCAACATGACGGCGGACGTTTCCATTCTTTACGGGCTGGCGGGGAGGAAGCTGCTCGCCGCCCGGCTGTGCCCCATGGTGCTCGGAGGGCCGTATTATCACTACGCTGACCGCCTCCTGGCCGCGGCGCTGGTCTGGGACCCGGAGCGCGGCCGCGTTTTCCTGCAGCTCCAGCTGGTTGGCATCAGCGTGTTCTTCTGAAGCGATCCAGGGGTGTTGCGCCCTGCCCCCGAGCGAGCTTATAATTCAGGCTGTCCCGCAACCTAGGAAAATCTGCAGGGGCGGCCTCGATGTCCCGGCATTGTTTGTCGCCGCCACATAGGCTATATAAGGAGGTACACTCATTACCAGTGGGAGGGGAACGGTGGCAGAGCACGAACCGATCCAGCCATCCTCGAAGCAAGAA
>Ga0315273_10000457_pt1 | contig 42612 bp, 30 predicted proteins | sample YL17G02_0_MG_FD_205753 | JGI IMG/M metagenome (GOLD analysis project Ga0315273, IMG submission 205753) | Sediment microbial communities from Yellowstone Lake, YNP, Wyoming, USA - YL17G02_0 | ecosystem: Environmental > Aquatic > Freshwater > Lake > Sediment | place: USA: Wyoming | collected...
CTCCCTCGCTCCCACCGCCCGCCAGCCGCCGCCACACGGTTGCGTGCGCGTGCACAGCCGCCCCGCCCGCGGCCGCCGCCCCCCAGCCGTGCGCCGGGGCGCGCCCTCGCTCGCGGTCTCCTTTCCTTCGCGCGCCGCGCCGTCCCCGCCGCTCGTCGCCGCCCGCGTCAGTGCGTCACCACGCAGTCGACCCCCAGCTCCGCCGCCAGCGTCATCGTCCCCGTCCGCGCCCCCACGCCCGAGAACTGAAGCGGGCCGGGGACGCGGTAGCAGTCGGCCGCGGCCCAGCCCGCGCGCGCGGCGGCAAGCGCCGCGAACGGCGCGCCGTCCAACTCCACCAGCGCCTTCCTGACCACCAGCTTGTCCTTGCCCTTGCGCCGCTCCACGGTGAGCAGGGAGGCCAGGGGGAAGCCGCCCACGCACCAGTCGGCGGCCGGGCGGTCGAGGCCGGTGACGCTCACGATCACCCCCGTCGCCCCGCGCGCCAGCAGCGCCCCCGCCGCGTGCCCCAGCGTCGCCGTGTAGGCGGCATCAAAATTGGAGGGCAGGGCGCAGCGGCCCTCGTAGCCGAGAAAGTGGCAGATGACGGCCGGCGGTTTGAGCCCGCGCGCCGCGACGTCGGCGCACACGAGGCCCGCGAGCAGCCGCTCCGTCTCGATCCTCGACACCTGCACGTTGCCGTGTGGGTCGCGCTCCAGGAGGAGCTCGGCGCGCAGGGTGGGGGGGAGGAGTTCGAAGACGGACCGGTGGTGCGGCGCGAGCGCGGCCGCGACGGCCGCCGCGTCGCCCGCCGCGGGCGCGCCGTCGGCCGCCATCGCGTCGTTGAGCGCGCGGATGAGCGCGCCGACGTCGTCGATAAACTCGATGAGGCCCTCGGGGAGGACGGCGACGCCGTACGGCATGCCGGCGGCGGCGCGGGCGACGACGACGTCGGCGACCTCGCGAACGACGTCGGCCAGCTTCATGCCCCGCGCCTTGACCTCCTCCGACACGAGCGCCACGTTGGGCCGCGTCTGCAGGGCGACCTCCAGGGCGACGTGGGACGCGGCGCGGCCCATGACCCGGATGAAGTGCCTGGGAGGAGAGGGCGAGGGGGTCGGCGCGCGCGCGCGCGCGCGCGGCGGCCTCGCTCTGCCCTCCCCCTCGCCCCCTCGCCCCTCGACGCACCAGTACTTGCCCCCACTTTTCGCGTCGAGCGCGATGTTGCCCACGGCTTCCGCATACATCTTGCACGCGGTGTCAAACCCGAACGAGGTGGGGACGGCGCCCGCGAGCTTGAGGTCGCCGTCGACGGTTTTGGGCGCCGAAATGCACGCCGTCTTCAGCCCCGCCGCGCGAAAGTGCTGGGCCAGAACGGCGGCGTTGGTGGCCGAGTCGTCGCCGCCGATGACGAGGAGGCCGTCGAGGTTTAGAGAGCGGGCAGTGTCGGCGGCGGCATCCAAGTCCTCCTTGCTCTCGATCTTGTCCCGCCCGGACTGCAGCATGTGGAAGCCGCCCTGGTTGCGGAACGCGAGCACGGTCTCGGCGTCGATGAGGGTGTAGCGGCATTTGACGACGCCCGCCGGGCCCCCCAAAAAGCCGATGAGCGCCGACGCGGGGTGCCGCGCCGCCATGTAGTCGTGCAGGCCGGCGATGACGTTGTGCCCGCCGGGGGCCATGCCGCCGGAGAGGACGACGCCGACGCGGAGGGGGGTGGGGGGGTCCGGGGTGCCGGTGTTCGGGGGGCACGCCGTCAGCCGCAACGCGGGCGCGCCCGCCAGTGCCGGAAATGCGGCGGCGATGGCGCTCGCCGCCGAGGGGTCGGTGGCCGGCGCGGGGTGCGGCTCGAGGGTGAACCGTCCTGCGGGCGGTGGCGCGTGAGCGGAGCCCCCAACCCGCCCCCCCCCAATCCCCATTCTGCTTCCGAACAACGCGTCACCCCCCCCCCCCCCCTTCTCCCGCACCGTGGAGCACGCGCGGCTTGGGCGGCACGTAGTCGAGCCGCGCGCGCTGCACGTCCGAATAGCCCGCGACGCCCGCGGCGCCGGGGGGGTCGCGCGTGGGGGGGGGCATGGCGGTCGCTGGCGGCGGCGGGGCGGTGGCGGTCGCCATTGGAGAGGCCAGGCGGGGAGAGTGGGAGACGACTCGGCGCAGACGCCAGCCCGCTCACTCGCCATGCGTCGCCGCGGCGGCGCCGCCACGCTTCTGGCCATTCTTGCCCTCGCCTGCGCGGCCGCGGCGTCGCCGCTGGCCCCGGGAGACGTGCCCAACCCCGCGGCCGACCCCGCGGCCTGCCACCGCGGCCCCGCCCCCTCCTGGATCTGCGATGCCGCGGGCGCGCTGTCGACCGCCGGCGGGGATGAAGTGGAAGGCGTGCTGCGCGACGTCGCCTCGGCGCGCCCACCCTACGCGCGCGCCGCGTGCGCCCCGTCCTCCGGCCGCCCCGTCCCCGGGCACCAAGTCGCGGTCGCGGTCGTGCCCGCGATGAAGCTTAAACAGGGCGAGGAGCCTGCCGCGGGCGCGGAGCGGTTCGCGCGGGCGCTCATGGCCGCGTGGCGCGTCGGCGCCGCGGGGTGCGACGACGGCGTGCTGATCTTTCTCTCGGTGTCGGATCGACAGGTGGGAGAGACGGGAGGGGGGGAGGGCCGGGAGGGGGCGCTCGGCTGAACGCGTCGCTGTCCCTGGCTAGCCGCCCCGCAGCCAGCGCCTCCCGGCGCGGCCAGCCGTTCCAACCCCGTCCACCCCACTCTTCTCACAGGTCTTCATCCTTGCCGGCCGGGGCGCGGCCGCCGCGCTGCCGCCCAAGGCCGCGTCGCGTGTCACGGGCGCGCTGCGGCCGAAGCTGCGCGCGGGCGACTACGACGGCGCGCTCAAGCAGGTGCGGGAGAGGAAGTGGATGGTAGAGAGCATACTGAATGATTTCAGGGCTCGACAACAGGGCCGGAACCGACCCATCCCTCGTCTCCAGGCCGCCGTCGACGTCGGCCTGTGCCTCGCGGGCGCCCCCCCCCCCGACGCCGGCGGCGCCTTCGACTGGGGACTGCTCCTGTTCGCCGCAATTTTCTTCGGCATCCTGCTGTCCGCCGCGCGTGGCGCGTGGGCGCGGCGGCGGCAGCTGGCGGCCGCGCGCGCGGCGCTCGAAAAAATGAGGGCCGAGCAGGCGGCGGCCGAGGAGTCGGCGCGCTACCCGAGCACCAGCTGCCCCGTGTGCCTGGAAGATTTCGCTCCCGGCGGCGAGGGCGGCGGCGGCGGCGGCGAAGGCGACGCGCTGCTGCCGCCGACCACCCCCTTTCCCACCACCCGCCCGCTCGCCCTCGCTTGCGGCCACGCCTTTTGCGAGCCCTGCATCACCCGCTGGCTCGCCCGCCACGATACGTGCCCCATTTGCCGCGCGCCGGTCGGGCCGGAGAGAGGGGCGGGCGCGGCGGCCCCTCCCACCACCACGCCCCCTCCATCCCGGCGCCCGTACGACGCAGGCGCGTACCGAGACGAGCTCGTCTTCCGCCTGGGCTCGCTGGCGCGGCTCTATCCCGCAGTGGTGACGGCAGAGGTGCTCGCGGGGTGGGCGTCCTCCGCGCGCGCGGGCTGCCCGCTGCCCGCCTGGGCCGACGTGCGGGCGGCCGAGCTGGCGGACGCGTCGGCTGCCGCGCGGCGGCGGCGGGAAGGCGGGCTGGGGGCGGTGGGCGGGTTTGGGGGCGGGTCGGCGGCGGGGGCGACCGGGGGGGGGTCGTCGTGGTGAAGGGAGACGCACGGCTCTGCAATGCGAGCACCGCCTTACAGGCGCAGTCCCAACCTGGCCGCGGCGGCGGCGAGGCGTTCGGCGGGCGGGCCGGGCGCGGCGGCCGCCGCCGCGCGCGCGGCCGCGACGACCGACTCCGCCCCCGCCGGCACACCCTCCCGAAACCAGGCCGGCGGCAGCACCTCCAGCACGCGCGCCGCGCGAAGCGCGCCGTCGCCGGGCGGCGCGGTGGCGACCCAGGGGGTGAGCTGCCGTTCCACCACGCCACCCAACGCCGCGGCCCTCAACGCCCGTCCATCCAACACGCCCTCGAACGCGGCCGCGACCGCCACCAAGCGCAGCGCACGTCCGGCGCGGCGCGCGGCGAGGGCAGCGGCGCGGCTGCAGACGGCGAGCGCGCGCGGCGGCCACGGCGGCAGCGCCGCGGCGCCGGTCAGGGCGGCGGAGATCGCGTCCAGGGCGGCCTGCTTGGCAGAGGCTAGTCCTGCATCGTCCGGCGGCAGGTACACGGCCACGTCGGCGAGCGCTGCGGCGGCGGCGTGGGCGCGCGCGCGCGAGCGCGCCCACCACCCGCCCGCCAGGCTCTGCCGCAGCAACGGCAGCACCAGGTCGGCCACCAGGCGCGGCATGAGGGATTCGTCGTCGCCGGCGTCGGCGGCGCCGGGGGGGAGGCCGTAGGTGGCGAGGGTGGACGCCCAAGGGAGGGCGTCGAACCGAGTGGCCGCAGGCTCGCCGCCGCCGCCCCCATCTCCCGCTCCCCGCCCCAGCGGCTCCCAAGCCAGCAGCTCCAAGCGCACAAACGGGGCGAACAGGGCGGGCGCGGTCTCGGCGGCGTAGGCCTGGGCGTAGGGTTTTGGGTGGGCCAATTTAAAGGCGTGCAAGCGAGCCGCGACCTCGGACAGGCTACCGTACTCGCCGTCAACGTCGGCCAGCACGGTGGCCGCGGCGGCGAGGACGTCCCGGCGCGCGCGCGCGTATGGGGCAGCGTCGGTCTCCGACTCGTCCGTCGTGCCGCCGCCGTCGGGGCCGGCGGCCGCGGCGCGCGCCGCGCGGCGCGCGGCCCGCGCGGACGCGTCGGGGACGGCTGCCGCGCTGTCGGCCGCGGCGACCGCGACGGCCGCGGCGGCCGCCGCCTCTTCCTCCCTGGCCCCGCCCGCCAGCGCTCCCAGCGCGGCCGCCACGCCCGCCGCCGCGGGTTCAAACTCGTCGCCGTCGTCGGCGGCGGCGCGCGAGGATGCAGAGGCGCCGAGGAGGGCGCGCGCGGAGGTGAGGTGGGATTCGAGCTCTTCGACCAGGGGCGATTTGGACGCCAGCATGTCTGCCAGGTCGGCGGCGTAGGCCCTGAGCGCGGCCAAATCCGTGTACCGGGCCGCCGCGTCGTCGCGCGCGGCCGCAGCTCCCCCGCGCGCCGCGCGCGCGGCCGCGAGCGCGCGCGCCGCGCGGTCGGCCGACGCGGCCGACGCGGCGACGGTCGCCTCGGCGCGGGCGGCGGCCGCGTCCAGGGATGCGATGGACGCGGCGGCGGCGTCGGCGAGGGCGGCGGCGGCCGACGCGCCGGCGAAGCGTGGGGGGGGGCGGGCGCCGCTCGGCAGCGGCCGCGCAGCCGCCGACGACGCGGCTCCGCCCGAGCCGGCCTGCATCTGGCGCCGGATGAACGCGTCATCGTCCTCGTCGTCCGAAGCGCCGGCGGCCAGGCGTGAAGAGGGCTGCGCGGCGCTCAACCCTTCTCCCCCCCCTCCTCCTCCGTCCAGGGGCACGAAATCTGGGGCCGCGCGCGCGTTGCGCAACCGCTCCCGCTGGCGCCGGGCGGCCGCGACGGCGGCCGCGGTCGGGAGGAGGGCGGCGAGGGCGGCGACGCCGCCGTCGCTCCCGTAGGCAGCGTCGGCGCCCTCCAGCGCCGGTCCGCCACCCCCATCGTCACTCACGCGCACGCTCACCTTGAACGATCCCGCCAGCCGAAACCCGGGCCCCCCGCCGTCGGCCGCGGGCGCGGGCGGGCGCGCGTGCGCAGACGCGAGCGCGGCCAGGTGTTCGGCCGTGTACTCGCCTAAGGAGGAGGGAAGGTGTGTGAGCATGCAGGCACGCGCGGCGGCGCCGGCGCGCCCTCCATCCACCCCCACACCCAACCCCATCGACGCACCGGCCCCCGCCGTCGCCGGCGCGGTCGCTGCGACCGCGTCTCCCGCCCCAACGCGCAGACCCAGAGAGCGGGATCCTTTTTTGCGGGCGCGGGGCGCGGGCGGCGGCTCCTCGTCGTCGAACGAGAGGCCTGTCGCGCGCGCCGGCCGCGGCGCGGGCGCCGGGGGCGGTCCGGCCTCCCCGTCGTCTTCCTCGAGGGACGTGGGCTTGCGCCGCAGCTGGCGCCCCGGCTTGGGGGGCGCCATGGCCGGGGCGGCTGTGAACGGTGCTGGCAAGCGTCGAGCTGCCACTCTCCCTCGGGGGCAATGCGGCCGCCGCCCGCCTGGCGGGCCGAGGTGCGGGGCCCCATATCGTCGCCCGCGTCGGCGCGCCCGAGGGCGCGCGCGCCGGCCGCCGGCGCCGGCACGCGGCGACCCCGGCGCAGGGCTGCGGCCGCCAGGGCCGCGCCGACAGGCCCGGGCGGTCCAGGCGGCAATGACGGCAATGGATCCGGGGGCAAGGGCGGCTCTGGAGGAGACGGCGGCTCTGGCGACTCGGGCGGCTGGCGCCGCCCCGCCGCCGCGGTCGCCGCCGGCGCGGCGGCGGGCGCGAGCCTCATCGCCCGGTACAGGAGGTCTGAGGCGATTGCCAAAGGCGGCGACGGCGGCGCCACGACCCCAACCCCGCCCCACCACCCCCCGCCTCTCAACCCGTTCGCCCGCCTCGACGCCGTCGAGGGCGACATCGCCCGCCTGCGCCGCCTGGTGCGGGACGCGTTTGAAGCGGTGACCGACGCGAGTGACCGCATCGACGGCCCAGGGGGCGGCGGGGGTTCCGGCGGCGGCGCGCACCCCCGCCGCGGCGACCGCGCCGCCGCCGCGTCCGCCGCCGGCCGCTTCGCCGCGCTCGGCGCCCTGCGCCGGCGCGCGGGCGCGCCCGCGCACCAGGCGGTGGGTGGCGAGGGCGTCAGCGTGGAGGGGGAGGCGGTCACCGACGCGGTGTGGGCGCGCGCCCGCGGCGGTGCTCCGGCGCTGACCCTGCGCTCCCGCCTGCGCGCCCTGGTGCACGGCCCCGCGAGGGGCGGCAAGGACGGCTTCCTGGCCCAGCTGGACGCTGGGGACGGGGGCGGGGGTGGCGGCTGGGGCGGCCACCCCGCCACGCTCGCCCCGCCGCCCACCCTCACCAAACTGCTCTACTCCGCGTCCCTCGCCCCCCGCGCCCGCCTGCTGGTCGCCCCCCTCGGCGCGCGCGGTTCCGACGTCGCCGCCACGCTCAACCCGGCGGCGGGCGGCGGCCTGTCGCGCGCTGCGCGGCACGGCTGCGCGCTCCACGCCCGCGCCGCGGGCGCCGCCCTCGCCGCGCGCTACGCGTGGCCGGGAGCCACCCTGACCGCGGCCCGGTTCGAGGCGCCCGGTGGCGGCGCGACGACGCTGGTGCAGGCCGACGGCGCGGTCGGGGCGCGCGCGAGTGTGGGGGTGGCCGCGTCGCGCGCGCCGCCGCGCTCCCGCCGCCGGCCCGCGCGCCGCGACCCTTCGCCCACGCCCTGGTCGTCGCCCTCTGCTCGTTCCTCGTCCTCGTCCGACGGCGACGCCGGCGAGCCCGGCCCCGGCCTCGCGGCCGCCGCGCTCGCCGCGCTCGCGCTGCCGTCGGGCGCCGTCGCCTCGGCCTGGGTGTGCGCCGGGTCCGGCCCCACGCTCGGCGCCCCTCTGACGCGCGAGTGGGGGCTCACCCTGGCGTCCAGGCCGGCGGCGTCGGGCGAGGGGTGGCTGGTCGCTGCCGACGGCGGCCGCGGCGGCGCGGCGGGCGGCGAGGCCTCCCTCACCCTGCGCCCCGGTGGCGGCGCCCTGGCCATCACGCCGGGCGTCACGTGGAGGCAGGATGGAGGGAGGGGGAGCGTGGCGGCGGTCGCGTGCAGGAGCGTCGTGTCGTTTTGAGGCAGACCCCGCAGTGCGGCAGCTGCCCCGCCGCCGAGCCATGCCCCTCCCCGCCGCGGCGTCACGCGGCGCCAGATGCGCGGTCAGGTGGGCGTGGTGTTGAGGGGGCGGCGGTGGCCAGATCGAGCTCGTTGAGGCGCGCCGCTCAACGGCCGCCCGGCCGCGGGCGCCACCCGCCGTCTGCCGTGTTGAGGGTCGATGCCGACACTGCGGATGACCCCCGATCGCGGCCCCCAGGCCCCCAACCGCCGGGCCTGCGCGGCGCGCGCCCGCGGCCCGCACCCGCCCGGCGCTCCAGCGGCTGCCCACGCCGGCCACGCACGCATCTCAGTGCGTCGCGCCCGCTAGGGATCGTGGCAGCGCCCCACGCCGCGCCACCGTCACCTGTGCCGCCGCCGCGGCGGTCGCGGGCCCGACCGCGACCCAGATTCTGGCCATCGTCGTGGTGAGGAGAAGAGTGGTGGTGGGCAGGGAGGCGGTGGGTGGCGGCTGCAGAGGGGAGGCATGCACGGACGGCCGACCCCTCTCTCCTTGCTCCCTCTCCTTAGGGCTACTGCGTCCTGCTCGGGTCGTGCGTGCGGTCCGTTCCCCAGATCATCAAGATCGTGCGCGCGCGGTCCGTCGAGGGGTTGAGCCTGACCAGCAATTTGGCAGAGCTCATCGCGTACAGCATCACCTTTTCGTACAACGCCCGCCTCGGGTACGGCTTCTCCACGTACGGGGAGCTGGTGTCATGCTGGGCGCAGGACATCGCGCTGGTGGGGCTGTTGCTGCATTTCCGGGGCGGGATCAGGGGGAAAGCGATTGTCGGCGCGGCCGCGTACTGCGCCCTCCTCTACGCCTTCCTGTCCGGCGCCGTCCCCATGCCGGTCCTCACCTGGTTGCAAGCGTCCACCATTGCCATCGTCGCGCTGGGCGGGCGGCTGCCCCAGATTCTAATGAACCACAAAAGGGGGGACTCGGGGCAGCTGTCGGCCGCCACGTCCGCCCTCAACCTCGCGGGCAACGCGGCGCGCGTGTTTACGACGCTGACGCTGACGGGGGACGGCCTGAACCTGGTCGGGGCCTTTGTGCAGGCGGGGTTGAACGCGACCCTTCTGTTTCAGTGTTATGCGACGCACCGCCGCCGGCGCCCGGGTGGCGACCTGGCGCCGCCACCGGAGCCGCTGGCGGGCGAGGGCGACAACGACGCGCCGCCGGCGGCCGACGCGACGGTGCCCGCGCTCGGGCTCGCCGGCGTTTGATAGGGGAGGGGGAGGGGGGGGCGTTTGGGGCGGGATTGTGACGTGCGACGACACTGACGCACGGTGCTGCGCAGGGCGGCGGGTCACAGGGCGAGAAATAGGGAAAGAATGCCCCCCCCAAAAAAAACAAGACCCCTCTCTCACCACGGAATCGTGCTCCCGTCCCACGCCTTGAAGCAGCCCGACTCCTCCAGCGCGAGCGCGTCGATGACGTCCAGGAGCTGGGCCGCGCCGCGCTCGACGGGGAAGAGTTTGTCGGCCGGGACAGACCGGCGAAACGGCGCCGACAGGTCGGTCTCGCACGTGCCGGGGTGCAGGCACGCGACCGCGACGCCGGACCGCTTGCGGGCGAGCTCCACGGCAGCCGTCTTCATGAGCTGGTTGAGGGCGGTCTGAGGGGGGGAGGGGAGGGTGCGGTCGAGGGGGCGCGAGAGAGACGCAGCGCGGCAACCGCGCCTCCTCCTCCCGCCACCACCCTCTCTCTCGCTGACCTTGCTCGCGCGGTACGCGTACCACCCCCCCGTGCCGTTGTCCCCGACCGACCCGACGCGCGCCGAGAGCGAGGCCAGCACCGCTGGCGGGAGCCCCGCTTTCAGCCGCTCCTTGCCCGCCACCGTGAGCAGCCCCGCAAACTCGCGCGCGACGAGGGCGGGCCCGATGGCGTTGACCGCGTAGACGCGGGCGAGGGTGGCGGGGTCGAGCTTGGCGAGCGAGGTTTCGGGCGAGAAATCCGTCCCGTGCAAGATCCCCGCCGCGTTGATCACCAGATCAGCACGGCCGTGCGCGTCGCCCACAGCAGCCGCGGCGGCGACAATGGAGGCTTCATCCGTCGCGTCGAGGCGGAGCACCGTGACCGACCCGCGCGGCGCCTCCTCGACCAGCGCCGCCAGCCCCGCCGCCGCCCCCGGGTCCCGGCACGTGGCCACCACGGTCGCGCCGCGGGCGAGGGCGAGCTGGCGGGCGAGCTCCAGGCCGAGGCCGCGCGACGCGCCCTGCACAACGGCGACGCGCGGCGGCGCCGCGGCGGTCGCCGCAATGGCGCGAAAGGTGGCGGGGGGCGGGCGCATCGCGCGGCGCGCGGCGCGGGCGAGGGCGGCCCGCATGGGGGGAGCTGGGGTGTGGCGCGCCCGTGCGTGGCCAACCACTGGCGTGGGCGCCAGTGGTGGGTCGTGGCGTGCGGAGCGGCCAGTGGTCGGCGGGCCGACGAGCCCGGCCACGCCGGCGGCGGTTGCTCTTTTGTTGCGCTGTTGCCTGCCGTGCCCGGGCACGGCAGACAAGCGCGCAGCACGGCGCGCAGTGCTGGGCGTGTGTAGCGTGGAGGTGGAGAGCGCGAGCTGCCCGGCGTCGCCGCCGCCCTTGGCCGCGCCACACTTGCCGCCGCCCCGCCTCTCCGGCCCCGCGGCCGCGCATGGTGGTCAACGCCCCCGCCGAATTGTCAGGGGCGCCGTCGCGGCCGCCGCGGCGGCGCCTTGCGGGGAGCATGGCGGGCGCCGGCGCTGGCGCCGGCGCCGCCGACCGGCGAGCCGGCCTCGACCGCGTGCTTTACCTCTTCTCCGGCACCGCGGCCGCGCTCCTCGTGCCCAACGTCATCCTGCCCACCGGGCGGGACGCGGCGTTGGCCCTGGCGTCGATGTGCTTTGCCTGCGCTGCGGCAACCGCTCACCCGCGCTATCGAGGCCGCACGCGCGACGTTGTCGCGATTGGTCATCGAGTCGTCTCGTCCTACCTGGTGCAGCGTGCCATCGCCGGCGGCCGCACCCTGCCCCGCGAGGCGTCAAGGTGAGGGTGCGGGCTGGAGAAGGAGGAGCGGAAAGGTCGAGGCAGGCCGGCCCCTCCCAACCGCCTGACCCCTCGCCTCTTTTTTTTCCAGCTGGGCGCGCTTTGTTCTCGGCCGCAAGCTGCCTTTATCTACCCTGCTGCACGCGGCGGCCTGCCAGCTGTCGTCGCGGCGCGTCACACTCGCCGTGCTCGCCGTGAACCTCTCCATTTTAGTGGCCGGCCTGCCAAACGCGTGCGTCGGCCTCAGGGTGTCGTCCCCCGGCGCGCAGTTCTACTTTGAGCAGAGTGCCTTCTTGTTCAGGTCTTTCTTCGGCTCCGTCGCGACCGCGCTCGGCATCACCGCGACCGCCGGCAACTCTCTCCCCCCAATCTGCCCCGCACACGCCTGCCCCGCGGTCATGGCATTCTTTCTGATGGCGTCCGCGCTCGCGGGTGCCATCCTAGGAGGGACACGCTACGAGGACGAGCACGCGACGGCCGCACTCTCGTTCCTCGCGCTGTTTGCTGGCTGGCCTTTTTTCGACGCCCTCGCCTCGCGCCGGCCGTGCCCGCCGCTTCCCGCGCCCGACCCGCGCCTGCTGGCGGGCGTCATTCGCACCGACCTGAGCCTCGCCGCTTCCTGGCGGCTCTGGCCCCACCAGGCCAGGCGCGCGGCCGAGGCGGCGCTCGCGTGGGCTCGCGGCAATTGGGAGGGAGGCGGGTGATAGCGCGCGGGGCGGCGGCGGTCGAGGGGGCGGCGCGGGCGGCCGTCGAGCTTGGCGGCAACGCGCAGGTTTGTGGCCCCACCTTCTTCCCCGGGGCCACCAACCTGCCACCACGCTGTGTAAAGCGCGGGATTAGATCGTTGCAACACTCTGCGAACGCGCGCGCGGGACTGGTGCGCCGGGCGTGTGAGCGTGCTGTGGGAAAAGAGCGGAAGCCGCGCGCCGCTCGCCGACCGCGCCACACTCTCCAGCGCCTGATCAGCCCGCCCTCCCAGCGCGCCGCCTCGCCCGGCCCACTGCGCCGCAGGCGGCGCGGCGGTTGGCGCCCCTCTCTTCGCCTCCCTCCCGGCCCGCCCTCTGGCGCGCGCCTGCCTTCTCTCCCGTCCATCGCGTGGGTCGGCAGGCGCGCGCGCCTGCAGCGGCGCGCCGGCGCCGCCCGGCCGCGCCGCGATGGCGAGCACCACCGCGCCGATCGTCGCCCTCGACCGCAAAGTGGCAGCTTTGCTGGCCCTCATCAGCGTGGTCAACACGCCCTTCCTCGCGCTCGTGTCGGCGCGCGTCTGTGGGCTGGCTTGCATCCTGTTGTCGGCGGCGCTCTTTTTCTTCTCCACGCGCCCTTCATACGTGCGCCTGCGCGATCCCGTGGCGGTTGCGTACAGGCGCTCTCCCGTCACACCGCCAGCCCCGCCACGACCCGCTCGAGCGTCCGCAGCCGGTCCCCGGTCGCCTCCTCGACGGCCGCCGCGTTGGCGGCGGCCACGCCGTCCTCCTCGGGCGGCGGCGCGCCGGCGGCGGCGGCGGTGGGCGGACCCCCCTCTGCCGGCGCCGGCGCGCGGCACATGACGAAACCGACCCCACCCCCGGGATCCGCAAACAGCCGCTTGCCCGCCGCCAGCCGTGACTCGTCGATGGACGCGGCGAGGCGCGCGCGCACCGCGGCCGCGAGCGCGGGGTGCGCCGGCCCGAGCGTGGCGGCGACCAGGGCCTCAAACGCGAGCGCGGCCTGGGGGCGCGCCACCCGCAGCTCGGCCCGGGCGCGGGCGGCATCGGCGGGGGTCAGGGCAGGGGGAGGGGGAGGGGCGGCCGCGGCGGGCGCCTTGCCCTTCGCGCCGCCACCCGCGGCGAGCGCCGCCGCCGCCTCGGCCGCCGCCGCCGCCAGCCACCCGCACCGCGCCGCGCGCGCGGCCTCCACCTTCTCCCGCAGCGTCTGCATCTCGTCCGTCGGGTCCTCAAACTGTGGGGGAGGGCGGGGGTGAGGGCCACAAGGGTGCGCGCGCCGCTCGCCCGCCGCCCCCCCTCCCCCCCGACCCCTCACCGTGACGTCCACGCACGCGCGCGCGTCCGCCAGCCCGTACGCCGCGTCCAGCAGCGCGCGCCCCACCCCGCGCCGCGCGGCGGGCGGCAGCGTCGCCACCTGGCAGACGCGCAGCGTGGACGCGGCGGGGTACCGCCACAGGGTGCACAGGGTGGCGAGGCCGGCGACGGTGGGCGGGCGAGCGGGGGACGGGGCGGGTTCCGGGGTCCCTGTGTCGATCGCCAGGAGGAGGTCCCACCCCCCCTCGCCCGGGTCGATGGGGGAGTAGCCGTCGATGAGGAAGGTGAGCAGGGCCGACAGGCGGGCGTGCAGGGCCTGGGAGGGGAGGGGAGGGCCGTGTGAGGGACGGCGCCGCCGGCGCGCGCGCGCGCCGCCGCCCGCGCGCCGCCGCCCTTCGCCCACCTTGACCGCCTCGCTCGCCCCCGCGAGCGGCACGCAGTGCACGTCCACCCCCCCGCCCGCGACGCCGGCCGCCAGCGGGGCGCCCAGGTCGGCGAGGGGGACGCCGGGGTCGGCGGCGAGGCGCGCGGCGAACACCGCGGCGTCGGTGTCGGCGCCGCCGAGCGCGGCGGCGAGCGCGGCGACCACGTCCGGCGCGCCAGGGTCGCGCGCGGCCCATGTGGCTTGCACGAGGGCGTGCGCGGTGCGGCGTGAGACGGTCACGGTGATGGCGAGGCCTGGTTTTAATTTTAGGGTTACGGTTAGGGTTGTGGGGTTCGGCTCAGGATCCCGCCGCGCGCGCGCTGGCGTCGCGCCCGGCCGCCCGACGCCCGCCCCAGCGGCAGCGGATGGTGGCTGCTGCGCCTCGGTCGCAGCGTCTCGATCGGGCGGGGCGCCCCCACCCCCGCGCCGCCCGCGCGCCGGACGAATGCCGGCGCGCGCACCCTCCTCCCCGCCCACCCCCTCCCTCACCTTCATACCCCGCCACCCGTTCATTCTCAAAAATCTGGTGCGTGAACAGGGGCGGCGCCCGCACGTCGGGCACGCCGGCGCCCGCGTCGCAGAAGACGAGCGTCGTCGCGTCTGTCGTGTCGGCGCCCTCCGCTTCGCTGGCTTCGCTCGCGGACGCGCTGCCCACGCGGGCGCGCTTGGGCTCGGGCGGGGCGTCGTCGGCCATGGCGGGGGGTGGGGGGCGGACTGCTGCGCTCGCCCAGCGCCGACCCAGTCTCCTCTTCCCGGGCGCGGCGCCGCCACCCTCCGGCAGCGCCAGCCGCACCCGCGGGCGCGCCCGGCAACCGGCGACCGGCGCCGGCGCCGCCGCGCGGGCTGCCGCATCCCCCGCCGCCGCGCCCTCTGCTTCCATGTGCCGCCTCCTCGCCTACGTCGGCCCGTCCACCCTGGTCGCCGACGTCGTGCTGTGGCCAGACAGGAGCATCATCCGCCAGAGCTATGACGCGCGCGAGCGGCGGTCCGACGCGGCCGCGCCCAAGCACCTGGCCTACGGCAACCTCAACGGCGACGGGTTTGGCATCGGCTGGTTTGCCGAGCCGGGAGGGGTGGGGGGGGGCAGGGGCGCCGACGGGACGCCGTGCGTGTTTACTTCGGTCACGCCGGCCTGGTGCGGGGGGGGGCGGGGGCGGGGTCGCCGCGCTCGGCGCGAGCTCGGCGCCTCGGCGTGCCCACACCCTGGCCCCCCAAACGCCCCCTCGCCTCCAGGAACAACGAGAACCTCGGGAGGCTCGCTCGCAAGATCGCGTCCCCCCTCGTCTTTGCCCACGTCCGGGCCGCGATGCCGGGCATGGCGGTCAATGAGCAAAACTGCCACCCGTTTGCGCACGGGTGCGGGGCGAGGGGGAGAGGGGTGGTGGACGCGGCGCGCGCGCGTGCGCGCCTCCACCCCGCCACCCTCCCCCGCCCCTCCCTGCAGCCGCTACCTGTGGATGCACAACGGCGTCATCGCCGGCTTTGCCGCCATCCGCCGCGCCCTGGTCGCCTCGCTGTCCGACGCGGCGTACGACGCGGTCCAATCGTTCCACTCGGACTCGTCCGTCGCGTTCGCCCTCTTCCTCCACCACCTCCCCCCCGCCCCGACGCCCGACGCCCCGCACCCGCCCGCCGTGCTGCTGGACGCGGTGCGGGCGACGCTGGCGTCCATCGCGGCGGCGCAGCGCGAGGCCGGCGTGCGGGACACGTCGCTGCTCAATTTCTGCGTCGCCGACGGCGACACCCTCGTCGCGACGCGCTACATCACGTCTTCGGATGCTGAAGAGGATGCTGCCTCGCTCTACTACGCGGAAGGGTCGGCGTTCCGCCGGCGCGAGCGCGGCGCGAGCGCACCGCCCGCCGCGTCGCCGCGCGTCGCGCCCCGCGGCCCGGCAGCCGACGGCGAGGCCGAGTACGAGCTCTGCTACCGGGACCCTGGCAGCACGACCGTGCTCGTCGCGTCGGAACCGATCACCGCGGCCAAAGGGGACTGGGTCGCCGTCCCGCGCAACCACGCGCTCGTCGTCACCCGCGAGAAGGGCGCCTTTGTCAATGTCATGCTGGCGCCCCTGGGGGCCGAGGGCGGCGACGGGGGCGAGGTCGGGCGGTGCCTCGACGCGGTGCGCGGCGCGGCCGACGTGCGCGCGGGGCGCCGCGGCGGCGGCCGCCGCGCGCCGTCGCGCGCGCCGTCGGCATCCGACATAGAGGGCGCCAGTGCGGGCGGCGGCGGCGGCGACGCGGCCGACCGCGGCGCCACCCCCGCCCCTCGCCCGCCCGACCACCGCTTCACCGGCCACACCGGCCCCGTCCTCTGCCTCGCCACGTCCGGCCGGCACGCCTTTTCCGGGTCCGTCGACCGCACGGTGCGCGCGTGGGACACCGACACGGGGGAGTGCGTGCGCGTGTTGGGAGGGCACCGCCACCCGGTGCAGCGCCTCGCCGTCGCCGGCCGCCTGCTGGCGTCCGCGGGCGGGGGCCACATCTTGACGCACGACACCGTGTCCTGGGCGCCTGTGCACGGCATCCAGCTGCCGGAGGGGACGGGGAGCGTGTACGCACTCAACATCGGCGGAGACGGCACCCTCTTCTGCGGCGGCCAGGACGCCGCCCTGCGCGCCTACCCGCCGCCGCTGCACTGGCAGGCAAACAGTGGCGGCGGCGGTGGCGGCGCCGCGTGCGACGGGGCCGCCGCACCCGCGCCAGCGACCCCGGCCGCCGTCGCGTCGGGCCACTGCTCCGCCATCTGCTCCATCGCCGTCGTCGGCCACCGCGTCGCGTCTGCAGGGGGCGACGCCGCCATCCGGGTGTGGGAGGCGGCCGGGCTGGCGCCCCTGGGCGCGTTGAGGGGGCACCGCGGGTCGGTCATGGCGCTCGCCGCGCACGGCCCCTCGCTCGTCCTCTCTGGCGGCCGCGACAACCTGGTCCGCGCCTGGGACCTGGACGCCATGGTGTGCCGCGCCGCGCTGGCCGGTCACGGGGACGACGTGCTCGCGCTGGCGTCGCTGCGCGCGCCCGCGGCAGCGGCGGCCGCGCGCGGCGCGGCGTCGCCGCCGCGCGGCGCGGCGCCGCCCGGCGACGCCGCGCCCGCCCCCGCCCGCCACGATGGCGGCCTGTTTGCGTCCGCGTCGGCCGACGGCACGGTGCGCGTGTGGGACGGGGGTCGCTGGGCGTGCGTGCGCGTGTTGGGGGCGGGCGCGCCCGCGCCGCCCCTGTTCGAGGCCCCGTCCTTTGTCTCGATCGAGGCCACCGCCGAGTACGTGCTGGCCGGCGGGTCGGACGGCCAGCTGCGTGCGTGGGAGGTGGGCTGCCTGTTGGGGGCGAGTGGCGGTGCGCCCGCCGCGCGGCCGCCGTCGGCCGACGCCGCCGCGCGCGCGGCCAAGCGCGCGCGCGCCGACCCGCCCGCCTCGCCGACGGCCGCCGCGGCCACGACCGACCCCGCCACCGCCCTGACCTCCCCCGCGGGCTCCCGGCGCGACCCCGGCGCCCGCCTCGAGCGCGAACTGGAACGCGCGCTCGCCGCGTTCGTCCGCCTGCGCACCGTTTCCGCCGACCCCACCCTCCGCGAAGACTGCTTCCGCGGCGCAAAATGGTTGGCGGGCGTCCTGGAATCCATCGGCGCGGAGATCAAGGTCGCGCGCCCGGTCGACGACCGCAACCCGGTCGTGCTCGCGCGGCTCGGGCGGGATCCGTCGAAACCGACCGTCACGTTTTACGGGCACTACGATGTGCAGCCGGCCATGGAGCGCGAGTGGGCGACGGATCCCTTTTGCGTGGCGTCGGTCGACGGGTAAGAGAAAGAGAGGAGAGAGGAGATCGGCGCGGGGAGCGAAAAAAAGAACGACACCCCGACACCCACCCCACCTCTCTCTTTCAGCCACCTGTACGGCCGCGGCGTGTCGGACAACAAGGGCCCCACCCTGGCATTCGTCTACGCCGTCAAAGAGCTGCTCGCCGAGGGCGGCCCCCTCCCCGTCAACGTGGCGTTCGTGGTCGAGGGCGAAGAAGAAAACGGGTCCGGCGGCTTCCGGGAGGCCGTGTCCGACAACATCCAATGGTTTGACGGCACCGCCGCGGTCATCATCAGCAACACGCTCTGGGTGGGGGAGCGCGTGCCGTGCCTCACGTACGGCATGCGGGGCATGATCTCGGCGACCCTGGAAGTCGCCGGCCCGGGGCGGGACCTGCACTCGGGCAACGATGGCGGCGTCATTTCGGAGCCGCTCGTCGACCTCGCCAAAATCCTCGCGACGCTCCACACCCCCGACGGCCGCATCGCGGTGCCGGGCCTGACCGCAGGCGTGCGCCCGGGGCTGCTGGACGACGGCGCGCTCGCAAGGCTCGCGGCGTCGTCCGAGTTTTCGCTCGGCGCGTACGCGTCGTCGCTCGGCGGCGCGTCCCTCCTCCCCCCAAACACCACCCCCGCCGACCTCCTGCGCCGGCGCTGGACCGAGCCCGCCCTGTCCGTGTGCGACGTGCGCGTGGGCGACGACGCGGCGGCGGCGGGCGGCGACGACCCGCACTACCGGTTTGGCCCCACGCGGTCGTCCGTCATCCCGCGCTCCGCCGCCGCCGCCGTCTCCCTGCGCTTCGTGCCCGACCAGGATGCGGACGTGCTGGTGGCCGCGCTGCGGGCGCACATCGAGCGAGCGGCGGCGGGGTTGTCGCCGGCCAACAAAGCGTCGCTGCGCGTCAAGTCCGTGGGCCACTGGTGGGAGGCCGACCCCGCGTCCCCCGCGTTCACCGCGGCCGCGGCCGCGATCGAGGGCGAGTGGGGCACGCCCCCGCTGCTCGTGCGCGAGGGCGGGACGATGCCGGTCGCGCGCGCGCTCGAGCGCATGCTTGGCGCGCCCGCCGTGCTCGTCCCGTTTGGCGCGGCGTCCGACGCGTGCCACCTGGCCAACGAACGCGTCGGGCGGTCCAACCTGCGGCGGGGGAAGAACGTGGTGCGGGAGCTGCTGCGGGGGTTGCCGGCCGCGCTCGCGGCGGCGAAAGAAAAGGAGAAGCAAGGGGGTGGCGCCGCGCCCGCCGCGCCGGCCGATGGGGCGGCCGCGCCGGCTCCGCCGGCGCGGCGCGGGCGGCGCAAGTGAGCGAGGCGGGGGCGAGTGTGAGCGGCGACCGCGCGCGCGGCACACCCTGCTCGCGCGCCCCGATGCGCCTCCTCCCCGCCCTCCTCCTCGCCCTCCTGGCCGCCGCGGCCGCGGCCGCGGCCGCCCCCCCCCCCCACCCCCCGTGCGACGTCTGCAAGTGGGCCTGGTCCTCGGCCCAGGACGCCCTCGCCGACCCCGACGCCCAGCGCGCCGTCATGCGCTTCCTGGAGGAGACGGCGTGCGCGGCGGTGCCCGGGGGGGGGGCGGACCAGTGCCGGGAGCTGGCGCGCGAGTACGTGCCGTCGGCCATCGCGGCGCTCGAGTCGTTCACGCCGGGCGAGGCGTGCGCGACCGTGGGCGCGTGCCCGCCGGAAGAAGCGGGCATCGCGGCGGCCGCGGGCGCGGGCGGCGCGCCCCGCCCCCTGGCGGGGCTGCCGTGCCCCGTCTGCCGGCTCACCCTCAACAACGTGAAGCTCCAACTCGAAGACCCCGCCAACCAAGCGGCGCTCGTCGACAAAGCCCGGCTGGTGGGTGGTGGGGCCGAGGGGGGCGGGGCGAGAAAAAACGGTCGCCGCGGGACGCCGACGCGCGCGCGCGCCGCCCCCCCCCCCCCCCCCACGTCTGCGTCACCCTGCCGGACGAGGCGGCGGGCGCGTGCACGGCCTGGATCGAGGCCAACAGTGAGCAGAGGAGGGGTGGTGGGGTGGAGGGCGGGGTCCCGCGTCGGCGGCGAGAGAGTCGGCGCCCACCTCTCCTCCTCCCTCCCTCCCCCAGCCGCCAAGGTCTTTGCCGTCGTCGACGATTTCGACCCCAATCGCTTGTGCACCGTGGTGGGCGCGTGCCCGCCGATGGCGGCGCTGGCGGGCGCGGGCGGCGACGCGGGCGCGCTCGGGTCCGCGCTCGCGGCCGCCGCCGCGCGCCCGCCCGCCCCCCGCGCCACCGCCCCCGACACGTGCGACACGTGCAAATCCATCATGGCGTCGCTGCAGGCGGCGCTCGCGGACGAGGAGAAGGACGCGGCCGCCGTCGAAAAGGTCAAGCGCGTGTGCGACGCCTTTCACGCCTTCCGCGCCCAGTGCCTGGCCGCCATCGACGCCGACGCGGGGCCGGTGCTGGACTGGCTGCGCGCCAACGTGGCGCCTGAGGCGTGCGGCAAGCTGGGACTCTGCCCGCCGGCCGAGGCAGAGGGCGGCGCGCCGTGGGGCGCGGCGCGCGTCGACGTCGCGTGAGGCGGCTGCGGCGGCGCGGTCGCGACCGTGAGGGGGCTAGGGGGCGGGCGTGCTTTGCCGGGGCGGGCGTGTGAGCGTGCGCGTCTGCGCCGACTCTCTCGTCCCCTGTTTCAACTCCCGCCCACCGCCCGCCGCCCCATTTCCCCGGGCGTCGACCACCGCTGCTCCCCCACCAGGTAGACGGCGCCCACGTGGTGCCCGCCCAGCATGTCGTCATCCGTCCCGTCCCCCGCGGACAGCGCGGCGCCATCCGCCGGCGTCGCGTGCTCCCCAAGCAGCGCTTTCCAGGTCGACTCGCACGACACGCCCGATTCCGGCAACCCCGCGCACGCTTGAAAGGTGACGAGGGCGGCGTGCGTCGGGTCGCCAAACTGCCACCACTCTTCGTCCTCCTCCCCGCAGTGGAAGCCTTTGCCGTTGAGGGCGACTTGGAGCTCGTGCACGAAGCGGCCGCCGTCGCCCTCGCGGACAAGGGGCCACGAGGTGCGCGGGGGTTGGGAGGAGGGAGGGGCCGAGGCCGACACTTCGACCGACTCGATGTCCGTCTCCGTCACGCGCACGCCGCCGCCCGGCGCGTCCTCCACGGTGATCGAGTGGGACGAGAACGTCTCCACGGTCATGGACTGGGGTGGAGGAGGAGGCGGCGAGGGCGCGACCGCCGCGGCCGCGACCTCCCCCGCCGCCGCGAGCTCCGACTCGCCAGGCGGCCGCATCTCGTCCAGCGCGTCCCCCAGTAACGCCTGCCAGGTCGCGTAGTCCACGACGCCCGTCTCGGGCAGGCGGGCCATGGCCTGAAAGGTGAGCAGGGCGGAATGCGTTTGGGGGCCGAAGAAAAAGTCTTCCGCCTCCTCGTCCCCGCAGTGCAGGGCTTGGGCGTCGAGCCCGTTCTGCAAAGCATTGACCCAGAAGATGTCGTCCGACCCTTGGACGAGGGTCGGGGGCGTGGCCGACCAGGGCGGGCGGGCGGTTGAAGGAGGGGGGGGCGACGGCGCGGCCGCCGCCCCCGCCGCCCGCGCCAGGAGCTCGCGGTGGCCGCCCGTCTCGTCGGCCTCGGCGTCGCCGCGCTCGGCGGCGGCGACGGCGGCGGCGAGGTGGTCGGCGAAGGTGGGGGGAGGGGCGGGGGCAGGGGCGGGCGCCGCAGGGGGCGCCGCCGCCGCCACCTGCGCCGCCTCGTACCCACCGTCGTTACGGGCCGTGGCCGGCGCCGCCTGGGGCGGCGCCGGCGCGAGCTGTGCGGCGCCCCCGGCCACCCCAACACCTCCAGGCAGCAGCCCCGCCACCCGCGCCAGCTCGCCTTGCAGCGCGCCAATCGCGCCCATCAACGCCGCCTCGCGAGCATCCCAGGCGACCCTCTCGGCGTCCCAGCGTGCGAGCTCCCTTTCCCATAAACGCTCCTGCCGCTCCCACAGCGCGGCCTCGCGCGCGTGCGTGTCGGGCACACCGTCATAGGAGGGCGGGGAGCGGGAGAAGGAGGGCGGCGGCTCGGCGAACGACGCGGCGAAGGGGACAGCGGGGGTTGGGGGCGGGGCGGCGTCGGCAGGGTCGCCCGCCTGACGCATGGTGAGAGGGGGTGTGTCGGGCGCTTTCGGGCGCGGCGCGCGGTTCACGGCGCCTCGGGCGGCGCTGCAGCGGGCGCCGGCGTGCACCGCCCACGCGCCGCCCGCCCCCTCACGCCCTCGCCAACCCACCTGCGGCGCCTCTGTTTTTTTGGCGTCCTTGGCCGCGCGCTTGAGCTGCTTGCGCGACTCTTTGTCGCCGCCGTCAGCGCGCGGCGCTGCACGCGGCGGCGGCGGCGCGCGGCGGGTGCCCGCAGCAGGTGGCCCGCGCCGCGGCGTGGGAGCCGGCATCGTCGCGGGGTCGTGGGCGGTGCAGGAGGTCGCGCGGGTGTGCGAGCGGCGCTGCTCCCCGCGCGCCCACTCTCTCCGGCACACGCCCGCCCATCCCCTCCTTTCCCGCGCCGCGCGCCGGCGCGCGCGAGGCTGGCGCACCGCCGAGAGCCCGTTCCGGCCGCCCACCCCCTCCCACCTCCCCGCCCGCGCAGTGATGGCCGCGCCCGCCCCCACCACCTTTTGGCTCGTCTCCCTCCCCGCCACCGCCTCCCCCGACGCCACCGCGTCCGCCCTGCGCGCCGCCCTGGCCGACACGGGGCTGGCGTCGGTGGCGCGCTTTGCGCTGCCGGACCTGCGCTCGGGCACGCTCGACGCGCTCCTCGCCCTCTGCGACGACCTCGCCCGCGTCAACGCGGGCGTCGAGGGCGTGGTCAACAAGGTGCGGAGGCAGCTGCACGACCTGGCGGCGGCTGGAGGCGGGAGCGGGTCTGCCGCCTCCGTCGGCGGCGCCCCGCCCTCCTCCTACCTCGCCCGCTTCGCCTGGGACGCCGCCAAGTACCCTCCCCGCGCGCCCTTGGCCGACACGGTGGCCGCGATCGCGGCGCGGGTGGCGCGCGTGGACGACGATTTGAAAGCGCGCGCCGCGGAGCACGCGGCCGCGCGGTCGGCCCTGGCGGCCTCGACCCGGCGCCAGACCGGGTCGCTCGCCGTGCGCGACCTGGCGCCGGTGATTGCAGGGCGGGAGCTCGTGTCGTCGGAGCATCTCGTCACTCTCGGCGCCGTTGTCGGCCGCGGCGCGGATCGAGACTTTACCCTCTCTTACGAGACCCTGGCCGACTACGTCGTCCCCCGGTCCGCCCTCCTGCTCGCTGAGGACGGCGACTACAAGCTGTACGGGGTGACCCTCTTCCGCCGGGCGGCCGACGCGTTCCGCGCGGCCGCGCGCGCGCGCGGCTTCCAGGTGCGCGACCTAGAGGCGGCCGCGCCGGCGCCCGGCGCGCCTGCCGCTGCCCCCGACGGCGGCGTGGCCGCGCTGCGCGCCGACCTGGAGGCCAAGCGGGCGGCGCTCGACGCGTGGTGCGCGGCCGCGTATGGAGACGTCTTTGCGGCCTGGGCCCACGTGACCGCCGTCCGCATGTTTGCCGAGTCCGTGCTGCGCTACGGCGTGCCGCCGCGCATGGTGGCGGCACTCGTGGCGCCGAGGCCCAAGGCGGGCGCCAAGGCGCGCGCCGCGCTCGCGGCGCTCGCGGGCCCCGCCGCGGGATCGAAGCATTTCGACGGCGGCGACGGCGGCGGCGAAGACATGTACCCGTACGTCTCGTTCACACTGACGATCGAGGATTGAGGAGGATGGGTGGGGGAGAGAAGAGGGGGTGGTGGCGGCAGCGCGGACCCCTTCTTTGGGGGGGGGGGGGGCTTGCGCGTCTGTCAAGCCGCAGCAGCTTCATTCTCACGGTGCGCAGCGTCACGCCGACTCCTGGGCGGCGCGGTAGGCGTGCACCGAGCCGACCGCGCGCGGCGGCGGCGCGCGGTCGGCGGAGGGCGGGGGAGCGGCCGGTCCTCCACCCTCCTCCTCGCTCCCCTCGACACCCCACCCCCCACCCCCCGGCGTCTCGATGCGGATGCGGTCCCCCGCAGCCACCTGGACGACCGCCTTGCCGCCCAGCGAGATGCGGACGCCCGGCGCGCGCGCGCGCAGCAACAGGTTGACCCCCGCCGCCCCCGGTCCGCCGCCCGCCATGCCAAACGGGCGCGTCGACCGTCGCTCGGACAGGATGCAGGCGGTCAGCGGCCGCAGAAACTCGATCTCGCGCACCACGCCGTCGCCCCCGCGCCACCTCCCTCTTCCTCCCGACCCCGGCCGCAGCGTGAACGCGCGCAGCACGACCGGAAACCGCCGCTCCAGCGTCTCGGGGTCGGTGATGCGCGTGTTGGTCATGTGGGTGTGGACGCCGGACCGACCGACCCACCCGGGCCCCGCCCCGGCGCCGCCCGCGATCGTCTCGTAATACCCGAGGCCGCCGTCGCCAAAGGTGAGGTTGTTCATGCAGCCTTGGGACGCGGCGGCGGCGGCAAAGGCTTTGAGGACGACGTCGGTGACGCGCTGCGAGGTGAGGACGTTGCCGCCGACGACGGCGGCGTCGGGCGACGGGGACAGCAGGGAGCCCGCAGGGATTCTGATCGTCACTGGTGCCAAGCAGCCTTGGTTGAGGGGGATGTCGGACGCGACCATGCAGCGCAGGGCGTAGATGACGGCCGACGCGGTCACGGCCGGGGGGGCGTTCGTGTTGCCGATCACCTGCGGCCCCGTCCCTTCGAAATCAAAGACCGCCGACCCTTCATCAGTGTTGACCGTGACCGTGAGCGCGATCGGGGTGCCGTCGTCCATCTGGTCGGCCGCCGCCGCGACGACCGTCCCGCCGCCGCGCGCCGCGCCAAACTCGCGCAGCATGCCCCGCACCGCCCCCTCGGCATTGGCCTGAATGTGGCGCATGTAGGCCAGCACGACGGGCGCCGAGTGCTCGGCGATGAGGGCCGCGACGAGGGCCACGCCGCGCGCGTTGGCCGCCGCCTGCGCGCGCAGGTCGGAGAGGTTGTCCGCCAAGGCGCGCGTGCCGCGCATGTCGGGGTGGACGTGTTTGAGCTTGCCCGGCGCGGTGAGGAGGGCGGTGACGCCCGCCTCGTCAAACGCACCGCCGCGGACGAGCTTCGCCGCGACGACCGCGGCGCCCTCCTCGGCCAAGCAGGTCGACGTCGGCGGCATCGACCCGGGCGTGATGCCGCCTACGTCGGCGTGGTGCCCGCGGGACGCGACGAAGAACAGGATGCGTTTGCTGTTTTGGGGAGCGGCGTCGCCGCCGCCGCCGTCGCCGTCGCCGTCGCCCCCTCCGTCGGCAAAGCACGGCGATATCACTGTTATGTCGGGCAGGTGGCTCCCGCCCGCCAGCTGGGGGTGGTTGGACACCAGGACGTCGCCGGGGGCCAGCGGGTCGGCCGCGCCGGGGCCGGACGGGCCCCAGTGAGCGATCTGTTTGGGGAAAGAGGGAGCAGGTAAGCCCGCACCGCCGCCCTCGCCCCTCGCCCCACACACCCGACCTCTCTCCTCCTCTCACCTGGTACCGCACCGCCTCGCTCATGGCCCCCAAGTGCACGGGCAGGTGGGGCGCGTTGGCGACGAGGCCGCCGGCCGCGTCGAAGAGCGCGCACGAAAAGTCGAGCCTCTCTTTCACGTTGACCGACACCGCTGTCCGCTGCAGGACGCGCCCCATTTGTTCGGCGATGCCCATGAAGCGGTGGGAAAAGAGGGCGAGGCGGACGGGGTCGGCGCCGGCGAGGGAGAGAGGGATGGACGGGGTGGCGGGCGCGGCGGCCAAATCCATCCGCAGCGACCGCCCCGGCAGCACGGACGCCACCGCGCCGGGCTCCACGACCACGGTCTGGGTGGCGGCCACGATGAGCGCGGGGCCGGGCAGGCGCTGGCCGGGGGACAGGGCGTTGAGGCGGAAGACAGGGGTTGAGGTGCGGCCGCCGACCGCAAACGCGGCCGACACGACGGCGTCCGGCGCAGGAACGGAAGGCACCGGCCCCGGCGGATAGCGGCGGTCGCCGGGCGGCGCCAGCGCGCCAGCCGTCGCGCGCGCGCGCACGTCGTCGGCGAGCACCGCGCGGCCCGTGAGCGCGAATCCGTACTCTGCCACGTAAGCGGCTTCAAACGCAGCGGAAGTGGCTGCGGCATCGATGCCTGGCGTGTCAGCCGCCAGAGGGACCATGAGCGGGACGTCGGTGCCGTCGTAGCGCACGTTGAGAAAGCGCTCGACCCGGACCGTCCCCCGGCTCACGCCCGCGCCGCCGGTCGCCAGCCTCTCCACGACGCTCGCCGACAGCGCGTGCAGGCGTGTGGCGAGGGCGGCCACAGCGCCCGCGTCCGCCAGGTCGGCCGCGGCCGGCTCGCGCGCGTCGACCGACACGTCGGCCAGCGACGCGCCCACCGCCGAGAGCACGCCCGCGTGCGCGTGCACGAAAATTGTGCGCATGCCCAGCGCGGCCGCCACCGCGCACGCGTGCTGGGCGCCGGCGCCGCCAAAGACTGCGAGGACGTGCGCCGCCGCGTCGTGCCCTTTGGCCTGCGTGAGCGCGCGGATCGGGCGGCACATGGCCTCGTTGGCGACCGCGATGAAGCCGAGGGCCAAAGAGTCGACGTCGGGGAGAAGGGGGCGGCCGGAAGCGGACGCAGCGGCGTTGACCTCGGCGAGCAAGCTTTGCAGCCCGGCCTCGCTCGCCGCGGCATCCAACGGCGCGTCCTCGCCCGGCCCAAACAGGGCCGGAAAAAAAGCGGGCTGCACCCGCCCCAGCACCACGTTGGCGTCGGTGACGGCGGCGTGGCCCCCTTTGCGGTAGCACAGGGGCCCGGGGTGCGCGCGCGCCGACTCTGGCCCGACGGCGAGCATCCCGTGCCGGAAAAAGAGGCGCGACCCGCCGCCCGCGGCGACGGTGTTGATGTCCAGTTGGGGGGCGGCGACGGTGACGCCCGCGGTCGTCGACTCGTGCACGTGCTCCAGGGCGCCGGCGAAGCGCGAGACGTCGGTCGACGTGCCGCCCATGTCGAAACCGATGACCTGGGAGGGGCGCACGGGGTCTGCACCCGGCCCCGCACCATCTGCCGGCCACTCGGTCGTGCGCGCATAGCCCACGTAGCCGCCCGCGGGCCCCGACAGGATCGCGCGGAAGCCGGAGAAGCGGGCGGCGGGCGCGAGGCCGCCGTCCGACTGCATGAACGCGACGTCCACGCCGGCGTACCCCGCGTCAAAGCCGGCGCCAAAAGCGGAGAGGTAGGCGTCGATCGTTGGGGTCAGGTACGCGTCGGCGGCGGCCGTGTGCCCGCGCGGGACCATTTTGACGGCTGCCGCGCAGCCGTGGCTGAGCGAGACCCGGTCAAACCCCAGCGCGCGGGCCACGGCGCCGACCTTGAGCTCGTGGTCGGGGAAGAGGGCGGCGTGCTTGAAGACGACGGCGACCGACGTGATGCCGGCGGCCAATAATTCTTTTAAATCCTTTTCGACTGCCTCCAAGTCCGGCTCCCGCCGCACGCACACCGTCTCCCCGGTGGCCACCGTGATCAGGCAGCCGCTGGCGCCGCGCGCGGCGGCGTCGGCGTCGGCCGCGGCGGGGTCGGGGCCGGCGCGCGCGCCAGGGACGGAGCCCAAGGGCAGCACCACCAATTCATCCACTTCCATCACCGCACAGTGCAGCACTTCCGGGGCCGCCACAGCCAGGTCGAAGATGGCGGGGCGGGCTTGGGAGCCAATGTGGAGGAGGTCGCGGAAACCGGCGGTGGTCACCAGGGCGCACCGCGCCCCCGTCCGCTCCAACAACGCGTTTGTGGCCACTGTGGTGCCCATGCGAATGGATAGGATGCGGGCCGTGTCGAGGGGCGTGTCCCGGGGGTGTGGTGCGCCAGTCGCGCGCGCGAGCGCGCGGCGGATGCCCTCGCGCGGCGCGTCCGGGTAGTTGGCCGGGTCGTCACTGAGCAGCTTGACGACCAGGGATGCCACGGTGCCTGCCGACGTGGCGTACGTGCAGTAGACGTCCGTAAAGGTGCCGCCGCGGTCGACCGCAAAGCGAAAGGCGCGGCCGGGGGCGGGGGTGGGGAGGGGGTCGTCCGACGCCACCATTGTCGATTGTAGGATTAGAGTGCTCGATTCAAGCGTCAGTTCGGCCGGGGCGACGGCGGGGCGGGCGGTGGCCTGGCGAGGGCGGCGCACTGGCGAGCGATGGCGTCGACGGCGGCTCGCGCGGGGGCCGCGCGGTGGCGTGCAAGATGTGTGGCTTCAAATGACCGACTGCGGCGACCGGCCGCAGCTCGGGGCCGGGGTGTGGCGGGCGTCGACGCCGCGTCGGCCGGCGCAGCGCCCCGCACACACCCTCCCTCGGCGTCGGCCTCCCGCCGTCGCCCTCGTGCCTAGAGCTTCTCCGCCACTAGCGAGCGTTTGGGGCGAGCCCGCCCCCCCGTCCTTCCCCCGCCGCTCGATGCGAGCCCACGGCCGCCCCCGCCCGCCGACACACGCACCCGCGTGCATGGCGACCCCGCTGCGGGCGGTCGCCCGCGCGGCGGCGGCCGGCTGGCGGGCGCAAAGTCGGGCGTCGCTCGGCGGCGGCGCGCTGCAGGGCGCGGGTGAGCGCGTTTGGGGGTAGGAGGGGGCGCATTGGAGGCCACGCTCGTGGTGGGGGCAGCCCCGGGCGGCGGCGGCGTCGAGCCGGCGCGGGAACGCGGCGCGCCGTGGCCGACGGCCGACGCCCCTCTTTCTCTCTCAGCCCGCACCCTCGCCGCCCGCGCCTCCTCGCCCGCCGACGCGCCGCCATCTGACCCTGCCACGACGCCTCGCACCGGCGCCGACATTCGGGAGGCGTTCCTCTCGTACTACGAGTCGCGCGGCCACGCCCGCCTCCCGTCGGCGTCCCTCATCCCCGACGACCCCACCGTCCTCCTCACCATTGCCGGCATGCTCCAGTTCAAGCCCGTGTTCCTGGGGCAGGCGCCGCGGGCGGTGGCGCGGGCGACGACGGCCCAGAAATGCGTGCGGACGAACGATGTGGAGAACGTCGGCGTCACCGCGCGGCACCACACCTTTTTCGAGATGCTCGGCAACTTCTCGTTTGGCGACTATTTCAAGGAGGACGCCATCCCCATGGCGTGGGAGCTGGCGACGAAAGTGCTTGGAATTCCGGCGGAAAGGATTTGGGTGTCGGTCTTTGAAAGCGACGACGACGCCGCGCGGATCTGGACCGACGCCGTCGGCCTCCCTCCCCACCGCGTGCAGCGCCTGGGCGCGGCCGACAATTTCTGGGCGTCCGGGCCCACCGGGCCGTGCGGGCCGTGCTCGGAGCTCTATTTTGATCTCACCCCCGAGAAGGGAGAGGACGGCGCGTCGCTCACCGACGACGACCGCTTCATCGAGTTCTACAACCTGGTCTTCATGGAGAGCAATAGAGCGGCCGACGGGTCGCTCACGCCGCTCGCCAGCAAGTGCATCGACACGGGGCTCGGCCTCGAGCGCGTCGCGCGCATCGTGCAAGGGACGGCCTCGAATTTCGAGACCGACCTCATCTTTCCGATCGTGCAAGCGGCAGCGGTGAGGGCGGGCATCGACTACAACGCTGCCAGCGAGGTCGACAAAGCCCGTCTCAAGGTCATCGGCGACCACGCGCGCGCGTGCGCGCACCTCGCCGCCGACGGCGTCGCGCCGTCCAACGTGGGGCGTGGCTATGTCCTGCGGCGGCTGCTGAGGCGCACCGTGGTCAAAGGGCGGCTGCTGGGCGTGCAGGGGCCGTTTGTGGGGGATTTGGTGGCCGTCGCTGCGAGCGTCACGGCGTGCGACGGCCTCAAGGCCGCCGCGCCGCGCGTCGCGGCCGAGCTCGCGCGCGAGGAGGCCCGCTTCGCCACCACCCTGGGCGCCGGCGAAAAGATGCTGGCAGAGTCGCTGGCGGCGGCGGCCGCGGCGGGCGAAGCGTTGAGCGGCGCCGCGGCCTTTGAACTCTACGACACGTTTGGCTTCCCCCTCGACGTCACCCGCGAGCTCGCGGCCGACGCAGGCGTCCCCGTGGACGTCCCCGGGTTCGACGCCGCCATGGAGGCGCAGCGGCGGCGGTCCAAGGACGCGGCCAAGGTGGTCGACGTTGCGGCGGCGGCCGCGCTCGGCGGGCTCGCGGCCGAGCTCGGCGAGACGGCCTTTGGCGGCTACACCGCGACGTCCGCCCCAGCCACCGTCGTCGCCCTGCTGGCCGACGGCGGCGACCGGGTGACCGTGGCGGGCCCGGGCGACGTCGTCGACGTCGCGCTCGACGCGACGCCCTTCTACGGCGAGGGCGGCGGCCAGGTCGGCGACGCCGGCACGCTCACCTGGCCCGGCGGCGCGGCCGACGTGATCGACACGCGGCGGGTGGCGGGCGGGGCCGTGTTTCTGCACCGCGCGACGGTCGCACGCGGCACGCTTGCGTCGGGCGCGGCGGTCAACGCGGTCGTCGACCCCGGCCGCCGCGCCGCGACCGCGGCGCACCACACGGCGACCCACCTGTTGCAGGCCGCGCTCAAGGCCGTGCTGGGCGAGTCGGTCTCCCAGCAGGGCTCGCTCGTGACGCCCGACCGGTTGCGGTTCGACTTTTCGCTCCCGCGCGGCGTCGAGCCAGCCGAGCTCGCCGCCGTCGAGGCCCTGGTCAACTCCTGGATCGTGGCGGATGAGACCTTGACGACTGCTGTCATGCCGCTGGCGGACGCGAAAGCGGCGGGCGCGGTGGCCATGTTTGGCGAAAAGTACGACGCTGCGGGCGTGCGCGTCGTGCGCGTACCCGGCGCCGGCGCCGAACTCTGCGGCGGCACGCACGTGGCGACGACGGGGCGCATCGGTGGCTTCAAAATTGTGTCGGAAGCGGGCGTCGCGTCGGGCGTGCGCCGCGTCGAGGCGGTCGTCGGGCCGGCCCTGGTCGAGTACCTGAATTCTGTCGACGCCGTCGTCCGCTCCTTATCCTCCTCCCTCTCCGCCAAGCCGGACGATCTGCCCGCCCGCGTGGCGGCATTGCAGGACGACCTCAAGGCGGCCCAGCGCGAGGCGGCAGCGCTGCGCGGCGAGCTCGCGGTTGCCAAGGCCGCGTCGCTCGCCGACGCGGCCGTCACCAGCCCCTCCGGCGCGCGCTACGTCGTCGCCCGCCTGGACGGTGTGGACGGCAAAGCGCTGCAGGACGCGGCGGCCGGCCTGGTGGCCGCGCTGGGCGACCCGGCCGCCGTCCTCCTCGCGTCGGCGGGCGAGGGCGGCGCGGTCATGGTCGCCGCGGCGTCGCCGGGCGCGGTCGCGGCCGGCGTCTCGGCCGGCAAGTTTGTGGGCGGCATCGCCAAGCTGTGTGGAGGGGGCGGGGGTGGGCGGCCCAACCTGGCGCAGGCGGGCGGCAAGGACGCGGCCGCGCTGCCGGCCGCGCTCGAGGAAGCCGAGCGCCAGCTCGCGGCCGCGCTCAAGTGATTGGAGGGGTGAGAGAGAGACTGCGCGTGCAACGACCCAACCATCGTGCGCGCGGTGGGCGCGCTCTTTTTGCAGGGCGACAGTGAGGGAGGGTCAGTCGGTGGGGGTGGTCTGGCGGCGCCGCGGCGCGGCGCCCGCCTCGAGCAACGGCGCAGGTTGCGCACTCTCCTCTCTCCTTTTCACTGCACGCCCGCGAGCAGGCCGGAGCCGTCGAGTTGGGACACAACCTCCCAGCCCGGCCCCACGTCAGCGTACGGCGCCTTCCCGCCCGTCTCCATGTGCTTGCGGTTGAGCAGCTTGGCCATGTCCTTGTCTGACAGGGCGGCGGATTGGGGTAGGTCTTCGAGGGAGGTGTCGTTTTTTAGCAGGTCGGCGAGCTCCTCGGGCGAGAGGCCTGCGGTCGACTTGGCGTCGCCGCCCGCGCCCGCGTCGGGCAGGAACGCGCCCTTTTTGATGACCAGGCGCTCGAGCGCCATCTTGGAGTTGGCGCGGCGCAGCATGGCGCCCTCGACCGAGTGCGCGGTGGCGAGGCGGAAGACGAGGACGGGTCTCAGCTGGCCGATGCGGTGGCAGCGGTCCATGGCCTGCAGGTCGTTGTGCGGGTTCCAGTCCGAGTCGTAGATGATGACAGTGTCGGCGGCGACCAGGTTGATCCCTGAGAGAGAGAGGGAGGAAGGTTGGAAAGGGGAAGGGAGGTCGGTCGACCGCGCACCCAACCTCTCTCTCTTCTCTCACCAAGCCCCCCCGCCCGCGTGGACAGCAGGAACGCGAACACGCCCGGGTCGGTATTGAAGTCTTTCATGGCTTGCTGGCGGTCTTGCCACGAGATGTTGCCGTCGATGCGGCACGCGCGGTGGCCGAGCTGCTCGAGGTAGGTCTCGATCAGGTCGAGCATTTTGGTCATCTGCGAAAAGATGAGCACCTTGTGCCCCTTGGCCTTGAGGTCGAGCAGCAGGCGGTGCATGAGCGCCATCTTGCCGCACTGCTCGACGAGGACGTCGGGCGACGGGTACTCGAGCGAGTCGTCGTACTGCGACGTGAGCAGGTCGGGGTGGTTGGCCACCTTGCGCATCTGCATGAGCACGTTGTTGAGCGCGGAGGACGCGCCGGTGCGCGACTTGGCCATTTTGGCCATGATGGCCTGCAAGAGAGGAGAGAAGGGAGGGGGGTGGGTGCGGGCGCGCGCGCACCGCCGACCGCGGCCCGACTTTTTCGCAGCCAATTCAACGCCCGCCCGCCGCCAGGGAGGGCGCCAGACACGCCCACTAGCCCCAAACTCACCGCAAGCGTTCTGTCGCGGAGCTGGTCGGTCAACTCTTTCTGTTTGGGCGCCATCGGCGCGTAGAGCACGATCTCGGTCTTGGCGGGCAGGGACGTTTCCACGTCCGTCTTGATGCGACGCAGCAGGAATGGCCTGAAGGATGGTTGCGGGGGAGGGTGAGCGGGTGCGGAAGGGGTGGGAGGGCGGGTGCGAAGCAAAAAGGGTTGGGTGGGGCAGGGGCCGAACGCGGAGGGCGGTCAAAGACCCTGGCGAGCCATGTTGGCCGCCACAGGCGCGCATGCGCACACGGAGCACGACGCGGCGAGTGCGAGGCTGGAGCAATGGCGCGCAAGAGGGTGCGGGGCAGCCAAAGGCTGGCCGTGCCTCCAAAAGACCGCACTCGTGCGCTCGACGGGCGGTCTTTGATGCGCATGCGCGCCGCGCCATCACGCATCGAGTCAATGCATGCGGCGTCAGCGCAGATGCAACGGCGCGGCGAGTGCCGGGCGGCCAACTCGCCGGAGAGCCGCACTTGAAAGCAGCGCCGCACGATCGCCGCACGCGCCGTCAGCGCCCTGGAACCGCGCGGTGCACATGCGCGAGGTGCGCACCATGTGTGGCGCGGTCACAAAGCGGCAGGCGGGGCGGGAGAGGGGCCAAACGGGCGCCAATTTCAAACGGGGCCGAAGACAGACCCCGCCGGGGGCGACAGCGGGCGCTGTTTCTTGCGCTGCATGCGGCATACGGCAATCGCATGCGCACAATGACGCTGGCTGTTGCGAAAGGCAAACAGCAGCGTTGCGACGCAAATGCGGACAAGCCGATAGACGGTGCGGTGCCAACCCCAAAGCCGAGGCTGCGACGCCCATGGCTAGCGGCCGCGTGCGCCGCACGCGTGTACAAAGCCGATGGGCGCAACGAAAAGGCGGGCGCGCGTCAGAGCTCGCGCGCCAAGGCGGGCGGCTCAGGGGGCCAACCCCAAACCCCGCGCCGCGTCGCACACAAGCCGTCATGCCCCGCACACGCGCGCATGCAGACGCCGCAACGTGCGGGCGACGCAGGTGCGCAGAAACGCGGCGAGTGCCGCTGCGCCCGAGGCGTGGCGGCGGGCGCTCGGGCCGCCCGGCCCTTCACCCCACGACCCCACCCTCCCCGCCACACTTACTTGAGAATGGAATGCAGCTTGGTCACCACCCGGTTGCGCTGCTCCTGAGCAGCAATCTCTTTGTCGCCGCCCTCTTGGCCGACGGCGGAAAAGTCAAACCACGACTCGAAGTCGGCGAGCGACCCAAAGATGTCGGGCAGCAGAAAGTTGAGCAGCGACCACAGCTCCGACAGGTTGTTCTGCAGGGGTGTGCCCGTGAGCAGGAGCTTGTTGGCGGTGGGAATGGTTCTCAGCTCGCGCAGCAGGCGGCAGTTCATGTTTTTGAGGCGGTGCCCTTCATCCACCACGATGTACTTCCACTTGTACGCCGCCAGAAACTTGGCGTCTGCCAGCACAATTTCGTACGAGGTGACGACGATGGGAAAGTCTTCCGTGGGTTTGCGCGACGAGGGGCCCATCGCGTTGGCCCGAATCGCGTTGCGCTCGTCCCGCGAGCCGTGATAGAGCACGACCGGGATCGACGGCGCCCACCGCTGCACCTCGGCCGTCCAGTTGGGCAGGGTGGAGAGGGGGCCGACGATGAGAAACGGGCCGTGCACGCCCTTTGAGCGCAGGTGCGACAAAAAGCCGATCGTCTGCACCGTCTTGCCGAGCCCCATCTGGTCGGCCAGGATGCCGTTGAGACCGTTTTGGTACAGGGAGATGAGCCACTTGATGCCTGGAGGGGGAGAGAGGGGTGAAAAAAAGGGGGTCGGCGACGAGCGCGGGGGGTAGAGGGCGAGGGGGGGGGCGCTCCACCCACCGCCGCCGCGCCTCCCGCCTTCCCACCCTCCCACCTTTGAGTTGGTAGTCTCGCAGCTCGCCCTCGATGAGCGGCAGGAACTCCTGCAGAACGGAGGGGTGGGTGGGTCGGCAGAGCGCGAGGGCCGCCCCACCACCACCACCACCACACGCGCCACCCCATCACCCCGCCCATCTTGCACCTTTTGTGGTGCCTGCTTGACCTTTTTGCCGGCCGGCGCCTTGCCCTTGGCCTTGCGCTTGCCCCCCTCGCCGGCGCCCTCGCCGCCGTCGTCGGCCTTGGCCTCGATCGACTGCATTTGCTCCGACAGAAACTGGGTGTACAGGTCGGTCTGGTCCAACAGCTTGTCCAACTCGGCCGCGCGCGACTTGGTGAGCACGGCTTCGAGCGGGTTGGAGGGGGGCGCGGCGGGCGCGGCCGACCGCTCGGCTCTCAGCCGTTCTTCCTCCAGGACCAGCACCTCGGGCGCGACGACGGCTTCAATTTCTTCCTCCTGTGGGAGAGAGGGGGATTGGAAGGCGGCGGCGCGGCCTCCACCCAACAAAAGGCCCCCCATCGTGCCCTCTCGCACCGTGAGGCTCGCGTTGGACACCATGCCGGCCTCGCCCTTGGTCATCACTGTCTTGCCATCGATATGGGGGGAAAGAGGGGGGGCGCCGCGGGCGGTCTGGGGGGGGGCGGGGCCGACGTCAATGGCGCGCGGAGGGGCGGCGGCGCCGGGCGCGCCCACGCGCGGCATCCGACGCGCCCAGGCGGGCCGGCGCTCGTATTTCTCGCCCCGGGGCGGCGGGCGGGCGCCGCGGCCGACGCGTCACCGCACTCCGCGAGTCCCGCCGACCGAAATCCGGCAATCGCCGCGCGCGCCGCCCACGCGCCTTGGCAGCGTTCATGCCGCGTCTGTCCGCCACGTTCGCGAGTCGGGGGTGGTGCGGGTCGACGGGGGTCGACGCGCGCCGCGACGGGGGACGGGGGACTGGGGCTGCGGTGGGCGCGCCGCGGCGCTCGTGCGGCCGCGGGCCGTCGTCGCAGGCCCACACGCTACAGGCCGCCCCGCTCCCTACCCCCACGCCTCGCGCACCATCACTGCGCCATCATCGTGCGCGGTGACGAGCGCGTCGGCCGGCCCGCCGCCCGCGAGCGCGAGCGCGGCGACGGCGGCGCCCGGCCGCGCGGCGAGCGGCGGCGGCGCGGGCTCGCCGCCCGCCTCCCACCAGTGCACGCTCCCGTCGTCGCCGCCGGCCACCACCTGGGCGCCCGCCACCGCGAGGCAGCGCAGGGCGGCGGGCGCGGGCGGGGCGAGGAGGGTGGGGGTCGCAGGGGCGCGCGCGTCGAGCGAGAACACGCGCGCGCCGCACGCCGCGACCAAGGTGGAAGCGTCGCCCAAGAACTCCACGCCCGCCACAAAGTCGTCGCCCACGGAGAACGCCGCGACGGGCGTCGGCGGCGGCACGCGCGAGTCCCACAGGCGCACCGTGCCGTCGTCCGACCCGGCCGCGACGAGGGCGCCCTCCCGCGCCGCCGCCACGCACCACACCGGCGCCGACCCGGCCTCGGTCAGGTCGGCCGCGGGCGGGCCGCCGCCGCGAGCCCAGGGCGCGCGCGCGTCGGCGAGCGACCACACGCGCACGCCGCCGTCCCAGCCTCCAGTCACGAGGCGGGGGCCGGAGACGGCGAGGCAGGACAGCGCATCGCCATGCACCGCCCTCCCCCCGACCGCGCCGCCGGCCTCGGCCGAGCAGGCAAAAAGGCGGCCGTCGCCAGTGCCGGCGAGCGCGAGGGGGAGGCCGCCGGACCGCGCGCGGGGCGGGGGGCGGAGCAGGGCCAGGGACGTGATGGGGGTGGTGCCCAGCTTGTGCAGGCGCAGCCGGCGCGGGGGTGGGGGTGGGTCTTCGGCACTGGACCGCGCGTCGACCGCCCACACGCACAGCGCGCCAGACACGCCGCCAGCAAACACGACCAGGGGACCGCCCTCGCCCGCGGCGCGCGCGGCGGCGACCGCGGTGGCGCCGCCGGCCAGATCGCCGGGGAGGGTGGTGGGCGGGTGGTCGCCAAGCCGCGCGCGCAGGCGCGGCGCGGCGCACGGGCGCGGCGCCGGGGGAGGCGCCGCCGGGCCCGCGTCCGCGGGCGGCGCGCCCCGCGCAAACAGGCCGCGCAGCAGGGTGGGGCCGCCCGTGCCGCCGGCGGCGACGGCGCCGCCGAGCGTGGTCAGAGCGCCGCCGACGCGCGTGGCCCACCGCGGCCGCGGCGGGCTGCCCTCGTCGCCCGCTTCCGGCGCGGCCTCTGCAGGCTCCCCCTCTTCCTCGGGCACCCAATCGTCGGCCGGCAGCGTGTCCCACTCGGCGAGCGAGTCGTCGGGGCTGCCGTCCGCCGCCGCCTCGCCCGCCGCCACGACCCGCGCCAGCGCGGCCACCAGCGCGCCCGCGCGCGCCGCGGCCGCGGGCGCGCCCGGGCGCGGCAGCGGCGCATCCAGGTCGGGCGGCGCGCCGGGGCCGGCCCAGGGCGGCGCGACGGAGCGCCGCGCGTGCGGCTCCCCAAACAGCTGCGCGGGCGCCTGCCCAAACTCGTCCACCTGCGCCTCCAGGGACGCGACCGCGGCGGCGTCGCCCGCGGCTTCGGCAGCGGCGGCGGCGGTCGCCGCGGTGCGGCCGACGGTCAGCGGGTGGAACACGTTGTTCGCGCGCGCCGCCGCCTCCCCTCCCTGCTTGCACCCAAACACGAGGTCGACCCAGTGGTGCAGGTTGGCCGACACCGGGGCGGATTCGAGGGCGGCCCGGTGGGCGGCGAGGAACGCGCGCGCGCCGGACGGCGCCCACGGCGGGAGGTCGACGTCGCCGACGGGCGCGCCGCCCTGGAGCCGGCCCAGCGGGAGGCCCCGCGCGTTGACGAGAAACGCCGGGTCGTCCAAATAAAACTCGGGAATCAGCTCCCGCACGTCGGCGCCGCCCGCGCGCGACGCCGACGCCCACGCTGCCGCGACCGAGTTGAAGAGGCGGTCGGGCGCGTCGAACCGGCCGCCCTGCAGACGCAGCAGGTGGGCGGGCGCGGCGCGCAGCAGCCAGTGCATGACGTAACCGGGGGTCGAGTAGTGGGTGCCGTACATAAAGGGGGCGTCGGCGGCGGGGTTGAAAGAAGGGGGGTCCGCGCGCGCGCCGCCGCGCGCTGCCCCCTCTGCCGCCGCCCGCGCGGCGTCCCCCGCCATCGCGTCATACCGCTCCCGAAACCGGGCCAGCCGGGCGGGGTCGAGGGCGCCCATGGGCTTGGAGAGGTCGCGGAAAGTGGAGGGGGAGGAAAGGTCGAGCGTCTCGCTCTCGAAGTCGGCGACGACCCAAGGCGCGGCCGGCCACAGGCGCACGTCCTGGAACGAGCGACCGGCGGCCAGGTTGAGGAAGAGGAGGTAGTCGAGGTTGGAGAGGGCGCCGGACCGCCACGCGGCGGCGACGCGCGCGACGCCGGCGCGGGTGCCGAGCGCAGCGGTCGCCGCGTCGGCCGAGGCGCGCCCGCCGGGCAGGGCGGAGCCGAGAGAGTCGGAGGCCGTGAGCGCCGCCATCGCGGCGTCGCGGTCGGCCGGCGTCGCGAAGGCGAGCAGGGCCGAGGGCGAGCCCCAGAGCTGCGGCGCGCGCGCGACCGCAGCGCGGTCGCTCCCGCACGCGCCCTCGTCGGCCAAAAACACTTCCAGCCCCACGTCGTGCAGCGAGCAGCGCCGGGTGGCCAGCGCGGTGACGAGGGCGAGCGGGTGGGAGCGGGGGCCGCCGCCGGCGTCGGCGTGGAGGGGGGAAAAATAAATCCGCGCATCAGTAACGACGAAACGGCCCGCCTCGCCCACGAGGGGCGAGAGCAACCTCGCGGGAAGGTCCAGCAGGATGCGTTCGCCGTAGTCGGCGAGGCGCGAGGGGTCGAACGCGGCGCGCGCGGCACGGTCGGCCGCCGCGGCGGCGAGCGCGGCCCGCACCTCGCCCCGAGGGAGGCGAGACAGGGCCAGGTAGCGCATCGCCTCCGGCATGAAGTCGTCCAGGGGGGCGTAGAGCAGGCGGAAGGTCCATTCGGCGGGGGGGGAGGGTCGATCAAACGCGTATGGCGCGTCGGCGCCGCCCGCCCGCATCCGCACCGCCGCGCCGGCGGCAACCGTGACAATGCCGGGGGGTCCGGTCGCCTCCAGGGACGTCACGGACGCGAGCGGCAGGCGCACGATGGGGGAGCGGGCGTCGTCGGGCTCGAAAAGGAGCGACCGCGACGCGAGGCGCACCCGGCCGGGCACCTCCCCACCCCCCACCCCCGCGCCGCCGCCGGGGATGGTCGCCGGCCACTCGGCGGTCGCCACCCAGTCGTCGACGTAGTCCTCCCCGTCCTCGAGGAGGAGCAGGGAGAAGCGCGGGGGGGCGCCAGGGGCGTTGCGCCCTCCGCCGTACATCCTCCCTCACCCGGTCTGCTTCGGCAGCGTCGCCTGGTACTGGGGGCCGACCCGGGGGCGGCGGTAGGGGGCGACGCCCTCGATCTTGGATGGGCGAAGCGGCGCAGGGCGCTCGGCGGCGCCCGGATCGGGGGCTGGAGGGGCCGGTGCCTGTGGGTCGGCCGGCAGGAGCGCGCGCTTCTTGGGCGGGAGCTCCATCCAGGGCCCGGCGGGCGGATTGAGGGCCGGCCGACCGACGCGCCGCACTCTGCCCAGCGACGCTGGGCGCCCACTCCGACCGCCGTCCCCCCCAGTCGCCCGCCCGCCCGCGGCTGCGGCGCCATGTTTGGCGGCGGTGCGTGGCGGGAGGCGCGGGGGCGCCAATCAAGGCGCCGGCGCCGGCGCCGGCGCCGGCGACCGCGCCCGCGCGACCGCCCACACACGCCCCACCCCTCCCTCACAGACGAGGTCAACTCCATTGTCATCGACGTCGGGTCGTCGTCCGTCAAGGCGGGCTACGGCGGGGACGACGCGCCCAAAGCCTGGTTTCCCTCGGTGAGGGGGGGAGCGGCGTGGCGCCACGTGGCGCTGGGAGGGCGCGAGCGAGGGTGGCGCGAGCCCCGCGGGCGGTGGCGGCGGCGGCGGGCCGAGCGGCCGCGCCGCGGCCGACGCGCCCCCCCTCTCTTCGCTCGCTCTCTCTCCTCAGTCTGTGGGCACCCTCCGCGGCGACGGCGGCAAGCGGGCCCTGCTGGCGGGACAGCAAGCGCTCGGCTTCCGCCGGGACGGCATGGAGGTAGGGGGAGGGGGGAGGGGGAGGGGGGGGGTCGCCGCGTCCGTCGGCGGCGACGCCGGCGCTCGCCTCACCCCCGCCGCCCCACCACCCACACAGATCGAGCCCGCCTTCGCGCCCGACGGCTCGTACGCCAACTGGGACGCGATCGGCGCCCTGTGGGAGCACGCGTTCACGTGAGAGAGCAAGGGAGAGAAAGAAAGAAGAAGAAACCCGCGTTTGCCAGTGATTAGCGCCCCAACATTGTTCCCAAAAAACTCCCCACCCCCATCTTTCCTTAGCGACCGCCTGCGCATCGACCCCAAGGAGCACCCCATGCTCCTCGCCGATCCGGTGACGCACGGCGACGCGGCGCGGGAGCGGGTGGCGGAGCTCATGTTTGAGTCTTACGCCCCCCCCGCCCTCTTCCTCGCGCGGGACGCTGTCCTCTCCTGCTTCGCCACGGGGCGGTCGACCGCGCTCGTGGTGGACGCGGGGCACGACGCGACGACGGGTGAGTGTGTCGGGAGAGAGAGAGGGATGATCGGCATCGTTGCCGCCTGCCCTGCCCTGCCCTGCCCTCTCCTCTTCTTTGGGCCACCCCTCCTTGCGACTCGTTGTTCACACGCCGCGCCGGCCGCGTGCCCCGCCCGGGCGCCTGCGCCGGCGCGCGCAACGAAAAAAACAGACGGACGCCGCGCGCGCTGCCCCTCCGGCCCCGCGCGGCACACGCCCTCCCTCCTCCTCCTCTTCTCAAATGAGGAGCTTCTCGATGCTCGTCTTGAGCGCCTGAATTTGGGCCTTGAGCTGCGACCCTTCATTCGTGGTCACGCTGCACGAGATGACCGGCCGCGTCACGCCGCACGCGCGGCCAAGGGCGGCCTTGGACGGCACAAAGACGTAGGGCACGTTCTGGAGAGGGGGTGGGGTGGGGAGGGGGGCGTCGGCGCGGCAGCCTCCCGCTGCCGCGGCCGCCTCCCCTTCTCCTCCCTCCCGCGCCCTCCCCCACTCCTCTCGGGCGACACACCTTGTCCTCGGCGAGGATGGGGAGGTGGAGGAGGATCTCCAGGGGTTCCGTGTCGGCCGCCATGACGACAAACTCGGAGATCCCACGGTTGAGCGTTTTGGTCGCTGTGGGAGGGGTAGGGGGGGCGCGCGTGAGCGCCGTGGTGCCGCCATCCGCGCCCCCGCGGCCCCCGCGCGCCCCCGCCGCCGGATGCGCACCCTCGTTGGCGCCCTTGCGCAGCTGCTTATAGTTGGCCGCCTGCTGCACGATGTCCAGGATCGTGTTAGTGAGCTGTGGAGGGGGGTGGGGGGGCGCCGCGTGGGCGCATGGCGGCGCGGCGGCGGCGGCGGCGGCGGCGGCGGCCGGCCTCCCGCCGCCCGCCCCGCCCCCCCTGCGCACCGCGGCGTCGGCGAGGGGGTAGGCGCGAGGGTTCACAGCCTCGCTCATGGCTCCTTGGCTGATCACGACCCGGGGGGAACGGCGGGGAGGGGGCGGATGCGAGAGTGGGCGCGCCGGCGGCCTAGGCGCGGCAACCCCCCTCTTTTTCCACCTCTCCCCCCTCCTTCCTCCAGTCTCCGCCGTGCACGACGGCTACCTGCTGCGCAAGTCCGTGGTCCGCACCGCGCTGGGCGGCGCCGCGCTCACGCGGGCCATGCTGGCGGCGGTGGAGGCAAAGGGGGTGACCGTCTCGCCCCCGTACGCGTTCAAGCGCGTCGAGGTCGCGCCCGGCGAGTACTCGGTGCGTTGCAGGGGTGTGTGCGTGGTGTGTGCGGGCCGTGGCGTGCAGGGAGCGCGGCAACCGACCCCCCCCTGCCCGCGCGCGCTCCCTCGTCAGGTCACGCCCCTCGACCTGCCCGGCACCACCGCCTCCTACCGCGCCCACGCCGTGGCCGCCGTCGCGGCTGACGTCAAGGAGACGCTGGCCCGCGTGTCCGACGGGGAGTTTGATGCCGGGGCCAACGCGCAGATGCCGACGCAGTCGGCCGAACTGCCGGACGGGACGACCGTCGAGCTCGGCGCCGACCGGCTCAACGTGCCGGAGGCCCTCTTTTCGCCGTCCATCATGGCCGACTACGGCCTGGCCGACCTGGCGGGGGAGGCGTCCCTCCCCGAAGCGGTGCGGCGGTGCGTCGCGGCGACCGACTCGGACGCGCGCAAGGACATGGCCGCCGCCATCGTGCTCACGGGCGGTGGCGCCCTCCTCACCGGCCTCCGCGACCGGCTGGAGCGCGAGGTGGCGGGGGCCATGTCGACGACGGCGGTGCCGCGCGTCAAGGTGGTGTCGCCGGCCAACCCGGTCGAGCGCCGATTCTCCGTCTGGATCGGGGGCTCGATCCTCGCCTCCCTCGGCTCGTTCCAGCAGATGTGGGTGAGCAAGGCCGAGTACGATGAGGTGGGCAAGGGCGTCATCCACCGCAAAGCGCCGTAAGGGAGAGACGAGGGAGGGGGGTCGAGGGGCGGGGGCGGCTGGCGTGTCACAACGGCGGCGCCGCCCCTCCTTCTCCCTCTCCCGCCCTCGGCGGCGCCACGCCCCACAGGCACGGCGCGCCCGCGCGGCCAGCGGCGGCGTCGAGGTGGAGGCCGCGGCGTAAGGGATCGACCGTGGCGAGCTCTCGATGGATCTCCACCGCGTCAGCCGGCGGCGGTGGCGGCGGCACGACGGGCGCGCCCGCGGCGGCGGCGACTCGGTCGGCGGCGAGCCAGGCCCGCGCCTCGGCGAGCGCCGCGCACGCGGCGAGCGCCCACCGCACGGCGGACCGGTCGGGCTCGCCCGCCACCAGCTCGGCGCACGCGTCAGCTTCGGAGGTGAGCAGAGCGTCGAGCGCGTCGGCGGCGGTGGAGGGAGAGGGGCCGGAGCGGTCGGCCGCGTAGCGTGCCACCGCCCTTCCGACCAGCCATCGATGATACACCCATGGCGCCTGGTCGCCGGGGTCGGTGAACGTGGCCTGGCGCACGAGGTCGAACTCCTCCCGCAGCGCGGCGGCGGGCAGGAGCGCGGCGGCGGCAGGGGTCGCAGCTGCGGTCGCTTCCACCCCTCCATTCTCTCGCGCCACCAGCTCGTCCAGGGTGCAACTCGTCCAGTCGGCGGTCGCGGCGGCCAGGGTGGCGGCGCGCTCGTGCCAGGCGGAGAAATTTGAAAAATCGCGCGCGACGCGCGTGGCCGCTGCGGCCGCCGCCTCGGCGGGCGTCACGCCGGCCAGGGACGCCACATGGCGGCGGTAGGCCCACGCGTGGAAATTGCGGTCGTCGGCGTCGAGCAGGCTAAGGAGTAAGAGAGGGGGTGGGGGTCGGGTCGTACGCACAGCGCCGGTCGCCGCCTCCCTCCTTTCCCCCCTCTCCTCCTCTCTCACCGGTCCACCAGCGCCAGCTCGCCCTGTAGCGAAGTCAGCCCGTGCCCCACGACCCAGCGCCGGTGGTGCCAGGCGGGGTAGGACTTGGGGTTGCGCGTTAAAGCTTTTTGGGTCACGGAGAGCTCCCCAGCGGCTGCGGCGCGACCCTGCTCGCCACCTGCAGCCAGTGCGGCCGCAACGGCCGCCCGTCGGGCGTTCCAGGCGGTGTAGCAGTCCGGGTTGGCCTCCAGCAGCGCGCCGTTGAGCTTGAGCGCGGCCGCCGATGCATCGCCCGCGGCCGCGCGGGCCAGCACGGCGTCCGTGAGCTGGGTGAGCAGGGCGAGCTGAGGAGAGGAGGGAAAGGTGGGCGCGAGCACCCAGCGCCCGCGCTGGCCACCAAACCGCGCCTCCCCTTCCCTCTCCTCACCCGCTGGGCGGCCGCCTTGACTTTGGCCGGGTCGATCTGGGCGCCCGGCACGGCGCGCGGGCGGCCGTGCATCCCTGCAGCAGTGAACCGGGCGCCGGCGCGCCGCTCTCTTACTCTCATCGCCGCCCGCCCGCCGG
>Ga0315273_10000460_pt1 | contig 42577 bp, 44 predicted proteins | sample YL17G02_0_MG_FD_205753 | JGI IMG/M metagenome (GOLD analysis project Ga0315273, IMG submission 205753) | Sediment microbial communities from Yellowstone Lake, YNP, Wyoming, USA - YL17G02_0 | ecosystem: Environmental > Aquatic > Freshwater > Lake > Sediment | place: USA: Wyoming | collected...
TACCTATGCCGATGTTGCCGCCTTTCTGGAACAGCACCGAAGCGTTGAGCGCGGTCGTGTTGAACCATAGGCTGATGTTGCCTTGCGTACCGATGCCCGTTACGTTTCCTGTAGTTAGACCGCTTACGTTGCCGGCGTTTATCAGGAATGAGCTTATCAAGTGAGTCTGGTTTAACGTAGCAGTAGTGAGGTTCCCGCCTGTGAGCAACTGCGCGGTGTTGTTTATGAAGTGGATTTTGCTGTCGAGCCTGGCGTTCGTCAGGGTGCCCAGCGTGATGTTCCCTGCGCCGATGCCCGTGTTATTGATAGCCGCTATCACTTGAGCGGACGTGTTGAACGGCCAGCTGCTTACGCATGTCGCGGTCGTGCCGGTTCCGAGGCAGTACTGCGACGTGGCATTAATCGTGCCTACGACATCGAGCGTCTTCACCGGCAGGATAGTACCTATGCCGATGTTGCCTGCCTTCTCGAATATCCCGCTCGCGTTCAGGCTTGTGCCGTTCTCCCACTTCGAAAGGTAGCCTGCTGTGCCTATGCCTGTTACGTTGCCTGTGCCGCCAGTGGCAGGCCAGCTTGTCCTGCATACGTTGCCTACGCATATCTGGTTCGAGGCGTTGAGGTTCGTAGCGTTCATCCAGTCGCCTGCAACCAGATTCTTAGCCGACAGCGTGACTTCGTGCTTGCTGCTGCCTGCCAGATACTCGGCTTTTATCTCGTCCGCCGACAAGGCGCGGCTGTAGAGTTTCGCTTCGTCTATCGTGCCGTTGAAGTACCTGCCAGAAGCGCCTCCACCCACCTTGACGCTCACGTTGTCGAACTGTATGCCAGTACAGGCCGTGATGTCCTTCATGACGCCGTCCACCCAAATGGACTGGTAGGTCCCGTTCCACGTCCCGACTATGTGGTGCCACTGTTCGAGTTCTGCCGCGGACGACGGTGTCCATGTAGAGGCGCATGAGGCCTGGTCGCGAAAGAACACTATCCTGTTCGGAGTGTTAGTGTAGGTTATGATAAGGCCGTTGCCCCACGTGCTGTCCTGGTCGAATATCTTGTGGTACGAGGTCGCGGAAGTCGAGTTGAACGGGTACACCCACACGGAGAACGTTATCGGCAGGGAGTTGTTGTAGATAATCTGTCGCATGTCCACGTAGTCGTCCACGTTGTCGAACTTCAGGCAGCTTCCGAACTTGCAGGACGTGCTGTTCCAGCCGGAAGTCGGAGTGGCAGGCGATGCCATACCGGTTAATGTCCCGTCGTTGCCGTAGCCGGAAGCGTCGTAAGCCTTGGTTCCGCCAGCCTCGTCGAAAGTCCAATAGCCTACAAGCCCCAGGCCGCCGGGAATGGCAACAGTCATATTAACATTAGTGAAATTGATTGTTCCTGCTGTAGAAAGATATTTGCTGCTCAATGCCTGCCCAGCTTCGTATATGTTGCTCGTGGCGTTGATGTCTCCGACGACATCGAGCGTCTTGACCGGCAGGATAGTACCTATGCCGATGTTGCCGCCTTTCTGGAACAGCACCGAAGCGTTGAGCGCGGTCGTGTTGAACCATAGGCTGATGTTGCCTTGCGTACCGATGCCCGTTACGTTTCCTGTAGTTAGACCGCTTACGTTGCCGGCGTTTATCAGGAATGAGCTTATCAAGTGAGTCTGGTTTAACGTAGCAGTAGTGAGGTTCCCGCCTGTGAGCAACTGCGCGGTGTTGTTTATGAAGTGGATTTTGCTGTCGAGCCTGGCGTTCGTCAGGGTGCCCAGCGTGATGTTCCCTGCGCCGATGCCCGTGTTATTGATAGCCGCTATCACTTGAGCGGACGTGTTGAACGGCCAGCTGCTTACGCATGTCGCGGTCGTGCCGGTTCCGAGGCAGTACTGCGACGTGGCATTAATCGTGCCTACGACATCGAGCGTCTTCACCGGCAGGATAGTACCTATGCCGATGTTGCCTGCCTTCTGGAAGATGGCGGACGTATTAATCTCAGTGGAGTTGTACCACATGGACAGGTTGCCTTGTACTCCGATGCCTGTTACGTTTCCTGTGCCTCCTCCGCTTGCAGGCCAAGCTGTACGGCAGTCTGTGCCGATGCAGAACTGCGTAGAGTTCACGCTCCTGGTGGCGTTGACGCTTGTGGCGTTCAGCCACGAAGAGACGAAGACGCTGCCTGTGGTGTTCATGTTGCCGACCAGTCCCAACGTCGAGTTCGGCAGTATCGTGCCTATGCCGACGTTGCCCGCGAAATAATTTTTCTGGGAAGAACCAGCTTGGTAGATGCCGTAATCGTTGGTCGCGGAGCCGGTGAATGAATCTATTTTTATTCCGTAACGATTATCTACGGTCCCGCCAGTTATATCAACCTCAATGTCTACTCCAGTAAGATTATTGACCGTTCCTCCTCCGACCCCGCTCCATATGTCTACCCCACCCATTTTGGCAACTGTGCCTGTACTGCTTCCAGACCAAGCGCCCACGGCATAAAGGTAGTCTCCCGAAACTCCATGTTCATTGGATACCCATGCTCCAACACCGCCAATATCGGCAAACGCACCTGTGCCGCGGTGCACAGTATTTGTGTCATAACCCCACAGCGAACCAATATCGAAAGTGTTTCCGATGGCTGTATGTGTATCAGACTCCATCCCTATAATCTGTCCGGTGGAAGCGCCCGAGGGATTCCCTATAAACTCGTTGTATACTCCAAACCTATTTCCAGATGTCGCAGTGTTGGTTTTGTTTATATGCAGAGGGTAACTTGGATTAGTTATACCGATGCCGACGTTGCCCGCCTTCTCGAATATCCCGCTCGCGTTCAGGCTTGTGCCGTTCTCCCACTTCGAAAGGTAGCCTGCCGTGCCTATGCCTGTGACGTTGCCTGTGCCGCCAGTGGCAGGCCAGCTTGTCCTGCATACGTTGCCTACGCATATCTGGTTCGAGGCGTTCACGCTGGTGCCGTTCAGCCACGCGCCCGCGGCGACGAGCGAGTCGTCGGTCTTCAGCTGGTTCGCGCCGACGCGGTAGAGGTTGACGTCGCCGCCCATGACTATGCCGCCCGTGGAGCCGCTGAGCGGGAGGAACAGCTGCGCCGTGGCGTTGATGTCGCCGACGACGTCAAGCGTCTTGACCGGCGCGGTCGTCCCGATGCCGACGTTTCCTGAGGTCGCAAGTATGGAAACCTTTTCGCCGCCAACGTCTCCGATGGCCAGTCTGGTGCCGGATGCCGGAACGGAAAAGTCCCAATAGTTTTGCGTCAACTGCCTTATCCGCAGCGAGGATTCCACCCCGTTAGCCGTCTGTATCTCGAGCTTCTTGTCGGGGGACGTAGTGCCGATTCCGACGTATCCCGTGTCATTCACGACCAACTCGTCCGGCGTCGAGTCCGAACCAACGCCGAACACGTTCGACTTTGTCAAAGCCCCGCTGCGCGTGATGGAGAAGAACGTGCCGACCGTGCTAGCCGTGTCGGGTCGCGCGTCGTCAAAAAGAACGTTGTTCGCTATGTAGCTGCCGCTGCCTCCGCTGGCCGTGTAGCGGAAGCCCTGGAAGTCGCCGCGCGCGTTGAGTATGTCCACGGCATTGTAGTTTGAGTTCCACGTACTCGTTATGTTCAACGCCTTCCTGCTGGTCGTTTCGACGTGCAGCTGCGCAATCGGTGTTGCCGTGCCTATGCCGACATGCGTCCCGTTGTCGATTATCTGCGAGTTAGAAAGCATCGTCGAGGACGCGAACTTCGAAACGTAGTTCGCCGTGCCGTTGCTGCTGGCGTTCCCTCCTGCCGCGGGCCAGCTGGTCTGGCAGACGTTGCCGACGCAAATCTGGTTCGAGGCGTTGATGCTGGTGGCGTTCAGCCACGTGCTACTCACCACTATAGACGAGGCGTTGAGCTGCGTTGCGTTGTACCAGACGGGCATATAGCCTGCGGAGCCGCCACCGGTCACGTTGCCTATCGGCCACGATGATGCGCATACGCCTGCGATGCATATCTGGCTTGTGGCATTAATCGTGCCTACAACATCGAGCGTTTTGACCGGCAGGATAGTACCTATGCCGATGTTGCCATTATTCTGGTACAGCGCCGACGCATTAAGCGCGGTTGTGTTGAACCACATCGAAATGTTACCCTGCGTCCCGATGCCGGTGACGTTGCCGGTTATGCCCGTGATGTTGCCCACGCCTAAGCCGAGGTTCGCGACGAAGTGCGTGGCATTGATGGTGCCGGTCGTAAGGTTCTGCGCAGTCAGTAGCTGTGCTGTATTGTTTATGAAGTGTATTTTGCTGTCGAGCCTTGCGTTCGTAAGGGTGCCCAGCGTGATGTTTCCCGCGCCGAGGCCGGTGTTGTTGATGGCCGCTATTATCTGTGCGGTCGTGTTTCCAGTCTGGGCGGTTTGGATTTCGGCTGTTGTATTGAACAAATCATTCGCGCAAGTGAGAGTGTCTCCTATGGCCGTGATGCGCTGGTTGGCACCACATGCGGTCGGATAAGTCGTCAGGTTTTCCCAACGCAGGCCTATATCAGCAGAAAAGTTCAATGGCGTTAAACCGCCGATGGCGGTCACGTTACCGATTCCGAGCGTGCCGGTCCAGACGTTGTTCAGCGACCAGCTCGACAGGTTGGCCCATGTTATCTGCTGGTTGAAGCGGTGGAAGGTGCTGTTGTCCACAGCCTTGAAGACCTCGTTCGTGGTGTTCTTGCCGAGCTGGCCTGTGAACGTGGAATTTATTGCCGCGTTTATTTCGGCTGTAGTATTCTTACCCAATTGCCCCGTGAACGTGCTGTTCAGAGCTGCATTGATCTCGGCGGTGGTGTTCTTCCCGAGCTGCCCCGTGAACGTGGAATTGATGGCGGCGTTGATTTGCGCAGATGTGTTTCCAGCCTGGTCTGCCGTGAAGAGCGCCCGTTCGGTGGCGTTGTTGACGTAAAGGCTGTACCAGGACGTCAGGTTGAAGAAGCCGTTGTTGGTGCCGTTTATGGCGGTTATGACCTGCGCCGTGGTATTGATCGTCTGCGCCGCTTGGATTTGGGCGGTGGTGTTGAACAAGTCTGCCGTGAACAGTGCGCGTTCTGTCGCATTATTGACATAGTAAGTGAACCAGGACGTCAGGTTGAAGAAGCCGTTGTTCGTGGCGTTGACGGCGCCGATTATCTCCGCGCTCGTGTTGCCGGTCGTCTTCTGCGCGGCCTGCACCTCGGCTGTGGTGTTGAACAGGTCGTTCCTGCACAGCCATAATGCCCCGCTCTTCCCATAGACGACCTGGGCTCCGGGACAGTCCGTGGGGTTCGTAATGTTCGATAAATTCATGGTCGTAGAATATATTGCCGCTCTGACCTCCGCGGTGGTGTTCTTGCCGAGCTGTCCGGTAAAAGTGGAGTTGAGGGCTGCGTTGATTTCCGCGCTCGTGTTGTGACCTAGCTGGCCGATGAACGTCGAGTTCAGCGCCGCATTTATCTCGGCGGTGGTATTGTGGCCTAGCTGGGCATCGTATGATGCATTGTAGGTGTTCGTCATGTAACTCGAATTATAAGTGTTGGTGAAGAGCGTTCGCTCTGTGGCGTTGTTCATGTAAAGGCTGAACCAGGACGTCAGGTTGAAGAAGCCGTTGTTCGTGGCGTTGACGGCGCCGATTATCTCCGCGCTCGTGTTGCCGGTCGTGGGCCAGACGGTGCGGCAGACGTTGCCCAAACAGATCTGGTTCGAGGCGTTGACGTTCGTGCCGTTCAGCCACGTCCCGGCTGCGATGAATGAGTCGTCCGTCTTCAGCTGGTTCGCGCCGACGCGGTAGAGGTTGACGTCGCCGCCCATGACTATGCCGCCCGTGGAGCCGCTGAGCGGGAGGAACAGCTGCGCCGTGGCGTTGATGTCGCCGACGACGTCAAGCGTCTTCTGAGGCGAGGTGGTGCCGATTGCATACTTGCCTCCAGTTTGGTAGATGCCGGAGGCGTTTATCTGAGAGGAGTTGTACCAGAGCGGCAGATAGCCCTGGCTGCCGCCACCGGTCACGTTGCCGATGTTGCTGGTGCCGGTTGAATCCGCCTGGCAAGTCCAGCTTGACCCGCTCATCTTCAGTATCTGCGTGTCTGCGCAGACGGTCAGGTTCGAGAAGTTCAAGGTCTGGCTGAAGCGGTGGAACGTGCTGTTGTCCACAGCCTTGAAGACCTCGTTCGTGGTGTTCTTGCCGAGCTGGCCTGTGAACGTGGAATTTATTGCCGCGTTTATTTCGGCTGTAGTATTCTTACCCAATTGCCCCGTGAACGTCGAGTTCAATGCGGCGTTTATCTCCGCGGTGGTGTTCTTCCCGAGCTGTCCCGTGAACGTGGAATTGATGGCGGCGTTGATTTGCGCAGATGTGTTTCCAGCCTGGTCTGCCGTGAAGAGCGCCCGTTCGGTGGCGTTGTTTACGTAAAGGCTGTACCAGGACGTCAGGTTGAAGAAGCCGTTGTTCGTGGCGTTGACGGCGCTTATCACCTCCGCGCTTGTGTTACCTCCAGTGTCCGCGCTGCACGTCCATGCGCTTCCGCTAATCTTCAGTATCTGGTTGCTGGCGCAGGTCGTGAGGTTCGAGAAGTTCAAGGTCTGGCTGAAGCGGTGGAACGTGCTGTTGTCCACAGCTGCGAATATCTCGTTTGTCGTGTTGCCGGTCGTGACCCAGCTGGTGCGGCAGACGTTGCCCACGCATATCTGGTTCGAGGCGTTGACGCTGGTGCTGTTCAGCCACGTCAGGTTGAGGACGCTGTACTGCAACATGTTCAGATTCGCATCTATCGGCGTGAGCTCGCTCATCGGGTGCGACTGTGCATTGACCGCCAGCGCCGGCTGCGCCGCGACCGCCAGCAAGAGCAGCGGCAGAAGCTCCATGAGCGGCAGGAACGCAGGCATCTTCGCCTCCTTCCTCGCCTTAATCATCGCCTTCGCAGTCTGCGGCTTGGCCAGGAAGCACAGCTTGGCGCTCCCGACCTTGCGCTGGACGATGATGCCCGCGCCGGAGAGCTCGTAGATGTACTTCGTCACGGTGTTGCGGTTGATCTTCAGCCCTTCGGCTATGGAGAGGATGGTCATGCCTTCAGGATGGGCCTCCATGAGGTCCACCATGCGTTCGCGTATGTCGTTCTCGACCATGCTGACTACCGGGTGCACTAGGCGGTAGACTGACGTAACCATTTCTGCACTCCATGACGCTATGCAGCGTTGCCGAGCAGCGATGCTATGCAGCTCTGCTATGCAGATATGAATAGCATAATTGTCGAACTATCTAAAAGCGAGCATACTTTCGCGGATTGAAATGCCGGAATGGCGCGCGTTCCGGGCGGAGAAGCGGTTACAAGGCGATTCGACAATGCGGCGGTGCAATAGCGCCTCTTGCACGTGCGACGGAGAGAAACGGCATCGTCGATCATCTGTTCGTCTAGATCGTTTTTCGACAGCTGCGCAGATTGCCTCTGGACCGCTGCAGGACGCTTCAAAACGGCAGTTTGCGCAGGAGTGGCGTAATGTGGATGTAGGTATATTTTGGCTGGATGGTTTTCGGAAAATTTTCGCGTTCGAGCTGTACGCCAGAAATTTTGCACGTCCATCGAGAAAGCTCCATCATTCAGGCATCGCACGAGATGTAAGCGACCGCAGAAGCCGCTGTCGGAACGGCCGACCGGTCGCCGACACGGCTGAAAAATGTCCTGCAGCACGCGAATCTATTTTTTAAGCGGAATCCATATATATGGTATGTCGCTTTTCAAGACGCGCGACCAGCTCATCAGGGAGCGCCTCCGCGAGATTGAGGAGGCGAAGCGCGCCGACGAGGCCATGCGCCGTCCTGTCGAGGACAGGTTCCGGCACGCCGAAGCGCCAACGCCGAGCGACCATTTCGCCACGGGCGCGGCGCTCGAGCTTCTGCGCGACATGAAGGGCAAGATGGACGCGCTCACGCTCAAGCTGGCGGCGCTGGAGAGCAAGTTCGACGAACGCGTTCCTGGGAAGACGCTCAGCGAGGAGGCCTTCATGCAGGAGGTCGTGGACAGCAGCAGCCTGGCGCAGGAGATAATAGACGGCGTCAAGGAGGAGTTGACGACCGCGGCGAACGCGCACCCGATCGTGGCTTCGAAGGACCAGATGACGATCGTGGAGCAGAAGCGCATAGAGAAGGTTCTGTCTATACTGCAGGAGCATGGAAAGCTGTCGTCCCCGCAGCTCGCGACGATAATGAACATGTCGCGCACGCGCTGCAACGAGTACTTCCGCCAGATGGAGGAGCTCGGACTCGTGGAAGGCGTCGAGGTCGGCAAGGAGAAGTTCTACAAGCCGTGCAACTAGGTTATCGTTTTCTCAATCGCATGTTTAGCGGAACTCAGCGGAAGCGACCTCCTTCGAAAGGAGCACATACCTTAGACCTGCAATATTCATATCGGCGGTTCTTGTACCCGCCTCTCATCGGAACTTCGCCTACAAGGCATCGTCTGGCGCTTTCTCGCCCGGGTTGAAAGGAAGAGGTGTGTGTGCATGAACGACCGTTCGTCCGTAATCAATATCGAAGACATCGTATTGAGCAAGCGTGAGCTTGAGCTTGGGTTCCATTTGCCTGTAGAACTGACCGAGGATTTGGCGTATTTCTGCGGATTATTGATGGGAGACGGTCATCTTTGTTTCGACAAAGAGAGAGGCGACTACCTTATAGATATAGGTGGGAACCCGGCCGATGAAAAACCATTTTACGACCTCGTCGTTGTGGACATCATTAAGCGTTTATTTGGTATAAAGTTGAAGGCGAATCATTTGAACGGAGGTACGTATGGTATCCGCTTCCAGTCAAAATCGTTACTGGTATTCCTTATACAGAAGCTTGGCATGCCATATGGAAAGAAATGTGGAATAGCGTTCATACCCGATACTTTCAAAAGTTCGGAACATTTATTCGCATCATTCATACAAGGATTTGCTGACGCCGATTTCAGCCTTTATCTGAGGAGGAGGTACAAGGAAATCCCGTACTATCCTACGATAGGCGGATGCTCCAAAAGCAGGCGGATAATAGAAGAGATTTCATCCTTTCTTACAAGCAAAGGTATAACCTGTTCCACTAGTTTCGACAGGGTTACCCTTGATAAAAGAACGAACAAGTTTTATGGAAAGAGCTGGGTTTATGTCTATGGGGTGAAGAACCTCTTCAGTTGGATGAAACTGATCGGATTTAGAAATCCCAAATACCTAAACATATTCGAAAGTGTTAGAGAAAAGATAACAGCAGAATTCGGATTTGAACCAAATGTATACCCACGATATTTTCGGATACCTTATACCAAGCGATAAATAAAATAGCGCGGGAAAGATTTGAACTTTCGACCATCCCGGTTATACTTTCGGGTGCCTCAAGCAACTTTATGAGCCGTTCGCGGCATAATGCCTCGACGAGCACTCCAAGCTGCTCCACCGCGCTATTTGTAATAAATCATATGCGGCAGTAGCTTAAATGTGTTTGCCGTGAGATTCAGCTTCAAGCCGGCTGTATTTTTATGTCAGAACGCCTAAATTTATGTAAGTGCGCCAGTCGGGACAGAAGAGTTCCAGAGGTCTGAAAAGTGAGGAAAGACGCGGCTGAGAACCTGATTAAAATCGTTCGTTGCCTGAAAGAGGCGGAAGGTGGCTGGCTTTGGGTAAGGGAGATATCCAGACGCTCCGGAATGCATCACAAGACCGTTTCACGCCTTATTTCCAAGCACCTTGTTATGTTCCTGGACACGCAAGTCATGGAACCGTTCAACGTTCAGATGATCCGGTTGAAGTCTGGCACGGACGTGAACGCCGTTTTCCGCTTCCTGACCGTGAAGGAGAAGCTCGACAACGAGCTTGAGGGCAAGAACAAGGCCAAGCGGCTGGATTTCCTGAATGAGGATAACGCTAAACAAGCCTGATTTTATTGTTTTCTATTTTTATTTCGTCTTTTAACCGGCAAAATCCGCTCATGCTGCCCGTGACGCCTAAAACATGGCATTTCACAGTTTCCTGGCATACTCCCGAAAGCTTCGATAGTTCTGCCACGGTTAATCCTGTAGGATGGTCCGATAGAAACGAGTGTAATCGTTCTTCTATCTCCAAAAACCTTTTGCTTATTTTTGGTTTTGAAAGTTTGTAGGCTGGCGGTGGATCTATAGCGGTTTCGCTGTTTATGTTATAAAGTTTTTTGTCTAATGTGAATATTTTGAAACCATATTTTTCGAAAATTTTAATCCATCGTTTTGGCAGTGCTATCGAAGGCGGTATTACAAGCCATACGTCATCGACGTTGCGGATTGCTTTGGTAAAGGCGAGCTGACCGAAGGCCTTGGCGAGCCAGTTGTCCTCGGAACTTTTGAGTTCGACCCCGATGGTTATACCGTCTTTGGATAGCACGAGGTCAGGAGAATCATTAACGTATTCTGCGATGATTCTGAACCCGTTAGATTCTGCGAATTCCCTAAATTTGTCTTGAAATTCCCACTCTTTCATAAAAATGATTGAATTTTCCTCGTATATGTCGCTTTCGAGGGTGTTCTTCCGCTGACTGCAGCGCTGCTGCATCGCTGTGATATTACTGTCTAATTCGAACCATATGTCGACCATCTTCGATATATCTTTCTATAATAGAAGTCCTTTTCATCGTGTTTGCCAGAAGCCCTCTTAACGAAGAGCGTTGCACTCCAAGTTTTGTGCAGAGGTCGTCATAGCTGATTCTACCAGCCTGTTTGACGATATTGATAACCTCTTGCATTTTTGGTGAAAGAGGAAGTTCCGCTGTCATGGCGTCTATCTGCTCCAAAAGCTCGGTTTTCAGCGGTTCCGGGGCCCTTTTAGCCGTTTTTTCGAGCGATTGAATCAGGAATTCAATCACTCCAAGCTTTCTGACCGTGTTTTCGTCATGCACGCGTATAGAATCGTAGATTGCCCGGAGCTGCGGACCGAACTGCGTTGTGAACCATTCCTTGGATGCCATTAGGGTTTCTATCCTAGACATCGAGGACTCGATTTCCTTCAGCGATCTGCCGGCATAACCGGCGGCCATGCCAAGCTCGAGCGAGTCTTTTTGTAGTTCTATGGTAGGTTGTCGCTTAGCTGGCTCGGCAAGCATCGGCATCTGCGGCAAAGGCGTTTGTGCTCTTAACGGAGGGTACGACGGAGGGTAAGAAGGTTGTCGAGTGGGCTGGATGGATTGAGGTTGGGACCGTTGTGGGGATTGGCCGGCTGTCAGAATCTTCGGAAGGGGCTGGTAAAATAGTTCAGGAGTCTCCTCTGGTGCAAAGTCTGGTAAATCGGGACTTTCTTGAGACATCTCAGGCGGAGCGCTTTGGAGCGCTGCTGCATCGCTTTGATATGACTGAAGCGCTGTTGAAGCGCTGCGATTATTTTCTGCAGCGCTTTGGAGCGCTGCTGCATCGCTTCTATTGCTGAAAATTTTTCTTAAAACATCGATCAACCCCATAATCTTTATTGTTTTCCTAAGTATTAATTACTATCACTCGAGTTTACCCTCACATACAGCGATATGCCATCTAGACTCACACTGGGGTCAATTATATCGTTTTACGAATTTTTAGCCAAGTCACTTTCCAACCCTCACTCCCGCAAAAGTGCCTACAGCGCCCACTATCCTATTTTACGAAACATATTTCTTTTAGTATTCTTTATAATTTATATTTTACATAGAATAGTTATTATCAAATCTATTATATTATATAATTAACATAATATATTTTTCTTTATAATAAAATATGAAATTTTCTCTTTAATTTAGGAATTTCAAATGAAGTTTTACCTGAATATTTACGCTACATATAGAAAAAAAACTACATACTTTTACTAAATTTAATTTAAAATATTATATATTTTAGACTTTACATTTATAAATGGCGTATATAATCAATCTATATTAATTGTAATATGTTTTAAACAAGCGATTTTAGAACAACCCTATAATCAAATCGGGTAAAAATTCAAAAATTTAGTGAATTTTGAAGGGATTGTTGACATTACTCCATCTACGCTATATATTTAATTGCGCAGTACATGCCCATGGCTGGCGCAGTTAGCCAGAAAATACGAAGAAAATGAGCGGAAACGGCCGTTCAGACCATTTCAAGCTCCTTTTTGGCTAGCTCTATGAGCGTCTTTTCGATATAGTGGTAGAAAATGCCTGGCGTAAGCTCGTAAGTGGTGCGGAATTTCTTCTTTCCGGCCTCGTCTACCTCCACGCGGCGATGCGACTGGACCAGATCCCACTTACGCATGCTTGCCAAAGGTTTGTAGAACAGGCTAGGATTCTCGGATCGCGAGATGTTCAGCTTCTTTTCCAAGTCTTCGGCCTCGATCTTGCCCCCGCTTTCCTTCAAAATCTTGATAACCTGTATGATCCTCTCCTTCAACTTGGCTGTTTTCGGGTGGTTTCCGACCAGCAGATACGGTATGATCTTCATATTTGCTCAGTACCTCCGCATGCGTGGCGCATTTTTCAGGCAGACTTTGCCTTCGAACGGCTGTAAGATAATTATGTTTCCTTCTAAATAACGCTTTCTATGTATGGAAAACGGCATACCGAACAAGGTAAACCGCCCTTTGTTTTTGTTTTTTATACATGGCAGAGAGAACGTTTGATCTTGATCTCAGGCTGGCTTTATGGGGGAAAACGAAAACTAGTGTTTTATGGAAGATAATCCTTTGTCGAGCAACTTCGCTAAGCGAACTACTTCTTTACCTAAATCAGTTATCGAAAAACAATAATATGTGCACACAAGGCCATGATTGTCATGTTCCTCTAGCTTATAATTTACTATTCCTGCTCTTTCCAGCTTTCTATTTTCTTCATTCAAATGATATAAGGAACGGCTTCCCTCATTTAAGTCATACAAAAATTCAATTGCTTCTTTATTCGCCAAAGTTCCAAAAATTTGAGCGGTTTTTTCACTCATATTTTTCATTTACATTTTAGATTTAAATATGTATTTTATCATATACTTTAATATATATTTTTAACATCATATTTTCTAAATTTACACAAATGCGCCAGATTATATACTGTTGAATATAGTTTTGGTGTGGACCGGTTTCAAAAATTATTGAAATCGGCTAATAAATGGAATGGGACTCACACCAATACGCGAAAACCATCTGCAAAACCATAATCAACGCAAACAAAATGATTATTTTCTTGGAATCATGCTTCATTATATCGATTACGGATTCTTTATTGTCATGCCTAGATATTGAATGCCAAGAAAAATATACAACCGAGGTTGCAATAGCCGCAAATAAGAGCATGAACGGATACGATGTCAACGGGCTGTCGAACAACCACCATTGTCGCTCTGGACCCATACACGCAGGAATTTCCCCTCGCACGCAACCTGCGTATCTGAGTATATGCCAACAACATTCCGGTATCCACTGATCCATAATAATGGCATACTTTCCAGAGTATTTAACAATTTTCAATTCGTTCGTACCCAACCCAAAAAAATGCGCCAGTTCGCGTGCAATGAGAGAGCCTAAACGAGGTAGCCGACTGCTATCCCAAAAATTAACGCCGCCGCCTCGAGCGCCACGCAGTGCCAGTACTTGCCTACGGCTGCCCGGCCAATCATGCCTACGTTGAACGCGAGCAGCGCGTACAGCGGAAGCCTGACCGACAGGAAGCCTAGGACTGCGGAAAGCGGGTATACCATAATCCGTACGCTGCTCGGAAGCACGCTCTGGAAGACGAATCCTGCCAAAAGACAAATCCCGTAGAACCATGCGATTGTCAATTCTAGCGCCATTGATTAAAAATAGCTAAAAAAGAACTTCAATGTTTCATTAATTGAAGTTCGCGTACAATCGGAAAAATATTCCGGTTCAATCCTCGGAAGTAAGCTGTGGTTCATTCCACTTGTATTTGCCGTCGTCTGTTTTCACAATAATGCCGTCAACATCCAGATTTGTGATTAACTTTATTGAATCGTCGCATAACCCAGACCGCATATAGATGGGCACCGGTGCAACTGTCTCGTCGTACGCCTTCACGATAGCGTCTAACAGCTCTTCTTCTGTGAGGTTGCCTTTCTCGAAAGCCTTCTTTATTCCACCGTACAACCCAAGGCTCACGACGGATTTAACCGCCCATGGGTTTGGTTCCCGAGAATATTCGTTAAATCCCAACATAATATTTAGATTATCTGTAAGGGATTTAAACGACCCACTAGAAGGTTCATTTTATCTTGCTCAGCTGCATCAGCGCGCCCTCGAAGGCGTGCGCGAGCGCCTCGCCAGCCTGCGTGAGCTTCACTATCTTGATGCGGCCCTTCTTCTCGAAGTCAACCAGTCCGAACTTGTTGAAATGGTCGAGGAGCTTGACGGTGTGGCTGTACGTGCAGTCGATCTTCTTCGACAGGATGGTCGCGTACTGCGGCCCGGTCTTCAGTTCCACGATCAGCCTGACCGGTTTCGTGTGCATGAACAGGACGACAGGCGGCTCAGGATTTTTCGAAACCATATCAACCTAATAGAATATAGGAAATACGGTATATTTATGCTTTCAACATATCTGTTGCAGTATATAAGTTGTATTTGACGGCCCTGCGCAGAAATTTATCTCGGAACCCAACTAATATTTGTAGGAGTTTTGCGAGGTTCGATGCCGAATGCTGTTCGTAAGGCCCCCTGTGGCCGCTGGAAGGTTCTACGACCTGGAGAAGGACAAGCTGAGAAGGCAGATTGACGTCGCCTTCAGGCACGCTGACGACGGCGCGAAGTCGAAGGGCAGGCCGAAGCTGCAGAAGATACGCGGCGGCATCGTGCCGCATGCCGGATACGAATATTCGGGCAGCGTCGCTGCGAAGTTCTACTCGCTGCTGGCCGAGAAGCCGGTGCGCAACTGTATAATCATCGGCCCGAACCACAACATGTTCGGCTACAGGTTCGCCACGATGAAGAACAGCCTGTGGAAGACTCCTCTCGGCGGCGCGGCCGTGCACGAGCCGATGGTCGACGCGCTTATGCGCGGATGCGAGCTGCTGCAGATAGACGTCACGCCCCACCAGAACGAACACTCCATCGAAGTGCAGCTGCCGTTCCTTCAGAGCAGGTTCGGCGACGACTTCAAGTTCGTGCCGATCGCGATAGCGAACGAGCTCGGCGACCCGAGCATGCTGGACGCGTGCCAGAAGCTCGGCAGCGCCATAGCGGAAGCCGTGCACGGGAGCAAGGATGACTGGCTGGTTATAGCGAGTTCGGACTTTTCGCACTACGTGCCGCAGAACGTGGCGGAGGAGACGGACGGCGCGCTGCTGAAGGCGATCGTGAAGCTGAATGAGAAGATGTTCTTCGAGCGCGTGAACGAGATGAACGCGGGCATATGCGGATTCGGGCCGGTAATCGCGACCATGGCCGCTGTGAAGAAGCTGGGCGCGAAGAAGGGCACGCTGCTGAAGTACGCCACGTCGGGCAACGCCACCAACGAGTACGACTCGGTCGTCGGCTACGCGAGCGTAGTCTTCTGAATCGCAGCGCGAGGGCGAATCGCTTAATAGCCTATCGGGCCAATTCTAATTATGCCTAAGAAAACCGACGCAAAAACCGTCGCGCTGAAGCACGCGCTGCTCAACGCGGTGCAGCACGAGGGCAAGGCCAGCGAAGGCGTCGTGGTCGGAAAAGTCCTTGGCGAGAACCCCGCGCTGAAGAAGGGCATGAAGGCTCTTATCGAAACTATCCGCGCGGCAGTCGCCGAAGTGAACGCATGGCCTGCGGACAAGCAGAACGCCGAGATGAAGAAGATGAAGATAGACATCGACGAGGGCAAGCGGCCGGAGAAGGAGGAGGGCGAGCTTCCGCCGCTGCCGAACGCGAAGCAGGGCAAGGTCGTGATGCGCATGGCGCCCTATCCGTCAGGTCCGCTGCACATCGGGAACGCGCGCATGGCCGTACTGAACGACGAGTACGCGAGGCGCTACGCCGGCAGGCTGCTGCTCGTTTACGACGACACGATCGGCAGCGAGGAGAAGAAGCTCATACCCGAGGGCTACGACCTCGTGCGCGACGGGCTGAAGTGGCTCGGCGTTAAGTTCGACAAGGAATACTACAAGTCGGACAGGCTGGAGATTTTCTACAGGCACGCTGAGGAGATGCTGAAGAAGAAGCTCGCGTACGTGTGCACATGCCCGGCCGAGACGCTGCGCAAGAACAGGGAGGGCATGCACGAATGCTATCACCGCGGGCAGACAGCCGCGGCGAACTTGAAATTGTGGAAGCGCATGATGGACGGCGGGTTCAAGGAAGGCGAGGCCGTGGTGCGGCTGAAGACCGACATGAAACATCCGAACCCGGCGTTCCGCGACCGCGTGCTGCTGCGCGTGTCCGACCGCGAGCACGTGCGCGTAGGCCACAAGTACCACGTCTGGCCGATGCTCGAGTTCTCCTGGGCGGTCGACGACCACGAGCTCGGCATGACGCACATACTCCGCGGTAAGGATTTGGTAATCGAGGACATGATGGAGACTTTCATCTGGGACAAGCTCGGATGGAAGAAGCCCGAGTTCCTGCATTACGGCATGCTCAAGCTGGCGGAAGCCAAGCTGAGCAAGAGCAAGTCGCGCGCCGCTATCGAGCAGGGCACGTTCGCCGGATGGGACGACCCCCGCACGTGGTCGCTGCAGTCGCTGAAGCGCCGCGGCATACGTCCCGAGTCCGCACGCAGGTTCGTGCTGAAGATGGGGTTGAGCCTGTCGGACGTCACGGTGCCGGCGGAAATCTTCTACGCCGAGAACAGGAAGCTCATCGACGCGGACGCGAGGCGCTACTTTGCAGTTTTCGACCCTGTGAAGATTTCCGTAACCGGCGCGCCTGCCAAAATGAAAAACGTGGAGGCGCCCGCGCATCCTGACAACACGAAGCTCGGCGAACGGGCTATGCCGGTGAAGCATGACTCGATTTACGTCGAACATCATGACGTGGAAAAATTCCGAGGTATGAAGGTGGGGCTGATGAACCTGTATTCGGTCGAGCTGAACGAGAGCGCAAAGTTCGCAGGCGAGAAAATCGAGATGGCCGACCCGAAGATGCAGTGGGTCAGCGAGCCGAACGCGCGCGTTACCGTCGTGATGCCCGACGGCGGGAGCGTGCATGCGATCGCGGAACCGGACATCGTGAAGGCCAAGGCGGACGACATGGTGCAGCTCGTAAGGTTCGGCTTCTGCCGCGTGGACAAGGCAGGCACGGATACGGTTTTATATTTCGCCCATAAATAAGATTAAAGGGACACGCGTAAGCGGGCTGGCACGCAAGTTTAAGAACATGAACGCAGACAGAATTAAGATGCTCGCGCAGTTATGCGCGACAAAACAACACAGACAGAAAGAATGAAGTGGTTGGATATGGCTGAATTACCGAAAGAAGTCGTTGACAAGGTACTGCAGCTCGTCGAGGCTGCGAAGAACACGGGCAGCGTGCGCAAGGGCACGAACGAGGCCACCAAGGCGGTCGAGCGCGGCATAGCCAAGCTCGTCGTGATAGCCGAGGACGTCGAGCCGAAGGAGATAGTGATGCATCTGCCCGCGCTTTGCGAGGAGAAGAAGACCATGTACGCGAACGTGCCGAGCAAGGTCGAGCTCGGGCGTGCAGTGGGCCTGGACGTCGGATCCGCGGCCGTTGCGGTCGTGGAAGTGGGCGACGGCAAGGACCTGTTCAAGGAAGTCTCCGCGAAGCTGGCGAAGAAGGAGTAGCGTTGTCACGACTGAAGGAAAGTGATGGGTTTGGCGGACTCGGTCCCGGCTGAAGTTTTGCAGGTCATGGGTAGGACCGGCGTACGCGGAGTAGTGCAGGTGCGCTGCAAGGTACTGGACGGCCCGGACAGGGGGCGCGTTCTCGTGCGCAACGTCATAGGCGCGGTGCGCGTGAACGACGTGCTGATGCTGCGCGAGACCGAGATGGAGTCCGTTGACAAAATGGGCTCGAGGTAGGTGTGAGAAATGAAATGCTCCTTCTGCGGCAAACCGATCAAGTCCGGCACGGGCACGATGTTCGTGAAGAACGACGGCACGATATACTACTGGTGCTCGCACAGGTGCGATGTCAAGTTCTCCGAGGCCGAGAAGAAGTCGCGCTAGACCGCGGGCTGCGGCTAACGCTTAAATCGGCCGAAACCAATCATTCTTTCGAAAGGGGCCGGTAGATCAACTGGCAGATCGCCACTCTGGCAGGGTGGAGGCTTCGGGTTCAAATCCCGACCGGTCCACTCGGATTTTTAAAGGATTCAAATAGATTATTATACTTATCTGAATGAAGATAGTGATACGAAACACGAGATTGCATCGGCAGTGGTATAATGGGCGAGAAGAAGGACAAGCCTGACAAGGCCTTCGAAGACCCCGCAAAGACGGACAAGTCTGAGAAACAGAAGCCTGAGGAAAAGAAGGAAGCGAAAGGCAGGCCTAAGGAGGAAAAGAGGCTGCGTGTCCTCGTACGCGTTCTCGGAGCGGACCTTGACGGTGAAAAGGCCGTAGGCCATGCGATACTGCGGATCAAGGGCGTTAGTCATTCTTTTGCCAAGGCCATCCTGTCGGTCGCGAAGATAGACCCGAACAAGAAGCTCGGCGCGTTCACCGAGACGGACATCGCCGCGCTCGAAGCCGCAATCAGGGATCCAGTCAAGTCCGGGCTGCCGGAATGGATTCTGAACAGGAGGCGCGACGTGGAGACCGGCGACGTCGGGCATATGTCAGGCGCTGACGTGGACATGGTCGAGAAGTTCGATGTGCAGCGCATGGTCGACGCGAAGAGCTACAAGGGCGTCAGGCACATGCTAGGGCTGCCCGTCCGCGGACAGCGCACTCGCGCGTCCTTCAGGCACAACAAGGCCGTCGGTGTCGTGAAGAAGGCCGCTAGGCTCGCGCAGGCCGGACCTGGTGGAGCTGCGCCAGCGGCCGGCGAGAAGAAGAAATGATGAACGGGTGCTGTTATGAGACGCTTCAAGAAAAAATACAAGCGGCCGCAGATGATGTGGGACAGCGCGCGCATAGCGCGCGACACCGAGCTGAAGAAGTCCTTCGGCCTCACGAGGAAGCAGGAGATTTGGAAGGCGGAGACGCTGCTGCGCAAGTACAGGCGCATGGCTAGAAGCCTCGTGGCAGCGAGGGACAAGCAGGCGGAGAAGGGCCTGCTCACGAAGCTCGTTAACCTCGGCATGCTCGAGAAGGATGCCGGGCTCGATGATGTGCTGGGCATGAGCGTCGAGAACATACTGGGCCGTAGGCTGCAGACGATACTTCTGAGGAAGGGCGTAGCAACTACGGCGACGCAGGCGAGGCAGCTGATAGTGCACGGCCACGTGAAGCTAGGCGGCCGCAAGGCGACGCACCCGAGTGCCATAGTGCCGAAGGACGACGAGGAGAAGATAGAGGTCTCGCTCGTTGTGAAGAAGCCTGCCGCTGCGAAAGTTGCAGAAGCCACACCTGCGGAACCGGCTGCGGAGAAAACGGAAGCGAAGGGATAGGTGCTTTGAATGGTCGAACAGAAAATAAAGTGGGGCATCGCGAACATATTCAGCACCGCGAACAACACCATAATCCATATCACCGATGTCACCGGATCCGAGACGATCGCGAAGTACACTGGCGGCATGATGACCGACCGGGACCGCGACCAGGGCGGTCCGTTCCCGGCTATGCAGGCCGCGAGGAAGGCCGCGGAGGAGGCGATAACGAAGGGCATCACCGGCATACACATCCGCGTGCGCGCGAGGGGCGGCCACGGCGCCAAGTCGCCAGGAGCGGGTGCGCAGCCTGCGATACGCGCGCTGGCACGCGTCGGGCTGCGCATAGGGATGATAGAGGATGTCACGCCTGTACCGCACGACGTGACTCGAAGGAAAGGCGGACGCCGCGGGCGCAGGGTGTAGGTTCGAGGAAAGCTTATAGCCGGACCGCGACAATTGATTAAATGCAGGGCATGCGTGGTTTTATGGAGCTGAAGGTACTCGAACGGAACGACAGGGAAATCAAGTTCTTGGTCAGCGGCGTCAAGTCTTCGTTCGTGGGCGCGCTGCGCAGGATGATGCTTTCGGAAGTGCCCACGATGTCGATCGAGTGGGTCGAGTTCAACACCAACACGTCCGCGATGCCCGATGAAGTCCTAGCGAACCGCCTCGGCCAGGTTCCGCTCACGTACGACCCGAAGGCGTACACCCTGAAGAAGGACTGCAAGTGCGAGGACAAGGGCTGCTCGCGCTGCGAGGTGAAGCTGGCGCTGAAGAAGAAGGGGCCGGCGATGGTTTATTCTGATGATTTGAAGACGACGGACAAGAGCGTCGTGTCCTTCATCGAGAAGATACCGCTCGTCGAGCTGTTCGACGGCCAGGAGTTGGAATTCGTAGCAACGGCGCAGCTGGGCACGGGCCGCGAGCACTCGAAGTGGCAGGGCGCCGTCGTAGGCTACAAGAACCTGCCGAACATAAAGATAGGCGACGTGGCGAAGGACGACATGGACAAGTTCGTCAAGGTCTGCCCGAGGGGCGTGCTCAAGGCGAAGGACGGCAAGATTATTGTAACTGATCCTGTGAAGTGCATCCTCTGCATGAACTGCGTCGAGGCGAGCCGCAAGGGCGAGGTCGAGGTCACGCCCGTCGAGGACTCGTTCGTGTTCACAGTGGAGACCGCGAGCGGGATCAAGGCCGAGGACGTCGTGCAGATGGCCACGGACGCGCTCGGCGAGAAGATGAAGGATTTCCAGAAGGAGCTCAAGAAGCTGAAGTGATTTCTTCCTCCGCATGAATTCTTAAATAATGGAAACGCGTAGAGACACATAGTCAAAGCGGGGGTCGGATAGCCTGGTCAATTCCACAGGACTTAAGATCGATTAAGTGCTGACATCAAGATGACGATAAGCAATCCTGCGGCTTAGTGCCTTCGTGGGTTCGAATCCCACTCCCCGCATTATGGCAGTCGGCGGAACGTGCATGCGGTGCGGCGGGTATTCGATCGCGCTGTTCACGTGCAAGGCGTGCGGCTCGCGATGCTGTCCGAGGTGCGTCGATGCGCGCTCGGGCGTCTGCATGCTCTGCGGCGGCGTGAGGAAGCAACGCGTCTGAACCTTTTTAAGCGTTCCTTGAGATGTAGATATAATGAAAGACGGCGATTTCGTTTCCGTGGACTACGTCGGCCGAATCAAGGGCACGGACGAGATATTCGACCTGACGCTCGAGGACGTTGCGAAGAAGGAGAACGTCTTCAATCCTAAAATCAAGTACAAGCCCGTCACGCTAATCGTCGGCGGGGGCTTCATACTGCGCGGCCTGGACGATGCGCTGCGCGAGATGAAGGTCGGCGAGCGCAAGACGTTCGAAGTCGCGCCGGACAAGGCCTTCGGCGAGAAGCGCGACGACATGATGAAGCATATCCCCGCGGCGCGCTTCAAGGAACAGAACATCAATCCTTTTCCAGGCGCCGTGATAAACGTCGGTGAGCTGCGCGGGCGGATCGTGAGCGTGGACGGCGGCCGCGTCAAAGTCGACTTCAACCACCCGCTCGCTGGCAAGACGCTCGTGTACGACCTCGAGGTCAAGGCGATGGTGGAGAACGCGGAGGAGAGGGTAAAGTCGATCGTTTTCTACTTCACCGGGCTTGACGAAGTCGACGCGAAGGTGGCGGACGGCGCGGCCGAGGTGACTATCCTGAAGGACGTCGACGTCGTACGCCCGGTGAAGAGCATGGTGGCCGAGAACGTGATGAAGTGGTGCGGCGTCGGCAAGGTCATGTTCGTCGAGACGTTCGAGCACGGCGAAAAGCCTGGCTCGGCCGAGAAATAAATATTTCGGCCTCGAAGTTATTTTAAGTTCTTTGGTGGTCTGGTGGGCATCAAGCAGATAGCGAAGAAGGGCGTACGTCCCGGAAGGTACGACGAGGAGAGCAAGGACGACCAGGAGATACGGTCGATACTGGAATCGAAGCGGACGAAGATACGCATAGTCGGCTGCGGGGGCGGCGGGAACAACACGATCACGCGGCTGATGCAGGTCGGTATCGTCGGGGCCGAGACCATAGCCATCAACACGGACGCGCAGGACCTGCTGTACACGGACGCTGACAAGAAGATACTCATCGGCAAGGAGCTGACAAGGGGGTTGGGCGCCGGCGCTAACCCGAGCATCGGCATGGAGGCGGCGCGCGAGGCCAAGCAGGAGCTCGAGCAGGCATTGCGCGGCTCGGACATGGTCTTCTTGACATGCGGGCTCGGCGGAGGCACGGGCACGGGCAGCATACCGGTAATCGCGGAGATTGCGAAGCGCGCGGGCGCGCTCACGGTCGCAGTCGTTACGCTTCCGTTCGCGATGGAGGGCAGGCAGCGCATGGCCAACGCGCGCGAGGGCCTGAAGAACCTGGAAGGCGTCGCGGACACGATGATAATCATACCAAACGACCGGCTGCTCGAGATAGTGCCCGACGTCAGCATAATCACGGCGTTCAAGATCGCGGACGAGATACTCGTGAACGCCGTCAAGGGCATAACGGAGCTCGTGACCAAGCCCGGCCTTGTGAACCTGGACTTTGCGGACGTGCGCGCGGTGATGGGCGGCAGCGGCATGGCGATGATAGGCATGGGCGAGAGCGACACTGAGAACCGCGCGTTCGAGGCGGTGGAACGCGCGCTCAACAACCCGCTGCTCGCCGTCGACATAGAAGGCGCCACGGGCGCGCTCATCAACGTCACGGGCGGGCCCGGCATAACCATGCGGGAGGCGCACCAGATTGTGGAGGCCGTGACGACCAAGCTCGCCGAGGACGCGAAGATAATCTGGGGCGCGCAGGTGGAGGAGGAGTTCGGCGACCGCATACGCGCGCTGATCATAGTGACGGGCGTCAAGCCGTCGCAGGTGCTGAACCCCGAGAAGAGCGGCATCAAGCGTTCGAAGAAGGACATAGAACACATGCTCGGCGTCGATTTCATCGAGTAGGCTCGGAAAGCAAACGTTTAAAATGTTAAGAAATCCTGACTATTGATTGCGGGTGCCATGATGAACTTCAACATCAAGCAGACTTTGGAGAACTATGTCCGGGTGCTGAAGGTCGCGAAGAAGCCCGACTTTGGCGAGTTCTCCGAGACGGCCAGAGTGTGTTTCGCCGGGCTCATAGTCGTCGGCGCGGTCGGGTTCGTCGTGTACCTCGTCTCGGTCGCGTCGCCAATCGGCTGAACTGTTGATAGGGAAATTATATAGCCGAGACGGCCACAAATAATAACAACCCAACCGCATACGAAGACGTCTACGTAGAGTGAAAACATGCCATTGTACACAGTGAAGACCGTGGTCGGCAGGGAGAACATAGCCATAGACGCGATAGCCACGAAGGCGCAGGCCGACAAGCTTCTGATAAACATTGTCCTGCGGCCGGAGGAAATCAAGGGTTACATATTCATAGACGGCGACCTGACGGACATCGAGAAGGTCGTGCAGATGGTGCCGCACGTGCGCGGCATAATCAAGAAGCCGATGGACGTGAAGGAGATACAGCGCTTCCTCCAGCCGAAGAAGGTCGAGATCGAGCTCGAGGTGAAGGACGTCGTCGAGGTCATCGGCGGGCCGTTCAAGGGCGAGCGCGGACGCGTGACGCGCTACGACAAGGTCAAGCGCGAGGTCACGCTCGAGCTGCTGGACGTAGCTGTGCCTATCCCGATAACGGTCAACGTCGAGTTCATCAAGCTTACGGAGCATGCTGAAAAATAGGTTTAAGAAGTTCCGATTCTCTTTAATTGAACACGGTGTTTTCGAATGCCAGGGAAGGACACGGTCAATCTGGTTGTATCCGGCGGCAAGGCCGGCCCGGACGCCACGTCGGCGCAGAAGCTGGGCGCGTACAAGCTCAACATAGCGGACGTGTTCAAGAAGATCAACGAGAAGACATCGGACTACAAGGGCATGCAGGTGCCTGTGAAGATCATCGTCGACAAGGACACGAAGGAAGTGGAGATATCCGTCGGCGTGCCCGGCACGGGAAGCCTGATAAAGAAGGAGATAGGGCTGGAGCTCGCCAAGCTCACTGAGGAGGACAAGACCGCCGGGAAGACGGTGCTGGGCAGCATAACCATGGAGCAGTGTGTGAAGGTCGCGCGCATCAAGATGGAAGGCATGGGCGTGAAGAACCTGAAGGACGCGACCAAGGCCGTGATCGGCACGGTGAACGCGATGATGGGCGTGCAGGTCGAGGGCAAGCCTCCGAAGGAGGCGTTGAAGGAACTCGAGGAAGGCAAATGGGACCAGCTGTTCGAGTAGCGCTTTTGGAACGTTTTTAAGCGTATAGGTCCAAATAAGTTTACGACCCGCTAGACTGCTTCGGCAGGAGGGAGACTGAATGGCAAACGAGAAGACGTTGGAAGCCGTGAAGGCCGCGCGCGCGAACTCTAAGAAGCGCGCTTTTCCTCAGACGTTCGACATCGCCATAAACCTCAAGCTATTCGACACGAAGAAGCCTGAGAACAGGCTCAACGAGATTTTCGCCCTGCCCAACGGCCGCGGCAAGGACGCGAAGATTGTCATTTTCTCCGACACGATCAAGAGCGACGACGCGCAGGTGTACAGCGGCGCCGACATAGAGAGGCTCGCCGCGAGCAAGCGCGAGCTGAAGAACATGACCGGCGACACGGACTTCTTCCTCGCCGAGCCGAAGCTGATGATAGCTGTCGGTAAGACGCTCGGCCGCATACTCGCGCCGCACGGAAAGATGCCCACTGTGCTCGCAGGCGACTACAAGCAGATCGCATCCGGGTACAAGAACAGCGTGCGCCTGAAGGTGAAGGACGCGCCCGTCGTGCAGACGATGGTAGGGCTCGAGGGCATGTCCGACGAGCAGGTGGCGGGCAACATCGACGCGATATTGTCGTTTTTGGAGAAGAAGCTTGCGAAGGGCAAGAACAACATCGGGACGGTCAGGCTGAAGCTGACCATGGGTAAGCCGGCGAAGCTTGCATACTAGGCGATTGGCATGACGAAAGAAGCGAAGATTGCAGCGGTCGAAGAGGTCAAGAAGACCCTGGCGGAGTTCCCGGTAATCGGACTTATCGACATGCACAAGGCGCCGAGCAAGCAGATGCAGAAGATCCGCAACGGGCTGCGCGGCCGCGCCACAATCAGGATGGTGAAGAAGAGCATACTCACGCACGCGATCGAGTCGATGAAGGACGAGAAGATAAAGGCCATCGAGGCGTACCTCCCGACGCAGCCGGCGCTCGTGCTGACCAGCATGGAGCCGTTCAAGTTCTACGTGGCAGCGAAGAGCATGAAGTTCAAGACCTTCGCCAAGCCAGGCGACATCGCGAACGACGACATCTGGGTCAGCGCCGGGCCTACTCCGTTGATGGCAGGGCCGGCGATAAGCGACTTCCAGGCGGTCGGTCTGCCGGCGAACATCGAGGCTGGCAAAATCGCGATACGCAAGGACACGCTGTTCGTTAAGAAAGGCGATGCCATCGAGGCGAAGAAGGCGAACATACTGCGCAAACTCAACGTGGAGCCGAGCGACGTCAGCCTGAACGTGGTGGCGGTGTACGACAACGGCCGCGTCTACAAGAAGGACGTGCTGGATATCGCGCTCGCGTATCCGGCGATGCTGCAGGCGGCGATAGCGAACGCGCGCAACCTCGCCGTGACCGTGGAGTGGCCGACGAAGGAGATCATACAATATCTGTTGTCTAAGGCTGCGATCGCAGCGAAGGCCTTGAAGGAGATAGTCGACAAGGCCAAGCCCGACGCGGGGACGACAAGTGGAGGTGCAGGCTGATGGAATACGTTTACTCAGCTCTGTTGCTTCATTCGGCAAAGCAGCCCATAAGCGAGGACGGCGTGAAGAAGGTCCTCGCTGGCGCGGGGATAAGCGCGGACGAGGGCAAGGTAAAGGCGTTGGTCGCGAGCCTCGAAGGCGTCAACATCGAGGACGCGATAAAGAACGCAGCCGTCGCCGTGGCCGCCCCTGCCGCAGGCGCCGCTCCTGAGAAGGAGGCGCCTAAGGAGGACGAGGGCAAGAAGGCCGAGGAAGCAGCTGCCGGGCTGTCCGCTCTGTTCGGATGAGCGGGATTGAAGAGCTTGGTTTCGGGTTTACCCAACACCATTTGAAGACGCGCGAAGGAAGCTGATCCGATGGAGAAGCTGATACAACTGGCGCAGAGGATAAGGGGCGAGAAGCTCAGGAAAATGGTAGTGGATTTTCTAAGGAACCCGACGCTTTCGAACGAGACGTTCAAGAAATATCCGCGAGAGAAGATCGAGAAGGCCGGGGCGGTGTTCAGCGCAGGCGGCGCGCCGGTCGAGCGCGACGTGCTGAACCACACCATCGCGCTCGTGGAGATGTGCGACCGCGCCGTCGACGTGTTCGAGAGGACTTACGGCCTGAAGCTCGACAGGGACACGCTGCTCGCCGCGGCGATACTGCATGACATCGCGAAGATCTTCGAATGGAAGCGCGGGCGGCACGGGCTGGAGCACACGGGCGTGCTGCTAGACCACACCATGCTCGGCGTCGCCGAGCTGTACAGCCGCGGGTTCCCGGAGGAGGTCGTGCACATAATAGCGGCGCACTTCGGCGAGCACGGGCCTACGCCGCCGAGGAACTTCGAGGCGCTGATAATGCACCACATCGACACCATGCTCTCGCTCGTCGAGTCCCGCATGCTTTCGCCCCAGGCAGCGGACGACACGATGCAGTTCCTGATTCTCGACGACGCTAATTTTTCAAAAATACAAGACGCGATGAAGGACAAGCTCGAAAAGGCGGGTGACGCTACTGGCGCAGGAAAGAAAGGGAAGCCCAAGCATGGATGAGCTGCTCGAATCCGGGCGTGTTTTCGTAAAATCCCTTAAAGCGTCCGACAGTGTTCTTATAGTCCACCATGCCGACGTCGACGGCTTCGCGTCGGGGGCGCTGTTCGACCTCGCGATGAAGTCGTCCGGCATCGCGCGCGTGGACATGCGCGCGTCTGACGTCGAAGGGCTGAAGGACATCCTTTCCCAGGTCAAGGCCGGCGAGTACGACGTGGTTATCGTCCTGGACATAGACATGCCCGCCGCGAACAGCGAGTACGAGAGGCTCGGCGTGAAGACGCTTGTCGTCGACCACCACATGGCGCGTGCAGGATATGCGCCGAACGTCGTCTATGTGAATCCGAGGCTGGCCGACCCTGATGCGTACCAGCCAGTCAGCTACGTGGCATACAGGATGCTGCGCGGGTTCGGGCGTATCGCGGACATGGAGTGGTTAGCGGCGCTGGGGTCGGTGGCGGATTTCGCGTTCAAGGACTGCAGGGACGTGCTCGACAAGTGGTTGAACATCGAAAGCGTGGACGAGCTGACCGGCACGGATATGTGGGAGGTCAGCAAGGTGCTCTTCGGCGCTATAATACTCTCGTTCATCCCGAGCGAGAACATCAGCGCGCGGCAGATAATCGACGTGCTGGAAAATTCGAAGAATCCGAAGGACGTGGTGTCCAGCGAGGTCATATCGTATGCGAGCCTGCGCTTCAACGAGACGTACGCGCAGGTGAAGAAGCAGTTCTGGGACAACGCCGAGACGCGCGGGCGCGTGGTCGTTGGCATAATCGACACGCCGTACAGGAGGATAGGCTCCGCGGTCGTCACGGACATCAGCGTGGAGCGCAAGGACAGCGCGGTGTTCCTGCTGAGCAAGCGCGGTGACCAGTACCGCGTGTCGGCGCGCTGGCAGAACAGCCCCGTGCACCTCGGCGAATTCATGGCGGAGCATTTCGGCGGCGGCGGGCACAGGAACGCCGCAGGCGGGTCCATAAGCGAGCCGCAGCTTGCGGAGTTCAAGGAGCGCGTTTTCTCCGAGCTGGCTTGAAGGTTCAGCGGAAGTCAGCGGAAGCGAACCCTCGTAAACGGTGTATAGCCGGAAAACGAACTTCTTTTAGGCGAGAGCTTATGGAATGCCTGAGATGCAGATCGCACAGGATGCTGAGGTTCGTGGACGGCCACGACCAGCACAGGATGTTCTGCCGCAGCTGCGGGAGCAGCTTCCTGGACGCGGCGCAAATCGCTTTTGTTCCTTCCGGTCAGAAAAGCCTCCTCGGGTTCGAGGCCGGGATATACCAGAGGCCCGGCTTCTCCCCGATGAGGTAGGGGTGGTGCTATGCTTGAAATCAAAGACATCGCTTTCGACAACCGCGGGAACGTGACCGCTATGCGCGGCAGGTTCCTGATGGCGGCTTCGTAGGATTTTTTGCTTTCCTTTCTCATTTCTTCCGCAGGACCACGAACATGTGCATCTTCTCGAAGGGGTCGAGCTCGACCTTGTCCAGCACGTCGAAATGCTTCTCCAGTTCGGCGAGGCACTCCTTGTATATCTCCGCAGGCGGCTTCGTCACATCGATGCTCTGCGACTTGATCGCTATCATCGCGTACCCGCCCGGCGCTAGGAACTTGTCCGCGTTGCGCACGAGTATCTCCGCCTGGTCCTTCGCAGCCACGTCCTCGAACACCAGGTCGACCTGGCCGAAGACCTGGCCGGCGTACCTGTCGGGCAGCTTCGCGTCCGCCAGTATCGGCACGATGTTGCCGCGCAGCTCCGCGTGGTGTATGAGCTCGCGCAGCACGCGCTCCGCGATGTCGATGCCGTATATCACGCCTTCCTTGCCCACGATGTCCGAGAAGTGCGACACGGTAGTGCCGGACGCGGCGCCGAGGTATAGCACTGTCATGCCTTTCTTCAGCGGGAAGACCTTCAGCCTTTTCTTCAGCGCGGCCGCGGGCTTGCTCCTGTAGTTGTCCCAGATGCGGTACTCAGTGCGGCCTATCTTCACGAGGTCCTCGCCGTAGACGCGCACCCCGGGAAGCAGGTTTACGGTGGCCAGACGGCCGTCTATGCTGTAGACGCCGTCGAAATCGTTGAACGGCCTCACCGACTCCTTCGACCGCTGCCTCGTCACAGGAGTCCTGCGCTTGCGCATCATGGCCACGCACACCGCCGCCTATTTTTTCTGAACGATCTTCTTCGCCTTATCATCGAGGTCGTTCTTCAGGTCCTTTCCTCTGTAAACCTTCGAGTAAAAGTCCATCTTCGCGGCTATCGACATCTTCGACGCCACGAGCCTCGACAGCTTGCCCTTGTCCTTCAGCATCGCGTTCTGCACCAGCGGATGGATTATCACGATGCCGTGCTTCGGGCTCTTGCCGCGGCCGTGCAAATGGCGGAACAGCGCCTTCTCCGCGCCCAGCAGCTGGATGGTGCTCGACGGCATGCGGACGAGCTTCTCCATGCCGCCGGCGAGCGCTATGATCTTGGCCGCGAGCGCCGGGCCGGCTATGTCGCGGAGGTTAGGCGCGGTCTCCTTCAACATCTCGTCCAGATAATCTTCAAGCGACTTGCGCTGCCTGTACAGCGCGATGACCTGCGAGGCGAACGCCTGCACCATCGCAGCATCGCCGGGCCTGAACTCCATGCCCATGCTCTTGTTCTTAATCACGCCGAGGTCCGGGTGCGCAATCTTTTCGCGCGAGCCGAACCGGCTGACGATGTCCGCATAAGCGTCGTTCCCGCTGACCGCGCGGTTCATCTCCGGGAAGTGCAGGCCGTACCATTCGCGCAGGCGTTCCACTAGGATGTTGATGGCCTTGTCCATCTCCTCGACGGCGCCGTTGACCTGCATGATTATGTTGTCGCGGCCCGCGGCCTTGCGCACCTGCGCCTTGGCCAGTTCGATGTTCACCTTCCCCATGAGGCGGTTGAACTCCATCTGGTCGCGCGCGAAGCCGTACTTCGCTGCGAGCTTCGGCAGGGCCGCGCGCAGCACATCGGCGTCGCGCTTCTCGAAGTCGTCGTAGCCCTTGAACGCGAGCCTGTCCTCGAGCTGCTTCTGCTCCGCTATCCTGCCCGTCTTGGCCTCGGACAGCCGCTCGGCTATCTCCTTCGGGTCCTTCGGGAACTCGATAAGGTCTATCACGTTGTTCTTCTCGTCCAATGCGGCGCATCCGATGGCCGTGACGGCGATGTATGCTTTCATAGTTTTTTATTTATGATAGCGAATGTTTAAGTATGCCTTTCAGGAGGAAGCTCAAGCGCGGTCCGCAGGTCATACTGCCGAAGGACGCCGCGCTGATACTCGCGTACAGCGGCATCGCGCCGGGAAGCAGGGTCGTGGACGCCGGCGCCGGCAGCGGCTTCCTCGCCACGTTCCTCGGCACTTATCTGCGGCCTGGAAAGGTCTACACGTACGAGAACGACGAGCGCTTTTTGCAGGTCGTGAAGGACAACATCGCGGCCTGCGGGCTCGAGGACGTCGTGACGCTGAAACACGCCGACGTGACGAAGGGCATCAAGGAGAAGAACGTCGACCTCGTCACGCTCGACCTGAAGGACGCGCGGAAGGCGCTGAAGCACGCGCGGAAGGCGCTGGTCGAAGGCGGGATGGTCGTCATGTATTCGCCAACAATCGAGCACCTGATGGGTGTGATAAAGGAACTGAAGAAGGAAAAATTCTCCGAGTTGAAGACCGTGGAGAACATCGTGCGCGAGTGGAAGACCGACCTCACGACGAGGCCGGAGACGATGGGACTGATGCATACTGGGTTTTTAACCTTCGCCAAAAAGATAGAATAAGTACAGCGGGGAAGTAGTCTAGCTTGGTCTAGGATCTGGCCCTCGGGCGGCTAGGACCTGGGTTCAAATCCCAGCTTCCCCATATTTTTTGAACCCTCTATTTTCTTGATTAAATTTAGCATCTCTTCGCCTGTTGCAAACCTTTGTGGCAAATCTTCAGAATATTCTATTGGTTCTACAAAGATAGGTTCGGCGAAGTATTTGTGAAATTTAGACGCTGTTTCTGGCAAGAACATGAAATATGTTTCTAGCAGGAAATTAGCGAGAGGCCAGCTTCTTCCATGGGCGCCGTAATGCGGCGGGCTTGCTCGTTCAGCGTCATTGACATATCCTTCAGCATCTAGATACAACATGGGGTTCTCGTTACCAGATGTCAATCGCAAGGCTTTGTTGTTGCGTTTTAAATTTTTCAGAATGCATTTAATGGTGGGTATGATATCCGCTATCGCCCTCTTGGCGTATTTTTCTTGCCAAAGTTCCGTCGCTTTTATATCGCTCATGCCAACTGCCGCTGTTTTAAATTCAGTGTACAGTTCCCACTCATTGAACGTTTGCATAAAAGATGACTGGCATATTAAAAATTTAAACCTCATATATGTGAGGACGCCGAGTTGCTCATTTACCAAGTTTTAACTGCACTGATTTCGACTTCGGCTTCTCCGTTTCCTGCCCGAGTTGTTTCTTCACGTCGTACGCGACGGTTGGCCCGATCAGCCGCGAGAGCGGCTGCATCGGCACTTTGCGCAAATCCTCCAGCGTCTTCAGCCCCGCGTTGAACATGCGGCGCGAGCGCACGCGGCCGATGCCCTTCAGCCGTACGAGCGGCATCAGCTCCTCGCGTATGCCGTACTTCAGCCGCAAGCGCAGCCTGCGGATGCCGCTCAGCGAACCCTTCATGCCGAGCAGCAGCGCCAGCTCGTTGATCGAATACACGAGCCAGTCCGCTACCGCCATCTTGCCGTTGAGCTCGCCCGGCGCGACCTTGAACTCGGCGAGTATCTCGTCCTCGCTCTTCTCGTTCGCCCACGCGTCCAGAAGCATGGCCGTCTTCGTGGCATGCATGAAGAATTCGAACTCCAACTCGTAATGCTCGGGCACGTGCTGCATGAAGAGCCTCTCGCGCTCGTTTATCGTCTCCATAATCTTCTCGTACTCGCCTGCGCGCACGGATAGCTGCGGCGCACTCTCGGCCGCCGACGCGATCGTGTGCATGAGCCCGAAGTCGTTCACGTTGCCCTTCGCATATTTCAGCGCCTCGATGAAGTTGTGCGCCGTGAGCGGGTCCAGGTACAGCTCTGCGACGCGCTTGCCCACGCGCGTCGGCGCCAGCTTGCCGCCTTTGCCGGTGATGAACCCCCAAGCGTCTAGCTGCTCGAGGATGCTCTCTATCTTCTCTTCCATCGCGCTCGTGTCTCCGTACTGGAACGCGTAGAACGTCCGGCCGAAAAAGTCGTACAGCGCCTTCTCCGTGTTCGCGAATGCGTTCGCGACGAGCGACAGCGTGTGCATGCGCAGCACGGGCTCCATCGCGAGCTTCGAGCGTATCTTCTCAGGCTCGCCGAGCACGAAGCGCTCCACCAGCTCGTCTGCCTCGTGCTCGGATTTCGCGATCAGTATCGACTCCCCGAAGCTGTCGTACTGCGGCCTGCCTGCGCGGCCGACGAACTGCTTGTAATCGAGCACGGGTATGTACGACATGCCGAGGCCGCTGTAGTACCTGCGTATGTCGCGTATCACCACGCGGAATGCCGGCAGGTTCACGCCCATCGAGTTATGGACGGCGAATCCCACGCTATAGCTTTCATCATCTTCGATGCTAAGGTTATAAACAGGACCAGCATAACGCGACTTTTTTATGTCGACAATCTTTAACAAAAGATAGTTACCCAAAATCTTATTTATGTTGTATGTTCTGTTGCCTCGTTTGGCGCCTTTTATGTCCATTGCGTCCAAAAGCCTGTAATAGCTATCTCCGCTTATAATCACTGAATACAATAGGAATTTCCCCCATCTTTTGTTTTGACGCCTGGATAGGCCGCTTACAAAGCCCAAGGATGCCAAAAGTCCCTGAAGCTGGAACGCCAGGCTGGGGGATACGCTGCTGTAACTAACATAACTGGATCTTTTCTCGTTATCAATCCGCGTATATCCGTCGCCTTCTACAAGACCCCGAACCACACCCAATCGCACACTTCTGTTTTTGTTTAAAAACAGTATGCCCGGAAGCATCTTGTCGTGAGCATTGCTGCCGATGTTTTTCTTCAACCATCGCGCAAAAAACTTATTACAGAATACTATACTCCTACGATGTCTTTCATGATCCTTTATTGAAATCTTGGATAACGGGAAATTCTTCCTAATCATTGCTGTTATAAACTTCGTCAATGCCTCTTCGTAGGAGGCTATATTGAAAATTACCGCCCCCGTATTGGAAACGGAACCTTCGGCCGCCCAAACGCCCAATAACCTTGAAAATTCGTAATCCAATCGCAAATAATTAGGTGTCCGTTTATCCGCGTGGTGTATTTTTGATGTCCTTCCAAATTGATTGCATATGTACGAAGGCCCGTTCTTAATTAAGATTCTGTCGCTGTTTGTCTTTGGAATTGGTATGGGTTGTAAGAGGTAGTATGATATCTTTTTGTCGTTGCTCGATTTCAACAAATTATGTAATTGCGATGCTTTCACCCAAAACGGTTTCCCATGCTCCCACCATATTTTTTGAGTTCCATTATAATAGTGGGATTTGTGCCTGGTTTCTTTTATTGTTAAAATTTTGTGCTCGGGTGTCATCTTGACTTCGACGCCACCATGGGGTTTCAACGCTAGCAGTTCCCCTTTGAATTTGGTCTTCAAAGGACGAATTACAGCCTTGAAATTTCCTTTGTGAGTCAAGGCTTTATGATTGTGATTGAGTTCCTTAATCATCTTGGCTCCGTTTTTAGTAAAAACCACTGTTTCCGGGTGAAGGCATAATGTCGGGGTGGCGACAATCGATTTTATTATGCCTGACCTGAATCCATCTTCGATCAGCTTCTTCTGCTTGTGCAGCAACCCGGCGTGATGGAACGCGGATCCGCCCTTCACGCATACCGCGATCTTCCTGCACTGTTTAGTCGGAGACTCGAGCACGTTCAATATTTCGTTCGACACTTTCTCCAGTTCCGCTTTCTCGATTTTTGTTAGTTTTTTCTTAGATTCAATCGCGAGGTTATCCGCCAAACTTTCCGCATTCCTGCGCGTCGAGACGAAAAATATAACCTGCTTGTCAAGTCCGAGTGTGTTCTGCAATATCGCCTTTTCCGTTTCTCCATCTGGAAGTTCGTAGCTGTCTTTATCCAAGAATTTTATTTTTCCGTCGAGCGTGAAACCTTCGTGCAACTTTACCGGCCGGAAGTCGCTCGCGACGAGCTTGCACCCGAGCCACTCCGCAAGTTCATCAGCGTTGTTTATCGTGGCGGAGAATGCTAGCGTCTGCGCGTGCGGAAGCAGTTCCTTCAGCTGCGTTATCAGCACCTCGAGAGTAGGCCCGCGCGACGGGTCATTGAGCATGTGCACCTCGTCTATTATCACGAGCCCGAGCTCCTTCACCCATGGCGCGCCGTGGCGTATCAGCGAGTCGAGCTTCTCCGTGGTGCATATTATGAAGTCGTATTCAGTCAGCCACGCGTCCGACGAGTCGAGTTCGCCTACGGATATCGCGACCTTCCATCGCTTGTCGAAAAGCTTCTTGTAATAATCGTACTTCTCGCCCGCCAGCGCCACGAGCGGGCATATGTACACGACCTTGCGGCCCTTCTGCAGCTTGCCGATCGACGCGAGCGTGGCGACGAGCGTCTTGCCAGACGCCGTGGGCATCGACAGCACGAGGCTCTTCCCCTCGATCGCGCCGGCCTTTATCGCCGCGACCTGCGGAGGGTACAGCTTATGAATTTTCTCCTCGCGAAGCTTCGAAATAATCTCTTCCGGAACGCCGTAATCCCTGAGAAAGTCAATGCCATCTTCAGCCATGGAGGACACACCGAACACAAAAAAGGCTTTTGGACTATTTATTACTTTACGACCCAAACAAGTTATGTATGCGCGCTTCCGCTGAGAAAATGCGCTTCGTCTGCATGGGCATGGAGTCCACTGCGCATACTTTCGGTGTAGGCATCGTAAGCTCGGACGGAAAAATCCTTGCGGACGCGCGCGACATGTTCCGCCCTGCGCCTGGAAAGGGCATGGTGCCGCGCGACGTCAGCGAACACCACACAGCGATTGCGGCGGGCATAATCGCAATGGCGCTGAAGGAAGCGAAGCTGACGATGGACGACGTCAACGTCGTCGCGTTCTCGCAGGGGCCTGGGCTGCCGCCGTGCCTGAACGTCGGCGCCGCGCTCGCGCGCTACATATCGCTCACGCGCAAGATCCCCCTCGTGGGTGTGAACCATCCTGTCGCGCACATCGAGATAGGCAAGCTGACGGCAGGTTCGTCCGATCCGGTCGTGCTATATCTGTCTGGCGGGAACACGCAGGTCATCGCGTACGCGGAAGGCAGGTACAGGATTTTCGGCGAGACCGTCGACGTGGCGGTCGGCAACGCGTTCGACGTCGTGGCTCGGCTGCTGGGACTGAAGTCGCCGGGCGGCCCGGAGATAGAGCGGCTCGCGCGCGATGGTGCATACGTCGAGATGCCTTACGTGGTGAAGGGCATGGACATGAGCTTCGCAGGTTTCGTGACGGGCGCGAAGCGGAAGATCAAGGACGGCGTGAAACCTGCTGACATCTGCTTCAGCCTGCAGGAAACATGCTTCGCCATGCTGACCGAAGTCGCGGAACGCGCGCTGGCGCACACGGGCAAGCGCGAGGTACTGCTCGTCGGCGGGGTCGCGGCGAACGAACGCATGCAGGATATGCTGCGCACGATGTGCGGCGAGCGCGGGGCGGATATGCGCGTAGTGGATGCGAAATACGCAGGCGACTGCGGCGCGATGATTGCGTGGGCCGGCGCGCTCGCTTACAGATCAGGCCGGACGGTGCCGTTGAAAGACAGCGGGATCCTCCCGAAATGGCGGACTGATGAAGCCGGCATAACGTGGATGCGCTGACGCAAATCCTAAAAACTAGAGATTGGAGTCGGAAACTCCCCCGAAACGAGATTAGCCTATATCAGCTCGTTCTCGCTGACTATGACAAAGTCGCCTATGCTCTTGACCGCGCTGAAAGGAACCATTACCTTGCCCCTGTCGTCGGTCTTGAGGTTCAGGTCGCTCAGGTGCTTCGTCGGCTGCTCGACGACTATGTTCAGGAGCTCGCCGCTCTCAGTTATGAAGTCGATGTTGCTGACGATGCCGAACTTCCTGCCGGTCTCCTCGCTGATAAGCGTCTTGCCGACAATGTCAGCCGCGCGTACCCTGCTCTCCGCCATCCACCATCACCTACTATTATTTGTCGCTTACTATTTTTATCTCTTTACAGGCATAAATAATCGCGAGGGCTTTGGTATGCGGTGTTTCATCGGCTTCTTCGTGCCCGAACATGCCAGGAGCGGCGTCCTGGCGCTCCAGAAACGCCTGCAGCGGCTGCCCATGGATGCCAAGTTCGTCGAGCCCGAGAACCTGCACGTGTCGCTGTCCTTCATAGGTGAGGCTGACGACTCGGCCGTGGCGGAAATCGAGGCGAAGCTGCAGGGTGTGGCCGCCGGCTGCAGCAGGTTCAGAGCGGTCGCCGACACGATGAAGCTGATACCCAACGAAAGCCGCGTACGTGTGATTGCGCTCGACGTGCGCGACGCATCGGGCGAACTCGGCGGGTTGTTCGAAGGCATCATGCACGACATCGGCGGTGATGCGAAGCCGCCGCACCTAACGCTCTGCCGCGTGCGCGACGTAAGCGATGCGAGGACTGTTTCTGAGAAGGCCCGCCGCATGAAGTTCGACGCAATCGAGTTCGACGTCGGCGAGGTCGTGCTGGTCAAAAGCGAGCTCGGAAGGGACGGGCCGGCTTATTCCGTTGTGAAAAGCTTCGAACTGAAGTAGCGCGGTTCACGCAATCTGCTCGAGTATGTCGCGCTCGGTGGTTATGCCTTCAAGCTTGTTCTGTTCGGAAACGACGAGCAGGCCGCCTACGCGCTTCGACACCATTATGCCCGCGGCGTGCGATACGTCATCATTCGGCTGGACGGTGTAGACGTTCTTGATAACGATCTTTTCGAGCGGCTCGTCCAGCGCGTCGAAAGCGTAGCCGCTCTCGTGGACGTACTTCAGCAGGTCGCTCGAAGTGACTATGCCGACGAGCTCGCCACCAACCGGCTGCGTGACCACGGGCAGGCGCCTGTAATGCGTGTTTACCATCGTCTTGAGGCAGTCGAGTATGGATATGCCGGACTGGACCACCATCGGCTTCTTCGTCATCGCCGCGTCGACGTGCACGCCCGTGGCCTGGCCGACAACGAGCGTCACGAAGTCGCGCTCGCTGATCATGCCTACGAGCCTCTTCCGCTCCACGACCGGGAACCCGCCTCGGCGTGACAGTTTGAACTTCTGCAGCACGTATTTGACGCTCTCGCTGGCGTCGCAGAGAATCAGCTCGCGGTTCATGATTTCTGAAACGCTCTGCTCAAAGTCCTCGTGCCTCAGGAACGCGTCGAGGAGGTCCGACTTGGTCAGGACGCCTACGACCTCGCCCTTCCTCGCGACGACCGGCAGCCTGCGGTGCTCGGTAGCGACGATCTTGCCGGCGACGTCGGCTATCGTGTCGTGCTCGTTGCAGAAAACCGGATTCTTGCTCGCGAGCCTGGAAATTTTCTCCTTGCCGTCGACTCCTAGCTGCGCGAGTTCAATACTCATTTTCCTTCTCATCCCGGCAGGTCTCGCATGTCCATTCCCCGTCGGTCGTCTCCTCCAGGCGCTCGGAAAAGTTCCCGCACGATTCGCAGACGCCCGACGTGATTTGGCCGCCTATGTCGACCGGGCGCTTCTTCATCTCGCGCCTGTACTCGAGGATGTACGCCATGTCAGGCGAGCTGCGCGCGATGTCCGTGAGCGAGATGACGCCAAGCACCTTGCCCTTGTCGACCACCGGAAGCCTGTGTATGTTGCTCTTGCGCATCTTCTTCACGGCTTCCATGACGTCTTCCGCTGGCGCCACGGATATCATCGGCCTGCTCATGAGGTCGCGCACCTTCAGCTTGGACGCGTCCTTCGCCTTCGCGACGACGCGGCCGATCAGGTCGCTGTCCGAGAGCGTCCCGACGGGGTTGCCCTTCTGAATCACAACTAGGAATCCCTTTCGCGTCTTGCGCATCAGTTCGCCCGCGACCTTCGCGGTCTTATTCGCATCGACCGTAATCGCCGGTTTCGACATGACTTCCTTTACCAGTATCGGCATCTGCATCAGCACCCCATCCGGGAACGGCTCCGGTTCATAATAGAATATCGTCGGCCGCTTAAATGTGTTTTACTGTTGCGGAACGCTCACGTCGCGTCATGCGCGTTTTAGGAATTCCTTCACGTCCTCGCCGTCCGACGGCGCTACCGCCTTCCTCGGCTCGAGCACGCGTATCTTGCCGTAGCCGAAGTCGACCACGATGTAGAACGGGAACCCTTCCAGCTGCGGCTGCATGTACTCGTAGTAGTAGAACTTCTTCTTCTTTGTCGTCTTCACCTGCAGCATCACGCACTTGCCGCCGCGCACGCATATGAGGTCGGACTCGCCGAGGCTCGCGCCCGATCGCACCACCTTCCAGCCCGCGGCCTCGAACATCATGCGTATCTTGCGCTCGCCGCGGTATCCGCGCGCGTTGTTGTGCGGCATAATTAAATCTGTCGTATTTTAGAATTAAAGTTGAATATAGTTTATCGGGGATGGTGCATATGCGGATAGCGGTGATAGCGGACATACACAACGACACCGAGATGCTCATGCAGTCGCTGGACAAGCTGCAGGAGATCGGTTTCGATGTAATAGTCTGCCCGGGCGACTTCACCGACATACCGCCACGAGGATTCACGCAGGAGGACATCGGACGGCTGATAATAGAGGAGCTGAAAGCGTCGGGCAGGCCGGTTCTGGCCGTGCCGGGCAACATGGACGCGGCGATCATACCGATCCTCGAGAAGGAGAAAGTCAGCGCGCACGGGTTCGGCCGGATGATCGGCGACGTCGGCTTCTACGGGTTCGGCGGCGCGAAGACGCCGTTCGGCACGGCGTACGAACCGGACGATGTCGAGATAGATGCCGGCCTGCGGAAGGCGTACGACGCGGTGCGCGGCGCGAAATACAGGGTCCAGGTCACGCACAACCCGCCTTTCGGCACGCGCGCGGACATGCTGCCGTCCGGGCTGCACGTCGGATCGAAGGCCGTGCGTATGCTGATCGAGGAACTGAAGCCGGAAGTGGCGGTGTGCGCCCACATACACGAGGCGCGCGGCGTGGACGAGCTCGGAACTACGAAAATAATCAACCCCGGCAGGCTGCCTGAGGGCTACTGCGGCATCGTGGAGATAAAGGACGGCATAGTAAGCGCGGAAATCGTCAATCTGATATAGCTCACGCACCACCGAAAACGTTTTTTATACTTTAGGTTGTAATTGATAAGTACCCTTCAACGCTGGGCGCGCTTTTTCGTTTGGCCGGGAGATGCGTTGACGTTACATGCCTAACGGTGCCGTGATGCCGACCGAAACAATCGTGCAGAGCCAGACGAAGATAGCCATCGAACAGGCGAAGGCATCCGATTTTGAGCAGGTAACGATGCTTCTGGCTGAGAAGCTGGACTTTTTGGACGTGCAGATACTGCGCAAGTTCTACATGACCGGCAAGGAATTCCCGTTCGACACGCAGCCGTTCTGCTTCCCCATACTCTACAGGGAGATGAAGGACGGCCACCGCCTCAAGATATGCCAGGAGGCCTTCCGCAAGCGGCTGGACAACCTGGTGGCGTCTGGCTTCCTTGGCAAAATACGCGGGTCGAATCCCGTCAACTACGAGCCGGCGCGCGACAAGGACAAGCTTGCCCGCGCGGTCGTTACCAAGTTCTTCCTCATACACGGCCTGACAAAGTTCTTGTAGGAATCGTTTCTGCGTTATAGGAGAGTTTTCCGTCAAACGCGCGGTTGTGTTGTAATACCGCCAAAAACAAAATTATCGAGCCCCAAAACATTTCTATGAACGTTCCAATTCTATTCTATGAACATTCCGATACTTGTTGCGAACGTTCCTAATCTTTTCCATGAGGTTTCGTAAACGTTGACGCGTATACGGCAGGCGTCGCGATCTTCTATCCAATCTAAAAAATTCAACTAACAACTAACTAAACTATAACAATGTTATAATATAATATAATAATAAAATGATTTTTGATTTGATTGATAAGAGATTCCGCCGCTAGCCGTATATTCGAACGCATATACGAAGTCTCATAAAAATTTATTTCTATAACCGCTCATATAAAATGTATGAAGCGCGGCCGTCCGAACAAGCGAGCGAGCGTGCACACGCTGATATTGGACATGCTCGGGGCGGCAGGCTCGCCGATGACCGTGTCGGCCATGGCGAGGATCGTATCGGAGAAGCTGGGCGAGACCGTGAGCTGGAACACCGTGCAGAAGTACCTGCAGGAACTGGTGGAAACGAACAAAGTCCAGGCCGTGGCGCTGCCCCATTCGAAAGAAGCTGGCAAGACCGGGCTTACCGTGTACGCGCTGAAGCGATGAAACGACTAGGTTTAATTCTTGGAAAGCCCGATTATTTTCGGCGGGGCTGTTGGCATGGAAAGCAGGGAAGTCGTCGGCAGGTTCCTCTCGGCCGGATACAGCCTGGATTCCGCGTCGCTCGAGTTCTTCATCTCCAACCCGGAGAAGGTCGATGCGTTCCTAGAAGCGGCCAAGGGCGCCGAGAAGACTGGCAGGCGGCCGGCCATAATAACGCTCGGTTATGTGCAGAACATCCTGAAAGCAAAGCCGAGCGCGGGCGGATGCGCGCGCCTGGCTGTGATTAAGGACTTCTCCAGCCGCAAGGAGCGCAGGACGTCCGTGGAGGACGCTGTGGCCGAGAGGACGAAGGAATACGAGGCAGCACGCTCGCTGCTTGCGGAGAAGTTAGAGGACGTCGTGTCGATAAATAAGATGCAGAAGCATGCCAAGTTTTCCCTGATAGTGAGCGCGCTTGAGAAGGTTGGCAGCGACTCGGCAACAGTCGAGGACGCGACCGGCTCTGCCGTGTTGCGCTTCGAAGACGTGAAAGAGTTCGATTCCATGCTCGAAGGAGACACGTTCGGCGCCGTTTGCGAGTCCGCGGACGGCACGGCCGTTGCGAAACGGATCGTCTGGCCCGACATCCCGCTGAAAAGGAAGCCGGAAGGATCCTCCAATCGCGGGCTTTGCGTGTTCGTGGCCGGCGCGGACCAGCAGGCCGCAGGGTTCGAGGCGAAGAGCTTCGAAAAGCTAGCGAAGTGGCTGGATGATAACGCTGAAAAGAATCCGCAGGTCGTCGCGTTCGCTCGGGAAGAACACGTGAAAGACGTTGAAGAGCTGCTCGCGAAACTGCCCGAGGATGTATGCAAGTCCATTGTCACGACACTGTCGATTGGGGAGCTTGGCGGGTTGAAGATACTCTCGTGCGAGAGCGGAGATCTGCAGTCGCGCAAGCCTGCGTGGGGGAGCGACGGTGAAATAATGGTCAACATACTGAAGAGGCGCTCGCTTCCAGCCTGCGGCGCGCGCGGGCGTAGCTGTTCGGCCGGCCACGCCACGTTCTTCGACGTCGTGCCGGACATTTTCGTCGCCACCGGATCGAAGGAGCCGTCCGCGTCGAACTACAAAGGCACGAACGTGATCGCGATCGGCGACTTCACAGGCACGCCGGTGTTCTTCGCGGTCGATCTTCAGACGAGGGACGTTAATAAACTTGACCTGTCATAAAATTATCGTATGGAACTAAACTTCCAGCTCCTCGACTGCGACTATGTGAACCTTAACAACCGCCCGCTCATAAGACTGTTCGGCAAGATGCAGGACGGCAAGACGGCGTGCGCGTTCGTCGAGGGGTTCGACCCGTACTTCTACGTGCAGCCCGCTAGCTGGGACGACGAGAACACCGCCGCCGCGGAAAAATTCCTCCGCGAGACGTTCCACGGGCTGATAAAGAACATCGAGACCGTCGAGCGCTTCCTGCCGATAGGATACCACCCCGAGAAGACCAAGTTGTTGAAAATCACGACAACCGACCCCTCGAAGGTGCCGGAGATACGCGAGGCGCTGCGCGGCAAGCCGTTCGTGAAGGAGATGTTCGAGGCGGACATACTCTTCAAGTACAGGTTCATGGTAGACCGCCATATAACGGGGCTGGGTATGCTGAAGGTCACGGGGAACGCGACGAACACGAGCACCATCAAGGCAAAGCATAAGATTACCGCGGAGAAGATTGAGGCGTCCACGGAGGCCGAGTTCCCAGACTTCCGGTACGCCGCGATTGACATAGAGGTCATCGGAAGCCAGGAAGGCCTGCCCGACGCGAGGAAGGACGAGATAGCGATGATAAGCATGGCGTTCAAGCCCGCGCACAACGGCGCCGGGTCGCTCGTGCTGATAGCCAAGCCGGTGAAGACGGAGGACAAGAGCGTGCGGGTGTTCGCGAACGAGCGCGACATGCTCAAGGAATTCGTGCGGCTGATGGACGAGTACGACCCGGACGTGGTCGCCGGCTACAACATAAACGGGTTCGACCTGCCGTACATAACGGAGCGCTTCCAGCGCATCGGCGTCCCGTGCATGCTCGGCAGGTGCAACAACAAGCCCGCGACGTGCAAGAAGCTCGGCAGCCATTACCGCAACACCATCCCGGGCAGGATAATCGCCGACACGTACGACCTGATAAAGGACTCGGCGGGCCGCGGCCAGTTCAGGCTGAAGCGCTACGGCCTGGGCGACGTGTCGCGCGCGCTCCTCTCCGAGGACAAGGTCGACATCGCGCACAGCGAGATAACCAAGTACTGGAACGGCGACGGAGCGCAGGTGGAGAAGCTCAT
>Ga0315273_10000461_pt1 | contig 42558 bp, 32 predicted proteins | sample YL17G02_0_MG_FD_205753 | JGI IMG/M metagenome (GOLD analysis project Ga0315273, IMG submission 205753) | Sediment microbial communities from Yellowstone Lake, YNP, Wyoming, USA - YL17G02_0 | ecosystem: Environmental > Aquatic > Freshwater > Lake > Sediment | place: USA: Wyoming | collected...
TGCTGGTGTTCGGCAGCGGGTTCCTGACCCACAACATGAGCTACGCCTTCCGCCCCGGCATCCCCGCGTGGGCGCGGGAGTTCGACCTCTGGGCGGCCGACGCGCTGTCGCGCTTCGACGTGGATGCGCTCCTCGACTTCCGCGCCCGCGCCCCGGAGGTCCAGACGGCCTTGCCCACCTGGGAGCACTATGCTCCGGTCCTCGTCGCCGCGGGCGCCGCAAGCGGCACGCGGCCGCAGGTGACCTTCCCGATCACCGGGTTCTGGATGGACGGGGCGTTCACGCGGCGGTCGGTCCAGCTTGGTTGACCCCGGGCGGCCCGGCGCTGCCGGCGTGGCGGACCGGCTCAGCCGATTTGGCGGTCGAGTGCGGCGATCGGGAACGGCTTGCCGTGGGCGGGGTAGATCGTCCTCGCCCCAAGGCCGCGCAGCTTCTCCCAGCTCCGCTTGACGGCGTCCATGTCGTCCGCGTAGATCGGCAGCGACGGGCGCGCGGTCAGGTAGGCATCGTGCGCCGTGCGGTTCTCGGTGGCGCGGCGTGTGAGGCGGGTCTTGTCGCCGCTGCGCAGGTGCACCTTGAGCTTCTCGACGATCGCCAGCGCGATCTCGTCCTGGATCGCGAATACGTCGGCTAGCGCGCGGTCGAAACGCTCCGACCAGTGGTGGAAGCCGTTCGCGACGTCGATGAGCTGCGCGGTGATCCGCAGGCGCTCCCCGGAGCGACGCACGCTGCCCTCGAGGACCGCCGCAACGCCGAGCTTGCGGCCGATCTCGCGCACGTCCTCGAGCTTGCCCTTGAAGGCGAACGCCGAGGTCCGCGCCACGACGTGGACACCCTCGACGCGCGTGAGAGCGTTGATGATCTCCTCGGCGAGGCCGTCGCAGAAGTACTCCTGCTCGGGGTCGGCCGACATGTTGGCGAACGGCAGCACGACGATGCTGGGGCGTTTGTCGGGTGCGCTCGCGGCCGCCTGCGCGTCGCGGCTGATCTGTTCGAGCTCGCGGCGCACCTCGCCGGCGGACTGGACGCGCGCGCCGACATCCTTGCGCAGGCAACGGAGGATGAGCCGGTCGAGGCTCTCCGGTACGCTCGTCCTGACCGTCCTGGGGGAGGCCGGCTCCTCGCGAAGGAGGCTGGCGATCAGCGCCGCAGTGCTCTCGCCGCCGAACGGCCGCCGTCCCGTCGCCATCTCGTAGAGGACGACGCCGAGCGAGAAGATGTCGGAACGCTGATCGACCGCGCGCCCCTCGACCTGCTCCGGCGACATGTACGGGTAGGTTCCCAGGACCTGCCCCGAGCGCGTTTCCGGCTCCGACCGTGTCGTGTCGCTGCCCGACGGCGCCCGGGCATCGCCGACCTTCGCCAGGCCGAAGTCGAGCACCTTGACGGCTCCCTCACGCGTCACCATGACGTTGGCCGGCTTGAGGTCGCGGTGGGTGATGCCGTGGTCGTGCGCCGCCGCGAGCGCGCCAACCATGGGAACGGCAAGCGAGAGCAGTTGCGGTAGCGCCATCCCTCCGCTCGGGATGAGCGCCGCCAGCGCGGTGCCTTCCACCAGCTCCATCGTGTAGAAGTGGAGACCGCCGGCCTCCTCGACAGAGTAGATCGTCACGATGTTGGGGTGGTTGAGCGCCGCCAGCGCCTTCGCCTCGCGCTCGAACCGTTGCAGGCGCTCGGGATCGAGCGCCGCGTCGCGCGGCAGGAGCTTGATGGCGACCCTGCGGTCGAGCCGGCTATCGCGGGCGAGCAGCACCTCGCCCATGCCGCCTGCACCGAGCCTCCCGAGGATCGCGTACGGCCCGAGGCTGTCGCCCGGGACAACGCTGCTGCTCATCGTGTCTCATGCTACCACCCGCCGCCGAGAGCAAGCCGCTCCAAGCCGGCTCCCGGACGCGACTCAGGAGGTGAGCATCAGCACCGCGAAGAGAATCACCCAGACGACGTCGAGGAAATGCCAGTACATCGCGACGTACTCGACGCCGCTGTGGCTGGCGGCGGTGTAGGCGCCGCGCCATGCCTGGGCGGTCACCACCCCCAGCGGCACCAGACCGCCGAGGACGTGGGCCGCGTGCAGCCCGGTCAGCAGGTAGAAGAGGAACCCGTAGAGGTTGGTCCTGGCGGTGAAGTGAACGGCAACGAGGCTGAACCAGTTGATCGACTGGCTGACGAGGAACGCGACGCCGAGCAGCAACGTCAGCAGCAGGCCGTTGCGCAGCGACGCCTGGAACCCCCGGCGAATCCCGCGCACGGCCCATTGCACGGTGACCGAGCTGACGACGATGAGGACCGTGCTGATCCACAACGCGGCCGGCAGCTTCGGGACGCCGGGCGGCGGCCACGCCTGGGCTCCTCCGCGGATCGCCAGGTAGCCCGAGAGCGTCGCCGCGAAGAGCATTCCGAGAGCCAGGAGAAGTAGGCGCATGCCGAGACGGCCCATCGCCAGCGGCACGGGTTCGGCGCGGGGGTCGAGCGGAGCCGGAGACATCCGCGTCATGGCTGCTTCATCCCCGGCGCGTAGCCCGGGATGAGCTCGGGCTGGTACGCCCCGGTGTCGATGAGAGCGATGCCGATGAAGAGAGCCACGACCAGGAGCGCCGTGATGAACACCATTGCGTGGAACGGCCGGTCGTAGCGCATGTGCATGAAGTAGAGCACCACCAGGCTCGCCTTGACCGTGGCGATCGCCATCGCGATCCACAGGTTGAAGTTGCCGAGGTCCACCTTGGTGACCGCGACCGTGACCACGGTGAGCACGAGCAGGGTCGTGAACACCGCCGCCAGCACCTTGAACGGCACGACGTGCACGTGCTCCGCGTGCGCGTCCATCACCGCCACCCCAGGATGTTCTCGAGTCGTGCTCATCGCTGCCCTCTCGCCTTTCGCCTGTCGCCTCTCGCCTTCATCAGTGGATCAGGTACAGCAACGGGAACAGGTAGATCCAGATCAGATCGACCACGTGCCAGTACAACCCGGCGAGATCCACCGGGGCGAAGTACTCGGGCCCGAACTCGCCCCGGCGAGCCCGCACGAGCATGATCCCCAGCACGATCATTCCCGCGATCACGTGGACCCCGTGCAGGCCGGTCATCGCGAAGTACACGCTGAAGAACGTCTGGACGTTCTTCGGCTCCTCGCCGGCGTGCTCGTCGACGGCCGCAGCGCTCTTCCCGGCGAGGCCAGCGGGCCCCGCGGGCGCCGGCGTGATGGTCGAGGCCTCCTCCGCGTTGGCGCTCGGCGGCGGCGTGCGCAGCGCCGCCGCCGGTGCTGCCTGGCGAGGCTCGCTCCGCTCCGCGTGGGGCCGGTAGCGCTTGCCCCAGAGCAGCCCTTCCTTCCACTTGTGCTCGTACTCGACGGCCTTGATGCCGAGGAACCCGAAAGCGCACAGGATGGTCAGCCCCAGCAGGACGACCACGGCTCGATTCTTGCCGCGCTGGGCGCAGCGCACCGCCCAAGCCACCGTGAATGACGAGCAGATCAGGATCGCCGTGTTGATCGCGCCGAGCGTCTTGTCGAGGTAGCGGTGCGCGTAGACGAAGATCTCGGGGTGGTTGGCGCGGTAGACCGCGTAGGCGCAGAACAACCCGCCGAAGAGGATGACCTCGGTGGCGAGGAACAGCCACATGCCGAGCTTCCCGGACTCGGACTGCTGCCTCGGCGTGTCGAAGTGGTGCGCTAGGTGAGCGGGGTGCTCGGCGTCGTGCGTCACGTTGGGGCTCTCCACCGCGGCCTCAGCTCACCGCGTCGCCGGCCGCGGTCGCCCCGGCCCGGTGCGTGTAGCCGCCGATCTTCGCGTCGTAGGTCCACTCGCTCACCGCGTACGGGTCGCCGGGCTGCGGCTGAACGGCGAAGTTGTCGTGGGGCGGCGGCGACGGCGTCTGCCACTCCAGCGTCGCGCTGCCCCACGGGTTGGCCGGCGCAGGCCGGCCCTTGAACAGCGAGTGCAGCAGGTAGACGGCCATGATCACGAAGCCGATCCCCATGACGAACGACCCGATGCTCGAGATCTGGTGGTACGGCTTGAACTCGGGCAGATAGTTGTAGTACCGCCTCGGCATTCCCTTCGCTCCCATGACGAACTGGGTGAAGAAGGTGACGTTGAAGCCGACGAAGATCAGCGCCGCGGCGACGCGGCCCCAACGCTCGGAGTACATGCGGCCGAACATCTTCGGCCACCAGTAATGGAGTCCGCCGAGGAACGCGATCACCGTACCGCCGAACATCACGTAGTGGAAGTGCGCCACGACGAAGTAGGTGTCGTGCAGGTGGACGTCGGTGGCGAGGGCGCCGAGGAACAGGCCGGTAAGGCCGCCGATGCCGAACAAGAAGAGGAACGACAGCGCGTACAGCATCGGCGTCGCGAGCTGGATCGCCCCCTTGTACATCGTGGCGACCCAGTTGAACACCTTTACCGCGGACGGTATTGCGACCAGGAACGTCAGGAAGCTGAAGATCATGCCGCCGAGGTTCGACTGCCCCGAGACGAACATGTGGTGGCCCCACACCAGGAAGCTGATCGCCGCGATGGCGATCGAGCTGTAGGCGATGAAGGTGTAGCCGAAGATGTGCTTGCGCGAGAACACCGGGATCAGCTCGCTGATCACGCCCATCGCCGGCAGGATCATGATGTACACCGCGGGGTGCGAGTAGAACCAGAAAAAGTGCTGGTAGAGCACCGGGTCGCCGCCCAGTGCCGGGTCGAAGATGCCGACGCCGAGCGCCCGCTCGACGATGAGCAGGAGCACGGTGATCCCGAGCACCGGCGTCGCCATCACCTGGATGATCGCGGTGCCGTAGAGCCCCCAGAGGAACAGCGGCATCTTGAACCAGGTCATTCCCTTCGGGCGCAGCTTGTGGATCGTGACGATGAAGTTCAGCCCGGTGAAGATCGACGAGAACCCGAGGATGAAGACGCCGGTGGTCATCGCGATCACCGCGCCGCCGGTCGTAGTGCTGTACGGCGTGTAGAACGTCCAGCCGGTGTCCACGCTGCCGGTCACCATCGAGATCACCGCGAACAGCGCGCCGAACACCCACATGTAGTAGCTGAGCAGGTTGAGGCGCGGGAAGGCGACGTCCTTGGCGCCGAGCATCAGCGGCAGGATGATGTTGCCGAGCGCGGCGGGGATCCCCGGGATGATGAACAGGAAGATCATGATCGCGCCGTGCAGGGTGAACATCTGGTTGTAGGTGTTGGCGTCGACGATGGTGCGCTGCGGCGTGAGCAGCTCGGTGCGGATCAGCATCGCGAGGATCCCGCCGAGCAGGAACGCCGCGAGGATCGACACCAGGTACATCACCCCTATGCGCTTGTGGTCGAGCGTGAACATCCACGAGCGCAGGCCCTTGCCGTGGTTCAGGTAGTTGTCGCGCCCGAGCAGGCTCTCGCTCGCCGGCAGCGGGTTGGCTGAGATCGTGGCTCCGTTGGTAGTCATCGCTCTTCGCGCCCTTCTCGAACCTGCCTCAACGGCAAGCGAAAACGTGTAGGGGCGGAGCTTGCCTCCGCCCTTTTCCAAGGGGCCAGACAAGCTGGCCCCCTACACAGACCCCATCCTGCACGGGCCGCCCGCTCCGTTGCCGCTCGCCTTTTCATGGCTTCTTCTCGCCCGCGGCCAGAGCGCCGAGCGTCTTCAGGTACTCGATGATCGCCGAGATCTCGCGGTCTGACAGCTTGCCCTTGAACGTCGGCATCACCGGCTCGAAACCCGCCGCGATCTTCGCCTGCGGCTCGAGGATCGACTCGCGGACGTAGTTCTCGTCGATAAGAGCGCTGCCTCCGCCCTTGAGCGCCTGCTCGTGCCCGAAGACGCCCTGGAACGTCGGCCCGACGCTCGCCTTGCCGTCGATCGTGTGGCACTGGGCGCAGCCGCGCAGTCGATAGAGCCGCTCGCCGACCTGCACCGGCGTCATCGTCTTGAACATGTTGCCGACCTCGTCCATCCACCTCTCGAAGCCGCCGGGCTCGTGGACGACCACCTGGGCCAGCATGTCCGAGTGGCCGGTGCCGCAGTACTCGGCGCAGAACACCTGGTACTCGCCCACCTTCGTCGCCCGGAACCACACCTTCGAGTAGCGCCCGGGAACCACGTCGCGCTTGATGCGGAACGCCGGCACGTAGAAGCTGTGGATCACGTCCTCGGAGGTCATCACCAGGCGCACCGGCTGGTCGAGGGGAACGTGCAGGTTCTCGTCGACGTGCCCGTTCGGGTAGGTGAACAACCACTTCCACTTCTGCCCGGTGACCTGGACCTCGTAGGAGTTTGCCGGGGCAACGCTCATGTCGAGAAAGACCTTGAAGCCCCAGACGAAGATGACCATGACGAGCAGCAGCGGGATGCCCGTCCAGATCACCTCGAGCGCCGTGTTGTGCGATGGCGACGGCTCCGGCTCGACCCCTTCGCGGCGGCGATAGCGCACCACGAACACCAGCATGAGAATCACGATCAGCGCGAAGAAGAACAGCGACAGCCAGAAGATGAAGAAGAACAGGCGGTCGACACCCGGCGCTGCGGCCGAAGCCTGCTCGGGCAGCCAGAACCCGCCCTTGGGCTTGTCCGGCAGGAGGCTCAGGGTGCTCGTCAGAACGGCGAGGATCGCGTTCACGTGGTTTTCACCCCCGCTTCTCCGTTTTCGCGCGCGCTGCGCCGCCACCAGGTGACCAGCCAGAGACCCAGGATAAGGGCCGTCGCGCCGCCGGCGAGGCGCATGATCTTGGTCGCGGCGATTACGTAGCGGCCCTCCTTCGCGTCGTAGTGAAAGCAGTAGAGCAGAAACTGATCGGTCGAGGAGCCGATCTTCCCCTCCGCCGCCTCGGTGAGGGCGAGGCGGAGCGTGCGCCCCTCATACACCACGCCGTAAAGATAGCGGGCGACGCGGCCGTCGGGGGTAGCCACGAACAGACCCGCCGCGTGCGCGTACTCCTTGCGCTCCTCGTTGTAGCGATAGTGGAAGCCGACCGCGTCGGTAAGGGCCTTGATGGCGTCGGGCTGCCCGACCAGGAAGTGCCACCCGCCGACCGCCTCGGGGCGGCCGAGCTCTTCCATGTAGCTCTGCTTCTTGAGCCGCGCGAGGGTCGGCGTCTCGAGCGGGTTGAAGCTCACGGTGACGATCTCGAACTCCCGGCCCGGGCTCCACTTGAGCTCCTTGAGCCCGTCGAGGAGACCGTTCAGCATGAGACCGCACAGCATCGGGCAACGGTAGTAGTTGAGCGTCAGTATGACCGGGCGGCCGGAGGCGAAGTAGTCCGACAGGTGGACGGTCTTGCCGTCCTCGTCGAGAAAGGCGAGACCCTGGGGGATGCGCGCGCCGGGCACCTCGGTGATGCCGACCCCCTCCAGCTCCTTGGGCAGCGGCTCGCTGCGCTGCGCCGCGGCCGGCGCGGCGATCAGGAGAGGCAACAAAGCCGCGATGAGAGCAGTTCCGCGCACTCTCTACCTGGCCTTCCGCTGCGGGGCGGCGGGCTCCGGGGCGGCCGGGAGCATGCCCTGCTCGGCGGCCACCAGCTCCATCGCCCGCTCGACCGGGATGCCGACGACGCCCTGCTTTTCGTCGATCCAGCGGTACGAGTGCAAGAGTCCGATCTGGTCCGCGCGCGCCTGCGCCAGCTCCTCGGGAACGACCGCGACGACCTTGCGTTGATTCTCCTCGCTTTCGGCCCGGAAGAAGTACGCCTGCAGCAGCACCACGGTGACCACCAGCAGAATCGCGCCGACCATCGCGACCACCAACGTCACCGGGGCGTTGGGGTCGCTCGTCTCCCGCCCCGTCACTCCCTGATTCGCCTCGTCCATCATCCCTCGCCTCTCCGTCTCTCGTCTTTCCTACAGCCTACTGCCTGCCACTAGGCGTTTTCGAACCGCAACGACTCGGCCAGCCGCGGATCCTGCTCGGGGATCAACGAGCACTCGCGCATCACGTAGAGCACGGCGGCGACTGCGATCCCGCCGAGACCGAGCAGCGTCGTCAGGTCGAGCAGGTGCGGCAGCGCCCGCTGCGGGCTGACCTCGGGGATCACCACCCAGTACAGATCGACCCAGTGCATCGCCAGCATCCATACGGCGGCGATCGCGACCAGCCGCGGCCGCCGCTTCGGCGACCGCGACAGCAGCGCCACGAACGGCACGACGAAGTGGCCGAAGAGCAGCACGAGCCCGACCCACCCCCAGCCGTTGGTCTGGCGGCGCAACAGCCACACGGTCTCCTCCGGGAGGCTCGCATACCAGATCAGCATGTACTGCGAGAACGCGATGTAGGCCCAAAACACCGTGAAGGCGAAGATCAGCTTGCCGAGGTCGTGGTAGTGCTCGACGGTGATCGCGTGGCGCAGCAGCCCGGCCCGCTGCGTCGCGAACACCACAACCGTGAGCAATGCGAAGAAGGAGACCACGCTGCCGGCGAAGATGTAGACGCCGAAGATGGTGGAGAACCAGTGCGCGTCGAGCGACATCAGCAGGTCGAACGCCGCGAACGTCAAGGTCAGCGCGAAGCCCAGCATCGCCAGCGCGCTGCGGCGCTCCATCTGGACCGTGAGCTGCGCGTGTCCGGTCGCGTCCTGCTGCAACGAGCGGGAAAAAAAGAAGCGCGCCAGCACGCTCCACAGACCGAAGTAGACGACCAGGCGCACCACGAAAAAGGGGACGTTGAGATAGGGCTGCTTGGCGAGCAGCAGCGGGTCGGCCACCACCGTCCCCGGCTGCGCCCAGTGATAGAGGTGCGGCAGCCCGAATACGACGATCGGTACCGCCAGTACCGCGAGCAGCGGCAGCGCGGCGGCGATACCCTCGGCCCAGCGCCGCACCACCACCGACCATCCGGCCCGGGTCAGGTGCTGCAGGATGACGAAGAACAGCGCGCCGAGGGCGAGCGTGAGCACGTACGAGAAGCTCAGGAGGTACGAGAAGAAGAAACGATGCCATCCGTCCTGACTCGTCGCGGCGAGCGCCAGGCTGGCGAGAATGGCGATGACGCCGATAGCGCCGGCGCTCCGGCCCAGCCTGGCACCGGCCGCCCCGAGATGCCTCTTCTCCTGCGAAATGTCGGGGGCCTGCACCGTCGGGTTCAGGCCTGCAATTGTGGAATTCTCGGTCAGCACGTTCCTCACTCCTACCGCAATTGTGAGCGCAGCTCGGACGGCACGTCGGCGACACGGGCGTTCTGGCTGCGCTGCAGCGCCCGCACGTAAGCGACGATCGCCCAACGGTCGGCGACCGGGACCTGCGGCCCGTACGCCGGCATCGTACGCACCCCGTTCGAGATCGTGTTGAAGAGCTGCCCGACCGGCCGGCTACGCACCAGCTCGGTGTGCAGCGACGACGGCGGCGTCCAGGTGCCCTCCTGCAAGCGGTCGGCGCGCTTGGCGACCATGCCGTCGCCGTAGCCTGCGTAACCGTGACAGGGCGTGCAGTAGATGTCGAAGCGCTCCTGACCGCGCCGGAGGAGCTGGGCCGTCACCGGCATGGGGACCACGGTGACCCACTCGCCGGCAGCGTTCCTGCCGCGGTACAGAACGTCGTCGAGGTTGAGCTCGCCGCGCGCGATCGTTCCCGCAACCGGCAGGCGCATCGCCCGGCCGTCGGCGAACATCGGGTTGGCCTGCTGCGCCCGGAACTTGGGCTGGATGTCCATGTCCGGGACGACGTTGATGCGCGGCAGCGGCGAGGTCGTGCTCCGCGCCTTGGCGATCAGGGCGAGCGGGACGATCGCCAGCGCGGTGGCGATCAAGGCAGTGAAGATCAGCCAGCGCGGCCACTCTCTAGGATGCATGACCGCCTCCCCTGACCCCCGACCCCTGACCCCCGACCCCGCCGCCCTCCACGATCTCCTCCACGTGCACCGCTCCCGCCTCCGCGAGCACCGCCCGCGCCCGCTCGAACTGCGGGTCTGCCGCCTCGATGCTGATGAAGAAGCGGTCCGAGGTCGCCCGCCGGAACCGCTCGCTGGTGAACAGCGGATGGTAGAGCCGCGGAAAGCCCGTGACCACGATGAGTCCGACGACCGCGCCGATCGAGCCGAGGAGCACGGTCAGCTCGAACGTGATCGGGATGCTGGCCGGCAAGGCGAACAGCGGCTTGCCGCTGATCATGAACGGGTAGTCGTGAGCGTTCATCCACCACTGCATGAGCAGCCCGCCCGTCGCTCCGAGGAGACCGCAGGCCGCGACCACCCACGGAAGCTTGCTCATCTTGATGTCCATCGCCTCGTCGATCCCGTGCACGGGAACCGGAGCGTGCGCGTCGAACCGCGTGAACCCCGCGGCGCGGACCCGCTCCGCGGCCGTGATCAGCGCCGCGACCGTCTCGAACTCCGCGAGCAGGCCCCACAGCTTCGGGCCGTCGCCGCGCATCGCGAGATTGGCGGCGCTCATCGCCGGTCCTCCGAGAACTGCTGGTCGTGCTGGTGCGGGATCTCGCCCCAGTACTGGCCGTGGCCGCGGTGCGGCCCCAGCTCCAGCCCTCCGGCCGGCATCACGCTCTTCACCTCGGCCATCGCGAACATCGGCCCGAACCGGAGGAACAGCAGGAAAAGACAAAGAAACAGGCCGAAGCTGCCGGCCAGGGTGAGCAGGTCGACGAAGGTCGGCTTGAACATTCCCCACGACGACGGCAGGAAGTCGCGGGACAGTGAGGTCACGATGATGACGAAGCGCTCGAACCACATGCCGACGTTGACCGCCAGCGCCACCACGAAGAGCACCAGCGGCGTGGTGCGCGCCTTGCGCCACCACAGCAACTGCGGCGCCACCACGTTGCAGCCGATCATCGTCCAGTACGCCCAGGCGTACGGCCCGAGGGCGCGGTTGACGAAGACGAAGCGCTCGGTCGGGTTGCCGCTGTACCACGCGATGAAAAACTCCATCGCGTAGGCGTAGCCGACCATCATCCCGGTGGCGAGCACGATCTTCGCCATGTTCTCGAGGTGTCGAATCGTCACCAGTTGCTGCAGGCCGAGGTAGGCGCGGATCGGGATGAGCAGCGTCAGCACCATCGCGAAGCCGCCGAAGATGGCGCCGGCGACGAAGTACGGCGGGAAGATCGTGGAGTGCCAGCCGGGGAGCTGCGCGGTGGCGAAATCGAAGCTGACCACCGAGTGTACCGACAGCACCAGCGGCGTCGCCAGGGCGGCGAGCAGCAGGTACACCCGCTCGTAGTGGTGCCAGTGCCGGGCGGAACCTCGCCAGCCGAGGCTGAGAACGCCGTAGACGATCTGGCGCACCCGCGACGTCGCGCGGTCGCGCAGGGTCGCCAGGTCGGGGACCATCCCGACGTACCAGAACATCAGCGACACCGTGAAGTACGTGCTCACCGCGAACACGTCCCAGAGCAGCGGCGAGCGGAACTGCGGCCACAGATTCATCTGGTTCGGAATCGGGAACAGCCAGTAGGCCAGCCACGGCCGCCCGACGTGCACCGCCGGGAACAGGCCGGCGCAGATCACCGCGAAGATCGTCATCGCCTCGGCGAAGCGGTTGATCGCCGTGCGCCACTTCTGCCGGAACAGGAAGAGGATCGCGGAGATCAGCGTCCCGGCATGGCCGATGCCCACCCAGAAGACGAAGTTGGTGATGTCGAACGCCCACGACACCGGCTGGTTGTTCCCCCACACGCCGATACCGGTGATGAAGAGATGCCCGAGCATCGCGAACAGCACGCCGGTGAGCAACGCCGAAATGCCGAATGCGAGGTACCACGCGCGCGGCGGCTGCGGCCGCTCGACGATCTCGCAGACCTTCTGCGTCACGCTCGCGAAGTCGTTCTGGCCGAGGACCAGCGGCGCGCGCTGGCGCGGATCGTCAAGGGTGTTGTCGAGCTCTCGGGCCGGGAGCGCCATCACGCCTCCTCTCTCGTGCAGCCAGACGCAAGGCGGGTCATCGCGAGCCGCCCGCGACCGGAGGGAGCGGCCGGCGTGGCGATCCCATCGACTTCGTGGAGATCACCACGTCGCTGCGCTCGGCGCAGCTCCTCGCGATGACAGCGCTGGAGCGCCATCACGCCTCCTCGTCCACCGGGTTGCGCAGCCTGGCCAGGAAGCGCGTGCGCGGCTCGGTGTCCAGCTCGGTGAGGATCCCGTAGGCGCGGTGGTGCTTGTGCATGCGGGAGACGCGGCTCTCCGGGTCCTTGAGGTCGCCGAAGGTGATCGCCCGGGTCGGGCAGGTCTGCGCGCACGCCGGGGTGATCTCTCCGTCGCGGATCGGCCGGCGGTCGTTGCGCGCGCTGATCTTCACCGCCTCGATGCGCTGCACGCAGTAGGTGCACTTCTCCATGACGCCGCGCGAGCGGACCGTGACCTCGGGGTTGAACGCCATCTTCTCGACCTGGGTGAGGTTCTTCCGGTAGTTGAGGTAGTTGAACCGCCGCACCTTGTACGGGCAGTTGTTCGAGCAGTAGCGGGTGCCGACGCAGCGGTTGTACACCATCTCGTTGAGACCCTCGCTCGAGTGCATCGTCGCACCGACCGGGCACACCTGCTCGCACGGCGCGTTCTCGCAGTGCTGGCAGGCGAGCGGCTGGAACACCATCTTGGGGTCCTCGGTCTTGCCGGCGAAGTAGCGGTCGACGCGGATCCAGTGCATCTCGCGGCCGCGCGCCACCTGCTCCTTGCCGACCACGGCGATGTTGTTCTCCGCCTGGCAGGCGACGGTGCAGGCGCCGCAGCCGATGCAGGCGGACAGGTCGATCGCCATCCCCCACTGGTGCTCGCCGTCGTAGACGAGCTTATGGAAGAGCGGCGCCGGCTTCGGCTCCTCGACCATCTCGCGGACGAACTCGGGGTTGTTCAGGTACTCGGCGAGCGTCCCCTCGCGAACCAGGGCGGCGACGCGCAGCCCCCGCTCCTTGAAGCCGACCCGGTCGATGGCGTGGTGGTCCTGCGTCAGGGCAAGCGGGTATTGCCGGCCGGTCGGCGTGACCGTCGCTCCGGCGGCGAAGTGCGGCGCTGCAGAGGTGCGCAGCGTGTAGGTGTCGAAGCCGACGCCGTTGCCCACCGTGCCCGCCGCGGTGCGACCGTAGCCGAGCGGCAGCACGACGGTGCCGTCCGCCTGCCCCGGGATCACATAGGCGGCGATCTCGAGCGATCTGCCGCCGATGACGACCTTCACGACGTCGCCGGTGGCGACCCCGAGCTTGCCGGCCGTGGCCACGGAAAGCAGCGCCGTGTTGTCCCAGGTCAGCTTGGTGAGCGGGTCGGGCAGCTCCTGCAGCCACGCGTTGTTGGCAAAGCGGCCGTCGTGCACCTTACGATCGGCGACAAAGACGGCCTCGAGTCCCTTGCCCCCGGCCCAACCGCCTGCCGCAGCCGCGCGATCGAGAGCCTGGAACAGCGCCTCGACCCGCGCCGGCGCCGTCGTCGCGGCGGGGAAGGCGCTGCCGGCAAGCAGACCGTCGTGCAGAGAGCGCCGCCACGCCTTCTCGACGTCGCCGCCCGGCGCCAGCGCCGCGAACGTCTGCCGCACCAGGTCGTACCCCTTCGCGCCCGCATCGCCGAGCACCGCGGCGATCAGCTCGATCGGCGTCCTGCCGCCGTAGAGCGGCTCGATCAGCGGCTGCACGACGCTGTAGGTGCCGTCCCACGCCCTGCCGTCGCCCCACGACTCGAGCGCGTGCGCCGCCGGGACGTGCCACGAGCACAGCCTGGAGGTCTCATCGTCGTGCTGGCTCAGGTGAATCGCGTGCGGTACGCGCTTGAGCCGCGTAGCGAAGTCGAGGTCGGCCGGCGCGTCGTACGCCGGGTTGCCCTCGAGGATGACCAGCGTGTCCACCCGCCCCGCCTGCATCTCCGCGGCGAGCGCGGTGATCGAGGCGACCCCGGTCCTCATCTCGGCGTCCGGATCGGCGACGTACGTCACCGTCTGGCCGACCGCGCCGAGCGCGACGTTGACCAGCGCCGCCAGGGCGTGCACCTCGGCGGGCTGCCGAGCTCCGGCGATCACCACCGCGCGGCCCATGAAGCGCTCGAGATCCGCCTCGACGCCGGCGGCGAACGCGGGCGCCGGACCGCTGCCGGCGAGGCGCGAGAGCACCTGCACGAGCGTTTCGAGCGGACCGCCCGTGGACGATTTGATGCGCGAGATGAACGTCCCGGCCAGGCGCGCGGCGAGCGCCGCGACCTGCCCGGAAGGCAACGCAACGCGATGGTCCGCGGCGGCGCCGGTGAGCGAGACCGCGCTCTCGGCAACCCACAGACGGCTCATCGTGCCGGCCTCGGCGGTCCTCGTCGCGGCAAGAGCGCGGGCATTGGCGATCGCCGCGGGGCCCGCGCTCAGCGGGTCGGCGTCGAGGCAGACGATCGCGGCGGCCTTCTCGAGGTGCAGCACCGGACGCGCTGGCGCACCGAACAGCAGGGCCGTGCCGGACTCATTGTCGCGGGAGAGCGGTGCGTGCTCGTACCACGCGGCCTGCGGCAGCGACGCCGCGAGGCGCTTGCGGAGCGCGTCGAGAGTCGGCGAGCCGCCGCGGGAGAGCACGGCCAGCCCTGCGCCCTGCTTGGCGCGACAAGCGGCGAAGTGCGGACCGGCGAACCGGGTGAAGTCGTCCCAGTCCTGGGGCAGCGCCTGCACGCCCTGGCGCCGGATCGGCTGCGTGCTGCGGTCGGGGTCGTACACGCCGAGCACGGCGGCCTGCATGAACACGTCGGCGGCGCCCAGGCTCGACGGGTGGAGCGGGTTGCCCTCCACCTTGATCGGCCGGCCGTCATAGCTGGTGACCAGTACACCGACCGCGCCGTCGCCGTTGTCGAAGGCGGTCGCGTACTGCACGGGAACGCCGGGAATGCGCCCCTCCGGCCGATTGGCGAAGGGGACGATGAGCTCCTTCGGCCAGCGGCACGCCGTCAGGCTCGCCATCGCCAGCGATGCGCCCATGACCTTGAAGAAATCGCGCCGGCTCGCGGGCGCCGTCAGCTCCTCGGCGAGACCGGGGAACTCCTTCTCGACGAAGGCCCGGTACTCCGGGGTGTCGGCCAGCTCCTCGAGGCTGCGCCAGTAGTCCTTACCCACTCAAACCCTCCTGCTGGGTCCGGGGTCCGAAAGGCGGGGTCCGGGGACAGGGGTCAGGGCTCCGGAAGAACTCCCGGTAGTACCCGACCCCACGCAGCCGCACCCTCTCCCCTGTCCCCTGACCCCTGACCCCAGGCCCCGGTTTCATCGGTGACACGTCCAGCACTCGGTCGGCGGGTCGATGCCGTTCACCTGCCGCAGGCGGCGCCCGTAGGCCGTCGGGTCCTCCGGCGGCACCCAGTCCATCTTGGTGGCCATCTCCGGCGGCCGCAAGTTGCGGTCCGGGTTGCGATGGCAGTCGAGGCACCAGCCCATGCTCAGAGGCTCGACCTGCGTGACAGCCTCCATCTTGTCGACGCGTCCATGGCACGACACACAACCGACGCCGCGGCGCACGTGGGCGCTGTGGTTGAAGTAGACGAAGTCGGCGAGATCGTGCACCCGCACCCACGGCACCGGCATCCCGGTCGCATAGCTCTCACGGATCGGGGTCAGCTTGGGGCTGGCGGTTCGGATCTTCGCGTGGCAGTTCATGCAGGTCTGGGTCGGCGGCACCGCGGCCTTCGCGGCCACCTCCACCGTGTTGTGGCAGTAGCGGCAGTCGATGCCGAGATCGCCCGCGTGCAGGGCGTGGCTGTAGGGCACCGGCTGCACCGGCTGGTACCCGACGTCCTGGGTGCGAGGCGAGGCGCCGAGCCACACGAGAAGGACGATGTAGACCGGCGCGGCAACGGCGGTAACCGCCAGCAACGGCCGCAGCAGATTGGTCCAGCGCGGAAAAACGAAGAGGGCGCCACGCCCGTCCTTTGTCATGAGACGGAATCTTATTGGCCTGGCCAGGATGCGTCAAGGCGTCTCCACCAGCAACCCCGAGTCGAGACTCCATCAGCATCCGGGCGGAAAGCCTTGCGGAGGCGGAACCGGCAGCGCTGCAACTCGCGGTTGACACCCGCGCGGGCGGCGACGAGACTGGAGTCGGAGAGAAGGCCGGACCCCCGTCCGCCGCTTGGAGCGCCGATGAGAGCTCTCGGTCTCGTACGGTTCGCGGTCGTTGCCGCCGTTTCGCTGCCGGCCGTCGCACAGCGGCTTGAGACGCCGGCAAGCGAGGCGGCACCGCAGCTTTCGGCAGTGCCTTGCCCCGAGGCGGCGGTTGCACGGCCGATCGCCGACCCCCTCGCCTGGGCGCGGGCCTGCCTTTGCGACGAGGAAGCGGGCACGGCGGCGGAGCCTTGCACCCTCGAAAACCTGGAAAAGGACCTCGACCTCGACGGGAAGAACGAGTGGCTCGTCGCCGCTCGGGAGCAGTGCGGTAATGCCGGCTGCGAGTACCTTGCCTTCGCGTCGGGCAAGGACGGGTTCCGCTACCTCGGCTTGCTGTTCCTGCATCCGAAGGCGCTGCGGGTTCTGCCGGCCGACGGCAAGAACCCCGTTCGGATCATGGTCTACGTCCGGCTCGGCGCCTCCGAGGGCCTCCTGCGCACCATCGTTCACGACGGCGCCGCATTCCGGATCGTCGCCGAGGAAAGAATCGAGCCGGTCGGAAAGGATAGCCGACGCTACGACGCGCTATTCGCTCCGCCCGGTGGGCCGTAGAGGAGGTATCGCCATGAGCGTTCCGGACGGCAACACGGCGCTGCGGTGTGCAGCCATGCTGCTGGCCGCGACCGCCCTCGCGCTGAGAGCGGTCGGGGCAGCCGCCCAGGAGCCGACTCTTCACGATCACCCCGGCGACCTGCAGCCGGTGCATCCGGACGAGAGCGTCGAAACGACCTTGCACGATCGCTTCTCCCTGGACCGGGCGCTCGGCGCCGCGGTGAGCGTGCGCGGCGCCCTGACCAGCTTCGAGGAGCTGACCACCGAGGTGCGTAGAAGGGTCCCCAAGCGGCGCCTGGCGGAGATCGGCAACACCGAGCCCGAGATGCAGACGATCGGCTTCCACAACCTCCCGGGCACCCTCGAGGGGACGCTGCGGCTGCAGGACTGGACGATCAAGAAGCTGCGCTGGGAGCTGGCGGTCGAGCGCCGCAACGACGGTCGGGCGACCGAGCTCCAGGTGCGCGAGCTCAGGCAGACGTTCGACGCGGCGGACGAGGCATTCCGGCGCTTCTGGCGAGAATTCGGCATCGCCGACTAGCGACAGACGCTCGCGGCCGTCGCCGGAGAGGGCGGGTTCCATGGGCACAACCATCGCGATCACCACCTGTGTCGTCGGAGCAGCGCTGATCAGCGCGCCCGCCTTGCCGGCGACGGCGGCGGCGGTAGCAGCAACACCGCCGCCTACCCGCAGCGCCGTGACGTTCTCGGGCGAGCTGTCAGCCGGCCAGGGCTTCGATCGCGACTTCGCTGACGGGCTCCGTTTCGCGCTCGTGCCTCAGAGGTTCGGGTGGGAGATCGTGATCAGACGGAAAGGCCGCGACGAGAACCTCGCCAGGCTGACGCCGCCGTTTCACTTCGTGCCCAACCCGCGCGACATCGAGGGGTGGCACTTCCGCAACGCCGACAACACCGGACCGAACGAGGCTGGAGACAGGAACGTCAACGCTCCCGGTGAAGTGCGGGAGTTCGTCTTCTCGCCCGAGGTCGGTGCCACGATCGATGGGCCGGACGCCACTCGCTCGCCCACGCCTGCGGAGATTGAGAAGGTGCTGCAGTGGGGGCTGGGCACGTTGACCATCCTCGAGTACCGGCTCGCCGACCTCGATCCCGGCAAGACCGCCCGTTTCGAGTGGATGCGATTCTCCGTCCAGCTCTCGTGGCCGCCCGCCCCGCCCCCGACCCCGGCACCTTGATCCTGCCCCTGCAAGAGAATGCAACAATGCGGTACCTGGTACCTCAGTTGCGCTCCAATGCGGTACCTGGTACCTCAGTTGCGCTCCGACACGACAAGAAATGCAACTATGCGGTACCTGGTACCTGAGGAAGCCAGGTGGTGCGGGCGCGGGCGATCTCGCGGGCGTCACTGCGCCTGATGAGGCTGTGCGCCAGCACCATGGGATCGTGCGCAACACCGCCCGCACGGCACGTGATCACGTCGCCGCGGGTCGCCTCGGCGCGAAACTCGACGGCGAGCTCCGCCGGCACACGCTCGAGCGCCGCCGCGTCGAGCGCCTCGAGCGCCCAGCCGATCACCGCCACATTGTTGGCGTGCCCGTTGACGTCGAGATCCGCGTGGCGAACCTCCAGCACGCGCTCGGAGAGGGGCTCGACGACCTCCGGCAGCTTCGCCATGTCGTCGACGAGAGCACGGCCCGGCGAGCGCGCCTCCAGCTCCTCGAGCTCCTGCGGCGGCCGCACCGGACGCCGGCTGGCCACGTTCATGAGCATCCAGCAGGTGGTCGCCACGCCGACCCGCTCGCCGCCGCCGGTCGTCAGCCGGAAGTCGCGCAGCGCGAACACCCGGTGGGCACCGGCCGGCCACGTTTCCACCCGTACCGTCTCACCCCATGCGACGGGCCGATCGAGGCGAAGCCGCAGGCGCGCGAGCACCCACGTCAGGCCCCTCTCACCGAGCTCGTGTACCGACCACCCCAGGCGCTCGGCATGGATGCCGGCGGTCTCCTGCAGCCAGTTGCAGATCGTGGGGAGCGAAGCCCGCCCGTGGCGATCAACCTCGTACGATCGCAGCGCGAACGTCTCGCTCCAAAGCTCGAGAGCCGACTTCACGCGCACCTCCCGGCAGCGCCGGCGACCGCCGGGCCCCGCCGATGATCGCACGGCCCCGGTGCCACAGGCTGGCCGGAGCAAAGACGGAGCGTAAATGTCGTCGGATAGCCGGTCGGCCCGAGCGGTGTGACGACGCCGTAGGAATCCAGCGGAACAACAGTGAACGAAGACGCTTTGCCGCTGAGGTCCTGCACGTAGTCTGTCTGCGTCGCTGACGAGCCGGTGCGGCTACAATGCGGTGCGTGCCAATTCTGCGACCCGCGAGCGACGGCGGTCCATTGTGACGAGCACGCCTCCCCTCTCGGTGGCGGCGCTCGAGGGCGCGGTCGCCCAGGCCGCCGAGGTTGCCGGCCACCTCTGGGACCGGGGCTGGGCGGAGCGCAACGCTGGCAACCTGTCGGTGGACGTCAGCAGCGAGCTGCCGTCGTGGATCCCCGCTGCCGGCCCGGACCCGGCCGGGTCGTCGCCCGTGCCGTACCCCGAGCTCGCCGGCCGCGCGCTCTGGATCACGGCGACGGGCTCGCGCATGCGAGACGTCGCGCGAGCGCCGCAGGAGCACTGCGGCATCATCCGGATCGCCAGCGACGGCACGACGTTCGGCGTCGCCTGGGGCCCGCCGTCGTTCCGGCCTACCTCGGAGCTGGCCACCCACCTCGCGGTCCACGCGGCACTTCGGCGCCAGGGCAACCCGGCGCGGGCCGTCCTGCACTCGCACCCGACCGAGCTGATCGCCATGACCCACCTGCCGGCGCTCACCGAGGAGCGGCTCAACCGGCTGCTCTGGTCGATGACTCCTGAGACGGTCGTACTCGTCCCCGAAGGCGTTGCCCTGGTGCCCTACCTGCCGCCGGGCTCGGCCGACGTCGGAGCGGCCACGGCCAGGGCCGTCCAGCGTCACCCCGTGGTGCTCTGGGAGAAGCACGGCGCCACGGCCGTCGGCACCGACCTCCTCGACGCTTTCGACCTGCTCGACGCGATCAACAAGTCGGCGCGGCTCTACCTCGCCTGCCGCACCGCCGGCTTCCAACCCCGCGGCCTCACGGAGCAGCAGATCGCCGCCCTTCGCCGCTCCCTCAAGCCCTGATTCAGCGCCCCGAAACGCAGCTCGGCCGACGGCGCGCCTGAGCGCGACGCCGCGCCTTCACACCCGGGCCGCGCTGCGCCCCGCGGCGGCGCGCGCGTGCCACTTCCGACGTTTTGCTCGCGACGGGACAGGCGAAGACCGCCCTGAACTCCGGTCGGAGGGAAACGGAGGCGTACCCGCTTTCAAAACGTCGGAGGTGGCAACGTTGAGCCTCCAACGTTGTGCCTCCAACGTTGAGCCTCCTTGCGCGGGCGATCGAGACGCCGTACTTTGTGGATCATCGCAAGGAGGCACGCGACCATGGCCAAGGGTGGCAGGAAGCAGATGTGCATCGGCATTCTCACCGGCGGCGGCGACGTCCCCGGACTGAACCCGGCGATCCGCGCCATCACCATCCGCGCCTTGCGCGACGGGTACCGTGTGTTTGGCATCCGGCGGGGCTGGGCCGGCCTGGTCGAGCCCGACCGGCGCGAGGAAAGGCCCAGCTCCGAGCACGTCATGGAGCTGACGGAGGAGCTGGTGAACAAGGTCGGCCGCACCGGCGGCACATTCCTCCACACGTCGCGCACCCGCCCGTCGCACGTCCCCCGCAGCGCCGTCCCGCCGCATCTGAAGGAGAAGTACGGCGAGGAGATGAACGACCTCACCCCCGAGGTGCTCGCCAACCTCGACTGGCTGGGGATCGACATGCTGATCCCGATCGGCGGCGACGACACCCTGTCGTACGGCGTACGCATGCACAGGGAGGGGGTCAAGGTGATCGCGATGCCCAAGACGATGGACAACGACGTCCCGGGCACCGACTACTGCATCGGCTTCTCCACCTGCGTCACCCGCACCATCGAGATGACGCACGCGCTCCGCACCTCGGCAGGAAGCCACGAGCGCTTCCTCGTCATCGAGGTGTTCGGGCGCTACGCCGGCTTCACGGCCCTGCTCCCGACCATGGCCGGCGCCGCCAACCGCTGCGTCATCCCCGAGCACCAGTTCGACATCGAGCACCTGTGCGAGCTGCTGGTCGCCGACCGCGCCGCCCACCCCAGCTCGTACTCGGTCGTCCTGGTCTCCGAGGGCGCGACATTCAAGGGGATGAAGGACATGGTGTTCTCCGGCGGCGAGACGGACGCCTACGGCCACAAGAAGCTCGGCGGTATCGGCGATGTCGTCTCGGAACAGCTCAAGGACATCTCGCCCAAGTTCAACAGAGGTCGCCGCATCAACGTGATCAACCAGCGCCTCGGCTACCTCGTGCGCTGCGGCGACCCCGACGCCCTCGACTCGATCGTGCCGATGGCGTTCGGCAACCTGGCGCTCGACTTGGTCCTCTCCGGCACCTGGGGACGCCTGGTCAACGTGCGCAACGGCCGTTACGACAACGTGCCGATCGACGTGGTCACCAGCCGCAAGAAGATCGTCGACGTCGGCAAGTACTACAACACCGAGCGCCTGCGGCCGAAGTACGAGAAGTTCGAGAACAAGCCGCTGTTCATCATGACGAGCGACTACTGAGCTCGTCGCCGCTCCCACCCCGAATCGACGGCCGAGAGGTTGACTTCCCGAAGCGAACGGACTATCCATATGGAAACGATTCCACCCGCGCGGTGAATTTTCACCGGGTGGCGAGGCGGAAGCAAACGATGAAGACGCCATCCCAGAAAACCGCAGAGCACGCCGAGATCGGCCGACGCGCCACCACGTTGTCCAACCGTTACGGGCACTTTCGCGCTGACGGACGCGAGTTCGCGGTCACCGATCCGCGGCCGCCGCGACCATGGGTCAACATCATCGCCAACCCGCGCTTCGGGCTCGCCGTGAGCCACACCGGCAGCGGCTTCTCGTGGATCGACAACTCGCAGCTCGCGGTGATCACGCGCTGGCAGCAGGACCTCGCCAGCGACTCCTCGGGACGTTCCCTCTACGTGCGCGACGCCGACTCCGGCGCCGTGTGGTCGCTCGCACCGGCGCCGACGTGGGTGGATTACGACAGCTTCACGTGCCGCCACGGTCTGGGCTACACCACCTTCGAGACGTCGTTTGCCGGGATCGCGGCGCGCTGGACGCTGTTCTGCCCCGCCGCCGACGCCGCCGAGCTATGGCTGGTCGAGCTGCGCGACACCAGCGGGCGGCCCCGCAGGCTGGAGCTGACCGGCTTCACGGAATGGTGCTGCGGAGCTGCGCCGTCGCCGCGTCGCGAGTTCCACAAGCTCTTCATCGAGACGTCTCACGACCCGCGGCGGCGGGCGATCTTCGCCGGCAACCACATGTGGGATGTGCCGTCAAAGCGCTTCGGCCACTGGAACACCGACTTCCCTTACGTGGCGGCGTTCGCCTGCACGGAGCCGCTGTCCGGCGCCGAGGGCGACAAGGTGGCGTTCTTCGGCCGCTACGGCGCCCCCCGCCGCCCGCAGGCGCTCGCCGAGACCCAATGGCACGGCTCGTTCGGGCGGCACGACGACCCGATCGCGGCGCTGCGCTGCCCCGTGGCGCTCGGCGCCGGCCAGTCGCATCGGCTCGGCTTCGCCCTCGCCGTCGGCGGCTCGCGCGGCGAAGCCGAGACGCTCCTCGACGAGTACTGCAGGACGAGCGCGATGGATGCCGCTCTCGCGCAGGCGATCTCGTCGTGGCAGGAGAGGCTCGCCGCGCACCGCATCGCGACGCCGGAGCCTTCTCTCGACTGGCTGATCAACGATTGGAGCCGCTATCAGGCGATCTCGGCGCGGATGTGGGGCCGTTGCGGCTACTACCAGCAGAGCGGAGCGTTCGGCTTCCGCGACCAGCTCCAGGACTCGCAGGTGTGGCTCACCATCGCGCCCGAAAAGTGCCGGTCGCAGATCGATCTGCACGCCGCTCACCAGTTCGCGGACGGCTCCGTGTACCACTGGTGGCACCCGCTCTCGGAGCAGGGGCACGTCACCAGGATGACCGACGACCTGCTCTGGCTCGCCTTTGTCACCGCCGCCTACGTCAAGGAGACCGGCGACCTCGCGATCCTCGACCGCCCCGTCCCGTACCTAGACGACCCGCGCGAGCAGCCGCTGCGCGACCACATCGAGCGGGCATTCGCGCGCGTCATCGGCCGAACCAGCCCGCGCGGCCTGCCGCTCATCGGCGCCGGCGACTGGAACGACGGCCTCTCGGCGGTCGGCCTGGAGGAGCGCGGCGAGTCGGTATGGCTGGCCCAGTTCCTCGCCGGCCTTCTCGCCGACTGGGCGGAGCTCTGCCGGCGCCATGGCGATGACGAACGTGCCGACGAGGCACTCCGGCGTCGCTCCGCGCTGGTCGCCGCGATAAACACGCACGCCTGGGACGGCGAGTGGTATCTGCGCGCCACTTACGACGACGGCACGCCGCTCGGCAGCGCCGCCAACCGCGTCGGCAGGATCTACCTCAACGCGCAGACGTGGGCCATCCTCAACGACGTGGCGCCACCCGAGCGGGCGGCGGCGTGCATGGCCGCGGTGCGCCGCCACCTCGTCAGCGACGCCGGTGCCCTGCTCCTCGCTCCCGCCTACGACGAGCCGGTGCCCGAAATCGGTTACATCACCCGCTACGCCCCCGGGCTGCGCGAGAACGGCGGCGTCTACACGCACGCGGCCACCTGGGCAATCGCCGCGGCCGCCAAGGTCAAGGACGCCGAGTTGGTCGGTCGTCTGCTCGTGGCGATGAACCCTGCGCTCAAGGACCCCGAGCGCTACTGGGCCGAGCCTTACGTGCTCCCGGGCAACGTCGACGGGCCCGACTCGCCGCACCACGGCCGCGCCGGCTGGACCTGGTACACCGGCTCCGCCGCGTGGCTGCACCGCGTGGTCACGCAGTGGGTGCTGGGCGTGCGCCCCGAGTGGGAGGGGCTGCGCCTCGACCCCTGCCTGCCGCCCGGCTGGGACCGCGCGCGCATGACCCGCCCTTACCGCGGCGCCACGCTCGCGGTCGAGATCTCCCGCCGCCCTGCCGGCGCGCCCGGCGGCGGGGTCGAGATCCGTCTCGACGGTCGGCCGGTCGCCGGAACGCTGATCGTGCCCGAGCTACTGGCGAAAGCGCGGCACGAGATCACGGTGACGATTTCCTAGCCGGGGCCGCCGGACATTGCCCCTTGACAAGGTCATGGCGCGACCGTATATTTTCGTCAGTGAAAACGATTACACCTCTTCCCAGCCCATCCGAGGCATGCGCGAAGCCGGCGGCGGCGAGTAGGGAGAGCACGGTGTGACCATCACGATCAAGCGGGTCGCCCTCGAGGCAGGTGTCTCCGTGGCCACGGTGTCGCGTGCGTTGAACGACACCGGGCCGGTCCGCGAGGAGGTCCGCGAGCGGGTGCGGACCGTTGCCGACCGGTTGCGCTACGTGCCGCACGGCGGCGCGCGCAGCCTGATCACCCGGAAGACCAACACGATCGGCGTCTTCCTGCCGGACATCTACGGCGAGTTCTTCTCCGAGGTCATTCGCGGCATGGACGGCGTGTCGCGCCATCGCGGGTACCACCTCCTGGTGGCGGGCTCCCACGCCGACACTGCCGAGATCCTCGCGGTCATGCGGGCGACTCGCGGCCGCGTCGACGGGCTGATCGTGATGGCGCCGGATCTCGACGCTGACGCCATCGAGCGCGACGTGCCGCCTTCGCTGCCGCTGGTGGCGATGAACTGCCGGCTGCTCGGCACCCACTTCGACTCGATCTCGATCGACAACTACGGCGGCGCCTACGCAATGGTCCGCCACCTCGCCGGCCTGGGGCACATCCGCATCGCGTTCCTCAAGGGCCCGGAGCGCAACTTCGAGTCCTCCGAGCGCCTGCGCGGCTACCGCGACGCGCTGCGGGCGGTCGGCGCGGTGATCAGCGCGGACCTCGAGATTCCCGGGGACTTCACCGAGGAGTCGGGGTACCGCGCGGCCCAGGTCGTGCTGGCGCGCCGTCCCAGGCCGACCGCGATCTTCGCCGGCAACGACGGAATGGCGCTCGGCGTTTTGGCGGCGCTCGCCGAGACGGACCTCAGGATTCCCCGCGACATCGCGGTGGTCGGATTCGACGACATCCCGGTGGCCCGCTACGTCGCGCCGCCGCTCTCGACGGTCCACGTCCCGATCGCCGAGCTGGGCGCCCGCGCCATGGAGCGCCTGCTGCTCGCCCTCGAGCGCGGGGCCGATCACGAGCGGCGTCACGAGGTACTGCCAACGACGCTGAGGGTGCGCGGGTCGTGCGGCTCGCAGGCATCGCCGGTGTCGCTTACCGCATCCCAAGAGGCCAACAACGGCCAGGGAAGCTCGATCTCTCGAGAAGGGAGGAAGGTGAAATGAAGCGAGGTGCAACACGAAAGGTCCTCTTGTGTCTGCCGTTTCTTGCGCTGGCCGTGCTCATGCTCGGCAGCCCGGCAGGCGCGCAGGTCACGACGTCAGCGATCAAGGGCATCGTTTCCGACGATCACGGGCCGCTCCCCGGCGCGTCGGTGATCGCCGTCGACACGCAGAGCGGGTTCCGGCACGAGGCGGTCGCCGGCGGCGACGGCGGCTACCAGATCGCCGGTCTGCAGCCCGGCACGTTCGAGATCAAGGTCTCGTCGCAGGCGTACAAGGAGCAGTCGCGCACCATCCAGGTGCTGATCGGCCAGTCGCTGACGGTCGACTTTCGCCTGACGCTCGACGCGGTGTTCACCGAGAACGTCACGGTGATTGGCGAAAAGACGCAGCTCCTCATCGACACACGTTCATCGGCGATCTCCACCAACATCACGCCGCAGCAGATCGAGAACCTGCCGATGAACAACCGCAACTTCCTGTCGTACGCCGCGCTGGCACCCGGAATCAGCGCGACGACGGACACCGACGCGGCCGGGCAGACGTTCGGCAGCGGCGGCTCCAACCCTAAGCTCGTGAACGTGTTCATCGACGGGCTGTCGTACAAGAACGACATCATCCAGGGCGGCGCGTTCATGCAGGACTCGAGCCGCGGCAACCCGTTCCCGCAGAGTGCGGTGCAGGAATATCAGGTCCTCACCCAGAACTACAAGGCCGAGTACGAGAAGGCCGCCGCCGCGGTGATCACCGCGATCACCAAGTCCGGCGGCAACGACTACCATGGCGACGTCTTCTACCTGTTCCAGGACAAGAGTATGGTGGAGCAGGACTCGTTCGCCAAGGCGCGCGGCGACACGAAGGCCCCGTACGAGCGCAACCAGTACGGCGTCACGGTCGGCGGGCCGATCATGAAGGACAAGCTGCACTTCTTCGTGTCGGCGGAGCGCAACAAGCGTGACGTCGTCTCCTCGGTGTTCCGTGGTCCGTCGTACGACCAGGCGCCTGCCAACGTAAAGGCCAAGCTCGACGGTTACGCGACCGGCTCGCTCTCCGCGCCGCTCGACTCCAAGCTCTACTTCGGCAAGCTCACCTACCAGCCGACGGTGTCCCAGACCGCAGACTTCAGCTACAACCGGCGCGACGAGAACGAGATCCGCGGCTTCGGCGGCCAGCGCACCGAGGACGGCGCCGAGAACTTCAGCGTCAAGACCGACGCCGCCGTGCTCCGGCACCAGTTCGTCGCCGGCGCCAACATGCTCAACGAGGCGAGCCTCACCTACCAGAAGCAGCAGTGGATCAACGGCGCCATCGACGCGAGCAGGGCGCACGAGAACTACACCGCGCTGCTCGACATCGGCAGCAAGGACTACAACCAGGACCTCCAGCAGAAGAAGATCGGGCTCCGCGACGACTTCACCTGGTACACCTCGTGGATGGGCGACCACACGGTCAAGACCGGGTTCGTGATCAACTGGATGAAATACGACTTCATGAAGGCCGCCTACACCATCCCGTATTACGAGTACCGCAGCGCCGAAAACTGGCAGTTCCCCTTCCTGGCGCGCTACGGCTTCGGCGATCCGTCGCTGAACTTCAGCAACAACCAGTACGGCGTTTTCATCCAGGACGACTGGAAGCCATTCGCGAATTTCACGGTCAACGCCGGCGTGCGCTGGGATTACGAGACCAACATGCTGAACAACAGTTGGGTCACCCCGGCCGCCGTGGTCAACGGGCTCAGCACCGCCTGCAGGGACTACTCGCAGCCGGTCGGCGGCAAGACGCACTGGTGCGTCAGCGACATGTTTAACGTCGCCGACTACACCTCGACGGGCAGCAACCGGAAGTCGTACACCGGGGCGATCCAGCCGCGCATCGGCTTCACCTGGGACCCCAAGGGCAACGGCGAGACGGTCGTGTTCGGCGGCTGGGGCACGTACTACGACCGCATCCCGCTGAACGACATCTACGACGAGCAGTTCCGCCACGTCTGGAAGCAGTACACGTTCTGCTTCACCGCCGACGGAAGCCCTAACGGCTCGTGCCCCGCGACGGCCGTCAAGTGGGACCCCTCGTACCTCACGCCAGCGGGCCTGCAGGGTCTGATCAACAGCGGCGTCACCGGCGGACCCGAGATCTACTTGCTCAACAAGGACACCCACCCGCCGCGCACCATGCAGTGGACAGTCGGCCTGCGCCAGCAACTGGGCCAGTGGCTCGGCGGGCTGTCGTATGCCAACACCCGCGGATTCAACGGCATGGCGTGGAGCTTCGGCACCGACCCGGAGGGAACGCCATTCAACGACCGATGGGGCAACTGGATCTCGATCCCGGGCTACGGCTTCATCCTGCGCAACTACGACTACCGGCAGACCTGGTACGACGGGGTCTTCCTCACCCTCGACAAGCCCTACTCGGCCGAGTCGAAGTGGGGCGTCAATGTCGCCTACTCCTACACCAAGGCCGAGCAGCAGGCCTCCAACGACACGGGCACGGCGTTTTCGTTCGACTTCATGCCGTGGGACTGGCCGCGCTTCCAGTCGCAGTTCACCGATCGCCAGCGCCTCGTGGCGAGCGGCACGGTCGGGCTCCCGGCCGGCTTCCTCGTGTCGTCGATCATCACGCTCGGCTCCGGCGCGCCGTACAGCAGCCCGGACGCCTCCGCGGGGTGGGACAAGTTCGTGTACCGTTTCAACGCCCTGCAACCGGCAAAGTTCAGCTTCCTCGGCATCAAGCAGTGGGCCTACCGCAGCGTCGACCTGCGGCTGCAGTGGAATGCCCCGCTTTCGGGTCAGTTCCATGTCGCGCTGATCGGCGAGGCGTTCAACGTCCTCGGCTACCACAACTACACCTATGCCGACTGGGTTTCGGGCTTCAGGCCTCCGGCCGGCGAGACCAACGCCAGCTTCGGCAAGCCGACCGGCGAGTACAACACCCGCCGCTACCAGATCGGCCTGCGGATGAGCTTCTGAGGTAGAATGTCGTGAACCCGGCGCGGCATGGGCGGCACCCATGCCGCGCCGTTTTCTTTCCAGCAACGGAGCTAAGCTAGCGGGAGAAGGACAGCGACGATGCGAATCGCACGGAACCTGGGCCCGTTTCGTCGTCGGATGGCGGCCTCCTGGCTGCTGCTGCTTCTCGGCGTGTCGTGCGCCGGCTCCCCGCCACCGAAGACCTCCTCGGCGTCCGAGACCGACCAGCGCGCCCCGCGCCGGCGCCTCGAACGGGTCGTCGTCGACCCGTTCATCGACGAGCTGCAGGAGCGCACGTTCCGCTTCTTCTGGGAGCGCGCCAACCCCGCAAACGGCCTCGTCCCCGACCGCTGGCCGACCAAGTCGTTCTCGAGCGTCGCCGCCGTCGGCTTCGGGCTGACCGCCTACACGATCGGCGTCGAGCACGGGTGGATCACGCGCGAGCAGGCGATCGAGCGGGTGCTGACGACGCTGCGCTTCTTTGCCGACGAGTCGCGCCAGGGGCCGGAGCCTGCGGGGAGGATCGGCTACAAGGGGTTCTTCTACCACTTCCTCGACATGGATACCGGCGCGCGCTTCCAGGACGTCGAGCTGTCGACCATCGACACGACGCTGTTCCTGGCCGGTTCCCTCACCTGCCAGGCGTACTTCGATCGCGAGACGCCGCAGGAGGCGGAGGTGCGCCGCCTCGCCCAGGCCCTGTACGAGCGCGCCGACTGGCGCTTCTTCCTCGTCCGGCCGCCGCGCGTCAACATGGGGTGGAAGCCCGAGGACGGCTTCTCGATCTCCGACTGGTGGGGCTACGACGAGTCGATGATCCTGTACGTGCTGGCGCTCGGCTCGCCGACCCACGCGATCGATCCCGCGGGGTGGACGGCGTTCACCTCCAGCTACAGATGGGGCAGCCGCTACGGGATGGAGCACGTCGGCTTCGCTCCCCTGTTCGGCCACCAGTTCTCGCACGTGTGGATCGACTTCCGCGGCATCCAGGATGCCTACATGAGGTCGCGCGGGATCGACTACTTCGAGAACACGCGCCGCGCCGCGCTCGAGCAGCGCCAGTACGCGGTCGAGAACCCCGGCCAGTTCCTCGGCTACGGCGCCGACGTGTGGGGCCTGTCGGCGTGCGATGGTCCGGCCGACACCACGCTCCCGTGGGCCGGCCGCCAGGTCACGTTCTTCACGTACGCGGCGCGCGGCGCCTCGTTCACCGAGGTGCGCGACGACGGCACCATCGCGCCGATGGCCGCGACCTCGTCTCTGCCCTTCGTTCCCGAGGAGGCGACCGCCGCAATCAGGACGATGCACGAGCGCTACGGCGACAGCCTCTACTCGACCTACGGCTTCCTCGACGCCTTCAACCCGACGTTCACCTTCGGCGTCCCGGTCCATCACGGGCACGTCGTTCCCGGCGTCGGCTGGTTCGACACCGACTACCTCGGCATCGACCAGGGGCCGATCGTCGCGATGATCGAGAACCACCGCTCCGCCTTCGTCTGGAGGCTGCTGCGCAAACACGACGCGGTGGTCCGCGGCCTTCGCCGCGCCGGCTTCACCGGCGGCTGGCTGGATCAAGCCCCGTGAGCCAGGAGGAAAGGACGGGGCTCGGGGTTCGGGGTTCGGGGCTCGAAAGGCAAAGCTCGGAGCTCAAGAGGATCGTGGCTGGCGGGAAGGGATTGTCGTTCCGAGCCCCGAGCCCCGAGCCCCGAGCCCCGTTCCTGCTGGCCATCGCATTGGCGTTGACCGCTTGCACACCCGTCAGGAACGCGAAGCCCGTGAATCTGGAGCTCTGGGCGATGGGCCGCGAGGGCGAGGTGGTCCAGGAGCTGATGCCCGAGTTCGAGCGGCGTAACCCCGGCGTCCACGTCCGCGTGCAGCAGATCCCCTGGACGGCCGCGCACGAGAAGCTGCTCACCGCGTTCGTCGGCGACGCCACGCCCGACGTGGCGCAGCTCGGCAATACCTGGATCCCCGAACTGGTCGCGCTCCGCGCCCTCGCCGACCTGACACCGCGAGTCGGGACGGGCCGGGCGGTCGACGAGGCGTCCAACTTCCCCGGCATCTGGGCGACCAACGTGATCGACGGCGCGGTCTACGGCATCCCGTGGTACGTCGACACCCGCGTGCTGTTCCTCCGCACCGACCTGCTGGCACAGGCCGGCGTGGCGGCGCCGCCGCGCACCTGGGCGGCGTGGCGAGACGCGATGGTCCGCGTCAAGAGCCTGCCCGGCGGCGAGCGCTTCGGGATCCTGCTGCCCACCAGCGAATGGGCGCAACCCGTGCTGCTGGGGATCCAGGCCGGCGCCACCTTGCTCCGCGACGGCGACCGCTTCGGCGCGTTCCGCGCGCCGGAGTTCCGCCGCGCGTTCGACTTCTACATCTCGCTGTTCAAAGACCGCTTGGCGCCGGCCCTCAACGCCAATCAGGTCGCCAACGTCTACCAGCAGTTCGGGGAAGGGCTCTTCGCGATGTACATCACCGGCCCGTGGAACCTCGGCGAGTTCCGCCGCCGGCTGCCCCCGAGGCTGGCCGGGTCGTGGACGACCGCTCCGCTGCCGGCGCCGGTCGAGGCCGAGTGGCCCGGGCTCTCGCTGGCCGGCGGATCGAGCCTGGTGATCTTCCGACGCTCGCCGCGCCAGGACGCGGGGTGGCGGCTGATCGAGTTCCTCTCCGCGCCGGAGCAGCAGGAGGCGTTCTTCAAGGCGTCGGGCGACCTCCCCGCGAGCCGCGTCGCGTGGCGTGCGCCGGCGCTCGCCGCCGACCCGCAGGCGCAGGCGTTCTTCGTGCAGTTGCAGCACGTCCAGCCGATGCCCAGGATTCCCGAGTGGGAGCAGGTGGTGACGCGCGTGTTCGAGGCGGCCGAGCAGGCGATCCAGGGGCGCACCAGCGTCGACGACGCGCTGGCCGCGCTCGACCGCGACGTCGACCGCATGCTCGAGAAACGGCGCTGGATGCTCGACCGCCGCGAGAGGGAGTCGAGGTGAGCGCGAGCACCGGGCGGCCCGGCAGCGCGAAAGCGGCTCCTGTCGCGCGGCCCCCGGACGAACGGCGCGAGAACCGCGCCGGCCTGGCGTTCGTCACTCCGGCGCTCGTCCTGATCGGCGTGTTCTTCTTCCTGCCGGTGGTCGCGGGGATGCTTCTGTCGCTCACCGACTTCGACCTCTATGCACTGGGCGACCTCGGCGCGGTGCGCTTCGTCGGCCTGCACAACTACGCCACGCTTCTCGCGTCGCCGGAGTTCTGGAAGGCGTTGGCCAACACGTTCTACTTTGTGCTGGTGGGCGGTCCGCTGTCGGTGGCGCTCTCGCTCGCCGCCGCGCTGCTACTCAACGAGAAGCTGGTCCGCTTCAAGGGGCTGTTCCGGACCGTCTATTTCGCACCCGTGGTGACCACCCTGGTCGCGGTGGCCGTCGTGTGGCGCTACCTGTACCACCCGCGGTTCGGCATGCTGAATCAGGCGTTGAGCCTCGTCGGGATCGCACCGATCGACTGGCTCGGCAACCCGCGCTGGGCGATCCCCGCGATCATCGTGATGGCCGCCTGGCGGAGCTTCGGCTACAACATGGTGATCTTCCTCGCGGGGCTGCAGGCGATCCCCGACAGCGTCTACGAGGCGGCGCGCCTCGACGGCGCCGGCCCGCTGCGGCGCTTCTGGGGGATCACGCTGCCGCTGCTGCGCCCCACCATGATGTTCGTCGCCGTGATGACGATGATCGGCTACTTCCAACTGTTTGCGGAGCCGTACGTTCTCACCGCCGGCACCGGCGGCCCCGCCAACGCCACGCTCACCATCGTGATGCTGATGTACAAGGAGGGCTTCCGCTGGTGGAACATGGGCTACGCCGCGGCGGTCGCTTTCGTGCTCTTCCTGGTGGTGCTCGCCGCGACGTCGCTCCAGCTCGCGCTGCAACGCGGGGGGCGGGAGTGAGGCGGCGCCTGGTCTCGCTCGCCCTCCACGCGGCGCTGGTGATCGGCGCCGTCGCGACGCTGGTGCCGCTCGCCTGGATGGTCTCCGCGTCGGTGATGCCCACGGGCGAGGCGAGCATGTTCCCGCCGCGCTTCCTGCCGACGCACACCACGCTCGCTCACTACCGTGACCTGTTCGACCGCCTCAACCTCGGGCGGTCGTTCCTCAACAGCGCGCTGATTTCGATCTCGGCGACCTTCTTCTGCCTAATCCTCACGTCGCTTGCCGGCTACGCCTTCGCGCGCCTGCGCTTCGCCGGGCGCGATCGCCTCTTCCGCTCGCTCCTGGCCGGGATGGTGATCCCGGCGCAGGTCGCCATGCTGCCGCTGTTCCTGCTGCTCAAGGCGATGGGCCTCGTCAACACCTACTGGGGCGTGCTGATCCCCTACCTCGCGCCGATCTTCGGGATCTTCATGGTGCGCCAGTACGCCCTGTCGGTGCCGCAGGACTACCTCGACGCCGCGCGGGTCGACGGCGCCAGCGAGCTCAGGATCTACTGGTCGGTCGTGCTGCCCCTGTGCCGGCCGATCCTGGTCACCCTCGCCGTGTTCGTTTTCATGGGGACGTGGAACGACTTCATGTGGCCGTTGATCGAGCTGACCGACGACCGGCTGTACACGCTGCCGGTGGCGCTCGCCAACCTGTCGGGCGAGCACGCGCAGGACACCGAGATGATGATGGCCGGCTCCGTGCTCACCGTGCTTCCGGTGCTGGTTCTGTTCCTGGCGCTGCAGCGCTACTACATCGAGGGGATCATGATGGGCGGGGTCAAAGAATGAGACGGGGACCGGGGACCGGGGACCGGGGACCGTTCCCCCACCCACCCGGTGAGGCGGGAACCGAGGACCGGGAACCGGGGACCGGCGGCCGTGGGCCGAAATCGGGCGGCGCCGCGGGAAACGGTCGGAGAGGAGCCACGGGGCGGGGCGCGCCGCTTGCCGGCGCGCGGTGCCAGTTATCACACTTCGCCCGGCGCGATGTCACCCGCTGGCGCCGCCAGAGTATCGCTAGACCGCCCCATCCGCAGGTTGGCGCGAAGTGTGATGCCTGGCACCGAGTTTTCATGTGTCTACGCCAGCGCAGGCCACCCGTGGCGTTGCTGGCGTCAGTGGTCATGCTTGTGGCGAGCGCCGGCGCGGCGCAGACGAGGGTGCTGGACGATTTCGCGAGCGTGGGGGAATGGACGGCGGCGCCGGCGGAGGGCGTGAGCACGGTCGTGGCCGCCGACGGCGGCGCGCTGAGGGTGGACGTCGATTTCCACGGCGGCGGCGGGTGGGCGCTGATCAGGCGCCCGCTGCCGCTCGACCTGCCCGCCAACTATGCGTTCTCGTTCCGCATCCGCGGCGAGCTGCCGGCCAACACGCTCGAGTTCAAGCTGGTCGACCCGACCGGCGAGAACGTCTGGTGGTCCACGCGGCGCGACTTCGCGTTCGCCGCCGAGTGGCAGACCGTGACGGTGCGCAAGCGGGAGATCGCCTTCGCGTGGGGCCCCGCCGGCGGCGGCGAGATCGCGCGCGTCGCCGCGCTCGAGATCGCGATCACCGCCGGTAGCGGCGGCAAGGGCAGCGTCTGGCTCGACGACCTCACGCTCACCGAGCTGCCGCCCGTGCACGCGTACCAGGGTGCGACGCTCGCCGCGGCGTCGAGCAGCGAGGCCGAGCATCCGCCGGTCGCGGCCATCGACGGCAACGCGACGACCTCGTGGCGCCCGGCCGGCGGCGGCCCGGCGTGGCTGGCGCTCGACTTCGGCGAGCCGCGGGAGTACGGCGGCCTCGTCCTCACCTGGGAGCGCGGCGGCGGGCGGTTCGACTACGACGTGCAGACCTCGGACGACGGCGCGAGCTGGACGACGGTACGCCGCGTGACCGCCTCCGACGGCGGCGCCGATTTCGTCGCCCTGCCCGACGGTGAGTCGCGCCGGCTGCGCATCGCGCGCACTGCCGGAGGAGCAGCGCCCGGGCTTGCCGAGATCGAGGTGATGCCGCTCGCCTTCGGCGCCTCCGCCAACGCGACTTACGCCGAGATGGCGCGGCGCGCGCCGCGCGGGCGCTTCCCACGGGCATTCCTCGGCGAGCAGGGTTACTGGACGGTGGTCGGCGCCGACGGCTCGCCGTACGAGGCGCTGCTCTCCGAGGACGGCGCCATCGAGGTCGACAAGGGTCAGCTCTCGATCGAGCCGTTCGTGCTCCTCGACGGAAGCCTGATCGCCTGGGCCGACGTCGCCGTCGCGCAGTCGCTCGCCGACGACTACCTGCCGATCCCCTCCGTCACCTGGACGCACCCGCGCCTCGGCCTCGAGGTGACCGCGCTGGCCGCCGGCGATGCGACGTCATCGTCGCTGCTCGCCCGCTACACCGTGCGCAACCCGGGCCGGGAGCCGCTGCGGGCCACGCTGTTCCTCGCCCTGCGTCCGCTCCAGGTCAACCCGCCGAGCCAGTTCCTCAACGGCGCCGGCGGCGTCGGCCGCGTGACCGAGATCGCGCGTGACGGCGGCGCCGTTCTCGTCGAGCGCACGCGGCGCATCTTCTTCCGGCCCACCCCGTCCGGCTTCGGAGCGGCGACGTTCGACGAGGGCGACATCGCCGAGCGCCTGGCCGCCGGCGCAGTGCCGCCTGCGACGACGGTGCACGACCCCGAGGGGCGCGCCTCCGCCGCACTCGCGTTCGCGATCGACGTCCCGCCCGGCGGCCAGTGGGTCGGCGTGGTCGAGGCCCCGTTCCCCGGCGCCAAGCCGCACCGCCAGCCCGATCTCGCGGCGGCGACGTTCGACGAGGCGCTCGAGACCGCCCGCGTGGTATGGCGCGAGAAGCTCAACCGCGTGACGGTCTCGCTGCCGCCGGCCGGAAAGGCCTTCGAGGACACGCTGCGCAGCACCCTCGCGTACATCCTCGTCAACCGCGACGGCCCGGCGATCCAGCCCGGCTCGCGCGCCTACGAGCGCTCGTGGATTCGCGATGGCTCGCTCACCTCGACCGCGCTGCTCCGTCTCGGCCACGCCTCCGAGGTGCGCGACTTCATCGACTGGTTCGCTCGTTACCAGTTCCCGAGCGGCAAGGTGCCGTGCTGCGTAGACGGCCGTGGCGCCGACCCGGTGCCGGAGAACGACAGTAACGGCGAGTGGCTGTACCTCCTCGGCCAGTACCGGGCGATCGTCCGCGACAACGCGCTGGTGGAAGCGCACTGGGACACCGTCCGGCGCGCCGTCACCTACATCGACGCGCTGCGCCGGCAGAGGCGCACCGACGAGTACCGCACCCCCGAAAAGCAGGTGTTCTTCGGCCTGTTGCCCGAGTCGATCAGCCACGAGGGGTATTCGGCCAAGCCGATGCACTCGTACTGGGACGACTTCTGGGCGCTGCGCGGGCTCGACGACGCCGCCGACATGGCGCAGATCCTCGGCAAGGACGCCGACGCGCGCCGCTTCGCCGCGATCCGCGACGAGTTTCGGACCGACCTCTACGACTCCCTCCGCCTCGCCATAGCGCAGCACCGCATCGACTACATCCCGGGGTGCGCCGAGCTCGGCGACTTCGACCCCACCTCGACCACCATCGCCGTCGAGCCCGGCGGCCAGGAGCAGGCGCTGCCGCACGAGGCGCTGCTGCGCACGTTCGGGCGCTACTGGCAGGAGAGCGTGGCGCGGCGCGACGGCACGCGGCAGTGGGACGCCTACACGCCGTACGAGCTGCGCACCGTCGGCGTCATGGTGCGCCTCGGCTGGCGCGATCGGGCGATGGCGATGCTCGACTTCTTCATGCGCGACCGCCGCCCGGCGGCGTGGAACCAGTGGGCCGAGGTGGTCGACCGCGACCCCCGCCACGCCCGCTTCATCGGTGACATGCCGCACACCTGGGTGGGCTCCGACTTCATCCGCTCGTTCCTCGACATGCTCGCGTACGAGCGCGATCGCGACCAGACGCTGGTCGTCGCGGCCGGCGTCCCGCGTGCGTGGATCGACGACCCCGAGGGTATTGTCCTCTCCGGCCTGCGCACGCGCTGGGGCGCGCTGTCGTACCGGGCGCGCACCGAGGACGGCGTGATGCTCGTCGACGTCGCCGGCGGGATGGTGATCCCGGCCGGCGGCGTGCTGCTCGACCTCCCCCTCACGCGGCCGCCGCGCCGCGTCACCGTCGATGGACACCGCATCGCCGCCAAGCTCGGCCCGATCCACATCCACTCGCTTCCCGCCCACGTGGAGGTTCGCCCATGATCACCCGCACCGTGTCGCTGCTCGCCCTCTCCGCCTTCGTGCTCGGCTGCGCCTCTGCGACACGCGGCCGGCTCGAGGACCGCGGATTCCTCTTTCGCGAGCTCGCCAGCGGCGGCCGCACCTACCCGTACGCCGTCTACGTGCCGCGCGGTTACGACCCGTCGCGCGCGTGGCCGCTCATCCTCTTCCTGCACGGCTCCGGCGAGAGCGGCACCGACGGCGTCAGGCCGATCATCCAGGGGATCGGCTCGGCGATCCAGTGGGACAGCGGCCGCTGGCCGGCGATCGTGATCTTCCCGCAGAAACCGACCCAGGACACGGAGTGGGAGCAACACGAGATGGCGGTCATGGAGATCCTCCAGATCGTGCGCCGGGCCTACCGCGTCGACGAGGACCGCATCTACCTCACCGGCCTCTCCCAGGGCGGCCACGGCACGTGGGTGCTCGGCGCCCGCCACCGCGAGATCTGGGCCGCGCTGGTCTCGGTGTGCGGCTACGCCACCGCTCCCCCGCGCCCGGCCAGACTCGACCTGCCGCCCGCCTACTTCGGCGCCGCGGAGCAGCTCGCGACGGCGATCGGCGACGTCCCCTTCTGGCTGTTCCACGGCGACGCCGACGATGTCGTGCCGCCCGACGAGGCCCGCGCGATGGCGAGCGCTCTCGAGGCTGCCGGTAACACCCCGCGCGTCACCATCTACCCAGGCGTCAACCACAACTCCTGGGACCGCGCCTACGCCGAGGAGGAGCTCCCCCGCTGGCTCCTCGCCCAGCACCGGTCATCAAAGTAGGGAGATCCACCTCCGACGAACGTCGACGAGACCAGGCTGGCCGCCGCCGAGGGTGTGTCCGCCAAGCGGGCGGCACACCGGACAACCTATCGCATCGCCAGTCCGTGCTCGACGGTAGCCAGAGCGGCGATGGGCAGCGCCACGACGCGATCGGAAAGCGTCAGACGGCGATCTCCGGGGTAGACGACCCACACCCGATCGAGGCCCAGGTCGGCGATCGCGTGGCGGATCGACGGCGTCAGCCGGGGCGAGTCGGTCCGTTTGCACTCGACGCCGACCAGTCGGCCGCGGTGCCGGAGCACCAGGTCGATCTCGGCGCCGTTGTGCGTCGCCCAGTAGTACGCCTCGTCCGGACGAACCGCCGCCAGAGCCTGCTCGATCGCAAACCCCTCCCACGAAGCGCCGCACTTCGGGTGCGAGAGGAGGTCGAGCCGGGAGCGAATACCGAGCAGCGCGTGGAGGAGCCCACTGTCACGGAGCAGGACCTTCGGCGCCTTGACCTGGCGTTTGGCCACGTTGGCGTGCCACGGCTGCAAAACCCGCGCCAGGTACAGCGATTCGAGGAGGTCGAGGTAGTGGCGCACCGCCGTCTCGCCGGCGCCGAGCGAGCGCGCCATCTCGGCGGCGTTCCACGTCTGCGCGTGAGAGTGCGCGAGCATAGTCCAGAACCGCAGCAGTGTGGCGCTCGGCACTCGCACGCCGAACTGCGGGACGTCTCGCTCGAGGAAGGTCTGGATGAACTGCCGGCGCCAGATCAGGCTGTCCTCGTCGGCGTGGGCGGTGAAGGCGGGCGGCAGCCCGCCGCGAAGCCACAGCCGCTCGCCTTTCCCAGCTCCGACCTCAGCCAGGGTGAACCCTGAGAGCTCCACGACCTCGATGCGTCCTGCGAGCGTCTCCGACGCCTGGCGAAGCAGCTCGGGCGAGGCGCTGCCGAGGACAAGAAACCGGCTCGGGAGCGGCTTGCGATCGGCCAGCACGCGAAGGATCGGGAACAGCCCTGGGCGGCGCTGGATCTCGTCGAGGACCACCAACCCGGAGAGCGGGGCCAGTGCTGCCATCGGCTGGTCCAGCGCGCCGACGACCGCAGGATCCTCGAGGTCGAAGATGGAGGCACTGCCGACCTCGCGTGCCAGCGCGTGTGCAAGGGTGGTCTTGCCGGTCTGGCGCGGGCCGACGAGGGCGACGACACGACTTCGCCGCAAGGCGGCCGTGAGCTTCGCGATGGCGTCTGGGCGGGCGATCATGACGAGTGGAGAATAACACGAAGATCGGGCGATTACAACCTGATTTTCATGGTGCTGGTCGACCTTTCGCGCCGTGCCGCCGCGACCGCCGCGTCGTCCCCGCGACGTGCCCGCGTGACAGCCCGAGCATCACGTCGGCGGGAGCGGAGCGCGCGTCTCCGCGGCGAGCGAGGCGCCGTTGGTGCGGATGACGTCGGCGTAGAAGGCGGCGCTGGCCTTGGGGGTGCGGCGCTGCGTCGCGAAGTCGACGTGGACGATGCCGAAGCGCTTGGAGAACCCGTGGCTCCACTCAAAGTTGTCGAGCAGCGACCAGACGAAGTAGCCGCGCAGGTCGATGCCCTGCGCGATCGCGGCGCGGGCGGCGAGCAGGTGGCGGCGCAGGTAGTCGACGCGCAGCGTGTCGGGCACCACCTCGTCCGCGCCCGGCGGGTCGTAGAAGGCGGCGCCGTTCTCGGTGATGTAGAGCGGCACGTCGCCGTACCGCTGCTTGACCCACACCAGCGTGTCGGTGAGCCCCTGCGGGTAGACCTCCCAGTCGAGCTCGGTGTGGGCCGACGCGGCCTGCCGTACGCGGCTGAAGTCCAGCGGCGCCGCCGCGGGGTTGTGCCGCATGACGCCGCGCGTGTAGTAGTTGATGCCGAGGAAGTCGATCGGCTGGCGGATCTGCGCGAGGTCCGCTTCCGCCACCTCCGGCCATGCGGCGCCGAAGATCTCCGGCATCTCGGCCGGAAAGGCGCCGAGCAGCGCGGGGTCGAGGTACTGGCGGTTCATGTACGCCTCGGAGCGCGCAGTCGCGGCGAGATCTTCGGACGCTTGTGAAGCCGCGTACTTGGGCTCGAGGTTGACCACCAGGCCGACGCGGTGGCGGCCGTACGCGCGGTACGCCTGCACCGCGGCGCCGTGAGCGCGCATCAGGTTGAGCGAGGCGAGCGGCGCCTCGAAGGCGCTGCGGTGGCCGGGCGCGAGCACGCCGAACAGGTAACCGCCGTCGGCGACCACCCACGGCTCGTTGAGCGTCGCCCACATCGCGACGCGGTCGTCGAGCGCCTTGACGACGACGGCCGCGTAGTCGGCGAACCACGGCGCGACGTCGCGGTTGAGCCAACCGCCGCGGTCGTCGAGCGCCGCCGGCAGGTCCCAGTGGTAGAGCGTCAAGCACGGCTGGATGCCGGCCTCGAGGAGCAGGTCGACCAGTCGCTCGTAGAAGTCGAGGCCGCGCCGGTTGACCGCGCCCGTGCCTTCCGGCATGACCCGCCCCCACGCGACGCTGAAGCGGTATGCCGAGAGGCCGAGCTCGCGCATCAGCCGCACGTCGCTCTCGAGGAGACGGAAGTGGTCGCACGCCACGTCGCCGGTGTCGCCGCCGTGCACCAGGCCCGGCGTGTGGCAGAAGCGGTGCCAGATCGAGGCGCCGGCGCCGTCGGCCAGCGGCGAGCCCTCCACCTGGTACGCCGACGTCGCCGCACCCCACAGGAACCCGTCCGGGAAACCGCTGCCCCGTATCGAAGAGGTCATCGCGCTCCCATCAGTGCTGCCACACCAGACCGAGCTCGCGCGCCCGCTCGCGCAGCCGCTCGTGCAGTGCCGTGACCTCGCTCACGACCTGCGCGCAGCCGCGGACCGCCCGCGGCAGCACGCCCCAGTCGAGGCGCGACGGGCAACCGAAGTAGAGCCCGTCGGCGAGAACGCTGGCGAGCACCTCGTTCCCGGCGAGGAGCCGTGGCAGCGTCAGCGCCACCGACGAGACGCCGGGACCGACGTAGGGCAGGAAGCCGAGGTGCCGGATGAGGTAGTTGGCCTCGCGGGCGGCGCGGGTGATGACCGCCGACCGTGCCGCGTTGGGCGCCTCCGCGTCATCGTAGACGATCACGTCGCTGTCGTGCGGGCCGAAGGCGAGGCCCCGGCTCCGCACCGCCGGCTCCCACCCTTCCCGCCGCGCGGCGGCGAGAGCGCGCCCCCACATCACCCCGAGACCGAGGCCGGCGATGCGCTCGGGCGCCAGGCCGTCGCCGCGGAAGCGTCCGGCCTGATCGGTATTGCTGTCGTGAAACGCGGCCTGCGCCAGCCAGTCCACCGGATCCGAAACTACCAGGAACAGGCCCGTGAAGCGCGCGGCGCGGGCGCGCTCGAGGAAACCGTCGAGAATCGCCCGGTTGGGCCGGAACTGGACGAGACGCACCTCGTTCTCGGAGCCGAGCGGCGGAACACCCGCGGTGGCGACGAAGAGGAAGACGTCGCAGTGGTAGAAGACCTGCTCCGGCGTCGTGGCCCGCACGGCGGGGAGGTCGTCATCGCCCCGCCACTCCGCAACCGAGCCGAGCTCGAGCAGCCAGCGCTCCTGGTTGGCGGCGTCGAGGTCGTAGAGCAGCAGCTCGCGTATCCCGCTGCGGCTCGCCGGCGCGGCTGCCAGCACGGACGCCGCGGCGCCGCCGACGCGGCCGAGGCCGGCGACGGCGACGCTGAAGGACCGGTGCGCTGGCTGAGCGAATCGCTCGAGGTACGGGAGCACACCGGGGACCGACTCGAGGAACGTCCAGGTCTCGCCGGGACCCGGCCCGGCGCCAAGCGCAATCAGGTCGCGCCAGGGTCGCCAGGAGGGCGGGGCGATCCAGGGCTCGCGTCGCGGGTCGCCGGAACGGGGCCGCAGGACGATCTCGGGGTCGGGCAGCGAGGCGCGCCGCTGCGGCCAGCCCAGCCGCTCGGCGGTCTCCGCCGCGCCGAGCAGGGCGACGCGCCCGTCGCCGAACAGGCTCACGCGTCCCTCCAGCGCCGGCGGTGGGCCTCGTGGCTCTCCGGGTGAAGCCGCGCCAACGCCTCGAGGTCAGCGGCGAGCAGGTCGCTCGGCACTCGCTCGCGGGGCGGCAGGAACCCCTGCGGGAACGGCGGGCAGCGCGGCGTCCGCACCACGAAGCTGAGGTCGTGGAGCGACAGCAGGCGGCCCTCGCTGGCGCGGAAGATGTCCTCGAGCGTCCTGAAGAGCTGCCGGGTGTGGTCGAGCGCGAGGCGCGAGAAGTCGAGCGCGGCCTCGTCGTCGAGCCCGAGCGGGTGCGGGTGGTGGTACGGCAGGCAGTCGTTGAGCGACGAGAGCAGCGAGCCGCTGGCGAGCGGGTCGCGGCCGTGGATGCTCCAGCCGCCCACGTAGGGCGCCAGCGCGCTCTCGCGGATGATGCCGCGCCAGCGCGGGATCACCACGCCGCAGCGGTGCGGCACCCCCTGCAGGTGGAGCGTCGCGTGGACGCCGGCGCTGGTGACGCCGACGAGCACCTCGCGGAGGGCAATGCCGGCGCTGCGCGCGGCCGCCCGCACCATCTGGACCGGCTCGGCGCTCTCGAGGAACGGCACGAGCAGCAGGCCGTCCCGGCCCAGCTCGGCCGCCGTGTGGAGCTGCAGCGCCAGCGACGGGCTGCCCGCGGACGGGTGGAGGCCGGCGTCGTACCCCTGGCCGGTGAGAAAGCGCTCGAGGTCGAGGGCGATCGTCGGGCTCTCGCCGATGACATCGCGCAGGAACTGCCGTCCCAGCCCGAGCACGACCCAGCGGCGGTGCGCGCGGTCCTCGGCGATGCGGCCGCGCGCCCACTCGACGAGCTGGCGCTTGGCCTCGCGCTCGTGCAGGTGGAACAACGCCTTGCCGGGAGCGCGGTCGCGGAAGAACGCCGAGAGCTGGGCTCTCCCCTTCTCGACGACGTCCTGCACCGCCGGCTCGGCCGCGTAGTGCGGCTGCAGCACCGCCTCCATGTCCCACACCAGCACCAGCGGCTCGGTCAGGTCGACCGAAGCCCAGTGGATGCCGCCGAGCTCTTCTGACGGCTGCTCGGTCAGCCAGGTCCCGCCGCACCGCTGGAACGCTTCGAGGAACGCCGACCCGCCGGTGGGCGGAGCTCCCACGATGGCGAACTGCAGGCCGGCATCGAGCCAGCGCGCCATGACACGCGGCAGGAGCGCGGCATGGTTGGCCGCCTTGTCCTCGCCCTCGGCGGCCGCGGCAGTGTCGACGAGCGCGCCGAGGCCGCTGAGCCGGCCGCCGGGCAGGCCCGCGAGCTGGAGATCGCCGAGCATGACCGGCACCTCGGCGGCGGACACCTCGCGCCAGGTCAGCCCGACGAGCGCCTTGCCGCCCTCGCGGGCGACGAGGATGCACGACTCCCGCGGCTTGCCGGACCAGCGGGCCACCTTCGGGATCGTGTCGAGGCGCAGCAGTGGCCGCATCCCCGCGATCGCCGAGGCCCCCGAGCGTTGCACCGCGAGCGTGAAGCGCGGGGGGCGCACCGGCTCCTTCTTGGACGGGTAGTTGACGTAGAGCTGGCGATCGAGGAGGGTCCGGCCGACGAGCGGGTCGCACAGATACTCGAGATCGCCGC